>WNGL01011401.1_pt1 | contig 10453 bp, 8 predicted proteins | sample 5400591 | NCBI WGS metagenome assembly WNGL01 (sample SAMN13153377, study PRJNA577476) | soil metagenome | isolation source: 80 cm soil or saprolite under Garry oak tree replicate 1 | place: USA:California | collected 2016-06-15
GCCGCAGGATCGCGATCACCAGCAGCACCACCCCGATCACGACCAGCGCGATGGGCACGATCACCTTCATCAGCGTGAGCAGCTCACCGGCGGTCTTGGCCTTGCTGGCCAGGTATTTCACGCTGGCCGGGGTGGCGTGAAAATCGAGAGCGAGCACCGGGATCAGGCTCAGCGTCTGTGCTCCGGCGGCCACGTTGACGACGACTTGCTCGGAGACCGTCTCGTCGATCGGGACGCCGGTCTGCGAGTCGACGTAGGCGACGATGTTGGTGCTCCCGGTGTAGCTGAGCGGGACCGGGTTAGGCAGCGCGGCGAGAGTGGCCGGGGTGATCTTGGCCCGCACGGCGACCGGCAGCAGCGGTGCGAGGCTGGCGATCAGCTTCTTCGGCAGCGACGGCGGGAGCAATTTCAGCAGCCCGGGGTCCTTCACCGCGCCGGTGGAGGCGATCTTGTACACATTCACCGATCGCCCGTCGCGGGTAGCGTTCCCGGTGTAGGAAATCGGGACGATGCCGCGGGTGGTGGAGTCGTAAAAGCGGTAGGAGCCGTCCGCCTCCGGCCCGATCGGGAACGTCGAGCTCAGCGCGCCCACTGAGGGCTCGACCGAGATGCCCGGCGGTGGGGTGACCCCTTCAAGGGTGGTGCGGTCCAGGGCATAGGTGTGGTCGCTGGGTAGCGTCTGGCTTCCGGCGTGGATGGTCAGGTCGTCGGAGACGATCGCGGTGTCACCGTGAATGCTGGTCACCTTGACCCGCCGGTCGACGGTCGTCGGGACGTTGGCCACAATGACGTTCTTGGTGTCGCCGGACTGCAGCGCGCTGCTGTTGAGCAGGGTGGCCGTGCCGCTGTAGGTGACGCCCAGGTTGGTGCTGCCGGGCAGCTTGGTGGCGACCGGGACGACGACGAAACGGACCAGCACCCCCAGCACGATCAGGACGACGCCAATGCCGGCCAAGACGATGGACGAACGACGAACGGGCACTTCAGCCTCCTCGGACTCAGAGCACCACACTCTGCCGGACCGCGGGTCCGCGGGAATCATCCGTGCGGGGGATTTCGAGGCTCTTACGGGGGATTTCGAGGCTCTTAGGGCCCGATAGCGCGGGGATGGAGGGCGCGGATGTCGTCCTTCTGAGCCGCAAGATCGCCTGGAAGGAGGAGGTGCGGGAGCGGCTGGGACCCTAGTGTCGGCCTCACTGGGCTGATCCAAGCACCACACCTGCAGCGCAGGGCGTTCGGTGAAGGCAGTGCCGGCCGCCTCCAACGCCGTGCGGGTGGAGGCCTCATCACCAGCAGAATTGACCAGCAGGGTCTCGAACGGATCCAAACTCCTGTCCAGTCTCTCCCTTTCGGGCGATGAATGTATCCCCTACGGCGACTTTCGCCGGCTTCGTCGCTGCTGAGAAACTCGCTGATGTGGTGAGTACACCAAAATTCGAAGTAGAAGAACTTGAGACCGATCTCGTGGTCGCCGGGCGCGATGTCCTCGGCGAGGGCGTCGTCGCGCTGAGCCTTGAGGACCCCACCGGGCGGCCGCTCCCCGGATGGACCCCGGGCGCGCACATCGACCTGGTGCTCAATACGTCCTTGGTACGCCAGTACTCGCTGTGCGGGAGCCCGACGGACATGGGCACTTGGCGCATCGCCGTCCTGCGCGATCCACAGAGCCGCGGGGGCTCGGATTTCGTCCACGATAAGCTTCACGTGGGCTCCTCGGTGCGCGTCCGCGGCCCGAGGAATCACTTTCCGTTGGTGAGCGCGCCGCGCTACCAGTTCATCGCCGGCGGGATCGGGATCACGCCGATGCTGCCGATGATCGAGGCGGCCGAGGCCGCGGGCGTCTGGTGGCACCTGGCCTACGGCGGGCGCAAGCGAGCCTCGATGGCCTTCGTCGAGGACCTGTCGGCCTACGGCGAGCGCGTCACGATCTGGCCGCAGGACGAGCAGGGATTGCTCGACCTGCAGGGCATCCTGGGCTCTGCGCGCGAAGACACCCTCGTCTACTGCTGCGGGCCCGAGGCCCTCTTGAGCGCCGTCGAAGGCGCCTGTGCATCATGGCCGACCGGTACCTTGCACCTGGAGCGATTCGCCGCCAAGCCCGGGGCGGACGAGCCCACGTCGGGAGCCCTCGAAAGCTTCGAGGTGATCTGCCAGCGCTCGGGTATCACGGTGACCATCCCGGTCGACCGGTCGGTGTTCGAGGTGCTCGAGGACGCCGGGGTCAGCGTGCTGGGTTCCTGCCTGGAGGGAATCTGCGGCACGTGCGAAGCAGCGGTCATCGAAGGGACGCCCGACCATCGCGACTCGGTGTTGAGCGCCGAGGAGCAGGCATGCAACGACGCCATGATGCTGTGTGTCTCGCGGTCGCTATCAAATCGGCTGGTGCTAGACCTATGAATCCGAACTACCCACGGGACTGCTGGTACGTCGCCGCCACCAGCGACGAGGTCGGCTCCGGCCTCTTCGGGCGCAAGCTGCTGGACCGCCCGGTAGTGCTGTACCGGCTGGAGTCGGGCGAGGTCGTCGCGCTCGAGGACCGCTGCGCCCATCGCGGCTACCCACTGTCCAAGGGCCGCCTGGAAGGCGGCCTGCTGGTGTGCGGCTACCACGGCCTCAGATACGACACGGCCGGCGCGTGCGTGGGCGTGCCCTCGCAGCCGAACGTGCCATACGGGGTGTGCGTGCGCGCATACCCGGTCCGCGAAGAGCCGCCATTCGTCTGGATCTGGCTCGGCCAGCCGGGCACATCGAGCCTGCACTCGCCGCCTCAGCTGCCATGGCTGTCCGGCGACGGTTGGTCCTCGTCGGGTACGACGGTGTGCATGGCGGCCAACTACATGCTCGTACACGAGCACTACCTCGATCTCACACACATCCCGGAGGTGCACCCGGAGGAGACACCACCCGGACTCGAGCAGCTGCCGCCGCTCGATCACGTGTCCGTCTCCGAGACGTCGGTCACCTACACCCGGACTCTGCCACCCGCAGAACTGGCTGACTGGGAAGCCGAGGCGACCGGCCTGCCGCGGGATCGGAAGTACAAGCGCCGCCATCACGGCACGTTCATCTCACCGGCGATACTCGCAGAAGGATGGGAGATCGACGGCGACGACGGACAGCTCTACGAGCAGGCACGCATCCACGCGGTGACGCCTGAGTCCCCCACCCGCACCCACCTGTTCTCCCGGTTCGCGCACAACTTCGCACTCGACCGCGCGCTCGTCGACCAGCACCTTCACGCGGTGATGGCGAAGGTCATGCGGGAGGACGTGGCCGTGATCGAGGCGATCGAAGCGACCGCGGGCTATGAGGGCTCGGCAAGCGGGATCCACCTCATCGCCGACGCCGGCGTGCTGCAAGTGCGTCGCATCGTGGCGCGGATGCTCGCGACGGAGACAGGTCGAACGTCGGCGGAGGTAGACCGCGCCCGGTAGCGGCAGGCTCAGCGCATCTTCCACACGGCTTCGCGCTTCTCCCGGAAGGCAGCCACGCCCTCCACGATGTCCTCGGTGGTGAACGCCAACGCGAGCTGTGCGCGCAGCGCCTCCAACGCGTCCGGCAGGCTCATGTCCCGCGTGGCGTCGATGGCGTTCTTGCCCAGGCGCATGAGGAGCGGTGACTTCCTCGCCACCTTGTGCGCCCACTCACGAACCACCTCGTCGAAGCTCTCGGCCGGGACGACGGCGTTGACGATGTTCAGTCGTTGCGCCTCTGCCGCGTCGATCGGCTCCCCGAGCATCATCAGTTCGTTGGCCTTCATCCGGTCGATGTTGCGGTAGATCAGCGCGGAAATCATGAACGGGAACACCCCCACGTTGATCTCCGGGCACCCGAAGCGGACGCCTTCCTGGGCGATGACGAGGTCACAGGCAAGGGCGAGGCCGAAGGCACCGGCCAGCACGTCGCCGTTCGCGGCGCAGATCACGGGCTTGCCCAGGCCGCCGATGAGCTTGTACAGCCGCGGGAAGCGGTCCAGTCCGGCGTACTTGCCGATCGTCGGGGTGTCGCCGGCGAACGCCTTCAGGTCGCCTCCGGCGGAGAAGACCCGGTCGTGTGAAGAGGTGATCACCACGACCCGGACGGCGTCATCGGTACGGGTTCGCTCGAACGCGTCGAGAAGCTCGTCGAGAAGCTCGTCGCTCAAGGCGTTGCGAGACTCCGGGGCGTCAAGGGTCACAAAGGCGACTCCTCGGTCGTCCAGCTCGTAGCGCACGCGGCCTGTCATCGGTTCTCTTTCCTCGGCGGGATGGTTCGCGGTTGGCGTTCAAGCGGTCTCGAGAACGACCTTGCCGAAGCCGGCTCCGGTCTCGAGATAGGCGTGTGCGGCGGCGGCTTCGTCCAGGGGGAACGTCCGGTCGATGACGGGGGGAGGAACGTCATGGCTGTCGAGCAAGGCGAGCAGGCCCGCGAAGTCACGGGTACTCCCCATGGTGGTGCCGAGCAGGTCGAACTGGCCGAAGTAGAAGCGCCGCACGTCGAGGTTTGCGTGCTCGGCCCGGGAGGCGCCCAGGACCACGAGCCGACCGCCTGGACGAAGCGCGTCGATCGACTGCTGCCAGGTCCCGACCGAGTCCAGGACGATGTCGAAGCCGCGCCCACCGGGCGACAGCTCCCGCGCCGCCTGCGGCCATGACGGGTCGCCGTAGAGAACCCCCGCGGAGGCTCCCAGCTCCTGGGACCGGTTCACCTTGTCATGCGAGGACGAGGTGACCACGACGGTGCACCCCACTGCCGAGGCGAGCGAGACGCCCATCGTGGCAACACCGCCACCGGCCCCAAGGACCAGTAGTGACTCGCCCGGTGCAAGCCGGGCACGGGAGAAGAGCGCCCGGTAGGTCGTGAGACCCACTAGCGGCAGTGCGGCCGCCTCCGGCCACGACAATCGGGCCGGCTTGGGCACGACACACTCGCGGGGGACGCGCACCATCTCGGCGTAGGTGCCTGGGCGATGGTCACCGAGGATCTCCCAGGAAGGACCCGGCGCCGACTCGTCGTCGCCCCACCACAGTGACGGTACGACGAGGACGTCCTCCCCCGTCTCCACGTCGGTCCCCGCGCCGTCTGCGCCTGGTACGTGGGGCAGAGGGGACTGGTACCTGCCCTGGCGCACGAGGACGTCGTGCCAGTTGAGGGCCGCAGCGCGCAGCCGCACCACCACCCAGCCCGGGTCCGTCACGGGGTCCGGCTGCTCTGCCGGCACGAGGCACTCCGGACCGCCGTACTCTCGCATGACGATCGCGCGCACGTGGGCCTCCTCAACCGACCGCCGCGAACTCGGCCTGGAGCAGGCGACGCACCTCGGCGGCCAGGTCGATGCCGTCGTGGACGGAGTCGGCGACCGTGACGACCGTCAGGTGCCCGGCACCCGCCTCGACGAAGGGCACGAACTTCTCCGCGACCTGCTCGGGCGTCCCTGCGGCCGTGACGTGCTGGAACCTCTCTGGCGGCTGGTTGTAGAGCGCCTGCATCCGCCGGTCGAGCAGCTCGCGGGCACGGTCCCCGTCGGAGCCGAGGCCGCACCACATGGTCAGCCCGAACCACGACGGTGCCGGACGCCCAAGCTCGGCCGTGGCGTCGCGGATGCGCTCGACGGTTTCACCGAACCGGCGAGCCGAGCAGAAGATGCCCAGCCAACCATCGCCGTACGCGGCGGTGCGCCGGACGGCGGCGTCGCCCGAGCCGCCGATGACCAGCGGGACCCGCGGGTCCGGCGGGGGCAGGATGCGGGCGTTGCGGAGTGAGAAAAACTGTCCCTGGTGGTCCACAGCCTCGCCGGTGGCCAGCTTGCGAAGTACCTTGAGCGTCTCGTCCAACCTGCGGCCTCGCGTCGCGGGGTCCACGCCGGCGTTCGAGATCTCGCTGCGGTCCTCGCCTCCGACACCGACACCGACTATCAGCCGGGCGGGCGCTATCTGGGAGATGGTCGCGAGCTGTCTCGCCGTCACCATGGGGTGTCGCAGTCCCGCGAGGTAGACACCGATGAGCACCTTGAGAGTCTCGTTGGTGGCGAGGATCGACGTTGCCGACACCAGGCCGTCGAAGCCCGTGCCGCCCTGGAAGCTGATGTGGTCACCGGTGGTGACATGGTCCAGATTGGCACCGGCGATATGGTCGAGGATCCGTCGCCGCGCCGCCGGATCGGGGATGAGCAGAGCCTCGTTGACCGCCACCCCCAGCTTCGGAGTCGCGGGCGGCGTCTCCGTGGCCGTCACAGCGCTGCCACCTTGCCCATCATCGCCGTGGCGATGATCCGCTTCTGGATGCCGGCGGTCCCGTCGGCGATCAGGTAGCTCGCGACGTCGCGGTACCTCTGCTGGAGGGGCATCTCAGTCGAGTACCCGAGATTTCCGAACGTGAGGATCGCCGTCTCGATCGCGTCCTTGGCCACGATCGGCGGCCACCACTTGGACATCGCGGCGAGGTGCGTGTGCTTCTCCCCGGCCTCCCGCGCCCACAGTGAGCGGTAGCAGAGCCAGCGGGCTGCCTCCATGTACGTCGCCTGCTCCGCAAGGGGAAAGGAGACACCCTGGAAGGCAGCCAATGGCCGGTCGAAGGCCTCGCGGTGGACTGCCCACTTGCATGCTTCGTCGATGCTCGCCTGGGCTGCGCCGAGGCACAGGAGGCCGAGCGCCGGCCGGCTGAAGTCGAAGTGCTCCATGGCACCCGCGAAACCCCGGCCCCGCTCCCCCACGACGTGGTCCTCCGGGACGAAGACGTCGTCGAATGACAGCTGGCCCCAGCACAGCGGGAGGCACCCCATGCCCGGCGTGTGCGTGCGGATGACGCCCTCCGCGTCGAGCGGGACGGCGAAGCAGCTGATACCCCGGTACCCCTCAGACCCGGGCTCTCGGGCGTAGACCAACGCCACCGACGCCGCCGTGACGAGGGTGATCGCAATCTTCTCGCCACGGATCCGCCAGCCACCGGGGACTCTCCGCGCCTCGGTACGCAGGCGAGAGACGTCGGAACCGCCCGAGGGCTCGGTGACGGCGATCGCCGCGACGACGTCGCCGGCGATCAGCTGAGGCAGCCACTCGTCGACGACGGCGTCCTGCCCGTTTTCCGCGAGCTGAGAGGCGACGAGGCCGGAGAGCACCGGAGCGGACGCGACGTTCACATCACCGTAGGCCAGAGTCTCCGTGGCAAGCCCGAGCGTCACCGGGTCGAGCGCCCCGGTCCCGCCGTGCTTCTCGGGAAGGCCGATGCCGAGGACGCCGAGGTTGGCCAGCTGCCGATGCGCCTCCCAGCAGAACTCCGAGCGCGCGGCGCGCTCGATGTAGTGGGGCGCGAGTTCAGCGACGGCGAACCTCCGCAGCTGGATGCGGAAGTCTTCCTGCTCCGGGCTGAAGGCAAAGGACAGCATTCCTGGCTCCTCATACGAATGGACTGACCAAATATATCTTGCCGGGGCCGCTACGTCGAGCCGACTTGGACCTTCCGAGACGAGGGAGATTGCGAAGGCGGCCGAGGCAGTCGGCTTCCACGCCGCCTGGTCCGGAGAGTTCCTCAACCGCTCCGCGGTGGCCCCCTGGCCGCCACGGCCAGTGCGTGATCCTAGCGCCGCTGAAGCCGCCGGCGGCCTTGGTCACTACCAGATGGCCGGCTCGGTCTGAGGGTCGAAGAACTGCATGCCCGCGGCGTTGATGGCGAACCTGGCCCGCTCGCCCACCTTGACCGCGACCCGGTCGCCCATCATCATGGCCTCGACCTGGTCGTGGGTTACGTACATGGTGGCCACGTTGATGCGCCGCTGGATCTGCTGCACCGCGGCGCGCGAAGCCGGCAGCCCGCCAATACCGCCGCGCCCGGTACCGGGGCACCCTGGCGATCCGTACCACGTCCTGGCTGGTGTAGCGGCGGTGGTTTCCGAGCAGCAGTTCCTCGAGGCCATGGGCCACTGGCTCGTGGGCGGTCATCCGGTCTCACCCATGGCGGTTTGAGCTTCGACGAACTTGGGCATCGTGCACCGCTTCCCACCATCCTCGTGCCATGCTCACCTGGCGGTCTCGCGGCTCGCCATGTCGGCGATCTCGGCGATGTGTCGCCGCACCTCGCGAAGTTCGTCGGCGAAGGCCATCCGGCGTTTGTCGAGGGTTGGATCGTCGGACTCGACGAGCCCGCGGTATCGAGCCAGCTTCAGCGCCGTCCGGAACATCTCGGCCGAGACGGACTCCTCGCTGGCCAGCCGGCGCTGCAGCGCCCATTGCCGGCCGACTCGCAGGCACCCGGCGAGGAACTGCTGCTCGTCGAACTCCTCGGAGGCGTCGGCCGTGGCCAGTTGCTCGGCGACCACCGAGTAGGCGTCGAGGAACGGGCGCAGCACCAGGTGCGCCACGTGCGGCCGGAGGCGTTCCAGCCACCGCTGTGCGTCGGCGGGGCTCACATCGGCGCCCACCTGGCCGATGTCCGGGTCGATCAGCGCCAGTTCCGCTTGCAGCTCAACGGCGAAGTCGCGCCGCTGGGCGAAGAAGAAGTCGAACTTCAGCAGCTCGCGCAGTCGCAGCGCCTCATCCCACGCGTTGCGCCCGGACCCGTCCTGGCGCTGCGCGACGGCCACCGCCACGAGCTCGGCGATCGCCCGTACCACCAGCACGTGGATCGCGCTGTTGCGGTACACGGCGGCCACCAGGTGCTGGTCGGCGCCGATCCCCCAGACCGTCTCGGTGCCGCCGGAGTAGCAGGTGAGCACTCCGGAGGCCACGAGCTCCTGCAGCGCCCGGCGCACGGTGGAGCGGTCGGTGAGGTTGGCCGCGCCGGCCACCGGCCAGCCGCGGCGCTGCAGGTAGTCGGCCAGCGGCGCAACGGTGGCCAGCACCTCGTCCATGGTCAGGGCCCGGTCGGCGGCCAGCAGCGCCACGCACACGGCCGCGGTGGGTGTCACGGGCGTCGCCCGGTTGATCCGGTGCGAGACCTCCAGCGCGACCCGCTCGACGGCATGCGTCTCCGCCGGGTCGTCGACCCGCAGCTCGGCGAGCCGCTCCCGTAGCCGTAGCGGCTGCCCGAGGTCGACGTACACCCGGCCAAGACGGTGCTGCAGTCCCCGGGCGTAGCCGAGAAGCCACCGTGCGTTCTCGGGCTGCTTGCCCAACCCCCTGGCCTCGGAGACCATCAGCGAGACCTCGTGCGTAGGCAGCTGGTCGTAGACGATCGACACCGGGATGACCAGGGCCTCCGGCGCATCGACCGCCTCCACCGCGTCCACCACATAGCGCAGCAGACCGTACCGGGGCGGGCGCAGCTTGCCGGTGCGGGAACGGCCACCCTCGATCGACCAGACGAGGTTCGCCCGGTTTGCCACGAGCTGACCGATGAAGGCCCGCAGGGCCAGCCGGTACACCGGTACATCGCTCGTGGACCGGCGGATGTGCACCATGCCGGTGCGCCGGGCCACCGTGCCCAGCGGGAAGAAGTTCAGGTTCGCTCCGGCCAGCCCGTACGGGGGCGAGATGCCCCTGGGGACCAGAGCAGGTGGCAGCACCCACTCGTCGAGGTATGAGCGGTGCGAGATCAGGAAGATCAAGGAGTGCTTGCGGTCCAGCGCGCCCAGCCCGGCGAGCGCCTCCTCGTCGAGCAAGATGTCGTAGCCGCGCAGCATCCACCGGCCGAACCGCTGCCACCGCGCGATGACGGCCTCGTTGTGCGTGGCCGACATCTCCCGGAGGGCGCCAGCCGCCTCGGCCAGCACATCCTCCTCGGATCGGCCGAGCCGTCCGGCGAGGTCACGCACCTGGCTCCGGAAGGCCGGTGCCCGGAGCAGGTGGGCGACCTCGGCGGTGTCCGATGGCCGCGGTTCCGTCGACGCACCGAGCAGGCCGACGCGGTGCAGCAAGCCGCGCGCGTCGATTCCGTGACGGATGCCTCCGCCGAAGTGATCCAAGGCGTGGCGGGTACCGCTCATGACTTTCCTGCCGCGTCGACCGGCGTCCGCCGGTTCTGGCCTGTCCGGACCGCGGCCGCTCGGCTGCGGGGCACTTTCGACTCTCCGGACTCGGGCTGCAGTGCTGTCGGCCAGTCCTCGAGGGTGTCGACGTAGAGCTGCTGGACCTTCGCCACGGCCGCGTCGAGGTCTTCCCGTGTCCAGCCGTCCGTGGGGATCGGCGGGTGCACCGTCACGTCGATGGTGCCGCTCTGCGCGATCTTGGCGTCCCGCCACATGATCTCGCCGGCGTTGCGGATGACCGCCCTTCTTGAACGGGCCGACCGCCGGGGTCACCGACCGGGTGCCCTCCGGCGAGATCACCACCGACGTGCCGGCGCGCAACCTGTCCAGGGCCGGCTGCAGTGCCGCGATGGCCTTGGCGCGGTCCGCACGGTCGAGAAATGCGACATCCGCCATCCGGAACAGCTGCCCGATCACCGGGACCTGCGCGATCTCCTTCTTGGCCACGAAGGTGAAGCCGTCGCGCAGCAGCCTGCTGGTGACGACCAGGTCGATGAGCGCGCTCTGGTGGTT
>WNGL01015315.1_pt1 | contig 10453 bp, 6 predicted proteins | sample 5400591 | NCBI WGS metagenome assembly WNGL01 (sample SAMN13153377, study PRJNA577476) | soil metagenome | isolation source: 80 cm soil or saprolite under Garry oak tree replicate 1 | place: USA:California | collected 2016-06-15
CGAGCAGTTCTGCGAAGATATGCGCGTGCTCTTTGAGGGAATCCTGACGGACGAACTGGTCCAGGTGCCGTTGTCGCAGCTCATCGATGACATCCTTGATCCGCTCGTCCAGTACCATCAGACGCACCCAGGCTTCCGGGCGCTCTGGCTCCAGTCTCAAGGTGATCCCCGTCTGGCGCCCATCCATCAGGATCTCACCGAGGTGCTGACCAGGAAAACGGCCTGGGTCTTCGCCAGGCGCTACCCCAAGTCGGACGAGGCTTCCGCTATGCGCTCGAGTCAGATCTGTATCAGAACAGTCCACGCGCTGCTTCCCCTGGCCGGCGATGGACCAGCTATTGATCGCCAGATCATTGCCGAGTTGAAAACCATGATGCGAGCCTACCTGCAAGCGGTGTTTGGCTCAGAAAGCGAGAGATAAGATGAAAAAAGGCGTTACCCCTCTTCTGTGGACGCTGGTTGTTCTCAATGTCGTGTTGACACTGGTGAATGCGGTCTTTCCGAACCACATTCCCGTACTGCTTCTCATACCACTTCTCGTTTTGGTGCCGTTTGCCTTTGCCCTATTTCACGGGGCAGTGCGGTACCACTGGAGCGGCATCCTCACCTTTCTCGTCATCTGTCTGGTCGTCAGTAATCTGCTGGAAAACACCAGCATTCTGACCGGCTTTCCCTTTGGTCACTATTATTATACCAGCGACCTTGGCCCCAAGCTCTTTTTGGTGCCGCTGGTCATCGGCCCGGCCTACTTCGGCACCGGCTATCTGGCCTGGGTGCTCTCGACGGTGCTCATCGGTGATGTCCGCCCAAAGGGAAGCTGGTTCACGACGTTTGCGGTGCCCTTTATCGCTTCCTTTATGATGGTGGCCTGGGATCTGGGCATGGATCCCACCAGCTCAACGATCCGGCATTCCTGGATTTGGGAGCAAGGCGGTGGCTACTTTGGCGTGCCGCTCACCAACTACCTGGGGTGGTTCTTCACGGTGTATGTCTTCTTTCAATTGTTTGCCCTCTCCCTGCGTTTGCGCAAGGTGAGCCGTGAGGGGGAGGAGCCGACGTTCACGAGATCCTACTATGCTCAGGCCATCGTGATGTACGCGGTGATCGGGCTGGTCATTGTGGTGAACTATGTGGTGGGGAGCACGAATACGGCGATCACGGATGCGGTCGGCATCGTCTGGCAGACCAGGAGCATCGCTGAGGCAGAGGCCACGGTCACCATCTACACCATGCTCTTCGCGGCAGCGTTATCCGCCGTGAAATTGCTGCAAGGATCAGCCGCGGTTGCCAGCACGCCAGTTGAGGCAGAAACAGGCGAAACAGCATTAAAGGAAACAGTAAAAAGATAATCCTTCAAAGAGAAAATTGCGCATGGCAACGCTGAAAAGGTGCTCAAACTTTCCCCAAATAATCTGAACAGGTGTGGTAAGTTGAGCGGCCAGCAGTCGACGCCACATGGGGACTTACAGGCCATCGGGGAAAACTTTCGCCGGTTGGCGGCGGTGCTGGAACTACACGTCAAAACGAACCAGGCTGGGACGACCTGATCGCAAGATCAGCCATCCTAGAAGTCGCGTTAGTTCGTACTGGAAACTGCAATTGTGGATGAGCCTGAAGGGCACTAAGCAGGCATCCCGGCTTCGACCCACCTGCGAAATTGAGCGATCTGCTCCTCGGGCCACTTCCCGTCGCACGGCATCGTCCCGCTTGAGAGGCGCCCAAGGATGGCCTGAGCATGTGTACTGACATCCTGGTAGTCCCAGAGGTCGAAGTGCCGACTCATGGAGGCTCGGTCGCGGGCACGAAACAACGGCTGGATGTCTCGTGCAAAACTGGGGGCGCTCCCCTGAGTGGTCATGATTGTGCTCCTTTCCCGATTGGATGAATTGCTGTATGCGAACGAGGCCATCGCCTCAGCCAGGCGTCTTGTAACGCAAAATTGATTGCTTGCTCCTCCGTCTTGCCTGCCCTCAGGGGGAAGACAAAAGCCAGTGATGCCATGCTGTTCATCTCCTTTCCGATTTTCTCTGATACCAAGAGCAGAGTGAAAGCGTTTAGAAGAGAGCCTTGCCCGTATCCGTGTCAAAGAGATGCATCTGCTCATGCTCGATATGTAAGCGGACCGTGCTGCCAGCGCTGACGTGCGAGCGGGGACTGAGCATCGCGACCATGCGTGTTCCCCCGGCCGTCAGGGAGACTTGCAACTGATCGCCCAGGTATTCGACCACATTGACGTGACCTTCGATGACCGAACCGGTATTTTCTTCTGGCGGGATCAGGTTCACATCTTCCAGATGAGGTGGACGGATGCCAAAGGTCAGGTTCAGGCTTGCTGCCTGCCTGGCTCGTTCGACGTATGGCTGCGGAACAATCACCTGCCCGATGCCTTCCAGCAGCACTTTGACTTCCCCATCATCGTTCATCACTCTGGCTCCTGGCACAACGTTCATGGCGGGCGACCCAATGAAGCCAGCGACAAAGAGGTTGATCGGATGGTCGTAGAGTTCCTGCGGCACGCCAAACTGTTGGATGAGTCCGCCACTCAACACCGCCACGCGATTGCCCATCGTCATCGCCTCGACCTGGTCGTGCGTCACATATATGGTCGTCGTGGCAATGCGCTGCTGCAGATCAATAATCTCCGCCCGGGTGGCCACGCGTAACTGCGCATCCAGGTTGGAGAGTGGCTCGTCCATCAGAAAGACCTCCGGCTCGCGCACAATCGCTCGTCCCAGGGCGACGCGTTGGCGTTGTCCCTCCGATAACTCTTTTGGCTTGCGCTGGAGATACTCTTGCAGGCCGAGCATCCTGGCAGCCTGCTGCACCTGCTTCTCGCGTTCTTTTTTGGGGACACGATGGATCTTGAGGCTGAAGGCCATGTTGTCGGAGACGTTCATGTGGGGATAGAGGGCATAGTTTTGAAACACCATAGCGATATCGCAGTCTTTGGGCGCCACGCCGTTGACCACTCGGTCACCGATGTAGAGATGGCCTCCGCTGGGTTCATCCAACCTTGCCACCATGCGCAAGATGGTGCTTTTGCCGGAACCTGAGGGTCCGACCAGCACCACAAATTCGTGGTCATTGACGGTCAGGCTGAGATCATGCACCACTTCCACGTTGCCGAAGTACTTGTTGATGTGCTCGAAGCGAACACTCGCCATAGTTCATGCCTCCTTGTTCGGTCACTATGCTATGGTGCTGGGGATTCAGAGACACTCCACCGATTTGCCAGAAGACCTGGACAAAAGGGTGTGGCGCTGAGCCGTGAGGGCTGGGGGTCACGCCAGCCACGGCGGTGTATACACGCCCAGGTTGTGGATGAACGCGAGCAGGTCGTCGCCGGCCCATTCCTCGACGATCTTCCCGTCGGCTACTCGATACACGTCAAAAGCGTCCCAACGAACTCGCCGACCAGTCGCCGGGATACCCATGAGATCACCCTTCTGTGTTGCCTCAACGACGTAACGAACCGCAACAGTGTTGCCTTCGGCGACGAGGTCTTGCTCGGTCGCCGTCAAGTCAGGCAGGGCACCGACGAAACCGCGCAGCATTGCCGCGACGTTGGCCAGGCCATCCACCGTGCCGAGTGTGCCGCCATGCCACTTCACCTCCGGTGCCAGGAACTCGGAGGCGCGGTCCGTTTGGTGCTCGTTGAAGACAGTTCGGGTGTAGGCGCGCACGAGTTCCTTGTTCGCTTCGAGCCTGGTTGCCTCGAAGCGGCTATCGCTCAAATCGATTGAGACGAGCAACAGGTCGCGTAGGGGCGTGTTGTCCTGCTGACGAGGGTAAATGCGGTGCTTCGTCGGCACCATAATACCAGACACGTCCTTGTATTCGTAAATGTAATGGGCTGCTGGGGTATTACCAGTGATCTCCACATCATAGTCGTGCCGGCGAAACAAGCCATCGTTGCCGATATAGAACGTCTGCTCAGTGCTGTGCGTGGCGATGTACGACGGGAACTTCACCTTGAGACGCCGCCAGGTCTCACCCTGTTCTTGCCACGCCTCAATCTCGGTGACGTCGAACCCATCCAAGGTCAAGGTGAAAGGGGAGGTCAGATAGGTCCACATCGCATAGCTTGCGAAGTAGATCAGATGCAGATTATCCCACGGGGTTTCCTGGGTATGTCCAGCGAAAGCGGCACGGGGATTGGTGCGTTCCTCAACGACCTCTCCTTTGTTGGTCTCGACCGCAACGCGTTGCGGAGTGAAATCCGTGCGCTGGTTCGGAAGCTTGAACGGCACATATGACACATGCTCTCTGTGCAGATCGACGGTCAAGCGTTCATTGGCCAGTGCTCCTTCCTGGCCCTTCAGCGACCACAATGCACCCGATGCATTGTTATGCACGGAAAGAGTCTTGAGTTGGTTGAAGCGATCGAGGCCGCCATGGGCCGCAACCGTGAGATCGAGAAGATTTGTCATGAGCGTATCCTTTCGTGATTGCTTTCTGATTGAATGAAGTTCTGTTACCAAGTATAGAAGGGGACGCGCGAGAAGTCAGTGTCCATCACTTCGCATATCGTTGCACATCGTTTTCCATCTTCAGCAGCAGAGATCAGGCGCCCCTGAGAGAACCTTGTTTCGGCATGGCCCTCTCACCAGAGACTCGTGCTGAGAGGGCAAATCTGTTATCATAGAGGTGGATGAATGGAGCGGTGATCTGAGGTCGATTGGCATTGCCCCAGATCACCCAGAAGAGCGTTGACCTGCATGGTACGCACACCCAACACCCAGGAGTATACAGCCGTGGCCTGGGAAATGCATCGTCCAGCAGATGGCATGGCATTTCCCATCGTTTCACATGGGTTCACACTCGTGGTCGTGGGCGAGGCGAGAAAGGAGTCCTGCCCATGAAGAGATCCCGCTATGGTGAGCCAGACTATGCCTTCGGGCGGCTGATGCTGACGCTGCGCACCCACATGGGTCTGACGCAAGCGAGCCTGGCGAAGCTTCTTCGGGTCTCCCGTCGCGCCGTGAGCACCTGGGAACTGGGCAGCAATTATCCCGCCAGCGCGCATCTCCAAGAGCTCATCGTGCTGGGGATGCGAGCCTCGGCCTTTCCCGCTGGGCACGAGGAGGAGGAGATCCGCGCCTTCTGGCGTGCGGCGCACCAGAAAGTGCTGCTCGATGAGCAGTGGCTCCAGGGACTGCTCGGTACCCAGCACCCCCGGCTTGTGCTTGTAGCACCGCAGTCGGACGAGCAGACCCACGCCGATGAGCAGGCCGTGGCAGCTCTGCCACAGCATGCACGGGGACCGCGGGTGGATTGGGGCGAGGCGCTGGATGTGCCCGACTTCTATGGGCGCGAGCAGGAACTGGCGCTGCTCTCCCAGTGGGTGGGAGAGGGGCGCTGTCGAGTGGTGAGTGTGCTGGGCATGGGCGGCATCGGCAAGTCGGCGCTGGCGGTCACCGTGATGCACCGGGTGGCGGCGCAGTTCGAGGTGGTGCTCTGGCGCTCCCTGCGTGATGCCCCTGAATGCTCCGCGCTCGTAGATGGATGCCTGCAGGTGCTGGCCCCAAACGTGCTGAGGGACCTGCCCGATTCCCTGGAAGAACGTCTCCGTCTGCTGATGGAGCAGCTGCGCGCTCGGCGGGTGCTGCTGGTGCTGGACAACCTGGAGATGCTGCTAGAGGAAGGGGAGGGTACGGGCCGCATGCGTGCAGGCTTCGAGGGGTATGCCCGACTGCTGCGACGGATAGGGGAGATCAGACATCAGAGTTGCCTGCTGCTCACCTCGCGGGAGAAACCGGCCGACCTGGTGCCCCTGGAAGGCAGCCGCTCGCCGGTACGTGCTTTGCGCCTGGCCGGGCTGGATGCCGAGGCAGGCGCTCAACTGCTGACGGAGAAAGACGTAATGGGTTCCCCGCACGACCGAGAGCGCCTGGTCGAGGTGTACGCCGGCAACCCGCTGGCCTTAAAGATCGTGGCGCAGACCATCGTGGAGCTCTTCGGGGGCGAGATTGTCCCATTCCTGGCGCAGGGCGAGGTGGTCTTTGGTGGCGTGCGCGCGCTGCTGGACGAGCACTTCGAGCGCCTCTCGACGCTCGAGCAGAGCGTGCTGCTGTGGTTAGCCATTCTGCGCGAGCCGGTGAGCCTGGAGCAGCTGCTCGCGGTGCTGCTGTCCCCACTTGCGCACGTCCAGGTCTTGGAAGCTGTGGATGGCCTGCGCCGACGCTCGCTCATCGAGCGGGGGCAACGGGCCGGCAGCTTCACCTTGCAATCAGTGGTGCTGGAGTATGTCACCACCAGGCTGGTCGCCACAGCCAGTGAGGAGATCGTGCAGGGGCGGCTCTCGCACCTCATTCAGTATCAGCTCTGTGAGGCCCAGGCCAAGGACTATGTGCGGCAGACCCAGGAGTGGCTGCTCGTGGCTCCCCTGCTCGCGCGCCTGCAGAGCGCGTATCGGGGATGCAGCGGCGTGGAGGAACGGTTGCGCTTCCTCCTCGACCAGCTGCGCACCTGGAACCAGGACGCCCAGGGGTATGGACCGGCAAACCTGGTGGCGCTGCTGCGGCTGCTGCGGGGGGACTTGCGCGGCCTGGATCTCTCGCGCCTGGCCCTGCGAGGCGTGTATTTGCAAGGCGTCGAGATGCAAGATGCGCGACTTTCCGGAGCGGTTCTCCAGGACAGCGTCTTCACCGAGCCCCTCGATGACATCGTAACGGTCACCATGAGCAGGAACGGGCAGTACTGGGCTGCGGCCAACTGGGAGGGGAAAGTGCGGGTGTGGGAGTGGGAGCAGGAGGCAGGCCAGACCCTGCACCTGGACTGGCAGGCCCATACCATAGGTGGGTCTGCTCTGGCTTTCAGCCCAGATGGACGCCAGCTGGCCAGTGGGGGCTGGGATACCACGGTCAAGCTCTGGGATGTCGAGAGTGGCGCCTTGCTCTGGACGGGTTGGCACACCGGAAGCATCACTTGTGTGGCCTTTGCTCCTGATGGACACCTGCTCGCCAGTGGCGGGGATGATACCCTCATCCAGTTGTGGGACCCCCAGAGCGGCACGAAGGTGCAGCAGCTTTCTGCTCCGGGCGGCACGGTGTACTCGCTGGCCTGGAGTCCAGATGGGAGGCTGCTCGCCAGTGGCTACGCCGACGGGAGCATCTGGGTGTGGGAGCCTGAGATGCCAGAGCCTGGCACCCGTGTGCAGCGGCTGGCGGGACATACCCACTGGGTGACAGGGCTGGCCTTCGCACCCGATGGCGCGCAGCTCGCCAGTGCGAGCTTTGATGGCACGGTCAAGCTGTGGGATATGGAAAGCCGAGGCTGTCTCCAGACGTTCTCGTGGCATACGGACCGGGTGATGCGCGTGGCGTGGAGCCCGGATGGACGCACCCTGGCCAGTTGCAGCTTTGATCACACCATCTGCCTCTGGGACGTCAAGGAGGGGAGATCGCGGGCGGTCCTGTATGGGCATACCGACGTCATCTACTCAATTGCCTTCACATCCGACAGCCGCACCCTGCTCAGTGGCAGCGACGATGGCACCGTCCGGGTGTGGGATGTGGACAGTGGACAGTGTCTTCGCATCATTGGGGGCTACGTGGCCTCCCTCAACGACATCGACTGGAGCCCGGATGGGCGCCTGCTAGCGTGTGGGAGCTATCTGAGTGGAATGCAGGTGTGGGATATGCCAGCACGCACGCGCCGCTGGGTGAGACAGACGCAGCAGCCGACCCGCATCCGTCGTGTGGCCTGGAGCCCTGATGGGACTCGATTGGTCGGCGGAGGCAGTGATGGCTGCGTGTATGTGTGGGATGCCACCGATGGCACGCTCCTGCTGCGGCTGGTGGGACACAAGGGAGCCGTCTTGAGCGTGGCCTGGAGCCCTGAGGGGAACTGGCTGGCCTCTGCTGGTGGTGGCAGAGAGGGTGGGGAGCTCTTCGTGTGGGAGGCGCACAGCGGGGAACGTATGCGAACCCTGGCGGGGCATCCCGGCGTGGCCTCTGCAGTGGCCTGGAGTCCGAGTGGGGAGTTGCTGATCAGTGGAGGCAGTGATGGCATGCTGCGCTGGTGGGAGGTTGACAGTGGGCAGTGCGTGCGGGTGCGAAAGGCGCATCAGGGGACGGTGCAAGCGCTCAAGGTGAGCCCCGATGGACCTTCATCTTCCCCCTATTACCTGTCCCCTTTGCTCCCCTTGCCCGCAAACAACAGACAGGGTGGCGGCTCCAGGCTGGCCAGTTGCGGCGATGATGGTGTCATCAACGTCTGGGATCTCCAGAGCGGCGATCTGCTGCAGATGCTGCGGCTTGACCGGCCCTACGAGCGCCTCGATATCACGGGCATCCGGGGCTTGACCCAGACGCAGAAGGCGTCGCTACGTGTCCTGGGGGCAATTGAGGATATGAGTGTTGGTGGGTAAATGCGTCCTCTTGCCGGTGACATAGAGATGACGACGGTGATCATGCCCTCTGCACGTGGGGTGGCCCCACGTGCGTGGAGTCGGAGAACTTAGGAGCTCATCCTTTGCCCCGGCAGCGCGCGTGACCCATTCGTCGCCGATCAGTGAGCGAACGCGAGGTACTCGTGGACGGAACGCACCGAGGCCGACCCTTCGCCGACGGCTGCCGCGACTCGCTTGGTCGAGCCCGCCCGGACGTCGCCTACGGCGAACAACCCGGGATAGCTGGTCTGGATCTGCGCCGATGAAGGAGAACAAAGCGACACATGGTAACATGGCATCGCCGCCAGCGGTGGTGACACGTACCGACGTGAGTGTCCGGTCACCGTCCAGACCGGTGATCCGGCACAGAGGCGGGCTTCCATCTCGGTGGCCGCGTAGTACACCCCGTTGCCCTCGAAGTCTGCTAGACGGGTAGCATCGAGTCGCCGGTAGCGGGCCCCGCTGGCGACGATGACGGCGCGCCCGGCGACATCGGTCCCGTCGGAAAGGCGGACCACGAGATGCCCGGCCTCCTCACGCAGCGACGTGGCCGCGCACGGGCTCGTGAGGTGGGCGCCGAACTTCTCCGCCTGCACGACGGCTCGCTGGGTGAGGTCGCCGCCGGAGATCCCCGTCGGAAACCCGAGGTAGTTCTCGATGCGCGAGCTGGTCCCTGCCTGGCCCCCGACGGCGGTCATCTCGACGACCAAGGTTCGCAGTCCCTCGGAGGCGCCGTAGACAGCCGCCGCCAGACCGGCTGGCCCCGCACCGACCACGACGAGGTCGAAACAGCGCTCGGGAAGGCCGCTGATGGTCAAGCCCAGGTACTCCGCCAGCCCTCCAGGGGTCGGGCGGCGCAAGACCGAGCCGGAGGCGATCACCACCGGCAGCTCGCCCGGGGTGACGGCGAACTCGCGCAGGAGGCGTTCGACGGCAGCGTCGCGGTCGGGGTCGAGCCACTCATGAGGTATGCGGTTGCGGGCCAAGAACTCCCGGACCCGGAGCGACTCGGGCGAGAACCGGGAGCCGACGACGCGGATGGCAGCTGATGCGCCGCTCAGCAGCGCGGACCGGCGGGCAAGAAAGGCGACGAGGATCGTGTCGCCCAGGGTCGGCTTTGTCGCGATCAGATGTCGTAGCGCCGCCCTCGGCACCACGATGACCTCACCAGGCTGGGCGACGCGGGCCGACAGATACACCCGCTGACCGCTCAGTAGGTTCAGCTCGCCCAGGAATTGCCCAGGACCGTGGCGAGTGATGATCCGCTCCTCGCTCTGGGAACGGACCACGATCTCGGCTCCTCCTGAGAGGATCACATAGAAGTCGTAGGTGGTATCCCCCTTTCACTGACGGGGACCGCAAGACGTGTTCGTTGTGTCATCGTCCTCTTTCCTTTTGGTTCTCCCAACAATCGGATGGGAAGAAGGGAGAGCGCTTCGAGAGTCGAGGGCGCGGCATTCGTCCCCTCCCCACCTTTCTTTCAAACGTAGGTTTTTTTCATGAGCTCGGTGCAAGCAATGAGTACCCAGCTCATCTGGTCCTGCCAGGGACCATCTCAAAAGGACTGCTTCATGGCTTCTACAGCGAGCTCGATCTTGATGATGTCACCCACAAGGAACCCACCGGTCTCCAAGGCCATGTTCCAGGTCAGTCCGAAGTCTTTGCGGTTGATCGAGGTCCGGGCATCGAAGGAGATCACCTCCCGGCCCATGGGATCCTTCCCACGTCCGGCGAGTTCGGTGTCCAGCACGACCTCGCGGGTGATGCCGCGGATGGTCAGATCCCCGATCACCTTCGCATGGTCGCTGCTCAGCAGTTCCACGCTGGTGCTCTTGAACGTGATCGTGGGGTGGCGCTCGATATCCAGGAAATCGGGAGACTTCAGGTGAGTGTCGCGATACTCCACCCCAGAATACAGGCTGGGCGTATCGATCTCCACTTCCACCGAAGAGCGGGATGGATCGGCCTCGTCCAGGACGATGGTGCCGCGCACGCTCTTGAAGTGCCCCTTGACCGTCGTAAACATCATGTGCTTGCCGGAGAACTCGACCAGCGTATGCG
>WNGL01012004.1_pt1 | contig 10452 bp, 12 predicted proteins | sample 5400591 | NCBI WGS metagenome assembly WNGL01 (sample SAMN13153377, study PRJNA577476) | soil metagenome | isolation source: 80 cm soil or saprolite under Garry oak tree replicate 1 | place: USA:California | collected 2016-06-15
TGTTCGTGGGAAAACTTGAGTTTCCCCCCCTGGGATTCGAGGTATTGAAGATCGGGGTGGGCGAGGACGAAGTCGAGAACCAGCAGCCTCGTCCGAATGAAGTCGGCGGTGTGGAACCGATGGTCCCGAAGCTCTTGCTTGTTGTAGCCAAAGTCTCGCAACCTGTCGAGGTGCTCCTGATGTGGATCGAGGGCAGGTTTGGAGTCCATGCGGTTGCCTCCTCGATACGTTAATTGCTTGGATGCGTCCGGCCATGGATATATGTCTTTGGAGCGTAATATTGTGCGGACCTTTTCAATCTGACGGGATTGGAATTCCTGCCCATGGAAAGGCTGCAAAAGGGAAACGCGGTGACCAAGAAGAAGCGGAAGATGTTACCCGGCGTCTCCAGGGCGCGGCGCACCACGCGATAAACTCCGCAGCGGACGAACATGCTGGTCGATTCGACGCAGAGGGCGCGAACACAGTTGGCGAACACGTAATATACGGAGGAGCCGAGGTCAGAGAGGTGAACCATGCGGCAAGATCCGCCTACCGATGTTTAGCTACCCAAAGCAGAATCGCGAAGATCACGATCGGAACCAGGGAAATGGCTAGATAGAGCAGTATCTGGCGGGCCCGAGGCTGCTTGCGGGTTTTCCAGTTGGTAAGTTCCTCGCGGGCAGCAACTCCCACATGCTCCGGGTATTCCAGATCGAGGGCGAACTCCCGCGCGGAAGGGTAGCGCTTGGCGGGGTCCCGCTCCAGAGCGCGGTAGATGATTTCCTGAAGCTGAGAGGAAATGGTCGGATCCAGTTCGCGGGGCGGCACGGGGTTATTCAGCAGCCGATCATTCATGATCACAAACGCGTTGGGCCCGGTGAAGGGCACTTTCCCGGTCAGCATTTCATAAAGCATCACGCCCAGAGCGTAGATGTCACTGCGAGCGTCGCCGCGCTTGCCTTTCACCTGCTCGGGAGAAATGTAGTCGGGCGTGCCCATGGTTCGAGAAAAGTTGCCGAAGGTGAGGCGCCGCGCGCCTACGTTACCCGCAGCCCCAAAATCGATGAGCTTGATGTGGTCATTTGCGGTCACCATGATGTTTTCCGGTTGCAGATCGCGATGGATGATACCGTGGCCATGAATGTAGTCGAGCGCGGCCGCAATGTGGAGGGCGATTTTGACAGCGCGCTCCGGCGGAAATTTCTTCTGCTCGTTCATGAGCTGCCGAAGCGACTGCCCGTCCACCCATTCCACCACCATGTACGCCTGGCTGTGGTGACCACTGGGATAGACCTTCATAACGCCGGGGTGATCCAGTTTTTCACCAATCTCCTGCTCCCGGCGGAAGCGCTCGAAAAAGACCGGGTCGGCTTCCATTTCGTGATGGGGAATCTTGATGGCCACCGGCTCCCCGGTGAGTTCGTCGGTGGCGCGGTAAATCGCAGCCGTATCGCTGCGGGCCACCAGGTTGTCAATGACATAGTGGTCGAGTTTTTCGCCGGTAAGTAAGGTCATGGGAGCGGACTCGGGGCCAGGCTGGTGCTGCGGTCGGGTTTATCCAGTTCCCCGGCGGCGGTTTTTTTCGGGGCGGGTGTCGGAACCATGATCTCCAGAGTGGATGACATAGTAAAGGCTTCCACCTCTTCGGTTAGGGACTGAGGGTCATTGTCGCTCTTTAGTTGGAATGTTGCACGCAGCGCCAAAGGCGTGATGAGGGTGGTGAGCAGGACGATTGCAACCATGACTGCGACCTCGGGTTTTTGGAAGATCCCGGTGCTGGCGCCCATCGCAGTGACGATCAGGCCGACTTCACCGCGGGAGATCATTCCGCAACCGATGCGAAGACTTTGCACCCAGTCCATTCCTGAACCGAGGGCCGCGAATCCGCAACCCACCAGCTTGCCAACAACGGCGACAACGAAGACGACCGCCAGCAGCGCCCAGTGGCCGGAGAGCGCCCGGTAGTCGCTGGAGAGGCCGATGGAAACAAAGAACAGCGGGATGAGCAGCACGTGGCCGATGGCGGCGAAGCTGCGCTCCACGTCCGCTTTGAATTCGGAGCTGGCGAAAACGTATCCCAGCAGATATGCGCCGGTGATTCCTGCCACGCTGCCCAGCCACTCAGCGGAAATGGCATAGACCAAGAGAAGTCCCAGAACGCAGCTGGGGACCGCCTCGTTCGCTGAAAGCTTTCTGAATTGACGGATCAGGGGATCCAGGAAGCGGTTGGCGAGGCCGTAACCTGCGACGAAAAACACAGTTACGGCGATGCTGATTGCGATCATTTGCACGATCAGAGCATGTGCGCCGGCGAACGGAAATTTGTCTTGCAGCCAATCGCTGGCCATCGGCGCCAAGCCCCAACCGCCATGGGTCGCAGCACCCGAAGCGGCGAGGAATGCCAGCACGAAGAGGCCCATCACGTCGTCGATGACGGCGGCGCCGAGAATGACGGTCGCTTCGGGCGACGACATTTGACCAGCATCCATCAGAGTGCGTGCGGAGATGGAAACGCTGGTGGCAGTCAGCGCGCCGCCCATAAAACACGCGGTCTTCCAGGACAGGCCAAACATGTGTCCGACGCCAGCGCCAAGAAGAAATGGCCAAATCACGCCGGAGAGAGCGACCAGAAACGCGGTCCCACTAGCCTCGCGCATTCGCTCCACGTCGGTTTCTAGACCGGCAATGAACATCAGCACCAAGCCGCCAAACTGGGCCATCAGCATCAAGGCGCTGGTGGCTTGGCCCCCGGCGAAGACGTGAAGGTGTAGAAGATTGACGGCACCCGGGCCAAGGAGGACGCCAACGAGCAACTCACCGAGGATGGCGGGAATAGAAAAACGACTGCACAGCGAGGCGGCAATCTTCCCCGCTGGCAGCAGAATGGCGAGCAACAATGCGAGCTGAAGACCCGGCTGCATTCCTTATTGAATATCGGCGGTGACGATGGCTTGACTAGTCTGCCGTGTCCATAACCGGCGCAGGAACGCTATGGGGACGGTCCACGGGGACTTATAGCCGCCGCGTTCGATGCCTTCGCGCTTCATGGTGCGGATAGTAGCCGCCTGCTTGCGCGCCAAGTCTGCCTGGGCCATGTTTTGGGCCAGGAGAGCAGCCGTCTTGGTGTGTTCTTCGGCTTTGTCCATCACGCGCAGCCGCATCCATAGCTCTCCCATTTTGAACTGAGCGATGAAGCTATTGGGCGAGAGGCGCACGGATTCGCGCAGTTCTTCAATCGCGGATTGCGGATCGAAGTTGACGCACAGCGCCATACCCAGCAGGACGCGCAGCTCGGAAACCTGAGGATGCTTGGAGACGCAAGCGCGGAGATCGACCACCAATTCCGCACGCCGCTCTTTTTCGAGCAGGTACGGGTCGGCGAACATTCTGAGCAGCAGGCCCTGGGTTTGCGCGGGCAGCGAAGCCAGCGCGAGCGATGACACGCGCGAACTGAGGCTTTCGCGTTGGTCACCTGCGACGACGAGGTCGGTGGAGTGTCGGGTCATGTCAGTTTTTTCCCGATCAATTTGGATTTCGAGTTAACAATCAAGGCGCGAACTGCAAGTCGCGCCCTGCTGTTGGGTTCAGTTGAACAACTAGGCGACAGCGTATTCCTGTTCCGCATGGACCATGGAAGCCGGCGCCGAAGCGAACACGAACTCCGGATAGCCCAACTGGCCCATTTCCGGAATGTCCAAGCCCGCGATTTCGGTTTCCGCTGAAACTCGCTGCCCGATGAAAACATCGAGGATGAGGTTCAGCAGAAAGCTGAAGGTGAAGACGAAGCCCAGCAACGTGGAGACGCCAACAAGTTGCGCGGCAAGCTGTGCCCAGCCATCGCCACCATAGAAGATTCCGGTGACTGAGCCGGTAACGCCGTTCCAGCTTCCGCCGTAGTTGCTGGTGCCGTCAGCGAACAGACCGATGGAGATTACTCCCCACAGACCGTTGGTTCCGTGGACAGAGATGGCCCCGACTGGGTCATCTACTTTCAGGTTGTTTTCGACAAAGGCACAACTTATGCAGACCAGCACGCCCGCCACCAGACCGATGATAGCCGCGCCAAAGGTGCTGACGAAGCCGCTAGGAGCCGTAATCGCCACTAGACCGGCCAGCAGTCCGTTGCCGCTCATCGAAGCGTCCGGCTTGCCCTTGAGTGCCCACATGTAGAGGATGGCGCCGAAAGTTCCGGTGCAACCCGCCAGCATTGTGTTTACTGCGATCGAGCCGATGCGGAGGTTGCCATTGGCCGAGGCCCCGAGCGTGCTACCGGGGTTGAACCCGAACCAGCCGAAGGCCAGGATGAAGCAACCGATCAGCACGGCCGAAATATCGTGGCCGATGATCGCATTGCTGGAGCCATCTTTGTTGTACTTGCCGATACGCGGGCCCACGATCAGCGCGACTGCCAGAGCCGTGATTCCGCCTACGGAGTGCACTACCCCCGATCCGGCAAAGTCGCAATAGCCTTTTCCCAATCGAAGGTTGGAGCCGAGTTGCGAGAGCCAGCCCGCGCCCCAAGCCCAGTTGCCAAAGATTGGATAGGTGAATGCGCCCATCAGCACGGAGGAAACGGCGAACGCCAAAAACTTCCAGCGCTCGGCACAGGCTCCGGTGACGATGGTGAGGGCGGTGTCCATGAACACCATCTCGAACAGGAAGATGACCATGACGCCCACGTCATAAGTGTGGCCGCCGAGGAACATTCCCGATCCGCCGAAGATGCCCCAAGTCTTGCCGAACAGGGACAACGGATGCTCAACGGAAAGCGATTGCAACCCGCCGAGGTTGGAGTTGCCGGCCGCGCCGCCCATCTGGATGGCGAAGCCGATCAGCCAGTAGGCCAGCAAACCACAGCCGTACACGAAGAAATTCATCATGTAGGTGTGGTTGGCGTTCTTGACCCGGCACAGGCCTGATTCCACCATGGCGAATCCAGCCTGCATGAACATGACCAGGAAACCGGTGACCAGGGTCCAGACGAAGTTGATGGCGATTTTGTTTTGCCCGACCTGGTTGGCGGTGTCGCCCAGGGTCAAGCCGGTCTTGGGATCGGAAACCGGAACGTCGTTAATTGTTCCGGTCAGTGACCCGCCGGGATCACCGGCCTGCAGTTGAGGGACTGTGGGCGCCTTGGCAGCGGTATCTTTCAATTCCGCAGTCGCCGCCGAGGGCGGAGGCGCCGCCGGAGCTGCCGCCGGGGCCGCAGCTTGAGCGAGAGCCTGAGTGCCCAGCGTCAGTGCCAGCGCGAGGACGCAAAGGCAAAGACTACAAGTTCGGATCCATTTCATTTTTGTTAGCTCCATAGTCATTTTGAGTTTTGTGCAAAGCGGTCCTTACGCCTTCCAAATCGCGTTCTTGTTGAAAGCTGTCGGCAGGATGTAAAGGATGCCAAACAGGCTGACTCCAATTCCGATCAGCGCGAGAACGATGCGTGCGCTGGTGCCATCAACCAAGTGCAGGCCGAACAAGGTGACGCCCCAGCCCAAAGCGGCGATGATCGCACCTACTAATTTCATCGTTGTTGACGTATCCCTTTGTGCGGGCTTGCCTTCGAGCGGCTTGATCTTCAAGAACCCGAAGAGGCTGGCCACGAAAATAACCGCGCCAGCGGACAGCGTCAGCTTGCCAATCCCGGTTGACATGTACGCGAGACCCGCGCATATCGCCGTGAATCCGATCAGAAACGTAGTGAAGCCACGTCCCTGCCCTGTGTTTGCTGCCATGAAAACTCCTTTTCCGCCCCTGTGGGAGCACTGGTTATTTCGAAAACTCCGAACCGTTCGCTTGCGTACTCAGCGCGTCAAACACGCCGTCTGACAAAGAAAACCTGAGACCGCACAACTTTGCCCGCATCACCAGAGACCGGACCGTTGGTAGCGGCTCGTCTTCCCTGGTCACCGTGCCCGCGATGATGAGTTCCACCGGCTCCCCTTCCGCCGAGCGATACACCCGGAAGCTTGCACTGCGAACCTCCGGGAGTGCCGCAAACAAAAACTCACGTACCGTCATCGCGTCTTGCAGCGCCTGAAGAGCTTGGTTTTGCTCCGCCACTGCGATCTGCAAATCGCTGTCCCAGGGATCGTGGGCCCGGGCCATCCACTCGCAGACCGCTGTTTCGTGCCGCAACTCCAACCTCAGAAGCCGGAGCGGCAGGCGTGACATCTCGCCGAACCGCATCCGTAATCTGACCTGGCGAACAAAGTCAGAGGCTTCCCACAGCCACCTCATCTCCCGCTCTTCGCCACCGCCTGCACCGGCAGAGCCAGAAAGATCACGAACATCAGCAGGACCATGACCTCGATCGCGAAGGGCAACTGCTGCTGCATGCGCAGAAGCAGCATGATCAAAACCATGCAGGACCACTGCCAGCGGGAACGGCGCAATCTTTCGAGGCGATTGGAGAGCCGGAAGAAATCACCGAAAGTCTTCTTGCGCTCCAGGCTAAGCATTCCGCCCGCGCGAATGCAGGCCACAGCGAAGAAGCCGGCTAGCAGGAGTTCCAGTAATGTGAGCTTCCAGTCCATCGTTGCCTCCAGAAATAGAATCCAACTTCGCGGGCGAAAAAGGCTTCCCATCCGCGCTGCCGCGAACGGCAATGTGATGGAGAGACACGGCTGCCATCGACGTGGGCAAACCCCATCTCTTGCAGTTGAAAATGTCGCTTACGAAGTTGCCACGGCGTCGTGCCTGAGGAATCTCCGCTTCGGCGTCGAAGTGGAGAAAAAATTGTTCTAGCTACAGCTTGAGGCGGATTCTCGCGTAGGGTACCTGGAAAGTCAAATTCAAACTTTTTATCGCGGAGATCAGGGCAACTGGTGTACGAAAAAAGGTTTCTGCAAACCAGGAAGCGCACGAGAATATGGGGAAGTATTGGGAGGCGCAAGCGGTGGAAGAGGTGTTCAACTCTGCTTGATGGAGTGGCTGAGAATGATGGCCTCGGCGACGTCTTTCATGGACTTGCGGCGCTGCTGGCTTTCTCGGCGAAGCGTCTGATAGGCGGCTTCTTCTGTGAGACGCAGGTCTTGTTGCAGGATTCCTTTGGCTCGCTCGATAACCTTGCGCATTTCAAGCTGAGACGTGAGCTCGGAATTTGCACTCTCCAACCGCGCTCTGCCGATTTCAGCTCCAACCAGAAAACCCAAGGTCGAGATCAATCCGATCTCGCGCTCGCTATAGACGCAGGCCTCGCGGCTTTGCAGATTGATGACGCCGACCAGTCGTCCCTGGCTGATCAACGGGACCGAAAGAAAGGCCTCAAAACGGTCCTCCGGTAACTCGGAGAACAACTTGAAGCGAGGATCGGCGGCGGCATTGCGCGAGACGAAAACCGGCTCCCGATGCTGCGCGACCCAGCCGGTGATCCCCTGGCCGAGCTTGATTCGCAGGCGTCCAACGAGCTGCGGATGGTGGTTCTTCGACGCCCGCAGTACCAGTTCATTTTCTTCGAGCACATAGATGAAGCAAGAATCGCACTGGACCACTGAAGTTGCAAAGCCCATCAGCTCCCGCAAGACTGCTTCCAGCGGCAAAGCTCCCGCCATGCGGCCTGCAGTTCGTCGCAACAGCGCTACGGCCGGACCCTCGCCCGTAGAACGGTCGGCCGCCTGGCCCAATTTGACTGCATCAATCGGTAGGGATTTATTCGCCGCACTCCAGTTCGCGGATGCGCTCATTCTTAACAAGCTATGTTGCTTTACCCCAGCAAACAATCATCCTTAGGTATGGGTTTCGATAGAAAGAAGTTATGGCGCAGATAAGCGCGCAACTAGTTTCGGGTGCGGGTCTTGAGCTTGTCCACCATGCGCACAAGGTCGGGCAGGGAGGGGGCCATCATTTTGCGCATGACCTGGCCACGGTGCATCTTGGTGGTGACTTCGCTGATGGCAAGCTGGTCGGCTACTTCCTTGTCGGTCATGCCTTCGACAACCAGGTCCATGACTTCGCGTTCGCGTGCGGTCAGTTCGTCAAATCGCGACTGCAGCAGGCCCACCTCCGCATCCTGTTGCCGCCTGACGCGGTCTTTTTCCAGCGCCTGATGAATCGCCGCCAGGAGGTCTTCCTTATGGAAAGGCTTCATCAGGAACTCGACGGCCCCGGCTTTCATGGCGCGCGAAGTCATGGGAACATCCCCATGGGCGGTAATGAAGATGATGGGGATGGTGATGCCGGCCCTGGCCAGGGATTCCTGGAAATCGAGGCCGTTAGCGCCGGGGAGCCTGATGTCGAGCACCAAGCAGCTGGGAGCGTCCGGGCGGGCCGCATTGCGAAAGCCCTCGGTGGATGAGAATGCCTGCGTATCAAAACCGACAGACTCCAAAAGATTACCGACCGCCTCGCGCACCGATGCGTCGTCATCCACCACAAAGAAGGTGGGCCGAGGATCAGCCATCGGATTCCTCGGCACTGACCGGGATGGTGAATTGGAAGACTGTGCCTCCGCCGGGACGAGACGCTGCCCACAGTCTGCCGCGGTGGGATTCAATGATCGAGCGGCTGATCGATAGTCCCACGCCAATGCCGTGTGGCTTGGTAGTAAAAAACGGATCGAAAATTTTCTCCGCAGTCTCCGGGTCGAGTCCCGCGCCGGCGTCTTCGACGGTAATCAGAACCTGATTCTCCGCCTGCTCTTGAGAGCGAATCACCAGTTCTTTCGCGCGCACGACTGCGCCGCTCATTGCGTCCATACCATTCATCATGAGGTTCATAACAACCTGTTGCAATTGCACTCTGTCGGCTTTCACCCTCGGCAGATCGGGTGAGAGTTCAGTGCGCAAGGAAATCTGGCGGCCATTGGCCTCGTGGCGCAAAAACACGATCAGTTCGTGAATGATCTCGTTCAGGTCAGTCCAGTCCTTCACCGGAGCTTCCTTGCGGAACAGCGCACGAATTCTTCCCAGTACCGCTCCCGCGCGAGTTCCATCGCGGACAATGCTCTCCGTCGTCAGCCGCGCTTTCTCCAGATTCGGGGGACTGGCCGAAAGCCACTCCAGACACGCCTGCCCATGGGTGACGACAGCGGTCAGCGGCTGGCTGATTTCATGCGCGATGGAAGCGGTAAGTTCTCCCATACTCAACACTCGCGAAAGTCGAGCCACCTCGGTCTGCGTCCGCATGAGTGCCGCAGTGCGTTCGGAAACTCTGATTTCCAGTTGATCGCGCGCTTCCCGGAGCGCTGCCTCAGTCTGCCTCCTGGCGGAACTAACCCAACTGACCACAAGCGCACAGACAACAAACGCGGCAAAGTACGAAACCGCGGTCGGAGTGATGGCCCAGGAATAATACGGTGGCACAAAAAAGTAGGCCACCACCACGGTCGAGACCAGCACCGCGAAAAAGCCCGCGCCAGCCCCACCGAACCATGCACTTGCCATGACCGCGGCAAAAAATAGAAACAGGAACGGATACGGGAAAAACCGCTGCAGAAAGAATGTGCAAACGAACGCCAGAGAAACGAAGGCGGTCGCCAGTGTGTATTGCCGGATTAGGTCTCGAACCATTTGCGCCCTCGTGACGCCGGTCGGGTAAAGTTATCATGGCACGGCTTAGGAGATGGAAAATCAGATCGAACCGGTTTCATTGGCGCCGGTTGGAGATTGCGTGCGGGGAAAACGGTCCATTCGTGCGCGCATTGCCAAGTGGAGGTTCGAAGCAGTGACTTCTACGCCGTCGGTTTTACCCATCTCCAAGGGTTATCCCCAGGCCTTGATCCAGGGAAGAACAAGCATTTCAAGCAAAGTTTGTTGCACTGGCATGGAGCACGTTTTTACCTCTGCCGAGTCGCTGGGTGGCAGAAGTATCCCCTAGGAGCATCAACCCACAGTTTCCACCCACAGTTACAATGCCTGGCGATTCCTTACAATGACTTACGGTGCCGTCCGTTGTCATCTAAGTTGTTGTGTTTGTGCTGATGTGGAATTCCGTCAAATCGCCTCGGTCATGCGAACGAAATGACGCACCGCACTCGTACTCTGATCGAATTGGGCCGACAGGAACCGCAGCGGAATTTTAGATGGGAGGCGGAACCGCGGCGGATTCTCGCCCAAGGATCAACCTGTCAATTGAGGTTGTAGCTTCGGCTCTGGTACGAAGTGGAACGCTGCCCCTGTCACGGCACGGCCAGATGGAACGGCAGGGAATTGGACGACACTTGAAGGAGCCAGACGGCATCGGAGAGCACAATAATAATATCGGAGAGCACAATAATAATAAGGTGAATGATTTGTCCCATGCGGGGGCGTAGTTCAGCTGTTTAGAACGCCTGCCTGTCACGCAGGAGGCCGCGGGTTCGAGTCCCGTCGCTCCCGCCAATTCTTCGACCTGAAATCATTTTTTGCCGTCAAACGTGACCGCTTGGATCAGGTGCGCTATGCCGACTGTAACCTCACTCTTGCCTTAACACACCCATTTTCGGGAACACTCGTGAGTTGGCGCTGTCCGACCGACCCTACTTCTTCTTCGCCCCTACTG
>WNGL01033983.1_pt1 | contig 10452 bp, 12 predicted proteins | sample 5400591 | NCBI WGS metagenome assembly WNGL01 (sample SAMN13153377, study PRJNA577476) | soil metagenome | isolation source: 80 cm soil or saprolite under Garry oak tree replicate 1 | place: USA:California | collected 2016-06-15
CACTGTCATCCCTTTCTCAGGTTGAGGGATGGCACGCACCCGCTGGCCGCCGGACCTGTGAACCCCGGCCTCTTGCACAGGACGGGCAGATCAGACCGGCACCGCCGGTGGGTGCCATTAAAACCTGGGGCCCGGCCGACAGACCGTCTCGCAGGACAGCCCGCACGGCGTCAGCCGAATCGGAGGTCAGGCCGGGACCCAGGCTCCCGACCCTACGCCCGTATCCAGGCAAAACCGGGGAAGCCGGGCCGGAAGCACTATCCACAGTCTCCCTGTCGAATCGGAGCGCTCACGAACCGCGCCGACCGGCAGGGCGGGAGCGCACAGGTATCCCGGTTCTGTGCCATTGCGGTCATGTGCCCGGGTACCAATCGAGGGCACGGCACGGTGCCGAGCCCGGGATTCAAGGAGCCGGTAAGAAGGTGTTACCAGCCGCAGACGGCGGGAAGTTGCAGCGAGCAGATGATCCGCCTGCGCCCCGGGTTGGGTTCCGGGCTGCCGTGGGAGGTCGGGAGTCGTGGCCGGTGCTAGGGCTGGGGCGGCGGGGCCAAGATCGTGATCTGGTGCCGGGCGGCGGCCTGGGCCAGCGCGGCGAAGTCCGGCGGTTCCGCGGGTAGCGGGGGCAGCGTGAGGGCCTGGGCGGGCTGGCCGGCCTGGGCGGCGAACTGCTCAAAGCCGGCCGGGGTGTGCAGGGTGAGGAACCGCGCGGTGGCAGAGGTGACGACGTAGGCGTGGCGAAGGCGCCGGGGCAGCACCGCTACGGTGCCGGGCCCCGCGGTGTGTTCCTCCTCGCCGACATACACCCGCAGTTCACCGTCGAGCACGAAGAATGTCTCGTCGTCGCGGTCGTGGACGTGGACCGGGCTGGCGTTGCCACGCCGGGCGAGGTGGTCGGCCAGGGCGAAGGCCCCGCCCGTCTGGTCGCCGCCGACGCGGACCTGAGATAGGGCGCCCAGGAACCAAAGGGCCGGCTGGGTGTCCGGGCCGCAGATGACGCTGCCGGTCACGGGAGCGATGGGTTCGGTCATGGCTGGGCTCCTTCCGGGGCTGGCCGCGGGCCGGTCACGGCCACCAGCGGCGCGGGGGCTGATGCCGGCCGGTTGCCATCCGGCACCAGGGGATTACGCCGCATCGGGGAATCGGCGGGGCGGCGGCCGGCGGGTCAGCGGTCACGGCCGCGGCCGGTGCTCCCGGTCACGGGCGGCGGGCCCCGCGGCCATGGCCGGCCGGGGCCGGCGGGACCGGCGCGCGCGGCGCCGCCTGTCCTGCTCGGGCAGCAGGTCATCGGCGTCGGTCTGGATGAACAGCTTGACAAACATCGGGTGCATGATGTCCCTCCCGGGCCGGCGGCCGCATTCCTGATACGCGGGCCGCTGTTGCTGAGTCCCGGCATCGGGCCCTCCGTTACGGTCGGGGTGAACCAGGAATGATGTGCCCGGGAGGGGAGACCCAGCGCGCCGTCAGCGGGCTGGCCGCTGTAACGGATCGTGCCGCTGGCGGACTGCACACCAGAGATGCTGACGTCTTGGAGGAATCAGATGCAGAATGAAGCTGCCGGCCCGGGCGCCGGGTTCATCTACATGCAGACCAATGAGCTAGAGCGTAACCGGGTGCTGGCCTTCCGGCGGGCCGGCGACGGAACGCTGACGCCCGCCGGCGCCTATGAGACAGGCGGGGCTGGTGACGGCAAGCCCCACCTGACCTCGCAGGGATCAGTCGTGCTGACCGGCGACAGGCGGTACCTGCTCGTCACGAACACCTCGAGTGGCGACCTGAGCATCTTCGCCGTCGGCCAGGACGGGCCGTCTCTGGTGGAGACGGTCGCCACCGGCTCCGCGCCGAAGAGCGCCGCCGAGCACGGGGGGCTCGTTTATGTGCTCAACACGGGCGAGCCGTCCCTGGCCGGCTTCCGGCTGAGCGACCGGAAGGTCCAGCCGCTGGCCGACTCGATGCGGGAGCTTGCCGCCGGCACCGATCCGGCCCAGGTCGGCTTCAGCCCGGATGGCGCAAGGCTCGTGGTGACCCAGCGCGGCACGAACGCCATCGCCGTCTATCCGGTGCTCGAGGCGGGGCACCTGGGCAAGCCGGTGGTGCAGCCGTCGTCGGGTCCGACGCCGTACGGCTTCGCCTTCGCTAAAGGCGGCGGGCTCGTCGTGACCGAGGCGTTCGGTGCTCAGGCTGGGAAGGCCGCCGTCTCCTCCTACCGGATCAGCGATGCTGGCGCGGCTCCGGTCTCGCGCTCGGTCGGCAACGGCCGCAGCGAGATCTGCTGGGCGGTGGTCACCAGCGATGGTCGCTACGCGTTCACCACCAACTTCGGCGACGGAGCCGTTTCGCGCTATTTGATCGGCGACGACGGCAGCATTGCGCTCGACGAGGCCGCGGCGGGGCTCGCGGTGGACGGGCAGACGGGTCTTCGCGATGAGGATCTGAGCGGTGACGGCCGGTTCCTGTACGCGATCGACGCCGACTCCCGGCGCGTGTTCGGCTGGGCCGTCGGCGCGGGCGGGTCGCTCTCGCCGGTCGGGTCGTGGCAGGGACCGCCCGCGACCGTGGCCGGGCTCGCGGCCAGCTGAGACGATGCGCCTTAAGCCTTTGTACCGGGCGAGGTTCACCACGCCCGAGGCGTGGAGCGTGGAGCTGGCCGGCCCGGCCGGGACAGAGGGGCAGAGCTTCCTGATCGCCGAGGGGCGCTGCGAGGGGCGCCTGTCGGGCCGGCTCCGCGGCGCGAACTACCCGCGGCGGCGGACCGATAACGCCCTCGTGCCAGACTTTCGCGGTGTCCTCCAAACGGCCGACGGCGCGGCGGTGCTCTTCGCATGGCACGGATACGCGCGAGCCGGCGCGGGTGCAATGCGCGAGCTCGTTGGCGGCGTCACGCATGTTTCCGGCGACGAGCGGTACCGCTGGCTGAACGACGTCGTATGTGCGCTCACTGGCGAGGTACGACCGCGCAGCGACGGGAGCGGGTCCGACGTCGAATACGACGTCGCGGAGCTCCTCTGGGAGCCGCTCGCGTAGCGGTGAAGGAAACCTGTCCCCACATCCCGGTGATCGCCGTGCAACCCCGTGCATATCGCCCGGTCTGCTTTCGGGCGCATAGCAGACCACGCACCGTATGGCACGGCCACGCATCTGGCCGTCCCGGCGCCTGCCGGGTATGAGTCTCAAAGGGGCTGAGATGGCTGAGAGTAACAGCAAGGTCGGCCGGGGCGACCGGCCGGGAAGGCGTTGGCCGCCGGGCCGGCTTGCTCGCAGGTACCGGTTCATCAGTGCCGCCGCCGCGTTCACCGGCGTGGGGCTGTTGATCTTCGTCCTGGTGTGGTTCCAGCCTCAGAACTCTTTCTCAACAAGATCGTCAACGAGCCGGTGCCTGGGGTCATCCAGACGGCCGGGGAAGCGAACCGCAACGCGACGGCTGGCCGGTCCCCGCCGGGCCTGCAGGTGCTGCGCTCCGGTAGTTTCCGCAGCCTTGAGCACGCGACGACGGGCACGGCAATCGTGCTGCGCCGTCCCGCCGGGCGCCTGGTCCTGCGGCTGGAGCGCCTGATCACCTCCAACGGTCCCGACCTGCGGGTGTACCTGTCCCATGTCCCTGCCAGCAGCGATTTGCATGCTTACCGGACGGGATTCATCGACCTGGGCGCGCTCAAGGGCAACCGAGGGAACCAGAACTATGTCATCCCGGCGGGCACTGACCTGTCGGCATTCAAGAGCGCGGTCATCTGGTGCCGCAGGTTCGCAGTCGGATTCGGCGTGGCCCCGCTGTCGCCCTGAGCCCTCTCAAAGACCCAGCAGATTACTCCCCCGCCGATGAGGTTCACGCCCTTGACGAGCAGACGCGATGAAGCGGCGGCGCCGGTGAGCAGCGCGACCGGGGGCTGCCCCCAGGCCATGGGGATGACGATGGCCCAGCCTTCGGCGCGGGCGTAAAGTACGTCTCGGTAGCGACTGTGGGTAGGAGAGATGCCGCCGATCATCTCGCGGGGTTTCCGGGGGCGCCGCGGTGACGCGCCGCCCGGTCGGCTACCGCCGGGCCAGTATCTGACCAGGGATTTTCCGGTCCTGTCCGCGGGCCCGACCCCGCATACGCCGTTGGAGCGGTGGGACTTCACGGTCGCCGGCGAGGTGGATGAGCCGCGCCGCTGGACCTGGGAAGAATTCCGCGCGCTGCCGACCGAGGAAATCACCGCCGACATCCACTGCGTGACGAAGTGGTCGAAGCTGGACACGGCGTGGCAGGGCGTGCGGATCGACACGCTGCTGGAGGGGATCGAGACCTCCGCCGAGTACACGGTCGCGTTCAGCGACGGAGGGTATACGGCGAGCGTCCCGCTGGCGGACCTGACGGGCGGGAAGGCGTGGGTTGCCTTCAGGCTGGTCCGGGCATCGCGCCGGGCAGCACGTTGACGTTCGCCTGACCGCGGAAGATGGTTACCAGGCAGAGCGCAGCCACTCGATCGCATCGGCGCCGGATGGCACTCGGGTCGAGCTCACGGTGGTACGCATCGGCGACGGCGAGGTCTCGCCGTACCTGACCGATGAGCTGCGGCCGGGCAACCAGATCGAGCTCCGCGGCCCGGTCGGCGGCTACTTCGCCTGGGAGCCGCCGGACGGCGGCCCGCTGCTGCTGGTCGCCGCCGGATCAGGCGTCGCGCCGTTGATGGCGATGATCCGGCTTCGCGCCGCCGCCGGAAACGACGTGGATACCCGGCTGCTGTTCTCTTCACGCGGCTGGGACGACATCATCTACCGCGACGAACTCCAGCGGCTGAACGGCAGTCGTCTCACGGTCGTGCACACGTTGACCGCGTCGCAGCCGCCCGGCTGGGCGGGCTATGCGCGCCGCGTCGATGCTGACATGCTGGACGACATCGGCCCGGGCGCAGCCGAGCGGCCGCGTGTCTACGTCTGCGGCCCGACGCCGTTCGTCGAAGCTGTGGCCGAGGAGCTGGTGCGCCTGGGGCACCAGCCGCAAGACATCAAGACCGAGCGGTTCGGGCCGACGGGAAGCTGAGATGGACGAATTGATGGTCGACGGCAACGCGGTCGCGGGCATGCTCCAAGAGGTGTTCGCCGTCGAGATGACCACCGCCACCATGACATGCGGCAACTGCGGCATAGCCGGGGCGGTCGGGGCCGCGCACGTCTTCCGCGGCGCCGGGATCGTGCTGCGCTGCCCGCACTGTGACCACGCCCTGGTGAAGATCGTCGAAGGCGGCACGCGCATGTGGATGGACTTCGGCGGCATGCGAACCCTGGAAATCACCCTCTAGCCGCCGCCGTTCGCCACGACCGGGCGATCTGACAGAAACACCGGGCGGGCGTCCTCACCGGCGACTAGCCACGCCGCCGCTGATGGGCCTGAAGACAATTGAGTCCAAGCTGGCTGCCGAGGCCGCCCGCGCAATCGACCTCGCGGCCGGGGATCTGCGATACGCCTCCGATGTCATGGAAGTGACACCGACTCCGCCGCGATCGGCGAGGCCGACATCGTCGTGCTCGCCCTGCCCTACCGGCCGGAAACCTCGTGCCCGACCCCAGAAACGCGCCCTCTCGTTTGGACATCGCCGGGCGGACGGGTGCGCGTGATCCGGTCGGTGATCAATCGCGGCAAGCTGCGCCACTTCGCTCCGCCGGCGACGTCCGCGGCCTGCGCCGCCAGTTCCGGCAGCCGGACTGATCAGCACGCGGCCCAGCTGGCCCGCACGCAGCCCGACCCGCGCACGCAGCCCGACTGACCGGCAGACGGCCGGCCCCGCGCCTGCTGGCGGCTCTAGTTCAGCCGCAGCCGGCCCCCGGAGCGCTGCGCCAGGTCGTGCCGCAACGCTGCACGCGAGATGTACCCGACGATCGCCGGGACCTGCCCGGCCAGGCCCTGGTCTACCGCTGCCTGCTGGGTCGCTGGGCGCAGCGCGATCTGGACGCAGCCGCCGGGGAAAACGTCATACCAGGTGGCTGCGAACCGGGCCCCGCCGCCCAAGGCGCGCGATCGGCTGATTCCTGGCTCGGGTGTCCGGACCGCCGCGGCCCGGCCGACAGCGCAGTGCCCGGTCAGAGTCAGCTGTAGCGCGCCGCCGCCAGCCCGGTCGTTGTCCAGCGTGATGACCGATCTGCCGCGCAGCGCCTGGATCCTGCTCAGGGTCCAGCCGACGGGTAGCGGCCGGATGCACATCACTTCGGTGGCTGTCGGTACCGACTGGGCCTCGGCCAGCAGTGGTTCCAGGGCGTGACAGTCCATAGTGCTGACGAGCAGTATCGTCGCCGGGGTGGCGGTGTTGATCAGGACGTTCGCCAGGGTGATGGCCAGCAGGAATACTGCCGCAAGGACGGCAGCGGAGGAGCCTACCCGGCGCGTGCTCCAGCGCTGGACCCGGATGGGCGCCGGCCGGTGCGGCAGTAGCTGGAGGAACTCCTCGCCCAGGTCGCGGCCGCTGGCCCGGATCGCGTGGCGAAGCTGGGACGGCAGCGCGATCCCGCGGGCCGCGGCGAATGCCTCGGAGATCTCCGCGACGGTGAAGAACTGCAACGCGCGCTGGTAGACGCGCTCGGCGCTGCTGCGCAGCGCCAGGCACAGCATCATGTTGGCCAGGTCGACTGCCTGCCGCCACGGTGTCGGGCGCACCTCTGCGAACGCCACGTCGATCAGCAGCAGGCGGCCGTCGCGGACCAGCAGGTTCGCCGGCTTGACGTCGCGGTGGGCGAGTCCCGCGTCCCACATCCGGCGGACGATCAGCAGCCCGTCATCGATGACCGTATCGTCGACCGTGGCGTCACCCAGTTCTGTCGAACGGGCGAAGAACTCGGTGAGCAGGAGGTACTCCCGCTCTGGTGTGAGCTCCACGAAGCCGTGCGGCTCCGGGCTCGGCAGCCCGGCGGCCTGGCAGAGCCGTAGCGCATAGTCTTCCTGCTGCGCGAGGCGGCGGACGCCCTTGAACGACTGCTCATCTTCTAGCCGGCCGTACCGCAGCTGGCGGCCGAGTTTGTACCAGCGGTCCGCGCGGACGTGCGAACGCGCATAGAGCTTGCCAAACAGGTATCCGCCGGGCTGGTCTGCCCGCCGCAGCCGCATCGGGCTTGAGCCGCCGGAGCCGGCTAGCCCGAACGGCTCGATGCTGGCTACCTCGATGTTCATCTGGTCCTTCAGGGCGCGCTTGATCGCCTCGCCGCGTGCGCCGCCGAGGTCCAGATGCGCGCCGTGCGCGCCGCCGTAGACCACCGGGAACGACTCCTCCGGGGCGAACAGCCGCATCCCCAGCAGCGGCACGGTGACGCCGAGGATCGCGCCGAGCAGCACGTCGGTCGGCGCGTCCACGCCCAGGCGCATCCGGGACAGGCCGATCACCGCGACGATCGCGACCGCGGCCCAGCCGCCGCGGCGCCGCCACCGGCCGGCCGGCACCAGCGTGTACAGCGCGCCGGTCAGCACGGCGCACACCTTCTCGATTTCGGCCGACGGCATCGCGAAGCCAGCCCAGCGAAACTGGACCGGCACCCCGAAGGGCAGCGGCCGGTGCACGATGAGCAGGAAGACCGTCGTCAGCACGGTGAGCACCTCATAGCTGACGACCAGCACCAGCAGGTGCCGGAACCGGCGGAGCACGATCAGCGCCAGCAGGAGCACGTATCCCGCGATGACCGTCGCCGGTGCCGCGCCCGCCTCAGCGATCACCCGGGCGACCGCGGTGAATCCCGGCACCGGTACGCCGGCCACTCGCCGGGTGATGGCGTCCTCGATCACCGTGACGTCGACCGCCCAGCGGCTCAGGCCGCCGCCGAATACCGCGAGGGCCGCGCCAGTCGCCATGATCGCGGCCGCCAGCCAGGTCAGCCCGCTGCGCTCGATGTGCCGCGGCAGCGGCGGCGGCGCGCCCGACGGGCGGCGCTGGCGGCCGGCCGGCAAGACCGGCACCCGCGCTGGTGCGCCCTGGGCCGGCCGCGCCGGGCCGGCGCTCACACACACCCCCGGTGCTGCAGCAACCGCCAGGACAGCCAGCCTGGCAGCACCGGCAGCCAGTAGGTCGCCAGCCGGTACAGCAGCACGGCCGAGACCAGGGGTCCGTCCTGCATGCCGACGCCGGTCAGCCCGCGACCAGCGCCGCCTCGATCCTCAAGTCGCACCGGCTCCTCACCGCCCGGCTGTGGCGAACGCTCGGCGCTTAGGCTCGTCGTGATCGCCTCCCTCACGGCCTTGCCATAATGTCGCATCCTGGCCACAACGCGGAGCGACCACCCGCAGCCCCGACAGGAGCGCGTCTACCGACCAGACGGGCCTGCGACTGGTCCGGCAGCAGTTCCAGTGAGAGGAACGGCGCCTTACTTCGAAGCCGCGTAACACGATTCCCGTCAGCTTCCCCTGTTATCTGCCAGGACCGCGCGGCGAGCTGTGCTCGATGCCAGTATCTGCCGTGTCAGCGGGCTCCACGGCAACCAGGTCGATCCCGAAGTCCCGCAGCCGGTCGAGCAGCCCGTACAGTTGCGCCTGGACCCGGATCTCACCGACAAGCACCGTCTGGTTCGGGCCGGCTTCGAGGGCCATCCCCTCGAAGGCGGACTCGAAGCGCTCGCTCAGGCGTCCCCGCAGAACGATGCGGTATCTGCTCGGGCCCACGGGGTCAGCTCCTATTCCCTACGACTTGTCGGAACCGGCCGCTGCGATTGGGTCGCGGCGGGCGGCGCGTTGCTGGGCCTGGCTGATGGCCCAGGCGGCATTGATCAGGCCGATATGACTGAACGCCTGCGGGAAGTTGCCGATCATCTCTCCGCTGGCTGCGTCGATTTCCTCGGCCAGCAGGCCCACGTCGTTGACCGCCGCCACGGCCCGCTCGAAGGTCGCCGTGGCCTGGTCCAGCTCACCCGCAAGCGCCTGCGCCTGTGCCAGCCAGAACGTGCAGAGCAGGAAGGTTCCCTCCTCGCCCTCCAGGCCGTCGTGAGCGAGGTACCGGTAGACCAGGCCGCGCTCGTCGGTCAGCCGGGCGGCGGTGGCGTCGATGGTCGCCTTCATGCGCAGGTCGTCCCCGGGCAGGAAGCCGGTGATGGCCAGCATCAGGTTGGACGCGTCCAGGTCCTCGCCGCCGAAGGCCTGGGTAAAGGCGCCCGCCTTCTCACTCCACCCGCGGGTAAGGATGGCCGCGCGGATCTCATCGCGGGCGGTGGCCCACTCCTCAACCCGGTGCCGGGCTTCCAGCTGTGGGGCCAGGGCGATCGCGCGGTTCAGCGCCGCCCAGCACATCAGTTTGGAGTACAGGAAGTCGCGTGGCTCGCCGCGGATCTCCCAGATGCCCTGGTCTTTTTCTTTCCAGCGGCTGGCGGCGGTATCGGCGGCAGCGGCCAGGAACTGCCGGGTGACCGGGTCGAGCTCGCCGAGCTGCTGCACCAGCCGCTCGGCGGCGCCAAGCAGCTCGCCGTACACGTCGAGCTGGCGCTGGCTCCACGCGCCGTTGCCTACCCGCACCGGGCGGCTATCCCGCCAGCCGGCCAGGTGCGGCAGCTCCCGCTCGGAAAGATCGCGCTCGCCGCCGATCCCGAACATGATCTGCAGGTCCACCCCGCGCCTCAGCTGGGATGCCGCGGCATCGGCCAGGAAGCCGAAGAACTTGTTGGCCTCGTCCGGGCAGGCCGCCACCCACAGGGCCTCCATGGTCAGGCACGCGTCCCGCACCCAGGTGTAGCGGTAATCCCAGTTGCGCTCGCCGCCGACGGTTTCCGGCAGTGAGGTGGTCGGCGCGGCGACGATGGCGCCGGTCGGCGCGAACGTGAGTGCCTGGAGCACCCGCCCGGAGTGGTGGACCAGGTCCCGCCAGGGGCCCTCGTAGGTCTGGTGGATGGCCGACCACGAGCGCCACCCCTCCAGGGTGTCCTCCAGGCGGGCGGCGATCTCGCCGGCATCCCAGGCGGCGAGGGGCGGCTCCCACATCCGCCCATGCTGAAGCGCGAAGCTAACCGTCTGGCCAGCCACTACGTGGAGGCGCGCGGTAGCGGTCGCCCCGTCGACCCGGAAGTCGGCCGGCGCGGAAAGCAGCAGCCGGTCGGCACCCCCGCGGGCCGCCAAGCCGCCGGGTACTGGTTCAAGAATCGGTTGGATCAGGCCGTATTCGGGACGCGGAGCATAGCTAACCTCGACTTCCAGCTCCCCGTCGGTACAGGCGAGGCGGCGCAGCAATACCCCCGGCGACCCAGCACCCAGGTCGTGGCCGCGGTCATTGCGGCCAACCGCCATGGCATCGGTCAGCACCGCGGTGCCGGTCGCCGCCCGGAACGTGGTCTCCAGCGCCATGGTCTGGTCCACGTATGCGCGGCTGGCCTGGAATTCGCCAACCGGACGGATCACGAAGTGCCCGGCTTCGGAGTCGAGGATGCGGGCGAACACGGCCGGCGCGTCGAAACGCGGGAAACATAGCCAGTCCACCGAGCCGGCCCGGCTGACCAGCGCCGCCGAGCGGCAGTCCGACA
>WNGL01011639.1_pt1 | contig 10451 bp, 8 predicted proteins | sample 5400591 | NCBI WGS metagenome assembly WNGL01 (sample SAMN13153377, study PRJNA577476) | soil metagenome | isolation source: 80 cm soil or saprolite under Garry oak tree replicate 1 | place: USA:California | collected 2016-06-15
TCTGTCCGCCGACGACCTGCTCGAATCCAGAGGGTCACAGAAGAATGTCACGCGATATTCCAAAGGCGTATGAACCGCAGCAAATCGAGCCGCGCTGGGCGCGCGCCTGGGTCGAGCAGCAGTTGTTTCGTGCCGAGGCAAAAGCGCCCGGGCCGGTGTTTTCGATGGTGATTCCGCCGCCGAACGTGACCGGGTCTCTGCACATCGGGCACATGCTGGAGCACACCGAAATTGACATCCTGACGCGGTGGCACCGCATGCGCGGCTACAACACACTCTATCTGCCAGGAACCGACCACGCAGGAATTTCGACGCAGCGCGTGGTGGTCCGCATGCTTGCCGCACAAGGAATTGACTACCACAAACTGGGCCGAGAGGAGTTCGAGAAGCGCGTGTGGAAGTGGAAGCAGGAGTACGGCGGAACCATCACCGAACAGATGCGGCAGATCGGGGAAAGCTGTGATTGGTCGCGCGAGCGGTTCACGCTTTCGCCGGAATTGTCGCGCGTGGTGATGGAAGTCTTTGTGCGGCTGTACGAAGACGGACTCATCTACCGCGGACATTATATTGTGAATTGGTGCCCGCAGTGCCAGACCACTATCAGCGACCTCGAAACGATTCACGAGGAGCGCCGGGGAAATCTCTGGTTCGTGCGCTATCCCGTCGTTGGCACGCCGGAGTATGTCGTCGTGGCCACAACGCGGCCGGAGACAATGCTGGGGGACACCGGAGTCGCCGTCCATCCCGAAGACCAGCGATACAAGCGGTTGATCGGCAAACGAGTTGCTTTGCCCCTGATGAATCGAGAAATACCCGTTGTGGCGGACACGTTCGTGGACCGCGAGTTTGGAACCGGAGCGGTGAAGGTGACGCCGGCGCATGACGCGAACGATTTCGAACTGGGTAAACGGCACGACCTTCCTGAAATTGACGTGATGACCGGCGACGGGCACATGAGCGCCGCCGCCGGAAAGTACGCCGGCCTGGAGCGATTCGAGGCACGCAAACGAATCGTTGAAGACCTCAAGGCGCAGGGGCTGCTCGAAAAAGTGACCGAGCACACGCATGCCATCGGCGTCTGCGAGCGCTGCAAGACGATCATCGAGCCGCGCGCCTCAACGCAATGGTTCTGCAAGATGAAGCCCCTGGCGGAGCCGGCCATTGCGGTGGTTGAGCAGGGGGACATTCGCATCACGCCCGAGAACTGGCGCGAGGTGTACTTCAACTGGATGCGCAACATCCGGGATTGGGCGATCTCGCGGCAACTCTGGTGGGGACACCGCATTCCGGCGTGGCATTGCCAGGACTGCAAGGAGATTGTCGTCGCGCGCGAGGCGCCGGCGAAGTGCGCAAAGTGCGGCTCCCGCAAGCTGGAGCAGGACCCCGACGTGCTCGACACGTGGTTCAGCTCGGCGCTGTGGCCTTTCTCGACGCTCGGCTGGCCGCAACAGACCGAAGATTTGCGCACCTACTACCCGACCACGCTGCTGATTACCGGATACGAGATCCTGTTTTTCTGGGTCGCGCGCATGATCATGATGGGGCTGAAATTCACGGGAAAAGTTCCCTTCCGCACGGTCTATATCCATCCCATCGTGCGAGCCGCGGACCGGCAGAAGATGTCCAAGTCCAAAGGCACGGGCATTGACCCGCTGGACATCAACCGCAAGTACGGAACCGACGCGATGCGTTTCACGCTGATGATGATGGCGGCGCCCGGAAAGGACCTGATCTGGAGCGAAGACAAGATCGAAAGCTCGCGGAACTTTGCCAACAAAATCTGGAACGCGGCGCGGTTTCTGTTTGTGAACCTCGACAAATTCGAGGCTGGCGGGGCAACGCTCGAACAGCTTGCATCGCCGGAGGTTCGCGCCGCGGCGCCCTTCCGCGTCCGCGGAGAGTTGCCGCTGGTGGAGCGCTGGATCTTCTCGCGCGCCGCGCGAACCGCCGCGCAAATGAATGACGCGCTCGCGGAATACCGCTTCCATGAGGCTGCGCACGTGGTCTACCACTTTGTGTGGAGAGACTTTTGCGACTGGTACATCGAGTGGCAGAAACCCCTGCTGACTTCATCGGATCGCGAGGCGGCCACGGCAGCGTGGCGAAACATCTTCTCGGTTTTTGAGGCTGCCCTGCGGCTGCTCCATCCGTTTATGCCATTCCTCACCGAAGAGCTGTGGCACCGCCTGCCGCAAGCCTCGACGGCAAAATCCATCGCGCTCGCAGAATACCCCGCGCCAAAGCCGGAATGGATTGACGAAGAGGCCGAGCGGCAGTTCGCGCTACTTCAGGAAACCATCACCGCAGCGCGCGAAATTCGCGCCACGCTGAAAATAGATCCAAAGCGTAAGGTGGCTGCTGATTTTTCCGCGGGTGACACGCATGTCGGCCGGCTTGTCGAAGAGCATTCCGGAAGCATCCTGCGACTGGCCTTGTTGTCGGAGATCCGGCTTATCCCCCGCAAGCAACTCGATTCAAAGAATGGGTTAATTCGCTCCACATCGCAGTTCGACATGCGCATTGGGTACTCAGAAGGAGTGGACGTGGCAGGAGAGCTGACGAAGCTCCGTAAAGAAAAAGAGCGGATGGAGAAGGATTTAGAGTTGAAACGGAGCCGCCTGTCCGATGAAACATTCCGAAGCCGCGCACCGGCAGAAATTGTTCGCGGCCTCGAAAACACGCTATCCGAGCGATCCATCGAGTACCAGAAGTTGCTCGAGCGCCTGGCGCAACTTGAAAAAACCACCAGCAGGTCTGATTCCGGCTCCTCGGCAAACGTGTGAGGGGGGCGGGTTCGCGCGAAAGGAGGCAACGTGGCATCTCCGAGTGGCCCTCACGGAATCAAGGAGCCCAAAGCAAGCCGCCCGCATATGCCGGGCTACGGAATCTTGGACGAGAAGAGCGGCAAGGGATTGCTTCCGTGGAGTTGGGCAGTCGAGCGCCTCGAAAATGCCAAGCGCTACTGGCTGGCAACGACGCGGCCGGACGGCGCGCCTCACTTGATGCCCGTCTGGGGCATATGGCTGGACGATACCTTCTGCTTTATGACCTCCGCGGGATCGCGAAAGGGGCGAAACCTTGCGGCGAATCCGCGGTGTGTGGTCAGCCCCGAACGCGAGAACGAAGTGGTGATCCTGGAAGGCATCGTTGAGATTGTGAGCGAGCCCGCGTTCGTGCGAAGGTACAAGGACATCTACTCACGAAAATACGACTGGGATATGGAGCCGTACAACGACCCCGTAACGGTGGTCCGGCCGACCGTGGTCTTTGGACATTACGAAAATTTCCGGGGCGAGGATGGCTTTACCCAGACGGCGACGCGATGGACGTTCGGGCGAGATTGACGCCACGCGCGCCGCAAAGTCTTGCGCGGCTCTTCCCACCATGCATTCATCCGACGCGACGTCACCTATGAACTGGGATTCACCCGAAATTTCCGCATTGGTGCGGGGAGCGCTGAAGGAAGACATCGGGAGCGGCGACGTGACCCGGATGGCGCTCGTGCCGCGGCCGGCGAGCGCGCGCGCGCGGATCATCGCCAAGCAAGAACTGGTAGCGGCAGGCTTGCCAATTGCCGAGCGCGTGTTTCGCGCGCTCGACACCCACATCGTCTTCACGGCGCTTGCGCAGGAGGGCGCGGCTGTCCGCAAAGGAGAAACTCTCGCGGAACTCAGCGGGAGCGCAGCCGCAGTTCTCTCCGGAGAGAGAACCGCGCTGAATTTTCTGGCGCGGCTGTGCGGCATCGCCACGTTGGCGCGCAAGTTTGTGGATGCGCTCGCCGGAACACGCGCGCAAATCCGCGATACGCGGAAGACCACTCCTTTGCTCCGCGCACTGGAAAAATATGCCGTGCGGACGGGGGGCGGAGCGAACCACCGCTTCGGCCTTTACGACGCGATTCTCATCAAGGAAAACCACATTGCTCTGGCCGGCGGCGTGAAGCCGGCACTGGACCGCGCGCATGCGTTCGCCGCGCAAGCCGGCGACACGGGCCGTGAAATGACGGCCTATGAGTCGTACAGACCCGCCGAGAGCAAACCATCCGGGCAGCAAGCGCTTCCGGTGCAGATCGAAGTGCGCGACGAAGCGGAACTTCGCGAAGCGTTGAGCTGTGGCGCAGAGGCTATCCTGCTCGACAATCAGACGCCCGCCGAGGCGGCTCGATTGGTGTCCATGGCCAGGAGGCTCCGCCCCGATTGTGTGATTGAAATCTCCGGCGGAATCACTCTCTCGAATGTGCGGGCTTATGCCGAAGCCGGCGCCGATTTTCTCTCCTCCGGCGCGCTGACTCATTCGGCGCCTGCCGCGGATTTGACGCTCCTTGTCGAAACCATCGGCAGCGGGTAAGCTGCACCTGCTGCGTGGCGCAACTGCTCGCGCCTGTGCAGCTTCCTTGGAAGCGATGGAGATGCGCACAGGCAAGAGTGCCGGTGCCACGGAAACCCATGCCACTCCGCTCTCTTCCCGGCACCACGGACCGCCGCATTGCGGCGCTGCTGACGCTTCTGGCCGACAATGCCATGATCGTCATCAGCGGCCCGAAGATCGCGCAGGAAATCGGCGTCACGCGCTCGACAGTGTGGCGCTGGGTCGAGCGCTTGCGCGGCCTCGGCGTGAAGGTGAAAGGCCATCCGAGGTCCGGGTACGTGATAGAGAAAGTTCCCGACGTGCTCGCGCCGAATTTGCTGCGGCGCAGTCTGCACAACAGTATCTTTGAGAAGCACATCTACCATTTTTTCAAAACCGATTCGACCAACCGCGTCGCTTTGCAGCTTGGGCATGAAGGGGAGCCGCACGGCACGCTGGTCCTGGCCGAGGAGCAAACGGCGGGACGCGGGCGCGCCGGGCGCGCGTGGCATTCCGAACGGGCCAGCGGCGTCTACATGACGGCGCTCTTGCGGCCCGCGATTTCTCCGGCCGATGCTCCGCTCTTGACCCTGCTGGCGGGTCTGGCGGCACGCGACGCCATTGCCGAACAGGCTGGGGTGACCCCCGACCTCCGCTGGCCGAACGATTTGCTGCTGGGCGGGAAAAAGATCGGGGGCATCCTTACAGAGATGCACGCGGAGCCCGAGCGCGTGCGGTTTGTTATCGTGGGGATTGGTCTGAACGTCAATCATGCGCGCATGCCGGACGAACTGAAGGCGATGGCGACGTCGCTGCGTATGGAAACCGGACGCGCACACTCGAGGCTGGAACTGGTGGCGCGGTTGCTGCGCCAGCTCGAGAGCCACTACAATCGCTATCTGGCGGAAGGCCCCGGACCGATTCTCGAGCGCTTTGCCGGGGCATCGAGTTTCGCGCGCGGAAAACGCGTCCGCATTGCCAACGGACGCGAGACGTTTGAGGGCACAACGGCGGGGCTTGCGCTCAATGGGTTGTTGCGCGTCCAGCGCGACGATGGCCGGACCGAAACCGTTATCTCCGGCGACGTTACCGAGGCGTCTTGATGCTGCTGACGATTGATGTGGGCAACACGAACACGGTGCTCGGCGTTTTTCGCGGAAAGGAACTCGCCGCGAACTGGCGGCTGACCACCGCGCGCGACCAGACGGTGGACGAATACGGCATCCTGACGCGCAACTTGTTCACGGTCGCCGGGCTCGAGCCGGGCGAGATCGCCGGCGTGATCATCAGCTCGGTGGTGCCCCCGCTGAACGCCACGCTGGCGCAAATGGCGGAGCAATACTTCCATCAGAAAGCCCTGTTCGTCGAGCCGGGAGTCAAGACGGGAATGCCCGTGCAGTACGAGAACCCGCAGGAAGTGGGCGCGGACCGCATCGTGAACAGCGTTGCGGCATTCGACAAGTACGGCGGGCCATGCATCATCGTGGATTTCGGCACGGCGATTAATTTCGACGCGGTCTCGGCGCGCGGCGAATACATGGGCGGGGTGCTGGCGCCGGGAATCGGCATTTCGGCCGAGGCTCTGTTTGCGCGAGCCGCGCGGCTGTTTCGCGTGGAGATCAAAGACCCCGGGAAAATTATCGGGACGAATACCGCGGCGTCTATGCAGGCGGGACTCTTCTATGGCTATACGGATCTGGTGGATGGCATCCTCGAGCGGATGAAAAAAGTTCTGGGGCCAGATACGAAAGTGATCGCCACGGGCGGGCAGGCGCCGTTAATCGGCGGCGCTTCACGCCACATCCAGACCATTGACGAGTTCCTGACGCTCGAAGGGCTGCGCATCATCTGGGAACGCAATCCAGCGTGGCACACAAGCAAACCGAAAGCCGAGGCCACGGCCGCTCCGGGCTCTGCGGGGGCGGCCGCCGTTCCCCGAAAGCCGCGGCGGTGAACCCTGCGGGCGCGGCGGGTGCGGTGAATACCTACGGCTACTTCACTGAAATCGAAGAATATTTCTGGAAGAAGCGCGGGGCGCACCTGCTCGTCTCGCCTCTCGACTGGGCCATCATGGAATCCTGGCAGAAGGCGGGCATTCCGCTGGCGGCCGTGCTGAAAGGGATTGACCGGGCGTTCGAGAGTTATCAGCGCTCGCGGCGCGCCGCGGGAGGGCGGCCGTTGAAAAGCCTGGTGTATTGCGTGGACGCGGTGCTCGATGCCGCCGAGGAAGCCAAGGAGGCAGCGGCGGGAAGCGGGCCGGACATTTCCGCGCCCGCGGTAGCGAGACCCCGGCCGGAGACGTTTTCGCGAGAAGAATTGCGCGCCTATGTGAAGAGCAACGCGGAGAAACTGACGGCGGCGGCAAACAAACAACGGGAGCGGCAACCGGAACTGGCATTGAAAATCGGCGAAATACGCGCAAGGCTCGAGGAAATTCGCGTGCTCTTCGATTCGCCCGCGGCGCTCGATCTGGAGGATCTCGAGCGGCGCTTCGCGGCGCTGGAAGAAAAACTTGCGGCGGCGGCGACGGCTTGCGCCAGCGAAGAGACGCTGGTCGCGGCGCGCAGGGAATTCGACCGCCAGCTCGCTCCCTACCGGCGGAAGATGTCGGCGGCACAGCTTGCACAGGTCGAGCGGCAGTACTTGCAGAAACGCTTGTTCGAAGGATTCGGATTGCCGCGGTTGAGCTTGTTCTACATGGTGTGAGGCCGGAAACGGCGGCGTTTCTCGGTGGCCTGGGAGAGATTCCGTTCTCATGGACGTGCGCATCGAAAAACTCGTGTACGGCGGCGATGGTCTGGCGCACCACGAGGGACAGGCGGTCTTCGTGCCTTTTGTCCTGCCCGGCGAAGAAGTTTCGGTGCAGCCCATCCAGCGCAAAAAGAAATTCGTGCGCGGCCGCGTGGAACGGCTGCTGTCCTCTTCCCCGGAACGCAGCATTCCTTTTTGCCCGCATTTCGGCGTTTGCGGCGGGTGCCATTACCAGCACATCCCCCCTAGCGCGCAGCTCACTCTGAAAGCAGAAATTCTCCGCGAAACGCTTGCCCGAATCGGGCGGGTCCCGTGGGAAGGCCCCATCAAGACACGCGCGTCTCCACCCACTGCGTACCGCAGCCGGGCGCAATGGGCTGTGCGGCCGGGGAGCGCGGGAGAGCAGGAGATCGGATACTTCCGGGCGGCATCTTCGTCGCTATGCGCCGTCAGTGAATGTGGAATTCTTTCTCCCCGGCTTGCAGAAACGCTGGACGCGTTGCGGCAACTACTCGCCAGCGGACGGGTAGCCGGCGCGGTCCACGAGATCGAAGCGAGCGCGGACTCCGCGGACGACCGCGTTCTGCTCAACGTGTCGTTTGAGAAATTCGGCGCGCCGGCCAAGGCGCTCTCCGAAACGTTTCACAGGGAAATCCCCCATCTCGAATCCTTGCTCTTGCTCGACCGGAGCAGCGAACGGCTGGAGATGTTCGGTCCCGGCTTCATCACCTATGAGGCCGCAGGAAACCGCTACCGCTGCGGTCATCTGTCCTTCTTTCAAGTCAACCGGTTTCTCGCAGGCGAACTCGTGGAGGCGGTTTGCGCGGAGGCTCGCGGACAACTGGCGCTGGATTTGTTTGCCGGCGTGGGATTGTTCACGCTGCCGCTGGCCACGCAATTCCAGAGAGTAATTGCCGTGGATGCGAACCTTGCGGCCACACGCGATTTGAAAACGAACCTGGAAACGGCGGGGGCCGGCGCGGAAGTCCTGAATCTGAAAGCAGAAGCGTTTCTTTCGCGGTGCAAAGACAAACCGGAATTCGTGGTGCTCGATCCGCCTCGCGCCGGGCTTGGCGCCGACGTGACCGAAAAGCTCATGCTCCTGGCGCCGCAGCGGATTGCCTATTTGTCGTGCGATCCCTCGACGCTGGCGCGAGACCTCGCGGCGCTGACCGGTGTATCCTCGGGCAAGGGCGTGTCCGAACAGGCCGGGGCGCGGTATGAAATTCGCGAGGTGCACTTGTTTGATTTGTTTCCTCAGACTTATCACATCGAATCGCTGGTGATGCTTGAACGCATGAAATGAAAGTTCCCGCGGTAGGGATGGTGACGGCCTTTGCGGGGGGGGTGCTGCTCTCCAGGCCGGCGCTCCTGCCGCAGGGGGGAGCAAGGCGGACGGCAGTGTTCCTTCTCGCCGGGCTGACTCTGGGGGCCATTTCAGCGGGACTCATCCTTCTTCGGAAACACCTCGTGAGAATTGCGGCAGTTGCAAGTCTGCTCGCGTGGATTCTTGCCGGCGGGCTTGCCGGGCTGCTTGCTCAACTGCCTCTGTCCGCGAACCATGTCACAGCCTTGCTTTCTCCAGCCCGGCTGGACACAAACCAACCGCTTCGCTGGCGCGCGCGGCTTCGCGAAGAACCCAAGCGATTGCCCTGGGGGCACCAGTACGATCTCGATCTCGAAACGGTTGAAATCGGCGGACAGAGCGTCGCCGTTGAGGGTGGCCTGCGGCTGAGCTATTTTCATTCGAAGGGTGAGGATGAGCCGGTTGCGCTGCGCGCCGGAGACCGTGTGGAGATGATTGTGGCAGCCCGCCCGCCCCACAATTTCAAAGACCCCGGCGCATTCGACCGGCGCGCATTTCTCGCGCGGCAAAATATTCACGTCCTTGGAACGCTGCGCCACGCGGAGTTGCTCACAAAACTCGATACCCCGCCGCTGACGCTCGGGCACCGCGCGGCACGGGCACGCGGGCGACTCCTCGAACAGCTCGATTCCCTTTTCCCGGCGCAGCCCGGTGCGCTTGCCGTCTTGCGAGCCATGCTTCTGGGCGACCGCGGATTTATCAGCCGCGATGCCGCCGTTGCGTTTCAACAAACAGGCGCATACCACGTGCTGGCAATTGCCGGCTTGCACGTGGCTGCGCTGGCGGGTTTTCTTCTGTGGGTGGGAAAGCGCGCGAGACTCACGCTGTTCGCGACGACGTTACTCACTCTGGCCATCCTCGCCTGCTATGTCGCTGTGGTTGAAGACCGCCCTCCGATTTTCCGCGCCGCATTGATGGCCCTCATCGTTCTTGTGGCACGTTTGTTCTTCCGCCGGGTCGAGTTGCTGAACACCGCGGCGCTGGCAGCGGTCCTATTGCTGATAGCGCGTCCCATGGAGCTTTATGATTCGAGCTTTCAACTTTCCTTTCTGGCGGTGGGGACCATCGGCGGACTGGCGCTTCCGTGGCTGGAGCGGACCGCCGAGCCTTACCGCCGCGCGCTTGCCCTATTGGGTGACGCTTCGCGAGACGCCGGACACGCGCCACGCGCCGCGCAGTTCCGGCTCGACGTCCGGGCAGCGGCGAACTGGCTATCTTTGCGGCTTCCCGCACGACTGGGTTCACGCGGCGAGCCGCTGCTGACCGTACCGCTGCGTGCGGGATTTTTTGTGTGGGAATTGTTTGTCCTCTCGGTGGTGTTACAGATCGGGATGCTGCCGCTCATGGCGCTCGATTTTCACCGCATCAGCCTGATTGGTCCCTTGGCCAATATCCCCGCAGTGTTGCTGACGGGACTGATCGTCCCAACAGGGTTTGTCACTTTATCGGTCAGCTTCCTGTGGCATGGCCTGGGCCGCGTCATTGCTTTGGCGTTGGGAGGAATGACGGCGCTGCTGGTTCAATGCATGGATTGGGCAGCACATTTTCCGCACGCTTCTTATCGCATTCCAATTCCTCCGGGCTGGCTGCTTGCCGTTTGCGGGACTGTGCGCGCTCGCGGTGGCTTTGCGCGCCGGGCGGCGGCGGATGCTCGCGGTGGCCGCGTTGACGGTCGCTTTCTGCGCCGGTTTGATTGCCACATTTCCATTTGCTCCGCGCCTGACGCGGCGCGCGCTTGAGGTCACCGCACTGGATGTGGGGCAAGGGGACTCGCTTTTTCTGGCATTTCCCGGCGGACGCACCATGTTGCTTGATGGCGGGGGAACACCAGGCGGGGAACGATTCGGTGACATGCACGCGGGCCTGGATATTGGCGAAGAGGTTGTCTCGCCCTATTTATGGACGCGCGGGATACAACGGCTCGACGTCGTGGCGCTGACACATGCCCATCAGGACCATCTCGGCGGGCTCCACGCCATACTCGAGA
>WNGL01012245.1_pt1 | contig 10451 bp, 11 predicted proteins | sample 5400591 | NCBI WGS metagenome assembly WNGL01 (sample SAMN13153377, study PRJNA577476) | soil metagenome | isolation source: 80 cm soil or saprolite under Garry oak tree replicate 1 | place: USA:California | collected 2016-06-15
GTTTCTTTACAAGTGAGCCGAAATCATCGTATGCTGAAGGGTTCTTCGAGTAGTCTTCGAAGATTTGATACAGTTCTTCGACCTTCGGATAGTAGTTCTTGTTGGGAATCACTCCCTTTCTCTCGATGTTGGGATGAGCGGGTTTCTCTATGAAGTCCTTTACACTGAAGTAGGCGAGCATGTCGACAACGGTGTGGGTCACGCCCGGGTCCAAACCTTCTCTCTTCAGTTCCAGCTCTACGAGCCGACTGGGGGTTATGAGCTCCGAGAGTTCGTGCGCTAAGAATTTCTTCTGGACTTCAATATCGGGCAAAGTAGCGAAGGCTATGCTGTCATGCCAAGCGAATCCCCCGTTTAGACAATCCGCAAAATGAACGGGAATCTCATCGGTCATCCACTCCGTCTTAGAGAGCTCGGATAGACGGGACAATACTGAATCGCTTATCGGATTCCATACGGATTCAAATCTCCGCTTGTATTCCTCCAGCCTCGGTCGGGTTACGCCCCATATTTGCTCCCAACCGTTTGACCCTTGAGACAGGATGTTCAGAAACAAATTGGTCATCGGCTCGCGGTCCTTCCAGTCGGATACAACTTCTTCCAAGTCTCCGGTCCTCATCAAGTCTCTCGCGAAAGCATACCAGGAGCGCGGAGATATGATTGCTCTCTGAAACCCATGAAGGATACTATTCATTCTCAGCTGAGAGTTGCTAGACGCGTAGACTTTGTTCCCAAGCATGCCCGATGACAGTTCATGTGGCAGGCACTCCGAGTAGAGAACTGAGATGTGACAGAACTCGTTCACAAGACTGCTGACCTCGGAACCAAATTCTTGACACGTTGGGACGAATCGATTGGAGAGCTTAATAGCGTATGAAGGTGTCGAAAACTAATCCTGCACTTTACAAGATATTTTGTGGTCGTCCTATAGATCGGTAGGTCTATGGCTGCTACGAGACCAGTTGAGATGCCTGCCGAGTGGGATGGTAAGGTTCCCACTCAAGTATTCATAGATGAAGCCTTGGTAATTCTCAGAGCCGCCTCAGAAGCGAAGGTGGCACTGAAAATGCTTGGCGGCCTGGCCATTAGGATTCACAGCCTCAACGAGGAAGAGTTCGCAAATCGACTGGGAAGGTCTGCTGAGCCAGGTCAAGAGTACAGTGACATCGACTTCGCGACCTACTACAAATCTCGCGAGGGGGTGAAGAGGGTCATGGAGTCACTTGGCTACTCCAAGCGGCCCTCTACGATGTCGACTTCGGCAAGTCAGAGGCAGATCTACTTTCACCCCAAAGGATGGTTCTACATCGATGTCTTCTGGGACAAGCTGAAGGCCGCAAACCATCCTATCAGCTTCCGGAACAGGCTGGCGATTGACCCCGTATCGATCCCACTCTCCGACCTCCTGCTGGAGAAGCTTCAGATCGTGTCTTTTAGCAAGAAAGACATGCTTGATTCATTCCTCCTCCTCAAGGCTCACACTGTCACTGTGAAAGAAGAGCTGGAAACCATTGGCACAGACCGAGTTGCCCGCGTATTGTGCGGAGACTGGGGCTTCTGGTACACGGTAACAACCAACCTCCAAGGAATCAGAGGATACGTGAAAGGGATGCGAGTCCTAACTACTCAAGAAACATCTGACCTATCTTCAAAGGTCGAGAAGCTTCTCTATGCCGCCAATTCTGTCCCTAAGTCGCTGAGATGGAAGCTCAGAGCCATCCTCGGCTCAAGAAGAAAATGGTACAATCCGGTGGAGACAGAAGAGACGGTTGGTGAGTTTGGAATATGGCGCCTGCGCGAGCAAGCACGTCCAAGCCGATAGATGAGAAGCCCTAGGCCTTGCTCCATTAGCAACTAGGATTGATTTATCAGAGTCTGATAATTTCTCCATGAATCTCGTTGTCGATTGCTAGAATGCCGTAGGTTTTCTGCCTGGCAGGGAATGTTCCTGTGGCACTGCCCGGGTTGAACCAGAGAACACCGTCCCGGAATTCATTCTTCGTCCGATGACTGTGTCCGTGAATAATGGCCTGGACCCCAGAGAACTTCGGCCGCAGCCTCTGCTCTAAGGTGTGGGGAGAGCCTCCCTCAGCTGGATGGTTGACACCGATCTTGAAATCCCTAGCTTGTACCATGTCAATTGCTGGCAATTCCTTCCTTACATCTGGCCCGTCGATATTGCCATAGACTCCTCTGAAAGGGCCAATCTTGCGCAACGCGTCCAAGAGTCGTTTCCCCGTGAAATCCCCTGCGTGAATGATCATATCTGCACCTGATAGATCATCCAAGACCCGCCTGGGCAGGTTGTCGATAGAGTCTGTGTGGGTATCAGAAATGACTACTATTTTCAGGACGATTCCCCGACCCTTTCCCCGCTGTCCCCAACATTTCAAGTCTTATCAGTTAGAGACATTCTACTCCCTACCGAGTGATTAGGAATGACCCGAGTCGAGTATGAGAACCGAGACTTATGGGAGAAGAAATAGACTGGGGAATCCAAGATGGAGAAGAAGAAACCTCGGCAAGAAGAATCGTGGATAGTGAATTTGATAGAGAAGACTACTTTGACAGAACAGTCCTCAAGATCTCGAAAAGAAATGCTCGACTCCGAAGGGCATCAAAACCAATACTCATAGGGTCATCGTGATAGGCACTAAGTAGCCTAGAGTTCCGCATCGATCTAGTTGAGAAGAGTTCGGGCGATCCTTTCTCTGTTAGAATGGCTCCACTGTGCTGCTCTCGAATACATGGTTAGCCGGTAAGCGTTCGCCCTCTTCGGATCGTTCCTCAGCATCCAGAACGCATAAGCAAAATCCTCGACGAAACCGGCTGTTATCAGATCTGGGATTGGGCGAATCTCCTCGTAGGATAAAGAACGATGTTTCATGTATGATTGAAGAAATCCTTTTGCAAGATCTATGTCCAGCCGATACCTGACCTTCTGGTCCCTACAGCAATATTGCATCGTCACGGCAACGTCTTTTGCAAATGGATCACTTGACCCGCTAACGTTCTCGAAGTCAATAACTCCAACTAGCCTGTTATGTTTCCAGATCAGGTTTTCTGGAATGAGATCTCGGTGAATGGGATATCGTTTCAGACTTGAGTATGGAGGTTGATCCAAGCCACGCAGCATTCGAGTCAATTTGACAGATTCAGCGAGAAAAGTGAACTCGTCTTTGGTGGTTCCTCTCTGTCTTCGAATTTCTGTCCTGAAGTCTCCTATCTCCTTCAGTATTGCGCCTCTGTTGTACAAGTCTGAGATCGGTTTTCCATTGCTGAGGTTCGACCGTTCAATCAATAGATGGTACGTCGCCATCATTCGAGCGAGCTTTGGGAGACGCGATTCGTTAAGTCTCGCGGCGACAGTGCCTTCAATGAATTCGTATAGCCAGTGATAGTGTCCCTGAATCCTAACGAAGAGTCTTCTGGTTGTGGTCGGAATGGCGGAAGGCATATGGTACGGAAATCTCTCACTCGTGAGATAGTCAAGATAGGCTAATTCGAACTCCAAATCCCTAGAAGTCTTGTGGTGAGAATGAGAGACCCGCCGAAGGATGTATCTTCCTTTGCCGGTTCTGATGAGTAAGTTGGTGGTTGACCTCGCCTCTTCTAATGCTCTTGCAAGATACTAGTTGACCGATGTTCCACGCCGAAATGGCATCCTTGACCTCGTTAGGAATCCACAGGCAGCATCTTCTCCCACTATGATTCCCCCGCGCTCCTCGCGACTAAATATGGAAATCTGGCTAGCGTGCTTTTAGCGGAGCATTGATCTTGAGCATCGTGAAGGTCTCGGCCCACCACGAACGAAAGTTCTCGACTGTTGCCTCAGGGTTCCCTTCGAATGTGAAATGCTTGACAATTGGAATCAAGATTAGACGATTGTTAGGAAGTTCTCTTGCCCAGCGTTCGGGCCAGTGCTGACCTGTCATCGGGTCCCCTTCTCCAAACTGGATTAGTACTGGTTTCTCGCGAAATGCCAGTAGTGCACGGTCAAGTTCTTCTTGTGTTGCATGATCGTTGAAGCTTGCGAAGAGTCTCAGTGCTCGGTTCCTCGTGTTTCTCTTCTTGAAGGGTCTCGTGTATTGCTCTCGCTCTTCCTTCAAGAGACTTCTAGTTCCCAATGCCATCTTGGACCCCATTGACCGAGCGAGAAAGTTCGTGTACCTGTTTATGAAACGGAAGAGAGGGCTTGTGACAACTCGCAACGTCCAAGCTACTGATCGGTATTCCTTGATCGACCAGCCGAAGGTGCCTCCGACAACGAGACCGAGAACGCGGTCCGTCTGTTGGGCTAGGGCGAGTATTGCAGTGGGTCCGCCTCCATCGTTGCCCCAGACGATCATGTTTCGCAGGTCGAGAGTCTGCACGAACCGTTCTAGGGCGTGGCTTTGGGAGATGAGAGAATAGTCGTAGCCCTCGGGCGCTTCTGAGAGTCCATAGCCTGGGAGGTCAGGCGCAATGCAACGGAACCTGTCGCTGAGCTGCTTGATGTGGTAGCGGTAGGTGAAGCTCCAACCTGGGCCTGGGTGTATGAATAGCAATACGGGCGCGTCCCGCGGTCCCTCGTCCACGTAGTGGATCGAGTTTCCGTCAATCTCAACCCAGTTATCATGAAACGGGTAAAGTTTGGAATCCACCCAGTCGGGACGACCGACGTTTTCTTGCATCTCGCGTCACTCCTTGTCCTGAAGCTCGAAGCCTGGATGACGCTTGGCCTCGCGAGCGTAGTCGTCAATCGTGGAGTTTTTGGTGAAACTGTATCCCATTTTGAGAAATGAGGATCGTATGCGTGATGCGATGTACGGTGCAAATATTTCTTTGAGCACTGAAGCGGCTTCTTCCTTGCTGACTTCTATTGCCGTGATGTGTTTCAGGCGCCAGCCTCGGCCGATTTTTGCTTCTCCGGCGGCTCGGAGGTTTCGGACCCAGTCTGCGTTTCCAAACGTGTCGAAAACGTAACGGTGACCTTCCAGTCTGAATAGTCCTAAAGGTGTGGTGCGCGGTCGACCGGTTTTTCGGCCGCGAACCGTCAGGAGGGTCATTGGCCCTCCAGGGACGCCTATGTGGAGGAAGCTCTTCATGAGCGGGTTCAATAGTGGAACATAGAACGGAACCCTGTGACTTTTCGCAATAGGAGCGGATACACTGACTCCTTATTTTTCGGTAGACTCGATTTTGCAGCTCGCATGAACTCAATATGGTCGCCGTGAGATTTAGTGATGCGTTAGGCTGGACTTTCGATTAAGGGAGGGCTCTATTCTTCTTTCGACCTTGGGCTATTCGGGAAAAAGCCGAGGCCGGTTATGCGAGAAGGACGACTTCGTACTTGTTTTATCTCTTTTCCTTTAGATTATTGGAATCCAAAAATGGCGGAGAAAAGAGGGAGAGCCTAACTTTGTTCGTTAGGCCGTTCTGTTATGGATCGAAGTGGTATTGCAGTGAATAGGTGCCGGTGACGGTAGTGGGTCCTGTAACGCTCGGTTGAAAAGCTCCCTGAGCGTGCAGGCCCATTAGGCCGGCGGTGCCCAGCTCAACGGTGAATTGACCTGAGCCTAATGCGCCTGTGCCAGTGCTGCTGCCAGTGATGACCGCGGTTCCGGACATGCCATTGACGGTTCCGGTGAAGGTTCCAGTGTCATGGGCGTTGAATGTGCCATCGGGGTGGATTATCTCCACACCGTTTGCGATTCGAGTTCCAGTAAGGAAGCCAGAGAGCGTCTGCGTCTCGATGGCGGTGATGATGGTGTTGCCATCAGCTTGGCTGATGCTGGTAATGGTGACAATTGCGCTGAAGCTTCCGGTCGCAGATGCAGAGATGGATGCGCTTGCCACGGGAACAAGAATGATCAGAGAGAGTAGCAGCGGGAGCAAGGGTTTCAGAGTCTTTGTTGCGCGCGTCTCTTGGACGAATGTATTGTTGTTCATGACCTTGTCTCCGCTTGGATCGGATTTAGTCCTACGTTAGGTACGACTTTCGATTCAGGGAAACTTATAGCCCGCGAACTTGCTCTGGGCCGAGCGTGGACTCGAAGGACTTTCAACTCCTGGTTGCACTTCACCAGAACGCCCGGCAAAGCCTCCTTTCACTTGGACGCCGCGTGTCACTATCGGCTCCAGCTGTTCGAGAGCGGCTGAGACGACTGCGTCGGAATCGCATCCTCTTGGGTTATGGGCTCTGGATAGATCCAGGTGTCTTTGATCGTCAGGAAGTCTTAATTTTTTTCGAACGTGAGCGGGCGCGCGAACAGGTGATCAAGGCTTTGAAGGTACCGGATGTTGCCTACATAGGCTGGAAACTTGATGGAGGCTTGACCGCTGGGGTCTGGTCGCGGGATCCCGAGCGTTCCATACGAGAGCTCGGTATAGCCCTTGGGGAGAAGCCTTCGGGGCACGCTGTGACAGGGGCAGGCGACCTACCAGCTCTCTCCGTTCTCGACTGCATGATACTGGATGCTTTGATCGACGATCCGAAGGTTCCGTTCAAAGAACTCGTCGAGTCGACACGGCTCAGTCCTAAGACCGTCCGCAAACATCTTGACCGTCTAATTCGAGCGGAGACGATTGTGATAATCCCCAAGCTAGGTGCGGCCTCAGGCTCGGGTGAGCTGGTGTACAACCTTGCTATTGCAGGTAAAGCTCCAATGAGCGAGATCCGCAAAGTTCTCGGCGACGCTTTACTCGTACACGAGACCCGTAGTCCTCCGATGAAATACTTGCTCTGCATGAGCGCTGACCTGGGCGATGTCACGTCCAAAACTCGCGCGCTGAACCATCTCCAAGGCGTGGAGTCCGCCGCGGTTACCTTGAACAGAGAACTCCTTTTCGCGAACGAGTTCATCCACTCACTCGTCGGGGAGCAGATCCGAAAGCTCGAGAAGGTAAGAAGGTTACAGACAGCCTTCGCTTAGAAACGATGCGCGAACCCCCGTTAATGCTCTAAAAATGCATGGATAATCCCTGGCATCATTTTAGAAGATCTGGCTACATTTGAGTTCACTCATTCGTCATTCCCTGATCCTCAGAGACTATTTCAAGACCCAGTTTGGTCAAGGTCCTAGCAAACACCCATAAGCCAGCTCGCATCATACAGCATAGAAATTCTTGCCAGGCGCGAAAACCGATAGAATGATCCGATTCCGTTTCATTGCCGCAGCGATTATCGTAGCTTTGATGGTTACGGTCCCGGTGCAAGCCTATGCGACAAAGCTTTCCTCAGTCCCCTACGGTAGCCAGCCTGGAGTCGCTAACATCCAAGCAAGCTATCCAGTTGTGGGTGGAGCCACGGATAAGACCGGTGCTTGCGCGGCCAATGCTCGGTACAACAATCATCACAGTGAGTCCTGGATAGCCGTAGATCCCAAAAATCCCCAGCACTTGGTCGCCATGTCCAAATTCTTCTTCGACCCACTATTCTACCTCTTCCACCTGGGAGCCTACGTATCGAGCGACGGCGGGCTCCACTGGAAGGACGCTATCGTCCCCGGGTTCGACTGTCAAACCGCTCCCCACAACAGCTGGGTTGATACTACAGACCCCATCCTTGCCTTTGATGCTCAGGGAAACGTTTACTCGGCGTTCCTACCCTTCAGTTTCAAGTATAATCCTGATGGACACCAGGTCTGGGGAGTGGTTCCCAACGATGCCATCTTCGTCGTCAAGTCTACAGACGGCGGCGACACATGGAACATTGCAAACAACGGTGCTGCCCTAGCGACCTACAACTCTAGCGGACTGGGCAGGACAGCTGACAAGCAGTGGATAACTATCGATGCGAACCCGCACAGCCCCTACGCCAACAACGTCTACGTGGGCTGGACCCTCTTTGCCGGCGGCAGCAACGAGTTGTGGTTCTCGAAATCGACTGACCGGGCCGCGCATTTCTCGGTCCCTGTTATGCTCTCCCGGCCTAGCAATGATGGCCCATTCAACCAGTTTGTCATGATGGGAACGGGTCCGGACGGAACGTTGTATGCGGCGTACACCAGCTCCCCCTCCTCAAAGTCTCCGACCGTTGACGTATGGGTTCTCAAGTCCACTGACGGGGGACAGACATTCTCGGCCCCTATGCTCGCCGCCAGCTTCAACGCCTTCTCGCCAGCCGCGTTTCCCAACACGACCTTCAGGGAAGGTATCGCCGACAACTTCGCAGTCAACCCTGCAAACGGTCATCTTTTTCTGGCCTTAGAGGTCGACAGCGGAAACGGGGTCGACGTTCAGCTGACAGAATCGCTCGACGGCGGAATCCACTGGACAACACCAGTGAACGTTAACGACCCGTCGACAGTACATGACGGGACCGACCAGTTCCAGCCTACGGTCTCAGCTTCGCCGAGCGGAACGGTGGCTGTGTCGTTCTACGACCGACGACTAGCTTGCCCCGTTAACGATGGAAACATCCTTCCTGGCGATGCGGGCCGGACAAACTTCTGCATCAACACAACCATCCAATTCTACGTAGATGGACCGCAAGGCGTCCAAGCGGAAGGCTCGAATATTCGCGTGTCGACCGCCACATGGGACCCTCAGAACCCGGGAAGCACGACCGGACAACTGCCCACCCCCTTCGGACCCACGACCTCGCTAACCTTCATCGGAGACTACTTCGGACTCGCACTCTCCAACACAACAGCCTACGTACTTTCCGTCTCCAACCACGACTCTGGACAAAACCCCTCTCACGACCAACAGCAATTCCTAGGAATAGTGCCTATCCCATCCGCATGATCCATCAACCAGAAGAAGAAGCTCGACGCCGCTCTTGTTACACGCCTAGGACATTGTTCCTTGGCGAGACTTCCGATTAGGCGAAGCGGGTTCAACTAGACTTGGAATCATTAGGGATTCTAAGGCCGAGTCTATCAGGAGGCGACGGGGTTTGATTGTTCTATTCAAGCCCAGAGAATGATGGTATGATCTTCTTTGCGAATTCTTTGAGGTTGTCAACGTAGCCGGTGCGTTGGAGAGGCGCTATGTAGTATAGGGCGCCGTCTCTTGCCGCCTTTTCCACATCCTGCTCGACAGCTTTCAGGTCGAACTTTTGGTCCCGGTTGGCCACGGACCCGGCTGCGAACGCTATCTTGTCCTCTCGGCGGAATCTTCGCGTTTCCTGCTTGACAATCAATCGTGCCTTCTCCATGGGGACCTGGACCCAGGGTGGAATGTGGCAGATGTCGGCGTAGCGTCCTGCGAGCCTTAGCATTTTGGTACCGACTCCTCCGAACATGAGGGGCGGGTGGGGTTTCTGAACAGGTTTAGGATCTAGAATCGCTGCTTTCGCATGGTAGTATTTGCCTTTGAAGTCGACCTGGGGCTTCTCCCAGAGCTGGAGGATCAACTCCACGCCTTCCTGTGTCTTTTCGACACGCGTCTTCGAATTGTCCCATGTGCTGTAGCCTTCGAACTCTGTCTGGGACCATCCGGCGCCCACGCCGAGGACTGCGCGTCCTGACGATAGGACATCCATGGTGGCTACCATCTTGGCTAGCATCGCGGGAGGCCGGAATGGGATTGGGGTGACGATGGTTCCAAGCTTGATCTTCTGGGTCTTGGCCCCGAGATAGGTGAGGGCTATCCAGCTCTCTACGGTCGAATCTTTCTGGGGTTGTCCGAATGCTTCGGCCCACATGTAATGATCCGGGATCACCGCCCCCCAGAATCCGAGCTTGTCGGCGAGTTGAACTGCCTGCTCGGTCAAGCTCCAGCCGTTATACCAGTTCCCGAGACCCGAAAGAATGAACCTCAAAACTCAACTCCTCAAGCTAAGGCTCTTGCTGCTATTTATTCCAACCCCGAAAGAGAGTCTTTGGAATGAAACTGATCTTCGTCTATGGACCTCCAGCATCAGGCAAGCTAACGGTCGCAACTGAGTTGGCAAAGCTGACAGGGTTCAAACTTTTCCACAATCATGTATCGATCCAGTTCGTCCAGTCTATTTTCGAGTTTGGAACAAAGAACTTCTGGCGTCTCACAGGTAAGTATCGGCTAGAGATGATAGAGGAAGCCACGAAGGAGGGAATTGACACTATCTTCACCTTTGTGTACAGCAGGGACGAGAGAGACGATCAGTTTGTAAAGCAGATCATCCAAAGGGTCGAAACACATGGAGGTCGAGTATGCTTCGTACGGCTCTATTGTGAGAGGAAAGAATTGATCAGACGAGTGAAGGCGAGCCAGAGGAGGAGGGTCGGAAAGGTCAGCACCGAGAAGACACTGAACGACTTGTTCCAGAGATATAACCTCGAATCAGAAATCCCATTTCGTAAGAGCATGAGCCTCGACACCACGAACCAATCTCCAAGAAATGCTGCAAGATCGATAGCTCGCCACTACAGGCTTCGAGTGGTTCCCAAGTTGTCCTAATCGTCTAGACCTTACTATCTATCTCAGTACTCACGTTCATCCACTAGATGCCCGACCGTTCGCGACGGGCGCTTCGAATATGGGGG
>WNGL01014298.1_pt1 | contig 10451 bp, 7 predicted proteins | sample 5400591 | NCBI WGS metagenome assembly WNGL01 (sample SAMN13153377, study PRJNA577476) | soil metagenome | isolation source: 80 cm soil or saprolite under Garry oak tree replicate 1 | place: USA:California | collected 2016-06-15
CGGCTTCGAAAGATCAACGAGGAAATGGGGCCGAATGGGTTTGCGACTGAGGCAGAAAAGGCAGCGGCTGAGGAAAGGGCAGCGGAGCCACCCACCGAGCCCGCCAAGACGCCACTTCCCCCACCACCAGAGCCAGTAAAGGAGACCACCAATGGCGCGTGACATTTTAAACGAGTACGGCAGTGACACTCCACAACACCAAGCCGCAACTATCAAACGTGGTGGCGTCCTCCCCGGCCAGACCAGAGACGTCAACAACTACAGCCCTCCGCAGGGCCCGAAGAACATCAACGATCCGCAATCTCCCGGTATCCACGGTGCCAACTCCGGCACCGATGGTAGCCAAGGCTCAAGGTCTGATGCCCTACAGAAGGGTGGCTCTGTTGGCCTTGGTGGGATCAACCACGGCTGCTGCTGGTCTCAAGGCCGTCACTAAGGAGTGGAACAATGACTGCTGATGCGGGCATGGTGAATCGAGCATTGCAAACCTTTGGTTCTCGAACGACCGTGACCGCAGGGCAGCTAGCGGGTAATAGCCTCAACGAAGCCATCCAAGCGAACCTTATCTACGACGCGTTCCGCCGTAGGCTGCTCCGTATGGCCCCGTGGAACTGTGCCACATCCACGGCCCTATTGAACTTCATAACCTCAGTTCCTGGAACCCCAGAGAATACAGCTGCAGCCTCTGCGATCTGGGCCAAGGGCCAGCCGTACCCGCCATGGGCCTACGAATATCAGTACCCAATAGATTGCCTACGGATGGTCTATGTGACTCCGCAGACTGCAACTGGCTTTGCCTCTGTCATCCCCATTACCACTGCCGTCACCGGTGGTGCACCGACCTTCTGGCAAGGGCCACCGGTTAAATTCTCCGTCGCCGTGGATCAGTTCTTCGGCGTTACTGCTGCCGTGCCAGTTGCGGGTGGTTCAGGGTATGCCATTGGCGACCTTATCACTCTTGCCCAAGCCCCTCAAGGCTCCGCTCCACTTGGGGCACCAGTAGTTCTGCAAGTCGCGACTATTGGTGGTGGTGGTTCTGTTGCCTCGGTCAGCGTCGTCAGTATCCTCCGTAACGAAACCATTGGTGGGTCCTACTTCAACATCCTTGGCACTACCCAAGTCCAAGGCTCTACCACTGGTGCTGGTACTGGAGCAACATTCAACTTAACACAAGCTTCCACCGCTACCGACCAACGTGTCATCCTAACCAATCAAGAGTTCGCGATCGCCAACTACGTCCGCGACGTTTCCGACACTAACGTCTTCGATGACGAGTTCCAAGAGGCTTTCTCCCTGCTCCTTGGTTCCCGTCTCTGCATTGCCCTGACCGGGGACAAAGCCCTCGCGAACATGAAAGTCGCTGAGGCCAATTCGCTCATTGTCGAGGGCCGTGGTACCGATGGTAACGAAGGCCTTAAGGTCAACGACGTGACCCCAGACTGGCTCCGCATTCGCGGCATCGACTACGTCGAAGACTACTCCGGCCCATACAACACAGGCTTTAACTGGGGTGCAATTTGGCCAGGATACACCTAAATGGGCCAACCAGTAATCCAAACCTCATTCAACACTGGTGAATGGACGCCCGCGCTATTTGCTCGAGTTGATCTTGCCAAGTACCACTCCGGCGCAGCCCTACTACGCAATTTCTTCGTCGATCACCGTGGCGGGGCGGCGTCGAGGCCCGGGACTAGATATATTCTCCAGACTAAGTCGACTTCGACTGTTCGCCTGATCCCATTCCAAGCCTCATTCATCGTTTCCTACATCTTAGAGTTCGGCGATGGCTATGTTCGTTTCTTCAACAACGGAGCGCCAGTTCTTGAACCTGCCAAGAACATCACCGGAATAACCAAAGCCAATCCGGCTGTTGTTTCTTCTACTGCCCACGGCTACGCCAACGGCAATTGGGTATTCATATCCAACGTTGGTGGGATGTCGCAGGTAAACGGCAACTTTTACATCGTTGCAGGAGCAACAGCTAACACATACCAGCTTAATGATCTTAACGGAGCCCCGGTCAATTCCACTGCCTACACTACCTATACCTCCGGTGGCCAATCGCAGCGCGTCTATACTATTACTTCCCCATATACTGCTAGCGAACTATCCAGGCTTAAGTTTGCCCAGAACGTTAACACCTTAGTCATTTGCCACCCGAACCATCCGCCATACCAATTGGTCCTGACCACCGCAACCAGTTGGGCCCTATCCGCGATTAACTTCGGCTCCACGATATCAGCGCCCGCTGGCATAAGCATGGCCACGACTCTAGCTGCTGGTTCTGTAAACTATGCCTACGTCGTTACCTCGGTCGATTCTAGTGGACAGGAAAGTGCTCCTTCGGCTTTTGGTACGCTCAGTAGTATCCAAGATATTCGTTCAGTCCTTGGAACCAACACGGTCAGTTGGCTTAGTGCAGTTGGTGCTGTTAGCTATAACGTTTATCGAGCCGTGCCCAGCTATGCTGGGGCAGTACCTGGAGGCTCGGCTTTCGGGTTCATAGGGAACGTTACTGGGGTGTCATTGATCGATTCCAATATCGTTCCTGACTTCTCTCAAGGTCCGCCTATTGTCCAAAACCCATTCTCTGGTACTGGTGTTGCCAGCGTTACCATGACTAACGTTGGCACATACCAAAACGGACAGCAAATTTCCTTTGTCTCTTTCTCTGGTGGTGGTGGTTCAGGTGCAATAGCATACGCACAGGCCACCGCTACGTTTGTTGGTATTTCGAGCGGGGGCTTGGGCTATAGCGTTGGCGACATCATTAACGTTTACGCCGGAATAGTTGTTCGCGTTACTGGCGTAACCGGTTTTGGTAATATCACCAGCATTGCAGTAGTTAACGCTGGATCACTGACCTCAGGGCAACTTACCAGTGCCAATCCATATGGCCCGGGCGGTAGTATTGCTTCCTTCAATGTCGTCTGGGGAATAACCTCTGTCGGGGTCACCACTCCCGGCACCGGCTATAGCTCTCCGCCAACAGTAGTCTTCACCACCGGTAGTGATCTAACTGCCACTGCGATATCCGTCCTTGGCACTGCTTCGTCTGGTAACCCAACCGTACCTGGGTTCTTCCAGCAGCGCCTAGTCCTTGCTGGTCCTGTTAGTGCTCCGCAGCAGTTCAACATGTCACAGCCAGGGGCACCATATAATTTCAACGTTACCATTCCAGCCGCAGGAGATAACGCGATCCAAGGTACCTTGGTTTCGGGTCAGTTGAACATTATCCAATCAATGATTACTCAACCGCAAGGGCTGATCGTTCTTTCTGATAAGCAAGCTTGGCTTATCAATGGCGGATCAGCTGGCTCGCCTATATCGGCCTTGCAGATCGTCGCTAACTCGCAGGCCTATAATGGCGCAAGCTATCCTCCGCCGATTGTTGCTAACGATAACATTCTCTATGTGCAATCTAAAGGTTCCATCGTTCGAGACCTTACGTTTAACTTCTATACTGCAATCTACACCGGGGCAGATATTTCAGTCCTTTCCTCGCATCTATTCTATGGCTATTCCATCCTCGAATGGGCTTGGGCTGAGGAGCCGCTTAAGATCGCTTGGGCTGTGCGGAATGATGGTGCGCTGCTTTCTTTAACCTTTCTTAAGGAACAAGAGCTAATTGCTTGGGGGCATAGCGACACCCAGGGAGCCTTTAAGTCCGTTGCTACAGTAACCGAAACGGTATCTTCGGGGGCAGTGGACGCTGTCTACACTGTGGTCCAACGAACAATCAATGGCAACGTTGTTCAGTACATCGAGCGCCTGACTGAACTCCCAGCCAGCGGAAACCTCACCGATGCATGGGCTGTGGATGCGGGGTTGCAATACAATGGCCCTTCGGTCCTAACCTTCTCCGGCGCACAGCATTTAGCAAACGCAACAGTCACTGGCCTTGCTACAGATGATACTGGATATGTCACCATCATTGCTCCGTTCACCATGCCAGTAAACGGTACCTTCACCCTTCCTGCCCCAGCCCCGCCAGCCGCTGGATACACTCGCGTTACTGTAGGTCTTTCCTTCCTTCCGCAGCTGCAAACTTTGCCCCTCGATCTCGGCGAACCAACCGTTCAAGGCAAGCGAAAGAAGATTGCTGGCGTGACCTTAAAGGTCAAAGATACCTTAGGCCTTTCCATGGGCCGTACTGCGGATACGGCCCTACCGTTGCAGGACCTTGTCATTGGCAATGTTGGATCAATGACCAATCAACTGGTCACCAACCTTGTCACCGGAGACGTCCGTGGGTATAACGATCCGCTCTGGGACGTTCCTGGACAATACTTCATCCAACAAACCAATCCCTACCCAGCTTTTGTCCTTGGCGTTGTGCCAGAGATCGAAATTGGAGACACGCAGAAATGAGAGTAGTAGTAGAACCTCTAATCGGCAGCCGGGTCTCGTCTTTGATCTCGTATACCTGTGGCATGAATACCAAACAACTCGACATGTTTGACTACTGCCAGACCCTTGGTGAGGTCTATACCGGCTTCGTTGACGGCGAATTGATCTGTTGCTGGGGATTGATCCCGCCAAGTTTTCTCTCAAACCAAGCCTACCTCTGGATGTGGGCGCCGAATCCAATGAAGCATCAGTTCGTGTTTATTCGTCAATCGCAATTGCAAGTGCAGAAGATGTTGAAGTATTACGAGCAGATCATTGGCGATTGTGAAGAAGCCAACGAATCTGCCCAGCGATGGTTGCGTTGGCTTGGTGCTGAGTTTGGCCGCCCACGGAATGGCCTGGTCCATTTTACTATCAGGAGGCCAAATGGCTGATCCTCTAACACTTGGCACAGTAGCGGCAGTTGGTTCTGGTATTGGTGGCATCGTTCAAGGCGTTGGCGCGAAGTTCTCTGGTGAGGCACAAGGTGCGGCCTATCGCTATAAGGCTGGTGTGGCCCTGCTGAACAAACAGATCAATGAGCAAAATGCTAACTGGGCCCTGGAGAGCGGTGACATCAAATCGATGGAAGAAGGCTTGAAGGCCCGCGAAGAAATCGGTCAGACCAAGGCTGTTCAAGCGGCCTCTGGGATCGACGTCAACACAGGCTCCGCAGCGGCAGTTCGCGATACGCAAACGAAGGTGGCGCAGTTTGATCAGAACGTGATCAGCTGGGATGCATCAAAGACCGCGTGGGGATTTGAGTCTAAGGCCGCGACTGATCTTGCTGAATCTCGGCTTGACCTGACCTCTGCTGAAACTGCTGAAAAGGCTGGGACCCTTGCCGAGATCAGGTCCTTCATTGGTGGTGCTAGCAGCGTTGCGGGGAAATGGTACCAAGGCAAATCGACAGGGATATTTAGCTAATGCCACAAGTTCCTGGCTTAACCCCTACTGCTCAACCTGGGGTCTATGCTCCTGAGGTTAACCTCGCTGTCCCCACTGATGCATTCGGTGGAGCAGTAGGTCATGCCCTTGAAGGCCTTGGCTCACAGATCGAACAATCTAGCGATCGTATCTGGTCCCGTGCTGTAGAGATGCAAGGGCTGCAGAACGAGACTGAGGCCAAAGAAGCTGATGCCAAGTTCATGATGCAGTCTGGAATGCTCCATGCGGATTTCATCAATAAGGAAGGGCTCAACGCTGGACCAGAGGCTTTGCAGAGGCATATCCAAGAACTGCAAAACCTCCGCACTGGTATCCGCGGTAGCCTTTCCAACCCAGCGGCCCAGCGAATGTATGACGCGTCTTCCCTCGGATTCATGGGCCGAAATATCTTCAACGCTGCGGGGCATTCTGGGCAGCAGATGAAGGTTGCGGCCAATAATGCTAGCGACTCACGGATCGCTCTTGCAAAGACCTCCGGCGGTGACAACCCAGAGGATAACGTCAACGTTGCTCGAATGCAGCGGGTAGTCGAAAGCGAGGTCGATGCCAAGGGCTCCCGTGGTGGCTGGACGCCGGACCAAGTTGCCGCAACCAAAGAGGCTGAGGTATCTGAGTTCGTAGGTCACCGTATCCTTGGTATCTCCAAGACCAACGCGCCCAAGGCCCAGCGGATGCTTGATGATGCAGTCAAGCACAAGGCCATTACTCCACAGATTGCCGAAAGGGTCCAAGCCACAGTTCAGACCCAGTTCCGTGATCAGGGTTCCCGGGTTATCAGCGACAAAGTCCTCGCAGGTCGCCGCAATGGAGATGAAGAAGATCGTCCAGTGCAAGAGTACATCGATGAAGCCCTTGCAGAAGCCAAGAAGTATCAATCAGACGATCCGCTGTTCTCAGACTACGTCCGCAATCGAGTAGTTACCGATTACAACCGCCAAAAGTCGATCGAAGTCGACACAGACAACCAGAACGTCCGTACGATCGGCAAAGCCCTGCTCAAAGGCAACGCCGAAGGTGCTCTTCCGACCTCAATCGAGGAACTAAAAGCACTCGATCCAGCAGTTGGCCCTGCATGGGATGCGGTTGCTCGGGACCCAAAGAAGCAACAAGCGGTGCTAAAGCAGCTTGAGCACAACGCCCGCAACGTTCGGGTGGTGACCACGCCAGAGAACCTTCAAATGTTCCACACACTTCGTGTGCAGGCCCTAGCCGGAACCGATGAAGAACGCTCGATGTTCATGTCACGTAACTTTGGTACTGAGCAGCAGTTGACCATTTCCCAGCGCAATCAGCTAATGACCGTGCAGGATCAGCTAAAGCATCGAGCCGCATTGGCTACAGCTGATGATCCTCGTGTTGCTCGAGCAATCCGTTTCCTTAAGCCTGATCTAGTGGCTGCTGGCATCGACCCTCGCGGCGGCGAAGACAACCGCAAGGACTACTTCGCCTTCGTTGGTGCGATGCAAGATCAACTGGACCAATACCAAAAGGACCACTCAGGCAAACTCCCAACCATGGACGAGGTCCGGGTTATGGGTTCGCAGTTGATGCAAGAGCAAGTCACTTCCAAGAGTATCTTCCATAGCTATTTCGATACCAAGGAACCGTTCTATAAGATGGCTGTGCCAGAGGAAGAACTCAAGCGGCTCCGCGAGGACCCATATTGGAAAGGCCACAATATGGTTCCGAATGATGGTATGCTCTCGCGCATCTACCGCGCAGAGCAGTTCAAGGAAAAGTATGGTGGTGCAGCCAAGAAGCCTGCCACGGCCCAGTTCCCACCAAATATTCCGGTATCTAAATGAGCGACGTCGAAGACTATTTCGAGAACTCTAGACTGATGGCAAAGCAGTCGAACGTCGCTGCGCTTGATAGCGATCCAGAGCAGGCTGCGGAATCTATTGATCTAGCTGATTCTACTGGCGTCCCTTCCACTGCGATCTATGGAGATTTAGATGGATTTAAACGTGCTCATAAGGCTGCCCTTGGTTCGGCTATTATTAGCGATAATGAGTACATCGCTGACTATCTCAATAGCCACCCTATGGCTGCCCGCGTCAGCCACGATGACCTTGGTGCCCTCGATGATCATAGTCGTAGTCTCGTTGCTATCCCAGGAGAAAGCCGACTCCAACAATGGCTAAAGAGCGATAGCGTAGCCAAGTCATTCGAAGCTGGCTTTGGTGATCAACCATTTGGCCACGCTATGTTTCAACGCCCTACCGATGTAGACTGGGCCCTTTCGCATCCGCTAATGGCTTCGGTCGCTGGTGCAGTCTCGATGCCAATTGAAGGCCTTGCACGCGTTACTGGTGGCCTGCTCCATATGGGCTACGACGGAATGTCCGCGGTGTTCGGCGAGAAGTTCGCGCGGGAAATGGCCGCGATGGCCGAGTATGGTATGACACGGGGGGACATCGGCGTCCGCGCTGGCGGCGGTGGAGCTACCGGTCCACTTGCCCGCATAGAACAGAACCTCAAGCTATTCAAGGACATGCATTCCGGCCTCGAAATCTCCGATCTCTATACCGAAGCAGGCAAAGAAGCCCCTCCCGGCGTCCACCCCCTAATCGACAAAGCCCACGAACTCCAAACCAAGGAAGACCTCGATGCCCTCGATGAAGCCCTTAAGACCGCTACCAAATCCGCAACTCGCGAGCGATCACCAGATTTCTTCGCCCAGTTCATACGGGGACATGTTGGCGACCGCGAGATTGGCATCTCGGGCGATGCAATCCGGGGCCTTTACGCCGACAAACCACCCACGGCGGATGACGGAATCTTGGGATGGATACCCGATCTTGACAAGAAACTCGCTGCAGCCGAAGGAGTAGGTGGAGATGTTCAGGTTCCGCTTGCGGATTGGCTGGCCCATGTTGAGCCTGATGTGGCAAAGCAGTTGCACGATGATATTCGGGTACGGGACAGTGGACTAACGTTGAATGAAGCAAAGATCGAAGCCGAGCCCAAAGAAGTAATCCCCGAACCCCTCCAAGCCACCCGCGGCTCCGCAGGACTCGAGCCTATGTTCTCGGTTGGGGATAGGAAGCTTAGGCTTGAAAAGCGAGAGGCCAGAGTTACTCCAGAAGGGATAATCAAGTCTGATGAATTTAGGCTATTCGATGAAAGCGGTAACAAAGTTGGCTGGCTAGAGGTAGTTCCGCATAATGAAGGCAAGAGACTCTACGTCGATAACGTTGGTGGCTTTGAGCACTTAGGCTTTGGGCCTAATGCCTTTGGCCCAGCCCTAACGCGAGACATTGCTCGTCAACTCAAGGCACAGTACCCGCAGGCTGAGGAAATCGGCGGCTTTCGAATCTCTGGTGCCCGTGAGAAGGCCGGTACCGAGCGTGAGGTCTGGATCAAATTCTCCGATATGGAAGGCCCACAAGGCTGGACCCATGTTGAGGCGCTTCGTAATCTATTCGATACCTCTCAGGTTGATGTGGGCAAAGCCGGTGTCCTACACTATAGCCCTGAATTTGCTCCATATGAAGCTCAAGCCGATAAGCTAATTCGCGATACCTTGGCCAAGATCGCGCCCGGTGCTGAAATCTTCACGCCTTCACATATTGAAGTCCCTGGTAGCTTTGGTGTTCGCCGTGGCTTCATGCAGGCATTCCATAAGCAGAACCCTTGAAGAATCCGCAAAACTCGAAGAAGCCATTGCCGAAGGCTATCGAAACTGGGCCCGTGGCGAAGATGCCCCTCCAGGCCTCCATCCGATCTTTGAACGTATAAAGGCACTGTTTGAGTCCCTCAGGTCCCAACTGAAAGAACTCCTTGGCCGAGAACCAACCTGGGAAGAACTATTCCAGAAGATGGACGTTGGTGAGGTCGGGGCTAGAGAGCCAAAAGGCCATGAGGGTGGGGCATTCCTAGAACCAAAGATGATGGAAGACGAAGGCCCTGGCCTATACGACCGTGGCAAAGCCCTTGGAGTCACCCAGACCCACATGGATCGAATCATTTTGGTTATACATCAGGAGATGCCTTGGTTGAGCGGCTGGCAATGCTCACGGAAGATCGTCGTCGATCTGGCATGTCCCAGCGCGATTACTTTAATCGGCTTGTGGATGTTGAAACCGATCGAAGGCTCAATCGAGAGTTCGGGGATCGCCAGCAGACCATCCTCGATGAAGCCAAGGACCAGGCCCTATCCGAAACCCAACTCAACCTAACCCACGAGGAAACCTTAGCGTATGCACTCAAGGCAGGACAGGAGCCACAGTTTACGAAGGAACAAACTCGTGGAATGGTCAAGCAGGTATTCGATGATACTCCAGTTGGGCAGATTTCCTCCGATCGATTGCTACAGAAAGCCGGGACAATTGGTAAGAAGATCGAAGAAGCCGGTGCGAAAGGTAAGTGGGATGAAGCGTATCGGTTGTCGCAACAGCGGAACCATGCAGTGATTACTGCGAAGTTTGCTCGAGATTATGAGAAGTCCCGGCGACAGTTTGATCGTACGGCGAAGACCTTTGGCAAGAACCGGACCTTTCCTAGTATCGAGCAAGAATACGTCAACTGGATACAGGACCTTCTGCTCCGTACTGGCCATAGCCTTAGCCGATCCGTACAAGACCTTGCAGAGAACATTGGTAGGCAAAGCGAGACCAACCTATCCGACTTTATCGATGCCAAAGAAGCCTTCTTCATGGGCATGCGGCAACTTGATGTACCAGACTTCCTACGTGACCCGGACTTCCGCAGGCCTATTGATGAACTGTCTGCCTATTCCTTTGAAGGCCTTCGCCAGGGAATCAAAATCCTCGAAAAGGCAGGCCGAGACGAGAAGTCGATCAACGTTGGTGGCGAAGCCTGGGACCTTGTGAAGACCAAATCCGAGTTCCGCAAGCAGCTAGAGACCTTTGGCTATAGCATTGCTAAGGCCCTGCCAGAGAATTCGAAGTTCAGAATCCTTCGTGCAATGGCCTATGGCCTTACTAATATGGAGACCCTGATGAACCGCTGGGACCGTGGGAACCCAATGGGGCTGTTCAATCGAGTCATCGTCTATCCCTTGGTCGAAGCCGCCAATGGCAAGTCTCGGCTACTTCGGGAAATCGCCAAGGACCTTCAGACGATCGATCGACCCAGTACCAAGGAACTCC
>WNGL01010887.1_pt1 | contig 10450 bp, 8 predicted proteins | sample 5400591 | NCBI WGS metagenome assembly WNGL01 (sample SAMN13153377, study PRJNA577476) | soil metagenome | isolation source: 80 cm soil or saprolite under Garry oak tree replicate 1 | place: USA:California | collected 2016-06-15
GGGCGATGCGCGCGCCATGGTGTACGGCCGCCCAGCACATGAGGCTGGAGAAGACGTACAGCCGCTCCTCCGAGCGGAACTCCCAGATCCCGGCATCCGGCTTCCCGAACAGGTCGCCCGCCCTGCGCACCAGCCGCTCCACCACATCGAAGTTCCCGTGCGGGTCCTGGTCGACGATCCGGCGATCGAAGAAGAACGGCAGCATGCTCAGGACCAGCTCGCCGTACACGTCGTGCTGCCGGTGGCGGTGGGCGCCGTTGCCCACCCGGACGGGCCCCTGGCCCAGGAAACCCGAGAGCCAGGGGACCTCGCGCTCCTCGAGGAGGCGCTCTCCCCCTATGCCGTACACCGGCTGGAGAGACAGGTGCGGGTCGTCCTCCGTGATGTTCCTCAAATAAGTGATGAATTTTTCCATCTCCTCGAAATGCCCGAGGCGGTTCAGGGCGCCCACGGCGAAGTACGCGTCGCGCAGCCAGCAGTAACGGTAGTCCCAGTTCCGTCCGGTCCCCGGCGCCTCCGGGATCGACGTCGTGGTGGCTGCGATCACCGCCCCCGTGTCCTCGAAGATGTGCAGCTTGAGAGTCAGGGCCGACCTCAAGACCTCGTCCTGGAAACCGAACGGGACGCTGCAGTGCTTGCACCAGGTGCGCCAGTAGGCGATGGTCCGGTCGTGGTATTCCTCGGCGAGAGACTTGATCGGTCCCTCGAGCGGCTTGCCGTAAGTCAGGATGAGGTAGCGCGTCTGGTCGAGCAGGAAAGGCGACGCGTCGAGGATATGGGTGAACCCCACGTCGCAGGTGAGTCGCAGCTCCTGATCGTGCCCAAGGTAGGCGATGTGGTCGCTCCCCGTGGTGGGGCGCGACCTCTGGCGGCCGTAGTCGAGCGTCGGCTCGCAGCGCACGACGATGCGGGGCATGCCGCGTATCGGCCGCAGGATCCTGACCAGACACGGCGGCCTGAAATAGCGATCGAACTGGTAGAAACGCGGAGCGAAGTCGACCACCTCGAAGGACGTGCCGTCCTCCACCTCGAATGTCGTCGACAGGACGCAGGTGTTCCGGATGTACTGCTGGGTGGAGACAGATGGCCGGACAGGTTGGACGGAGAACTCCCCGCCTCGCTCGGGGTCGAGGAGGGCCGCGAAGACCGGGGAGGCATCGAAGCGGGGAAGACAGCACCAGACGACCGCCGCCCTCCGGTCGATCAAGGAGCTGAACTGGCAGTTGCCCACGATCCCCAGATCGAGGTTGCCCACGGATCTCCCGCTGTCGCGCCGCCGCGCTATCCATTTAACCTCATCGCTGCGGGGCTCGACAAGCGCTCGAGCCGGGCGGGCAGAGACTGCGCGCCGTGCTATGATCGTTGTTTCGGGAAAAAACCCACGGGCAAAGGAGCTCCGGATGCTGGGCCCGGGTCCGTCGCGTCTTGTCGTTCTCTCCAATCGCGGTCCCTACACCACCTCGGTCGTGCGCCGGCGCGTGACGGTCCGCAGGAACAGCGGCGGTCTGGTGACGGCCCTGGAGCCTGTCCTGCGCAGCCAGGGCGGGATCTGGATCGCCTGGGACGACCGGCCCGCGGGACGTCCCCGGCCGCCCTCTCCCCCGGAGGGTCGGCTGCCGTTCTCGCTGCGCCTCCTGCCGCTCAACGAGCCGGCGGCCTCCAACTACTATTACGGGTTCGCGAATCGTGTCCTGTGGCCGATCTGCCACGGGTTCCTCGACAAGTGCCGCTTCGACCCGGCGTTCTTCCGGGATTACGCGCGTTGCAACATGGAGTTCAGCAGGGCCGCGATCCGGGAAGCCTCACGCAAGGACATCCTCTGGGTGCACGACTACCATCTGGCGCTCGTGCCCGGGCAGGTCCGGGCGCTGGCCCCGCAACTCAGGACGCTGCTCTTCTGGCATATTCCCTTTCCGCCGCCCTGGATCCTGAAGGCCGTGCCCTGGGCCCGGGATGTCCTCGCCGGGATGCTGGGGGCCGATCTGATCGGGTTCCACACCCGCGAGTACGTCGGGCACTTCCTCGAATCCTGCCGCATCCTCCTGGGTCTTCCCGTCAGCGAATCCCGCGGTGAGGTGCAACTCGGGCGGCGCCGGTCGCGGGTCATCGCCTGTCCCATCGGTGCCGACGCGCGGGTCTTCGATGCCCTGGCCAGGCGGCCAGGGGTCCTTCTGAAGGCCCACCAGCTGCGCAAGAGCCTCGGGGTCGATCAGATCATCCTCGGAGTCGATCGCCTCGACTACACCAAGGGAATCCTGGAGCGCTTCCTGGCCTACGAGATGTTCCTGAAGAGGTATCCGCAGTATCGCGGCCGGCAGGTCCTCCTGCAGGTCGCGGTCCCGAGCCGGACGCGCGTCCACGACTATGCCCAGCTCCGGCGGCAGGTAGACGAGACCGCCGGACGTCTCAACGCGCTTTACGCGGAAGGGAGCTGGGTCCCGATCCGGTACTCCTACCGCTCGATCTCGCGCGGGTCGCTCGCGGTCTTCTATGCCGCCGCCGACGTGGCCCTGATCACCCCTCTGCGCGACGGCATGAACCTGGTGGCCAAGGAGTACGTCGCCAGTCGCACCCGCGACGACGGCGCGCTGATCATCAGCCGGCTGGCGGGGGCCGCCGAGGAGATGGAGGAGGCCCTGGCGGTCAATCCATACGACCTCGAGCAGGTCTCGGACGCGCTGCGCCAGGCCGCTGAGATGACCCTCAAGGAGAGGACCGAGCGCATGCAGGCACTGCGGCGACGCGTTTTCACCCGCGACATCCACTGGTGGCTGCGTGAGTTCCTGGGAGCGGCCGGACACTCGATCACCCGCGGGACGCTCCGCCGGTTCCGGACGCGCAGCTCCGCCTCGGCGCTCGAGCCGGCCTCCTGGATCCAGTCCGTTGGAGCCGCCGGAGCGCGCGATCCGGACTGAGCGTCCCGTGGCCAGCACCCCGGCGGGCATCGCCCGGCTCCTTGCCGTCCCGGACAGGATGGCCCTCTTCCTCGATTACGACGGCACCCTGGTGCCTTTCCAGGATGACCCCGCCCGTGCGGTCCCCGGACCCGGCCTGCTGCGCCTCCTCGACCGCCTCGCGGTCCCGAGCCGCCGCGAGGTGGCGATCGTCAGCGGCCGCTCGGCGGGAGACCTGCGGCGCCTTCTTCCGGGACGATGTCACCTGCTGGCGCTGCACGGGGCCCAGTACGTCGACCCGGTCGGACGCACCCTCGATCGCGTCGATCTCGATGCCTGCCGCGCCGCAGTCCGGGCCGTCGCCGAGGCGTGCGTCCGACTCGTCGCCTCGATACCGGGTGTCCGGATGGAGGACAAGGGAGCGGCCCTGGCCCTGCACACGCGGGGCTGCGATCGCCGCAACGAGCGCCGTGCCGTCCGCGGCTTCCTCGGAGCGTTCCGGGAAGCCGCCCCCGGCGGCATCCTGTCGGTCCTGCGGGGAGAGCGGACGATCGAGCTGAAGCCGGCCCGGGCGGACAAGGGCTCGGCAGTCCTGTGGCTGGCGGAACGGGTCGCCCGGACTTGTTTCCCCGTCTATCTCGGGGACGACAGGAGCGACGAGGACGCGTTTCGGGCCCTGCAGGGCATCGGGGCGACCATCCGGGTCGGTCCGCCCCGGCGCACCTCGCTCGCCCGGCACCGTCTCGCGGATCCCCGCGCCGTGCGCGAGCTGCTCGAGCTGATCGCGTCCACGGCCGGGCGGGTGGGGTAGACTGCTCCCGTGCGCGGCTACAGCCTGATGCGGATCGCCGGCATCCGGATCCTGATCGATCCGAGCTGGCTGTTCATCTTCTCCATGGTCGTCTGGAGCCTGGCGACCGGTTACTTTCCCAGGACCGAGCCGCCGGTTCGCGGGTCGGCGGCGTGGTTCCTGGGCGTCGTGGCGGCGCTGCTCCTGTTCGCGTCGGTCCTGGTGCACGAGCTGTCGCACGCCCTGATTGCCAAGCGCGCCGGGATTGCCGTGCCGCGCATCCGGTTGTTCCTGTTCGGAGGCGTGTCGGAGATGGCCTCGGAGCCGCAGAGCCCCGCGGCGGAGGTGCGGATCGCGGCCGCCGGCCCGCTCATGAGTTTCGGCCTGGCGGCGCTTTTCTTCGCATTGTCCCTGACCGGCCTGCCGTCGATGGTCTACGGGGGGCGGAGCGTCAGCGACTATCTCGCTGGAATCAATCTCCTCCTCGGCCTGTTCAACCTGCTGCCGGGCTTCCCCCTGGACGGCGGGCGGATCCTGCGGGCCTGGCTGTGGTCCCGGCGCGGCGACCTTCTGTCGGCGACGCGGACGGCCGGGCGCGCCGGGTCGTTCGCCGGCTTCGGGTTGATGGGACTGGGCCTGGTCCAGCTCGTGGCGGCGCGCAATCTCGCCGGCATCTGGATGATCCTGATCGGCCTGTTCCTGCACCAGGCGGCCGGAGCCAGCTACGAGACGCTGATGTTCCGCGAGTCCCTGTCGGGCATCAGCGTGCGGCGGCTGATGAGCCAGCCGGTCATCACCGCCCCCGAGCATGCCAGCCTCGAAGAGCTGGCGCAGGACTACTTCTTCCGGCACCCGCGGGGCAGCTTCCCGGTCGCCTCGGGGGACCTGTTCGCCGGCATGGTGTCGCTCGAGCAGCTCAAGAGCGTGCCGCGCGAGGAATGGGTGCGCACCCCGGTGCGGCGCATCATGACCCCGGCCGCTTCAATCACCCCCCTCGGCCCCGATGATGACGTGGTCACCGCCCTCGAGGCGATGGTGCGGGGCGACACGGGCCGCCTGCCGGTGGTCGACGGAGGCCGCATCATCGGCATTCTCAGCCGCCGCGACGTCATGCGGCTCTTCAAGATCCGCTCCGATCTCGGCTCCTGATGCCGCCCCTCAACGCCCGGCGACTGGCCCTGTCGCTGGGCCTGCTCACGGCCGCCCTTCTGCTCGGCATCGCGGTGTGCGCGAGCATCGGCAGCAGCCATTACACCCTTCTCGATCTGGTCCGGACCATCCCCGACCGCGAGATCGCCGAGGCCACCGTCCTGCGGGTCCGGCTGCCTCGCATCCTGATGGCGGCGCTCGCCGGCGCGGCCCTGGGCGCCTCCGGCGCGGCGTTCCAGGCGGTCCTGCGCAACCCGCTGGCCGATCCGTACATCCTTGGCGTGTCGGGCGGTGCAGCCCTCGGCGCGTTCCTGGCGACCGCCCTCGGCCTCGAGGCGGTGCTCCCGGCCCTGCCGGTGCGCGAGGCGGCGGCGTTTCTCGGGGCGGCCGCGACGATCGGCGTCCTGTTCCTCCTGTCGAGCGCGCGCGGCCGGCTCGTCTCGTACCCGATGCTCCTGATCGGCGTCATCATGAACACGGTCTACCTGGCCCTCATTCTCCTGATCGAGGCGGTGGTCGATGTGTCGCGCCTGCACGGCGTGCGGCTGTGGATGATCGGGAACATCCCGATCGAGGGTTACGGCCTGATCGGCGGGCTGTCGTTCGTCCTGATCGCCGGGGTCGCGGGGCTCACGCTCCTCGGCCGCGATCTCAACCTGATGTCGGCGGGCGAGGAGGCGGCGCGCTCGCTCGGCGTGACCGTCGAGAGGACGCGCGTCGTGACGGTTCTCCTGGCGTCTCTCATCACGGCCCTCATGGTCTCGGTCGCCGGACCGATCGGCTTCGTCGGCCTGATCGTCCCCCACGCGGCGCGCCTGATGTTCGGGCCCGACCACCGGCTGCTCGTGCCCGCGTCCGCGCTCGCCGGCGCCTGCTTCCTGATGGCGGCCGACACCGCGGCGCGGACGATGATGGCGCCGACCGAGCTGCCCGTTGGCGTGATCACCGCGCTTCTGGGCGGGCCGTTCTTCCTCTGGCTCTACCGCCGGCAGGGGGGCGGCGGTTACTTTGAATAGCGGTCCGGTCCTCGAAGCCCGCGGCGTGCGCTTCCGCCATCACGGCTCCGAGGCGCCGCTGTTCGACGGCCTGTCGCTGTCGCTCGCTGGCGGCGAGTTCGCCGGCATCATCGGGCCGAACGGCTCCGGGAAGACGACGCTCTTGCGCGTGCTGAGCGGGGTCGTCACGCCCGAGGCGGGCGACATCCGGCTCGCCGGGCGGCCGCTCCGCTCGATCCCGCCGCGCGAGCGGGCGCGCCTGGTCGCAGTGGTCTTCCAGGAGACGCAGGTCCTGTTCAACTTCAGCGTCCTGGAGATTGCCCTGATGGGGCGCGCGCCGCATCTGGGCCCGTGGGCCCTCGAGCGGCCGGTAGACTTCGACGCGGCCCGCGGCGCGCTCCGGGAGATGGACCTGTCCGACCAGGAGGAGAAGCACCTCCAGGAGCTGAGCAGCGGCGAACGCCAGCGGGCCCTGCTCGCACGGGCCCTGGCGCAGGAACCGCGCATCCTCCTGATGGACGAGCCGACGGCCTTCCTGGACCTGAAGCACCGCCTGCAGATCTACGAGATCCTCGCCCGTCTCAATCGCGACCGGGGCCTGACGGTCGTCGCCACCAGCCACGACCTGAACCTTGCGGCCCGCTACGGCTCCCGCCTGGTCCTCATGCACCGCGGCCGCCTCGCCGCGGACGGCCCGCCGGCGGCCGTGCTGACGGCGGGCCTGATCCGGGAGGTCTACGAGACCGAGACCCGCGTCGAGCGCGACGCCGCCACCGGGGTCCCGTTCGTGGTGCCGATTGCCCCCGTCCGCTGAGCCGTCACGGCCGGCGGCGGTCTCTTTGACCTTCGCGGGGGCGTGAAGTAGCATACGTGCCCCACAAAGGAACTGACCATGCGGCCGGTGGTGCGAGCGGGTTGGACCCGGTGGTGCGCTGCGATCGTCCTGGCGCTCCTGTCTCTCTCCCTGCTGCACGCCGCGGCCCACCATGGCGCTACGCAGCGCGATTGTTCGACGTGCAAGGCCCTCAACTCCCCCGGCGTGGCCCAGGTTCCCGGGACCTTCGGGTGCCCGGCGGAAAAACCGTCCGCCCTCGCCGCTCCCGCTGAGAGCGGCCCGCTCGCGGCTGCCGTCCGCTTTCTCAGGCCCCTGCGAGCCCCCCCGGGGTCACCGGTCCTCTGAGAATCCCGCGGCCCGGTCCCTGCCCTGCCGCCCGCTCCAGAAAGGGCGCGGCAGGAGGGGTGCCGTGCCAGCACCGGCACTGAGTGACGCGGTTACAGGGGAGGGATCATGAGATCTAGAGCATGGTTCACAACGACGGCCGTTCTCGTGGGACTGGGCCTGGCTCTCGCCGCCCGTGCCGAAGAGACGCCCGCCGGCCAGTCCGGCTCTCCGCCCGCCCCACAGGGACAGGCGGGCACCCCGGCCGTTGCGGCGGGAGACGACGTCCAGGCGCTGCGGCGGGAGATCGAAGAGCTGAAAGGGCAGATCCGCCTGCTGCGCGACCAGGTGGCGGCCCTGTCGGCTGCGGGCCAGCCGCCCCCCGCGACCGCACCCGCGCAGGCCCCGCCGCCGGTGGCGCCGCCGGCGCGCTCCCAGAGCATCATGAATCCTGCGATCAGCGCCGTGTTCCAGGCGATCGGTGCCACGTCGGTGTCGCACGAGAACGACACCTCCAACGGCTTCGACCTGAGCGAGGCCGAGCTGGCCTTCCAGTCGGTCGTCGATCCCTACGCCCGGTTCGACATGTTCCTCACCTTCCCTTCGGGAGCGTCACCGGAGGTCGAGGAGGGCTTTGTGACGACGACGTCCCTTCCGAAATCTCTCCAGCTCAAGGGGGGACGCTTCAAGAACGCTTTCGGCAAATGGAACACGCTGCACGATCACGCTTTCTTCACGGTCGACCGCCCCGACGCCCTGGTCAACTTCTTCGGGGACGACAGTCTCACCGACGACGGACTGTCCCTGAGCTTCCTGGTCCCGAATCCGTGGAGCCTCTACGTGGAGTCGGTAACCGAGATTGGCACGCCGCGCCCGGGAGCCGGCTTCAACGGCGAACGGCGCAGTCTCCTGTACCTCGAGCACCTGTCGTGGTTCTTCAACACCACCCTCGACAGCACGTTCGAGGTCGGTTTCTCGGCGGCGCGCGGGCGCACCGGCGCGTCCGAATTCCTGGCTCAGTCCCTGGCGTCGTGCGGCGTTTCCTGCTCCTCCCTCCAGCCGCGCGACGAGCTCGTCGCCGAAGTCCAGGACCTCGATCTGACCTACAAGTGGAAGCCGCTGCGGCTCAACGTCTACAGGTCCTTCCTCTGGCAGAACGAGCTGTTGCGTGGCCGCCGTGATCTCGACGTTCTCGACGCCGTGGCGCCGGCGCTCGCTCGCGGTAGCGTCTCGAGCCTGGGCGGCTATAGCTACGTCGAGTGGCAATTGCGCAAGCGCTGGAGGGTCGGCGCCCGGTACGATCTCTCGGGCTTCCCGGACGACCGGACGGCGCGCGAGCGTGGCGGCTCGGCCGTGGTGCGCTTCCAGCCGTCGGAGTTCCAGGAGATCCGCTTCCAGTTCAAGCGCACGCTGCGCAACCCCGGGGCGGCCGCCCGGTTCGACGGCGAGGAGAGCGACAACCAGGTGTTCTTTGAATGGATCCCGGTGATCGGCGCCCACGGCGCCCACAAATACTGAGGACGATGATGACGCGACGTGACCGGCTGCCGGTTCTGGCCTCTGTCCTGCTGGCGACCCTCCCCGTGACGGTCCGGCCCGTTCAGGCGAAGGTGCGAGTCGTGGCGAGCCTCCCGAACCTGGGATCGATTGCCTCCGAGATCGGCGGCGACCGCATCGATTTGAGCGCCATCGCCGTCGGCACCCAGGACGCCCACTTCGTGGATCCGAAGCCGTCCTACATGCTGAAGCTGCGCAACGCCGACCTCCTGCTGATCAACGGGCTCGATCTGGAGATCGGCTGGGTGCCTCCGATCACCCAGGGTGCGCGCAACCCGAAAATCCTCCCGGGCGCGCCCGGCTACATCGACTGCTCGGCCGGGATCCGGGTGGTGGAAGTCCCCTCCAGCCTCACCCGGGCCGAGGGGGACGTGCATCCCTACGGCAACCCGCACTACCTGACCGACCCGCTGAACGCCGAGATCGTCGCCGGGACGATCACCGACGCGCTCAAGACCGCCGACCCCGGGTCCGCTCAGGCTTACGAGGACGCCCGCAAGGCGTTCGTGCGGAGGCTCCGCGAGGCGCTGTTCGGCAAGGACCTCGTCGATCTGGCCGGAGGGGCGAAGCTGTCCCGGGAAGCGGCCGCGGGGACGCTCGATCTCTTCCTCGACGGCACCGTGGTGGGCGGGGCGCCGCTGCGCGCCCATCTGGGAGGCTGGCTGGGCAGACTGCAGCCGCTCCGGGGAAAGCCGATCATCACCTACCACAAGGACTACTCCTACTTCGCCGGCCGGTTCGGAATCCGTGTGGTCGAGTACGTCGAGCCCAAGCCGGGGATTCAACCATCGGCAAAACACCTGGAGGATCTGGTCGAGCGACTGAAGCAGGGAGACGTTCACGTGATCGTCACCCGTCCCTTCGTCGAGCACCGTTCGACGGACAGCCTGGCGGAGAGGACGGGAGTGAAGGTCATCACCGTGCCGATCGAGGTCGGTGGCGCGCCCGAGGCGACCGACTACTTCAAACTGTTCGATCACGTCACCGAGCAGCTCCTGAAGGCATTCGGGGTGACGGCGCAGACCGGCCCGGCCTCTGCGGCCGTGGCGAGGCCATAAGATGGCGCAGCAGCTTCAGGTCCTGTTCCTGCCGTTCGTGGCCTGCCTGATCGTGACGGGCATCCACGTCTATCTCGGCATTCACGTCATCAGTCGCAAAGTGATCTTCGTGGACATCGCCCTGGCGCAGATCGCCGCCGTCGGGGCGACCGTCGCCTTCCTGCTCGGCTACGATCCGAAGTCGGATGCGTCCTACTATTTCTCGCTCGGATTCGCCGTTCTCGCTGCGATCATCTTCGCCCTGACGCGGACCAAGCACGAGCGCGTCCCCCAGGAAGCGGTGATCGGCCTCACCTACGCCACAGCCTCGGCGGCCGCCATCCTCCTCGCCGATCTCTCTCCACACGGGGCCGAGCATCTGCACGACCTCCTGGCCGGGAGCATCGTCTGGGTGACCCCGTCACAGATCATCAAGACGACCATCCTGTACGTTCTCATCGGGATCTTTCACGTCATCTTCCGCAAGCGGTTCCTGTTGATCTCGATCCGGCCGGAAGAGGCCTACGCCCGGGGAATGAACGTCAGGTTCTGGGACTTCATCTTCTACCTCTCCTTCGGGGTGGTCATCACGTCGGCCGTCCAGATCGCCGGCGTGCTCCTCGTGTTCTGTTACCTCGTGGCCCCGGCCGTCTTCGCGGTCATGTTCTTCGACGACCTGAAGGCGCGTCTGATCACCGGCTGGAGCATGGCCACGGTCGTGAGCGCCATCGGCCTGTTCTTCTCCTACGACCGGCCGTCGGGCCCGACGATCATGGTGAGCTTCGCGATCGCGCTGGTGCTCGGGGCGACCGTCAAGGCGATCCTGCAAGCGCCGAGCCGGTCGCGCGCGCTCGCCGTTGCCTCGGCGT
>WNGL01010888.1_pt1 | contig 10449 bp, 6 predicted proteins | sample 5400591 | NCBI WGS metagenome assembly WNGL01 (sample SAMN13153377, study PRJNA577476) | soil metagenome | isolation source: 80 cm soil or saprolite under Garry oak tree replicate 1 | place: USA:California | collected 2016-06-15
CCCTCCAATCGTCCGGGTCTTGCGGCACGGTTCCGCTGATATCGAGATACCGGCCGAATACGCCATCCGCGTTGGTAGTATTCTTGGCGTACGTGTACGAGCCTTGCAACTGCAATCCGGCCCCGAAGCGCCGGTTGAGACCGACTTGCAGAGAGTGATACTGGGAGGCCCCCTCGGGCGTAACCCAAAACTGAATCTGTCCCAAGTTAGGATTGCGCCTTGGCGCGTTGGGCGCAAAGTATTTGCGCCCGTTCCGGATTTCTGAGGGCAAGGCGTTATTCCCGTTGTTGCCGTTCAACTGGTGATAGGAATGGGATCCGGCATAAGCCACCGTGATCGCAGTCTGTGACGCGATTTGCCGCTGGATGCTGAGGTTATAGCCGATCTTCGTGGGGTCTTTCATGTTGTACTGCAGCCCGTAACTGACAACGTCGGTCAGAGCAGGAGTTGTTAACAGGCTCGGGTCCAATCGGGGAAAAGCAGCTGCGGTCCCGAGAACCCGGGAGGTCACGCTGTAGGGAGGGATACGGCTCATGGCCCGGTTGAGCGGCGCCGCTACCAGATGATCGAAGTACATTCCAAATCCGCCCCGGATCGCTGTCCTGCCGTTGGACCAGGGGTCCCAGGAAAAGCCAATACGCGGACCAAAATCTTTGTAGGAACCCTGGTACCAGGGTTCTCCAAGCGTCGGCGTTTTGTCGGTCAAGGGATTCCGAAAGTTGGCGAGCTTACCGTGGGCCTCTGTCGGAACCGTCGTGAATTCGTAGCGGAGACCAAGGTTCAAGGTCAGATTGGAGCGAGCCTGAAAGTCGTCCTGGAAATAAAATCCGAGCAAGTTCTGGCGCCAGCCCCGGACGTTATCGCTGGTGGGAATGTCTCCGTTGAACTCAGCAGCCCGTGCAGCAAGAAAATCGTCCAGCGTATTGAAGAAATACTGCCCGCCGTAGACACGGGACAAGGTCCCGTTGCTCTGGGTTCGCTCATAGAGCATCCCCATCTTGAGCGAATGGCTTCCCCTCGAGACCGTCAGGTCGTCGGTTGCCTGCCAGACGTTATGTCCAAAGCGTCGCGGAAATCCTTGGCCTGCGCCATATTCGGTAATCCCGATCGAGCGAAAAGTAATCAGGCCCAGTTGTGACTCCGGGACAAAGAGCAAATCGGGCTTTACGTCAAACAGGGGCCGGCCGAATTGGTTGCTGTAGGACCGGTTAAAACCAAGCCTGGCGGTATTGAGAACTCGGGGCGAGAAAATCCGCGTTTCCGAGAGGGTGATCCACTGGGACCTCGTGAGGCTATCCACAGCAAGGGTCGGATACTGGGTCGGAGTGGACTGGATGGCCCGGTCGAAGGTGTATCGCACAAAGAAGGAATCGGCATTGGAAAAGTTGTGGTCCACTCGACCCGTCGTGTAGTCCTCGTCGACTGGCCGCTTGGGGTTGCTAAAAAGCCGGGCGCTTCCATCTCCAAAGTCGGCGCCGTTAGGCAATGGATAGAGGTCCAGGTACGGCTTGACCGATGGACTGATGTTGACGCTGTACGTCGATGTGCCCGGAGTATTGCAAGGAACCTGGGAGCCGGTAAAGCCTCCTGCCGGGCTTGTTCGCGGACAGGGCAGAATCCCTCGATGGGCGTCGGCGTTGGGGACGAACGCAAGTCTGGATTCCCCCTTCCGTTGACGAAACCCTTCGTAGCCGCTAAAGAAAAACGTCCGGTCGTGGACAATTGGTCCTCCTAAAGTGGCCCCGAACTGATTGCGCTTGAACTCGGGCAAACGCGGATCGTCCGGTTTGCTCTTTATGTCAAAAAAGTTTCTCGCATCCAGATTGTCATTGCGGTGGAACTCATAGACGTTGCCATGCAATTCGTTGCCGCCCGATTTGCTGACGGCGGTGATGATTCCGCCGGAGTACCGCCCATACTCCGCGCTGTAGGCGCCGGTCAGCACGCGAAACTCCCGCAACATCTCGACGCCGAGCAGGTTGCCCGAGGCGCTGCCCGGTGTGTTGTTCGACTGATCATTGATATTGGTCCCATCCAGGAGAAAGCTGTTGGAGTCGACGCGGCTGCCGCTAACGCTCATCTTGACGCCTTCGCCTTGATCGGTCTCGCGCCGGCCGCGGAAATAGGGCGTCACCCCCGGCTGCAGGAAAGCCAGTTGCTCGAAGCTTCGCCCATTAAGCGGGAGATCCCGGATCTTTTTATCATCCACCAGCCCGGATAACGTCGCGCTGGTGATTTCCACCAAAGGCGCCTCGCCGGTGACGTTGACTTGCTCGCTGACGACGCCGACGCTCAGTGCGAGGTTCACAACCACTTCGGCGGACACGGTGAGTTGAATACCCATCCGCACGGCAGTCCGGAACCCAGTTAGTTCCGCCTTCACCTCGTAGTTGCCCAAACCCAAGCCGGGCGCTCGGTACCGGCCCCCTTCGTCCGTCGTCACGGAGCGAACAATGCCGGTATCCAGATGCGTGATCGTTACCGTCACACCAGGGAGGCGCGCTCCGCTTTCATCCGACACCGCCCCCAAAATTGTCCCCGCTGTGTTCTGACCATACGCCAGAGTCCCGCACAACAGGACCACAGCAAAGACACTCCCACAAATTGCAGTTCCCCTTACTTGCAACATCTCTCCCCCCTTTAGGCGCGCGCCTTTCAAGAAGGCGCCGCCACTTTCGAAGTCAAAATTGAATTTCCCAAATGTTTTGTGGACGAACTTTATCACAGGCCCGCAGATCCGAAAAGCCGTGCGGGCGGTCTATTTAATCTGCGAAGCGGGAAGCCGCTTCGAGATAACCAACGATGAGTGGGTGTGGCTTTCCGCTTTCTGAGGCCATCTGAGGCACGAATAGAGTAGAAATGAAGAACGGATGTCCCGGAAGTTCAACCATCCTTACTGTTCCATCCTCGCCATAACCGGAAACCCGCAACGCGTTGCTCCGGATTTGGCCTCCGAAAGCTTCGTTCAGACCGTAATTGCACGCGAAGATTTCCATTGCCTCGGTCGTTCCATAGATCCGATGCGCCTGACTGCCGGGAACGATCTTTACGTGTCCGGTTTGCCCGACAAGCGAGCAGGTGAGTCGACGGATTAATTTCAGCGATGCATTTGGCGAAGATTCTTCGTGATCGGCATCCGTGAGTCCTAAAACATTCCGGGCATACTCTACCAGAGCATGTTGGAATCCGCCTCAGGTTCCAATGAAGGGCCACCCTCTTTCTCGTGCAAAACGGATGGCGGACAAAGCACCTTCCATGCTGCGATAAGGGCTGCTCGTTCCGCACCAGATCGCGTTGCATGCCCTCAGCCGAGTTTCCGCGGAAGCATTATCCAGCGCATTGGTATCCAGCCAGAGAGATTCGGCAGCCAATCCCAGAGCTTCAGCCGCATGCGTAACGGATTGCTCCGTCGCCAAATGATACTTGTTCTTTGGATCGTAGTCGGCAACGATGCCGATGCGAAGTGTGCGCCGCATACACAGAGTGTACATTCTCGCAGCGTCTCGTCAAAAGTTGCCTGTCCCTGCAGTGGGCTCAGCCCGATCTCCAAAGCAGCCTCACGCTCAGAGGATCTCGAAAACCTGGTAGATGGCTCCTCCGGACATGCGATGCCCATATCCCACGGAGACGATGCGGTTGAGCCAACCGTATTTCTCGGACGCTGTTTCAAAGTACGGCGTCACGCGCATGTAGTATTCGGAAGGACTGACGTTCTCACCGCGCGCGAGCCGCTCCATGACCTCTTTTGGGCCGTGGCGCATACCGAGATAAGTCATGCCGATCAAGGCGCCGTCATCGGTCTGCATCACCAGCCGCACATTTATGGTGATTGCGCCGTCACTCCGCAACGATTGCCAGTCGCTGCCGCCGGTGATGATCTTGCCGCGCAACCGCTCGCCTTCGAAACGGCCGCCGGCGATTTCGCCAATGCGCCTGTCATAGCCCGGCGTTGCGCCGATCACACTGGGCGGTTTGACCTCGATATGGAATACAAGCAACGGTTGGTAGCGCAACACGCTTATCTCAGTCGGCAGTAGTGAGGTCAAAGAATTCGTACTCATCATCTACCTCCAGCACTTGCACATTCAAAGTTTCACAAAATCGGTCCTGGCGGATATATACTGACACGCATCGCCGGAGACTACTGTTTGTGATTCGCAGGCGAATGAATTGGAGGTTTATATCATGAAACGTGTGATAGTGGTCGCTCTCAGCATACTGGCGATTTCGGCCGCCGCATTCGCGCAATCGTCAGCGGAAATTGACAAGGCCCTGCTCGCCGCGCCGCGGCAGTTGAAAGAAGGGGCTACAGTCATCAAGTGGAAATCCGACTTCACGTATGAGACGTTGAAGAAGGGTACCAATCGCCTCGTCTGTTACGACCGGTCCGGGCAGGCAGGGCAGCAGCCATTCGCGGTGGAGTGCACCAGCATTGCCAACCTGGAGCGCGCCGCTCAGAACCTTAAGCTCGAGGCGCAGGTTCAAGATAAGAAGGCGTACGAGACGGCCTTCACCGCCCTGGAAAAGGAAGGAAAGTGGATCAAGCCCGAGTTCGGATCCGTGTGGATTCACTACAGCGGCCCCGATCAGTCGCAAGCTCGTTTTCACACGACGATTGCCGTGCCGGGCGCCACGACCGAGTCCCTGGGCCTCCCCGACAAACCCACGCAGAACGGCGCATGGATCATGAACGCGGGCTCGTCAGTTGCCCACATCATGGTGCCGGGCAGCTAGCAGAAAAATGACAATTGAACAGTGAACAATGGCAATTTAGGGGAAATGTTCGTTGTTCACTGTTCAATGTTCAATTGTCATTTTTTGCCGTTGAGGTTTTCCTCTGGGACACAGACACAAAAATGGCCATGAAGTTTCTTATCTTTAGCCTCCTCCTCACAGCCACGCTGGCCGCAGCACAGGCGAAGCAGACATTTACCGGCACGATTACCGACAGCATGTGCCCCACCGGCGATCATTCCCGAATGCGGATGGGATCCAACGACGCGGAGTGCACGCTTGCTTGCATCAGCGCGCACGGCGCGATGTTTATCCTGTATGACGGCAAGGAAGCCTACACACTAAGCGACCAGCAAACACCGGAAAGCTTTGCGGGAAAAAAGGTAACAGTGACGGGAACGCTCGATGCGAAAACTAAGACCATCCGCGTCGACTCGATTACCGCCGCAAAATAAAAGCCCGCAGGAGAAGGAACGTTATGCGCACGGCGACATTCGTCTGCATTTTGCTGTTTTGTGTCTCCGGCACCGCGGCTGCTCAAGAATGGACCGAGTACGTCGACACGCAAAACGGATTCAAGCTGAATTTTCCAGGGCAGCCCAAGGTAACCGAGACCACCTGGACCTCGCAAATGAACTACACCCTCCCTGGGCGCGTGTACAGCGCGGAGAAGGGCCGCGAACGCTACTCCCTGACAGTCGTCGATTACGGCGGACTCGAGCAACAGGGCATCGAACGTTCCAAGACGTGTCCGCCGGGCAACGCGCAGTGCCGCCCCAACGCCGGTCCCGTCATCGGTCCCGCATATTGGAAACAGGATGAACGCGGCGCAATCGTGTATGCAACGCTGAAGCTTCTTCAACGCGACGTGAAGGTAACCGGTCTCTCCTGGGAATGGCAAGACATGGTCGAAGGGCATTCCATACAAGTCACCAACAACGCCGATCAGTCGCGCACCTTCGCTTTCGTGGCCATGCACGAACACCGGCTTTATATTCTCGAAGGCACTGTGCCGAAGGGCTATCCCGAACCTGGCTTGTTCCAACAATCGTTAGGTTGGGTCGACAAGGACGGCAACGGGATTCGATACCAGGGAATCATCTATTCCAATTCCTACCACGGCCTGGGCGTGTATCCCGTCCCGCCCCGCGCGGCCCGGCCCGCGGCTCCCGCACGGTAGGCAGAGGCTGTAGGGGCGGTCTATGACCGCCCGCCATATCTCGTTTCCGGCATTGTGGGCGGTCATAGACCGCCCCTACAGTCACAAATAAACTCTGTCGAGGCGGTTCGGTATTGTTGTAACATCCGCGGCAAATCCGTTTGGTTTTGTTTCGGTCCTCCCAGCTGCGCCCTGCAGATAGGGAAGACGAGTTTTTGGTCAGTAATATTGGGGAGGAACATCGCATGATTCGAAGACAACTCGCATTCAAATTTTTTTTCTGTCTGTTGCTTTTCGGCGGCATCGCGATAGCGCAGGTCACGACCGGCACTATCATCGGCACTGTAAAAGATTCCGCGGGCGCTGTTCTGCCGGGCGTGAGCATCAAATTGACGAATACCGATACCGGCGCTACGCGCACGGTGATCGCCGATGGACTCGGCCGATACAACGCGCCGCAGTTGCCGTTGGGTGGTTACGAGATTTCGGCAGAGTTGCCGGGATTCCAAACGGCCGTGCGACGCGGCGTGACTCTCACGATCGGACGCGAGGCGGTTGTGGACTTCGCTTTGCAGGTCGGCTCGGTCGCGCAAGAGGTGACTGTCAACGCGGAAGCTGCGTTGGTCTCCACGACGAACGCCAACCTTTCATATTTGGTTGATGATAAGAAAATCCGTGATCTACCGCTCAATGGCCGAAACTACACGCAGTTGGCTACGCTCCAGCCCGGAGTGTACGCCATCCCCGAACACCTCTCGCGAAATGATGTCTCCGGCGGCCATGGTTTGAAAATGAGCATCGGCGGCGCTCAGCCCACACAGAATTCCTTCCTGATGGATGGCCAGGATGTGTCGGACTACTCAGGCCAGACCCCGGGCAGTGTGGCGATGACGAATCTCGGAATCGATTCGATTCGCGAATTCACCATCACGACCAACAACTACAGCACCGAATATGGGTTGGTCACGGGCGGTGTGATGAACGTGGTCACCAATTCGGGAACCAACGCACTCCACGGCTCCGGATTTGAATTCCTGCGTAACAGCGCACTCGATGCCAAGAACTATTTCGATCCTGCGAGCCAGAAAATTCCGGCTTTCAAGCGGAATCAGTTCGGCGGTGTTATCGGTGGACCGATCAAAAAAGATAAATTGTTCTTCCTCGCCACCTATGAAGGACTGCGCGAGCGGCTCGGGCTTACGTATAACACGCCGGTTCCAACCGCGCGCGCGCACCAGGGATATCTGCCAATCAACGGAGTTGAGCAGTTCATTGGAGTGAATCCGGGCGTCCAGGCGATGATGAATCTTTATCCTCTCCCGAACGGGCCCGATAACCGCGACGGCACAGGACAGTTCATCAATAATCCCATTCAACCCTCGACCGAAGATTACGTCCTGGGCCGTATCGATGCCCAGCTCAGCGACAAAAACTCGCTGTATGGGCGTTATGTTTTCGATCAGGCGGATGTGACGCGACCGGGCCAACTCGGGATTTACGGAACTACAAAGCACGGGCGGAACCAATTTTTCCAGTTGGCGTTGACGCGGGTCATCTCGCCGCAGTGGATCAATGAAACGCGCGCGGGCCTCAACCGGACCTACGGCAATTTCGGCGCGGTGTATCTCCGGGATGTTCCCGTATCGCAGTTGGCAGTACTGCAGGGACGAAATCTGGCGAGCATTTGGGACATCACCGGGGGCCAGGCGGGCGCTCTGATTCCGACCTCCGATGGCGTTTTCATTGAGACACCACGGCGATTCACCAATAACGTCATTGAACTCGCTGATAATGCCAGCTACTTGCGGGGATCGCACACATTCAAGTTCGGCGGCATCTTTAAAAACTATCTTTCCAATCCCAGAAACAATCGGAACTACATGGGAACGATCAACTTCCCAAGCGTGCGAAACTTCATGGAAGGAACCCCGAACCAGATTCTGGGGCAAATCAACGATTCGCAACTCAGCTATCAGCAATACCTGTTCGGTTGGTTTGTCCAGGACGACTTCAAGGTGACTCCAAGGTTATCGCTCACAATCGGACTACGGCATGAATTCGTGACCGCTCCAACTGAGCGCTACGGCCGGGCAGCCAGCATGAAGAGTGTCTTTGATAGCGGGCCGGCGATCGGTCAGCCGCTCTTCGTTCCGCACAAAGACAATTTTGCTCCGCGAGTCGGACTGGCGTGGGATCCGTTCGGCAATGGCAAGACCTCGGTACGGGCCGGGGCCGGTGCCTTTCAGGAGCAGCTTGTCCCGGGCGTACTCCGATACACCTATGCGTCGATGCCGCACATCACGAAAATGTTTACGCTGCTCGCTCCAGGAACGGGCGTTCTGAAAGTAGATCCCAGCACTGTGCCGGCGAGCGCTGGTACAGGTCTGAATTTTCAGCCGAATCCGTCGTCCCCCACGCGATATCAGTGGAGTCTGGACATCCAACGTGAGATCGTATCCGGAACCACCGCCAGCGTGGCCTACGTGGGGGCTCGCGGCGTACATTTGCAGTACAACCCCTCGATAAACGAGTTTACTCCGACGTGCTGGCCCAGCAATTGCACGGATAATGCAAGTTACTTCTACCCGGGCGGCCCAGGCATACCACGAATCAATCCCAGATTTACGACGATCAATGCGCACCGCTGGGACGGCAATTCCTACTATCACTCGTTCCAGGCGAATCTGACGCGGCGCTTCACGAACGGATTGCAATATCAGGGTTCCTATACCTGGTCGCGCAATCTCGACACCGCGGCCACGTCCTTCGCTTCCGGTGTTGTCTCGCTGAACGCAGGCGGGCCTCAGAACCCCTTCAATATGCGCGCCGAAAAGGGTTTGTCACCGATCGATCCGCGGCACCAATTCAGCAGCAATGTCACCTATGACCTGCCATTCGCAAAGAATACGCGGGGAATTGCCAAGGCCCTCGCATCGGGCTGGCAGACCAACCTCATTGTGACCTTGCGAGCCGGAGTTCCCTTCAACATCCCGAGCGGATATACAGGGACCGATGGTCTCGGTCGCAGCCGCAGCGGCTTTACTCAGGGTACCAGCTCCGCAGACCGGCCCAGCCTGGCTCCTGGCGCGAAGATCCACACCAGCGGAACGACTGCCGGCTGCACTTTTACCAACGGAATTCCCGGTCCGTTCATCCCTGGCCGAGGTGCCGACAGCGTGGCGCCGGGGCAAGAGTTGGGCACGCCATCTCTGTGGTTTGATCCTTGCGCTTTTATGCTGCCGCCGGCAGGGACGTTCGGAAATCTGTCGAAGAATGCGGTAATCGGCCCAGGACTCGCGGACCTCGACTTCGCGATGAAAAAGCAATTCAATCTTACGGAACGCACTAACTTGCAGTTCCGTGCAGAAGCGTTCAATGTTTTAAACCATCCGAATTTCGGCAACATGATCGTGCCGATTTTTTCGGGATCCACAGGCGCAAGAAACGGGTCGACCGGACGCATCATCGATACGGCGACGACGTCGCGGCAGATCCAATTTGCTTTGAGGCTCGCGTTTTAGCGAAAGGGAATTTAGCCACAAAAAGGCACAAAGCTCGCAAAAGAGATGTGGCGTGTTTTGTGCCTTTTTGTGGCTGGTTTTCTGTAATGGGAGTCTGCTCATGCAAACACTAAAGCTTTGTATCAGTGTGTTCCTGTTCACTTCGCTTGCTTTCGCTCAGATCACGACAGGCACCATTTCGGGAACGGTCACGGATTCCACCGGGGCAGTCGTGCCCGGAGTCAATGTGACTTTGAAGAGTGTCGAGAAGGGGATCAGCCGCACCGTTCGAACCGATGAGGGCGGACGCTACCGCGCTCCCGAACTTGCGCTGGGCAGCTACGAAATAAGCGTTGAGGCGGCAGGGTTCGAAACCGTCGTGCGCAGCGGCATTACGTTGACCGTTGGGCGAGAGGCTGTCGTCGACTTCACGCTTCAGGTCGGCACGATCACCGACAAAATCACCGTGACCGGGGAAGCTCCGCTGGTGCAGACGGCGAATGCAACCGTCGCCGCGCTGGTGGATGAGCGCGCCATGCGGGAACTGCCGCTCAATGGCCGTAGTTTCGCCGATCTCACGAGCATCCAGCCGGGGGTCGCTTCGGATTTGGAGATAACGGCGCTTGGCACCCAGGCGGTTTATACGGGAGGTGGAAGTGCGGCGCGTCGTTCCATTGGCGGAACCAAACCACAGCAATCCACATTCCTGCTCGATGGCATGGAGATCTCGACGCCATCGGAAGGAATGCCGGCAACCAGCGTCTTAGGACAGCAGTTGGGCGTAGAGTCGATCCGGGAGTTCGTGCTGTTGCAGAACAACTATGGAGCACAATATGGACGGGCATCCGGTGGTGTGGTCAGCGCTGTGACGCAGTCCGGTAGCAACAGTGTTCACGGAAGTCTTTTTGAATTTCTGCGGAACGAGAAGCTGGATGCGCGGGACTATTTCCTGGATCGGCGATTCCCGAAGGCGCCGTTGAAGCGCAACCAGTTCGGTGCCGCTTTAGGGGGTCCCATTCGAAAGGACCGCACTTTTTTCTTCCTCAACTATGAAGG
>WNGL01020403.1_pt1 | contig 10449 bp, 10 predicted proteins | sample 5400591 | NCBI WGS metagenome assembly WNGL01 (sample SAMN13153377, study PRJNA577476) | soil metagenome | isolation source: 80 cm soil or saprolite under Garry oak tree replicate 1 | place: USA:California | collected 2016-06-15
GGGCCGAACGGCTCAGGCGGCTCTGGCGGCTCTGGTGGCTCAGGTGGCTCTGGTGGCTCAGGTGGCTCAGGTGGCTCTGGCGGCTCAGGCGGGTCTGGCGGCTCCGGCGGGTCCGCCGGCCCGGGCCGGCCTGGGCCGGGCCCGCCCCAGGGCCCGCGGCGGGGGTGCACCCGCCGGCCCCGGTGCCGCGGCCACCCGCCGAACTCCCCGGCGTGATCGTCCTCGCCGTCGTGTTCCCCGTCCTCCTCGGCGGCGTCCGCCTCGGACGCCAGTTCCTCGGCGCGGTCGGCTTCCTCGCTGAGGCGTTCAGCGGCGTCCTGTGCGCGTTCGGCCTCTTCCTGGGCCCGGTCGAACCGGTGCTGCGCCTGGTCGGCCGCGGCCCTGGCCTGCGCGGCCAACCCATCCGCCCGCGCCTGCTCCTCGGCGTCAGCCCAGTCCCGGGTCAGGTCGGCGGACTCCTGCGCCATGTCGGCGGCGGAGTCTGCCATGGAGGCAGCTTCCTCGGCCCGTTCGGCCATCTCCTGGGCCCGGTCGGCCCGCTCCTGCGCCTCGTCCGCCCGCTGGCGGGCCCGGTCGGCGAGTTCCTGCGCCTGCTCGGCGTACGACCGGCCCCCGGCCCGGCCGGCCGCGGGGGCGTCGTTAGCCGAGCCACTGTTTCCCGGTGCGCTGCTTTCCTGGGCGCTGTTTTCTGAGGCGCCTTCGGCCGCCTCATCCTCCACGGCGTGCCTGGCCACGCTGTACGGTTCGCCGGTCTCGGCCATCCGCTGGCGGGTGGCGGCCTTCCGCGCCTTGTCCTGTGTCATGATCATTTCTTCCCGGCGGGTCGGCCCGCGTCTGCCCGCCATGGGTGAATGGCATGACTGCTAAGCCCGCCGCGGAACGCGGCGCGACCGAGTTAACCCGCGAGTCGTGGACCCTTGTCCTCGTCGCCATCGCCGGCGCGGGCCGTCGCTGGCTCGGAAGCGGGCAGGCGGGGCGCTGCCACTAAAACGAAGGGTACCCAGACCCGTTCGGCGTCGGCAATGGGGAAAACCCCCGGAACGCTAGCCCGCGAGCGGCACCCGGGCGACCCGGCGCCAGCGGGTCACCTCGTCCCGGAAATCGCCCCAGATCTCGGCCGCGTCGACGCGGATCGTCACCGGCAGCGCCAGCCCGAGACCCCTGGCGATGGCGGGCTTGCGCTCCTCGGGCAGGTCGCGGGCGTAGAGCAGGCTGAGGTGCGGCCGGTATGGCGGCCCGGTAAGATCCCAGGCCTGCTGGCCCGCCTGGTGCAGCGCGGTGAGCTGCGCGGAGGGTTCGGCCCGCAGGTACAGCGCGCGGAAGAACTCGGGCTCGTAACCGACCCCGGGCAGCGCCACCTCGAACGGGGGCACCCCGGCCACCAGTCGCTCCAGCACCCGCGCCGCCACTTCCGGCTCGGCGTCGACGTTCCTGTTCATCGTGACGTGCGGGGCGAACACCGGCCCCCCGTGCTCGGCGGCAAGCCCGGCGATGACCCCGGCCAGTCGGTCCCGGACCGGTCCCGCCGCGGGCACCAGCCAGGTCATGCACGAGATCACCGCCACTTCAGGTCGGCGTAGATCCGCTGGTGCTCGGCCGCGCTCTGGTCCCAGGTGAAGCGGGCGCAGACCTCCTGCCCGGCCGAGCGGAGCCGGCTGGCCAGCGCTGTGTCGTCGAGGACCGCGCCGAGCGCCGCGGCCAGCGCGGCCGCGTCGTCCACCGGCACCATCAGGGCGTCCCGGCCCGGCCGCAGGTACTCGCGGAAGACGGGCAGGTCGGAGGCCACCACGGGCAGCCCCGCGCTCATCGCCTCCAGCACGGCCAGGCCCCAGCCCTCCTTGGTGGAGGGGAAGGCGAGCACGTCGGCCGCGGCGTACCAGCCGGGCAGTTCGGCGTCCGGGACCGTGCCGAGCAGCACCACGTCGTCGCCGAGTCGCAGGCCGAGCCCGGGCAGCGAGGCCAGCACCCGCTCCCGGTACTCCCGGTAGTCCTGGAACGAATGGCCGCCCACCACCGCCAGCACCGGCCGCCGCCCCGACCGGCGCAACTCCGCGACCGCCGCCATCAGCGTGTCGCTGCCCTTGCGCGGCTCGATCCCGCCCACCGCCAGGATCAGCGGCCGCACGGCCGCACCGGCCGCACCGGCCTCCCCGGCCGCACCGGCCTCCCCGGCCGCACCGGCCTCCCCGGCCGCACCGGCCTCCCCGGCCGCACCGGCCTCCCCAGCCGTGCCGGCCGTGCCAGCCCGTTGCCGCAACGCCGCCGCCAGCCCCGGATCGGCCGAACGGAACCGGTCCACGTCCACCCCGTTGTGCACCACCTCCGCGCTGGTGCCGTACTCGTCCGCGAGAATCTCCCGCCACCGCTCGCTGACCACCAGGATCCGGTCCGGCTCCACGATGGCCTGGCGCTGGCAGTCGATGAGCGACGGGCTGGTGAAGTCGTCCACGTGGTGGACGGTCCTGACTACCAGCGGGGGAGGGCCAGCCGCGGCGTCCCTGACCCGGGCGGCGGCCCGGGCCGAGATGCAGTCCTGGGTGTGCAGGATGGGGAAGTCGGCCGCGAGGTCGCCGAGCCCGGCGGTCAGCGCGTCCACGTTGGCGAACACCCGTTCTTCCAGCGTGGGCAGGCTGGCCGGGGCCTCGATGATCGTGAACGGCACCGCGACCGGCCGGAAGAAGCCCGCCGCCGGATCGCCGAGCGCGATCACCCGGACCGGGTACCCGGCCGCGTGCAGCGCCTCGGCCAGCGCCAGCGTGTGCACCACGCCGCCGCGCGGCTTGACCGAGTAGGTCACCAGGGCGACGGGCTCCGGGGTTCGCGCCGTCACGGGCGCTGACCAGAACGCAGGGCGATCGCGGCCGCGGTCCTGGCCGCCTGCGCCGCGCTCTCGGTGACGATCGCACCCGCTTCGGCCAGTTTGGCGCGCTGCCGGCCGAGTCCCTGCTGGTCGCCGCGCGCGCCGAGCACGTAGCAGACCACCGCCGCCCCGCCGGCCACGATATCGGCACAGGTCGCGGCGATCTCCCCGGCCGGATCGGGGTGCGAGCCGTAGCCGAGGACCACGTCGAGCAGGACCGCCGCGACCTCGGGACCGAACGCCTGCTCCCGCATGATCTCCCGGCGGGCGGCCGGGTCGATCATCGGATGGGGCCGTCCCTTGGTGTACTCCTCCTCGCCGAGGTCCAGGCAGATGTGCGCCCCGGCCGGCGCGGGCTGTGCCAGCTCCGATAGGCCCAGGTCGCGGCGCAGCGGGATGTTCGAGTACACCCGGCCGAGCGCCTGGCTGAGGATCACCTGGGCCTCGTAGCACAGCGTTCCGGCACCTCCCGGCCGAGGATCTCCGCGACCCGCAGCGCGCCGCTTTCGAGCGTGGCGGCCAGCGAGGCGCCCGCCAGCCCGCCCTCCGGGGCGGACATGCCCAGGCAGGCCGCGACGACCGGGGTGCCCCGGCTCGCGCCGATCACCGTCCGGGCCACGTCCTGGTCTGGCGGCTTGGAGACCAGCAGGATGACCTCGGTGCCGGGATCCGCGTCGAGCGCCCGGACGGCATCGCGTGCCATCAGCCCGCCCACCTCGGCCGACAGGTCCCGGCCGCCCACGCCGATGACCTGGGACACGCCGATGCCCCAGTGGTCCAGCAGCGTCATGACCTCCTGCGCGCCGGTGCCCGCGGCGGCGACCACGCCCACTGGCCCGGCGCCGACCGCGTTGGCGAAGCCAAGTCCGACCCCGCCCAGCATGGCGGTGCCCGCGCCCGGGCCCATCACCAGCCGGCCGAGCCCGCTGGCCCGGCGCTTGAGCGCGACCTCGTCGGACACCGGCACGTTGTCGCTGAACAGCAGCACGTGCAGCCCGGCGGTCAAGGCGGAGTGGGCGGCGATCGCGGCGTACGGGCCGGGCACCGAGACCACCGCCACGTTCGCCTCCGGCAGCAGCCGGGTCGCCTCGCCGATCGTGCGCGGCTCCGGCTGGCCCCTTCGGTCAGCCGCCGCGCCGTCCCGGTCGGCGCCGGCCTCGGCGAACAACAGCGCCCGGCCCCGGTCCAGGGCCTGGCTGGCGGCCGGATCCTCGGCCGCCTCGACCGCGAGGACCAGCGCGTTGGCGTCGGCGTCGGCCAGGCTGTCCGGCGGGAAGCCGCGCCCCTCCAGGTCTTCCACTATGGCCGGCGTGGCCATCGCCGCGCTGGCCCAGCTCACGTCGTCGCTGTCCTGCATGGCCCGGGTCGCGCCCAGCAGCAGCAGGGAATCCCGGTACGCACCGGGGAAGGCCAGGATCCGGCTGACGGTCACCGCGCCTGCCCGCTCTGCGAGGCCGCCCGCTCGATGCGCGTGCCGGCCCCCTCGCCGTGACCGGCCAGCGTCGCCGCCAGCAGGGCGGGCGAGGTGATCACCGAGAGCTCACCACCCTGGTCCAGGAAGCGCAGCGCCGCCTCGATCTTGGGACCCATGCTGCCCGGCGGGAACTGCCCCTCGGCCAGGTACCTGGCCGCCAGATCAGCCGTGATCGTGCCCAGGCTCGACTCGGTGGGCGTGCCGTAGTCGAGCATCACCCGGTCCACCGCGGTCACCAGGAGCAGGGCCTGGGCGCCGAGCTGCCGGGCGATGAGGCACGCGGCCCGGTCCTTGTCGATGACCGCGTCCACCACCCGGCAGGGGTCCGCGGTCAGCACCGGGATCCCGCCGCCGCCCCCGGCGATGACCAGGCGGCCGGCCTCGACCAGCGCGCGCAGCGCCTCGATCTCGATCACGCTGACCGGCTGCGGCGAGGCCACCACCCGGCGGTAGCCGCGGCCGGAATCCGGCTGCACCACCCAGCCGCCGAGGCGGGCTAGCCGCTCCGCTTCGGCGGGCTCGAAGAACGGCCCGATCGGCTTGGAGGGCGCGCCGAACGCGGGATCGGCCGGGTCGACGGTCATGTGCGTGACCAGCGCGGCCGCGGTGCCACGCCCGCGCAGCAGGTCGATCGCGCGGGCGATGACGCTGCCCAGCATGCCCTGGGTCATCGCGCCGAGCATCGCGAGCGGCTGCCCGGGCACCGCGGACGTGGCCTCCTGCTGCAGGGCCAGGTTCCCGACCTGCGGCCCGTTGCCGTGCACGACCACGACCCGCCAGCCGGCCTCGAGCACGTCGTTGACGGCCGTGGCCATGGCGGCCGCGTTGGCCATCATCTCGTCATAGCAGCCCGACTGGCCCGCCCGGGTCAGGGCGTTGCCGCCGAGCGCGACGACCGCGATCTTCGTCATGGCATCCTGCTGGTGGCGGGGTACAGTGGTGAGTCGCATAGATGATGAATCGTTCATAATAGTAAACACGACGGCGTGAGAGGTGCAATGGCCGGTCGCGATACCGGACCCGGCGGGCCGCGGGCGGAACAGCCCGGTGTGCCGCCCGCGGTGCTGCGGTCCTGGGACGAGGCGGAGGCCAGGCTGTTCCCGCTGGTGATGGCGCAGCCCGAGCTGTACCAGCAGGCGCTCGGCGCGGTCCAGAGGCTGCTCGGGCAGCTGCGCGAAACCTGTCACGACCTGCCCGCCCTGCTCGCCGCGCACGAGCGCGGCGGTGACCTGCTGGCCGGCGACGAGGTGCCGGGCGTCCGCCCCGGCCTGATCGCGGCCGCCGCCTGCGCCACGCGGTACCGCGAGCTCGTAGCGGAGCTCGCCGCCGACGACCGGCTGGAGGCCCTGGCCCGGGCCCGCGCCCAGGGTCTGTCCTGGACGGTGACGGAGGAGAACGGCCAGCCCGAACGGGCTCCCTACGTGCCCTACCAACGGGTCGAAGCCGAACCCGGGACAGGACGCGCCGTCATCGTCTCGATCGGCCCCGACGAGACGCTGAGCCGGGCCGTGTACCGCCTGGACGCGGGGCAGATCGACCTGGCCTCCGGCGCCCTGCGGATCGGCGACCCGCTCGGCACCTACCTCGATCCCGACGAGTGCACCGCCGCCCTGCGCCGAACCCAAGCCGAAGCCGGCCCCGCCTAGCCTGCCGAACGCCCCGGCACTCAGCGCTCCTGCCGTGTCTGCTATTGCGACGATGCATCTGTGAGGTTGCCTTGACGTAGCCGACGGGTTTATCAAGGATGGTGAACGTACGTATCGGATCACATAGGTTTCGCGGAGGCGCGATGGACGACTCCCCGGCCGGCCGGCCGGACCGGCCCCGTGCTCACGACCGGGCCGCTCGACCTCATGCTGACGACCGGCTGGCGCACCTCATCACCGAACTGCAGGGCCGTGGCCTGCGGGTGGAGGTGCCGCTCGAGTCCCGCCAGGGTGGTGCCGGGCCGGCCGACGCCGGCATGCTCTGGGTCGACGGCTTCGCCGCCACCGTCCCCACCGGCGCGCACTATGCCCGGACCTCGCCGTACGTGCTGCGGGCCGAGGACGAGGGCTGGGCCGTCTACCGGGACGGCGAGCGGCTGGCCTCGGCCGAGCCGTCCCGCCGCCCCCGCTACTACGACCTGGCCACGGCCGACGGCGTGCCGTACTGGAAGATCGCCCTGCTGCACCTGGACTCGGTGGCCAGCACGGTCAATCAGACGTGCGCCTACTGGGGCAACGCCGACCAGTGCGCGTTCTGCGGGATCGGGGTCACGCTCGCCAACGGCCGAACCATCGCCAGGAAGACCCCGGAGATGCTGGCCGAGGTCGCGGTCGCCGCCCGGGACCTGGACGGCGCGGTGGACGCCACCCTGACCACCGGGACCACCGCCACCCCGGACAAGGGCGCGCTCTACGTCGGCCGCTGCGGCCAGGCGGTGCGCGAGGCCGCCGACCTGCCGGTGGAGGTTCAGTTCGAGCCGCCCCGGGACCTGGACGTGATCGACCGGGTCCACGACATGGGTATCTCCTCGGTCGGCATCCACGTCGAGACCTTCGACCCGCAGGTGCTGGCGCGGATCGCCCCGGCCAAGGCGCGAACCGGAATCGACGGCTACTTCCGGGCCTGGGAGCGGGCGGTGGCCGCGTTCGGCGAGGGCCAGGTGTCCACGTACGTGATCCTCGGCATGGGCGAGGACCCCGACCTGATCGTGGAGGGCTGCCGCCGGGCGATCGACATCGGCGTCTACCCGTTCGTGGTCCCCCTGCGCCCGACCGTGGGCAGCCTGATGGAAGATCTGGTCGCCCCGTCGCCCGAGTACTGCGAGACGATCTACCGCCGGGTCGTGCCCTACCTCAGCGCGCGCGGCCTGGGCGCCCACGCCGTCGCGGCCGGCTGCGCCCGCTGCCAGGCGTGCTCCGGGATGAGCCTGCTCGAGGGGAGAGCCGACGCGGATGGCCGCACCCACCTACCGCTCCTCACCAACCACTAGCCGCCCGGCTGCGGCCCGCCCGGCTGCAGCCCGCCCGGCCGCGGCCACGCTAACCTGCCGGTCCGTTACCACTAGGGCCGAACGGGACGCCCACTTCCAGGTCAGGCGCCAGGTCTTCGTGGCCGAGCAGGGACTGTTCCGCGGCACAAACGGCACAAGCGGCACAAGCGGCATAAGCGGCATGAGCGGCGACTGGGATGGCACCGACCGGGATGGGCACGACGACGACCCGGCCACGATCCACGTGGTCGGCCTGGCCGACGACCAGATCTGCGGGACGGTCCGGCTCTACCCGCTGGGAGCCGACGGCATGTGGAAGGGCGACCGGCTGGCCGTGCTGGCCAGCCACCGCCACCTCGGCCTGGGCGCGCCCCTGGTCCGGTTCGCGGTCAGCTCGGCGGGCCGGCTCGGCGGCCGGCAGATGGAGGCCTTCATCCAGCCCGCCAACGTGGCGTTCTTCCGCTGGCTGGGCTGGCGGCGGACCGGCGACCTGGTGGACTACGCCGGCATCCCGCACCAGCGCATGCTCATCGACCTGACCGGCCGGTAGGTGCCGAAAGAGCCCACGCGGCCTGGGCGCGGATGGCCGTGATGAGCGTCCGGGCGGTCGCGGTCAGCGGGCGGTGCCTGGCGTAGCACACGGCGATCGTCCGCCGGGCCGTCGCCTCGTCCGGTTCCAGCCAGGTCAGCGCCGGGTCGACCGCCCGGCTCGCGGCCACCCGCCCGATGCAGGCGTGGCCGAGCCCGGCCGCTACCAGCCGCTGCAGCGCCAGGTTGTCGTCGGTCCGGTAGACGATCTTCGGCGCGATACCGCGCCGGGCCCAGCCGTCCTCGAGTTCGGCCTGCCCGCGCCACCGGCGGGCCCAGGCCACCAGATCCTGCCGGTCGAGCGCGGCGAAACCCGGGCTGTCCAGGTTCGCGATCGCGCTGTCGCGCCGGGTGAGGATCACCCAGGAGTCCTCCACCACCGCGATGGCCTCGATGTACTCGTCGGTCTCGGAATTGTAGGAGAACGCCAGGTCAAGATCGCCCCGGAGCACGGCGTCCCGCGAGTACTCCAGCTCATCGGCCGCCACGAGCACGACCTCGACGCCGGGATGGTCGTCGCGGAACACGCGCAGCGCCGCGGGCATGATCTCCGCGGCCGCGGTCTGGGTCACGCCCACCCGCACCCGTACGCTCTCCCCGCGGGCGGCCTGCTCCGCGTCGGCGGCGACCGCCTCGACCTCAGCCAGCGCCCGCCGGGCCCGGCGGCAGACCGCCTCGCCCGCGGGGGTCAGGCGTACCGCCGCCCGCCCGCCCGGGCGGTGGAACAGCGACTGCCCTAGGGCCGCCTCCAGCGCCGAGACCTGGTGTGACAGCGCGGACTGGGTGAAGCCGAGTGCGGCGGCCGCCGCCCGGAACGAGCCGAGTTCGGCGATGGCCAGGACCGCCTGGAGCTCGCGCAGGCCCAGCCCGCTTTTGATCGGCTGCATCGATCGCAACTGCGGCATTCTCTCACTTTAACCCAAGTATCCCTCATATTAAACTGGCTAGTGCCACGAACGAACGGGGGAGGAAGCCGTGCTGCGGGCCACCGGCACCACCACGAAAGGCAGGGTGTTCCGCCTGCTGATCGGCGCACTGATCCTGGTGAGCGCGGCCGCCCAGTTCGCCTTGGTCCCGGTCATGCCCGTGTACGCCCGCCAGCTCGGCCTGTCCGGGTTCGAGCAGGGAATGGTGCTCGGCGCGACCGGGCTCGCCACCCTCGTCGTATCCGTGCCGGCCGGTGCGCTGTCCGACCGGTTCGGCGCCCGGCGCATCACGCTGGCCGCCAGCCTGCTGATGGCGGCGGCGACCGCGGCGCAGGCCCTGGCCGGCAACTTCCCCGCCCTGCTCGCCGCCCGGCTGGCGTTCGGGGCCGGGTACGGCATGGTGTGGACCGCCGGCCTGTGCTGGCTGGCCGGCGCCATGGCCGGAGGCCCGCCTGCCCTGGGCGGCTCCGTGGCCAGCGCCGGAATCGGCGGCGTCGCCGGGCCCGCCGTCTCCGGCGCGCTCGCGCAGAGCCTCGGGCTGGCTGTCCCGTTGCTGGTCACCGCGGCCGGCTTCGCCGTGATCACCGCCGGGCTCGCCGTGCTCCGGATGCCGCCGGGACCGGCCGCGCCCTACCGGGCCAGCCCGCGCGGCGAACGCCCCGCATCCAAGCACCGTGACCTGATCGGGGCGGCCGCCGCGGTCGTGACCGCCGGGCTGAGTACCGGGGTCTGCGCCCTGCTCGTCCCGGCCCGGCTGCAGGCCGCCGGGGCCTCATCCGGGCAGATCGGCCTGGACTTCGCCGCCGCCGGGATCTTGTTCGCGGTCGGCAGCGCGCTGACCGCCGCACTCGGCCGGCGGGCGGTGAACCTGACGGTAACCTGCGGCGGCATGCTCGTCGTGGCGGGCGCGCTCTCCCTGGCCGTGGTCGGCTCGACCCCGCTGCTGCTCGTCGCGATGCTGTGCGTCACGACCGCGGCCCGGTCCGTCCTGTGGACGGTCAGCTACCCGCTGGCCGCCTCGGCCGGCGCCAGTAGCAGCGCCGGTGGCGGTGCCGGTAGTGGTGCCGGTAGTGGTGCCGGCACCGGCCTGGGCACCTCGGTCGGGCTACTCAACGTCATCTGGGCGGCCACGGCGGTACTCGGCCCGCTCGGGGCCGGGGCGGCCGCCGGGCACCTCGGCGTCCCGGCGGCCTTCGGGCTGACCCAGGCCGTCTGCGCCGCCGCGCTGGCCGTCACCGCCGTGCTGGCGTGGCGCGGCCGGCGCACGTCAGCGCGGATCCGCCGGGCGGGCCAGGTTGGTCACGGATTCCAGGCCGAGGTCGAACACGGTCTCCGTCTGCCCGGCCGAGCTGAGCCGTAGCAGGCCGGTGTCGTCGAGGGTGCCGACCGCCGCGGCCGCCAGACCACGGAGGCCGAACGCATGCAGGCAATCGTCCTCCCGCCCCGGTGGCACGCACAGCAGGAAAGACAGGCACGGGAAGCAGGTGATCCACCGCTCCAGCGTCACCCCGGCCGGAACCGGCAGCGCGTCCAGGTCCAGGCTCACCCCGAGCCGGTTGCACTCGAGCAGCATGGCCAGCGACCCGACCAGGCCGGCCATGCTCACGTCCTTGGCCGCCGCCAC
>WNGL01010890.1_pt1 | contig 10448 bp, 10 predicted proteins | sample 5400591 | NCBI WGS metagenome assembly WNGL01 (sample SAMN13153377, study PRJNA577476) | soil metagenome | isolation source: 80 cm soil or saprolite under Garry oak tree replicate 1 | place: USA:California | collected 2016-06-15
AGCGAGCATCGTGAGCCGAGGGACCTCTCTTTCTCCTCACCGCGGCGCGAGGCAAACGCCGCGCCTGCCTCGTGCCCCGAAGCTGACGATGCGGCCAGTCCTCCGCGAAAAGGCTACCCTCCTGCGGCGAAAGTCTACCCACAGGTCCGGTTTTCGGACTCCGGTGGAGTCCACCGGACTCCCGACACCGGAGATGAGCTTTCGCCGCCCAACAAAGGCGCGCTTTTCGCGGGTAACAAAGTCATCCCGAGTCTGCCTTCTGCGGATGAGGGCGTGGCGGTCCCCGGCGTTTCATACGATCAGCGCCTGCAAACGGTCGCATCCAACCCTCGCAAAATGAACACTTGCGCAAAACCCGTCAGCAACCCAAGTAAAATGAACACATACGAAATTGCAGAGCTTGAAGTCGCTCATAATGAACACTTGCGCAAAACAGGGGAGGTTGCGAATGCGCAAGTCCCGTCAGCGGGGTCCCCAGCGTACGCCGCCTTTGCGCATGCTGGGGTGGCGGCAGGGACGAAACAAATTAGCCCAGTGCGGGAGCACCGGAATGCCGGGGTTAGGAACTTGTAGCTCAGGTGTCCCGACGATTTTGTCGGGAGACCTGAGGCCTTTGCGGGTGCCCCATCCTTCGCATCCCCAGCGCAAGCGGAGCTTGCGCGTTACTGGTGGAAAGCGAATGCCGAAGGCTATGAAAATTGCGATAAAGCTTACCTTGATCGCCGGCGCACTGATTGCGCTTGCTGTGAGCTGTCCGCGAGCGGCGAGTTCCCTTGCGACGCCCGCTCCATTCTCTTCCACAGACGCCCGCGGTGAATGCCTTTCCGTGCCCAGCCGCATCCTGGGGCGTTCCGTTCCTTACTGTGTGATCCTGCCGCCCGGCTATGGGGAAGACGCCAACCGCCGTTATCCCGTGCTCTATTACCTCCATGGGCTCGGCGATAATGAGCAGATGTTTGTGCGTTCCGGAGGCTTCGATCTTCTCGAGGAGCTCTGGGACCGCCACCAAATTGGCGATTTCGTCGTGGTCAGCCCGGCCGGTTACGCCAGTTTCTTCATGAACTCGCATGACGCGCGCTTCCGTTATGACGATTTCTTCCTGCGGGAATTCATGCCTTGGATCGAGAATCGTTACCGCATTGCCGCCGCCCGCGAATCCCGCGGCATTGGCGGAATCTCCATGGGAGGCTATGGCGCGCTCCGCATGGCTTTCCTTCACCCGCGACTGTTCGGATCGGTGAGCGCGCATAGCGCCGCTTTGATGGAGAAACTTCCGGCCATTTCCGTAGGCAATTCTCCGGAGGCCGGCCGTCTGCGGATCTTGGGTGACGTCTTTGGCTCACCCCCGGACCGTTTATTCTGGGATCGCAATAATCCTCTTCGCATCGCCCGCACGGCGGAACTCGCGGGAATGAAAATCTATTTCGATTGCGGCTCCCAGGACGATTATGGATTCCAAGCAGGCGCCCGGGCGCTTCACAATTTGCTTGCTTCCCGCCGCATCGCTCATGAATTTCACCTCTATCCGGGCGGGCATAATGGGTCCTATTTTGCCGCACATCTGCCCGATTCCCTGCGCTTTCATTCTGCGGCCTTCCGCCTGAGCCATGCCCGGCTAACCCACGGCGAACAGATCCCCAGGTGAAAAATACGTTGAAAAATGCGCTTGTGCTCGAGGAAAACTGCACCTTCTGTAACATCGTTCGCGGCGCCGTGCCCTGTTTCAAGGTTTTTGAGGATGATATTTCACTCGCCTTCCTGGATCATCGCCCCCTCTTTGCGGGCCACTCATTGTTCATCGTAAAGAGCCACATGGAGACGCTCTTTGATCTGCCGGACTCCCTGGTGGGCGCGGTCTTTACCAATGTCCGGCTCCTTTCCCAGGCCGTCATGCGGGGGATGGAAGCGGAAGGCGCTTTCGTGGCCATCAATAATCGTGTAAGTCAAAGTGTTCCGCATTTCCACGTGCACATCGTTCCCAGGCGCAAGCGAGATGGCTTGAAGGGCTTCTTTTGGCCCCGGCGCGCTTACAAGGACGACCAAGAAGTAGAAGCCACCCTGCGCGCGCTTCGTTCGGCTATCGCAGCACTGCAGGATGCCTAATGGCCATCTCTGGCTTTAGAAAAATGCGGTCGGCGGCGCGAGCTCCTCACCAGAGGGTGGCTTTTGCGTCACCGGATGCCAAAATAGGCTCGGCAGTCCACCCGATTACCTATAGGTTACTAAACGCGTCCATCGCTTTTCTGCTGAGGGTCCGTTTATGAAGATCTCCAACCGAGTCGAGCCCGATAACCTCGAGCATCACGAGTTACAACTGAGCATCTTCGTTGCCATCACGGTCATCGTGATGGCTGTGGGAATGGCGGTGCTCATGTACCCCGTGGTCTTTTCTCATCAGACGCCGGGCGATCGAACCATGCGCACCGCCTTCTGGGGCTTTTGTGCTCTGTGCGTCCTGCTGACCATTTATCTCTGGGATCGCCATGCCACCATCCGCCGTCTGCGACGCGACATGGCCGAAGGCCGCCGGCAGATCGCCGAGACCCGCAGGCAGGCCAGCGTCGAATTGCTGAAGAGCATGCCGAACTTTGGTTCCTTCCAGGACCGCTTGCCCATGGAATTCCGCCGCATGGCCACAACCACTCAAAAACTCTCCATCGTCGTGATCACCATCAAGTTCCCGGCCGATCATTCCGGTCCTTCGGAAACCGCTTCGGCCCTCGGGGATGCCGCCAAAGTCATCGCTCGTAAGATGCGCGAACAGGATTCCATCTACATTCTGGCGCCCGCTTGTTTTGGCGCGGTCTTACCGGGAGTGGACCTCCTTAATGCGGAGCGAGTCTGTGCCCGTCTCACGGAAGGATTGGCTGACGCCGCCGGCGTGAGCCACCGGTTTCACTTCGAGCTGCAGGTGGTCAATTATCCGGCGCACGCATCCTCAGCGACCGAACTGCAGCAAGCCGTATCCGCTCTGGCCTCTTTGGATGACTCGGTGCGGGGAATGGCAGAAGTTCTGCCGTAGAACTAAATATGTGACTGGCTTTCCCGCCGCGGCAATCAGGTCTCGGCGCGGCGCCGCATCATTCAAGCCATTTCCTGGGTTCACGAATGGCTTCCACCAAGTCGTTCAGAAACCGCGCCGCCCGCGCTCCATCAGCCACTCGATGATCCGTCGAAAGAGTCAGCGTGATCATCGGCCGCACGGCGGGCCTACCATCGACGGCTACGACGCGATCTCCCACGCGCCCGACCGCCAGAATACCCGCCTGGGGAGGCACGATAATCGCGGTGAAGGCGTCAACGTTGTACATCCCCAGATTGCTGATCGTAAATGTGCCCCCGGTAATGTCCGCCGGCTGCAGGCGGCCGGCCTTGGCGCGTTCCGTTAGCTCGCGCCGCTTCACGGCAAGCTCTCCAACATTGCGACTGTTGGCTTTGTGCAAGACCGGTGCGACGACGCCTTCTTCCACGGCTACGGCCACCGCAACATTGATCTCGCCGTTGTGACGAATGCCCTCCGCTGCCCAGCTGGCATTCATTCTCGGATGTTTCGCCAGTACACGCGCGACCAGCGCGACCAGCAAATCCGTAAGAGTCGCTTTGATCCCGTGCGCTCTTTCCACCTCCACAGACAGCCGCTCATACACTTCGAGTAAACCGCTGGCATCCGCATCGCGCGTCACAAAAAAGTGAGGAACGGTCGTCCAGCTTTGGGTCGTGCGCGCGGCCATGAGCCGCCCCACCGTCCCCAATGGCTCGATCTCTCCGGCAGAGGCCTGCGATTTGGTCTGCGCCGAAGCTATGGCCGCCGGTGCGGCCGCCGCACCCGCGGATTTCGCCGCATTCATGATGTCCTCGGCGAGAATCTCTCCTCCCGGTCCCGAGCCACGCAAGCGCGTGACGTCCACGCCGTGCTCGCGAGCCAGCCGCCGCGCTTTGGGCGATATCCTCATTTCAGGCGGCGGAGACGGAGGTGGGTTGCTTGCTCCTGAGCTTGCTGCACCGGGGCCGGCGCCAGCGGTATCCGTGCGCCGTCCCGTCTGTGCCGGCGCGGTGGCTAGAGGAGGCGCTTCGCCGGGGGCCAGTAGCCACGCAATCGTTTGGCCGACGGGAATGACCGCGCCTTCGCGTGCTGAAACCGCGGAGAGTATGCCGTCGGCGGGCGATTCCACTTCGACTACGGCTTTATCGGTTTCCACTTCGAGCAGCGGCTCGCCTTTGACCACTTGCTCGCCTTCACGCTTGCGCCAGGAGATGACCTTGCCGGTCTCCTGCGCCATCTCCAGGGCGGGCATTACGACGCTGACGGCCATATGGCGGAATTCGGGAGAGAGCGCTTCTAGCGCACTCCGACTCCTTCCGTCTTCGCGCCGGCTTCCACCATTTCGATCACGCGCTGGCTTGGAGCAGCTTCGCTCTCACGCGTGGTCGGCAGCGGTCCGTTCACGGTGAAGTAGTGCGCACCAGCCACCAGCAGTTCTTCGGCCGGGAAGCGCGTGATCACTTCATGACCGGTCTCCGTGACCACGATCTCTTCCTCGATTCGCGCCGCGCTCCAGCCGTCCGTGGAAGGCCAGAATGTCTCCAGCGCAAACACCATGCCCGGCTTGAGCTCGTGCGCATGCTCGAGCGAAACCAGACGGCTGATCACCGGCTTCTCCCAAATCGCCAGGCCAACTCCATGCCCGAACTGCAGCGCGAAGGCCGCCTCTTCGTCGGGGAACCCAAACTCCTGAGCTTTCGGCCATACCGAAGCGACTTGCGCTGTGGTCCGGCCCGGCCGGATCAGCTCGATCGCCGCATCCAGGTATTCCCGGCAGCGCTTGTAAGCGTCCACCATAGCATGCGAAGCATATCCAATGGTGAAGCAGCGGTAGTAGCAGGTGCGATAGCCCATGTAGGAATGCAGAATGTCGTAGTAGACCGGATCGCCGGGGCGCAGCACGCGATCGGAGAAGACATGCGGATGCGGATTGCAGCGTTCTCCGGAAATCGCGTTCACCGCTTCGACGTACTCCGAGCCGAGATCGTAGAGAACTTTGCTGACCAGGCCGACGGCCTGATTTTCGCTCATTCCGGGTTTCATCGCGCGATAAAGCTCGTCATACGCCGCATCCACCATCATGGCCGACATGTTCAGCAGCGTGATTTCGTCCTGCGTCTTGATCACGCGCGCATCGGACATGATTTGTTGGCCGTCGACCACCTTGATTCCTTCCCGCTGCAAAGCGAAGAGAATCGGAGGCTCAATGATGTCCACTCCCAGCGGCTCGTGCTGCAATTTGCGTTTTTCCAGTTCGACCTTGATCTTGCGCGCCACATTTTCGGCGCGTCCCATCTCCGGCGACATTGCGCCTCGCAGCAGAGGAATGCCGGCTCGCGAGCGCTCGCCCAGCCAGGGACAATTGAGCTGGTGGTGCCTGGCGGCCGAACCGAAGTCCCAGAGGATCGGCTCATCATTTTGCGGCAAAAGCGTGAAGCGGCTGTTCTTGTCCTGCGCCCAGGTGCCGATGTGCGTTGCCGTGATATAGCGCACGTTGTTCATATCAAAGCAGAGCAGCGCGCCCATCTCCGATTTCTGCAGCAAGGCCCTTGCGCGCGCCAGGCGCTCGCGCCGCAAGCGCTCGAAATCCACGCGATTCTCCCAATCCACCGCCATCGTTCCGTAGGTTTTTAGTCCCATGGCATGCCTCCGAATTTCTCTACGTAGTCCTCAGATTGCTTGTGCCACATTCCAAAAGCAGATCCCTCGCGCCCAAGAACGGCGCTCGGGATGACAGCGACGATGCGAGCGCGCCAGGCCAAGAGAGATCCCTCGTCCGCCCCAGGCGGACTCGGGATGACAGCGCGGCACGTTAACGCGCGGTCAGGATTTCCCGCAAAGCTGACGCGCAGCTTCAAACACCTGCTGTTCGCTGGGCACAGTGGCATCCTCGAGAGGAGGAGAGAAGGGAATCGGCACGTGCATCGCTCCGATTCGCTTCACCGGTCCATCCAGATTGTAAAAAGCGCCCTCCGCGATCACCGAGGCGATTTCCGCAGTCACTCCGTAACGATGGTAGCCTTCATCGATCACTACAGCGCGCGAAGTTTTCTTGGCGGATTCAATCAGGGTTTTTTCGTCGAGCGGCCACGTCGTGCGCGGATCGATGACCTCGGCGCTGATTCCGATGTCCTCGAGCAGTTTCGCCGCGCCCAAGGCAACCTGCACCATGCTGCTGGTGGCCACCAGGGTGATATCGGTTCCCGCGCGCTTGATATCCGCAACCCCGAACGGGATGGTGTACTCCTCGGAAGGCACCGGGCCCTTCAGCCGGTACATCATTTTGTCTTCAAAAAAAATGACCGGATTGTCGTCGCGGATCGCCGTCTTCAGCAGCCCTTTGGCGTCGTAAGGAGTGGAGGGCAACACAACCTTAAGACCTGGAATGTGGCTGGGCCAAGCCTGCAAAGATTGGGAATGCTGCGCCGCTGAACGCCGCGTCGCGCCCATCGTCGTGCGCAAGACCATGGGCACCTTCCAGGTTCCTCCCGACATGTAATGAATCTTCGCGGCCTGGTTCACGATTTGGTCCATCACCAAGGTGAGGAAATCGCCGAACATGATATCCACCACCGGCCGCAGGCCCGTCATCGCCGCGCCCACTCCGATTCCCGTGAACCCCGGCTCTGAAATCGGCGTGTCGATCACGCGTTCTTTGCCGAACTCCTCCACCAATCCCGACAACACTTTGAAGGGCGTGCCCGCTTCGGCCACGTCTTCGCCAATAATGCACACTCGCGGATCGCGGCGCATCTCCTCCGCGAGCGCCTCGCGGATCGCTTCTCCGAAGGTCAGCTCTCGTACTTTAGTTTGGGTGGCAGTTTCAGGCATAGACGTCCTGCTCCACCTGCTCGATAGCCGGATAAGGCGCGGCAATGGCGAATTCCACCGCGGCATTCATCTCCGCCTTGACCTCGGTTTGAATCCGTTCCAGCTGCGCCGAATCCGCGAGCTTTTGTTGCATGAGCCAATCTCCCAGAATCTTGATGGGATCCCGCTCGGAGGACCATCGCTGCTCTTCTTGCTTGGCGCGATAGTATTCGCGATTGATATCGCCCACGTGGTGCCCGCGATAGCGGTAAGTGTTGCACAGCAGAAATGCAGGGCCTGCGCCTGCCCGCGCGCGCTCGACAAATCGAGATGCCGCCGCATGCACTGCGCGGACGTCCTGCCCGTCTACACTTTCCGCCGGCAGACCAAAAGCCCCCGGACGAGCCAGGATGTCGCCGGAGGTCGTCTCCGAGTAGTGCGTATATTCGTTGTACATATTGTTCTCGCAGACGTAAATCACAGGCAGTTTCCAGAGCTGCGCCATGTTCATGACTTCGTAGAGGACTCCCTGCCCCAGCGCGCCCTCGCCAAAAAAGCAGACACAGACCCGGCCATTCCCGAGCTTCTTGGCCGAAAATGCCGCGCCGGTGGCGATACCCGCGCTGCCGCCGACGATCGCGTTGGCCCCAAGATTTCCTGTAGCCGGATCGGCAATGTGCATCGATCCGCCTTTGCCCCGGCAGTAGCCGGCCTCTTTGCCGAGTAATTCGGCGAACATGCGGTCGGGCGCGGCGCCTTTCGCCAGGCAATGACCATGTCCGCGATGGGTGCTGGTGATGTAATCATCCGGGCGCAGCGCTTCACAGATTCCCACGGCCACGGCCTCCTCGCCTTCATAGAGGTGCGTGAGCCCCGGCATGAGGGCGCGCAGGTAGAGATCGTTGGCGTGTTCCTCAAATTGGCGAATAGAAAACATGCGCCGGTACATGCGCAGCGATTGCTCCTTGCCCAGCGCTGCGTTCGCTTCGGATCGTTGCGTAGCAGTGGTCATCGCGATACCCCGGACATTTTAGCCAGTGCGTCAAACATCACGGCAAAATCCTCGTGTACCAGCCCGATCGCTCGCGCGCTGGTCAGCATTTCATTCGCCGCAGCCGCCGTGGGAAGAGGGACGTCCACTTGGCGTCCCAACTCCAGCGCCAGCAGCATATCTTTCTGCATCATGTTTACATCAAACCAGGCCGTCTCCGGAAGCTTCAACACAAATGGCCCCCGGTATTGCACCATCGGCGAGGCAATGGCACTGTGCGTCAAGACGTCGACTGCCGTTTGCCGCGGAATTCCGTTTTTTTCCGCCAGCAGAACCGCTTCCGAAAACGCCAGCATCTGCACCGCGAGATTGGAGTTGGTGGCAATCTTCATCACCAGCGCCAGCCCGTTCTCGCCCACGTAGGTTACCTTCTGTCCCTGTCCCGCTGTCGGCTGGTCGGAGAAGTCTTCAAGCAGAGGCTTGACGCGATCGAAACTTTCGCGCCTGCCTCCGACCATCAGCGAAAGCTTGCCTACCTTCAAAGTGGCCACACTTCCCGATACTGGCGCGTCCAGCATGTCCGCGCCTTTTTCTCTCACCTTGGCCGCGATCGCGCGGCTCGTCGCCACGCTAACCGTGCTCATATCCACAAAAAGTTTGCCCCGGCTCAATCCCGCCAGAACCCCATGCGGACCCTCAGCAATGGATGTAAGAGCAGCTGAATTTGCCACCGAGGAGAAGATTACGTCGGCAGCCTCAGCCACGGCGCGCGGCGTCTCCGCGAATTTCATGCCCTTCTCGATCAGCGATTGAGCTTTCGAGCGTGTGCGGTTATAGCCCGTGAGGCTGTGCCCCCTTTCGAGCAGTCGTTGGGCCATCAAGCTTCCCATCACGCCCAGCCCTACAAATCCCAGATTGGCCACCTGGTCGAGACCTCCTCGCGTGGGATGTTACGAAATCTAGTTGCGACGAAATAAAGCCGCGCCCTTATGAGGGATTCTTCGTCGCTTCGCTCCTCAGAATGACACGCCGAGCAGAATTTTTCCGCGTGCTACTCCACCCCAGCACACGACTTTTTTGAACCGCGCGAGTTCTCGCGCTCGAGAGGCGCGTGCCGGGGGCCCAGATTACTGAATCCAAACGGTCTTGATATCCGTGAATTCGCGGATACCGAAGCTGCCCAATTCGCGTCCGTATCCAGACCACTTCACGCCTCCGAAAGGCAGCCGCGGGTCGGAGGCCACCATGCGGTTGATGAACACCATCCCGGATTCGAGTTCATTGATCAGGCGTTCTCGTTCCTTTTCGTCATTCGTCCAGGCGCTGGCGCCCAGTCCGAAGCGGCTGTCATTGGCAATGCGAATCGCCTCATCCAAATCTTTGGCGCGAAATACGCTGGCCACCGGACCAAACAACTCGTCGCAATGTGCGGGTGAGCCCTTGGGGATCTTGCCGAGCACCGTCGGCGCGTAAAAATTGCCGGGGCGGCTGAGCGGCTTTCCTCCTGTCAATATTTCCCCGCCCGATGCAACGGTCGTTCGCACCGAGCGATCGAGGCTCTCCACCCCGTCTTTCGTTGCCAACGGTCCGAGATCGGTTTTCTCATCGAAGGGATCGCCCACCTTGAGCGCCGCCATCGCCGAGACGAATCTGCGCTGAAACTCCTCCGCGATTGGTTCCGCGATAATAAAGCGCTTTGCCGCTATGCAGGATTGCCCGTTATTTGCGATCCGTGCCTTCACCGCCGTCGCCACGGCCTCGTCCAGCTTGGCGCTCGGCATTACGATAAAGGGGTCGCTGCCGCCCAGTTCCAAAACCACCTTCTTCACCTTCTTCGCCGCGCCCAGCGCCACTTGCACGCCCGCTCCTTCGCTTCCGGTAAGCGTCGCTGCCGCCACCCTCGAATCTCCCAGCACGGCCTCCACTTTTGGTGATCCGATCAGCAGCGTCTGAAATACGCCTTCGGGGAAACCCGCCTCGCGGAACAACTCTTCGATCAGCAGAGCGCATTGGGGAACGTTCGACGCGTGCTTGAGCAGCATCACATTGCCCGCCGTCAAGATGGGCGCCGCCGCCCGGATCACCTGCCAAAAGGGATAGTTCCACGGCATCACGGCGAGCACCGGGCCGAGCGGCTGATACCGTACATAACTCCGCGTTGCGGGCGTGGCCACGACTTCGTCGGCTAGAAAAGCCTGGCCATTCTCTGCGTAAAAACGGCAAGCCCACGCGCATTTGACCGCTTCCTCGACCGCCGAGCGAAATGTTTTTCCCATCTCCGTCGTCATCATGCGCCCGAAGGTTTCCTTTTTTTCTTCGAGGATTTCCGCCGCGCGCTGCATGAACCGAGCGCGTTCCGCAAAGGTGCTTTTGCGGTATTTCGAGAATGCCTCCGCCGCGATCTGAAGTTTGCGGTCGATCTGCGCGTCGGAGAGCTGCTCAAATGTTTTCAGGGTTTCGCCTGTCGCCGGATTGATAGTCGCTATGGGCATCCCGAACCTCGGCTAGGTTGTAGTCGTAAGGTCACGATATCACGCCGTTCCTCAGCGCACAAAATTCCGCAGTCGCTGGCAATGGATCCCTCGAGCTTCGGCCCCAACGCGC
>WNGL01013358.1_pt1 | contig 10447 bp, 10 predicted proteins | sample 5400591 | NCBI WGS metagenome assembly WNGL01 (sample SAMN13153377, study PRJNA577476) | soil metagenome | isolation source: 80 cm soil or saprolite under Garry oak tree replicate 1 | place: USA:California | collected 2016-06-15
TCAGGCTTTCGCCCATTGCGCAAGATTCCCCACTGCTGCCTCCCGTAGGAGTCTGGACCGTGTCTCAGTTCCAGTGTGGCTGATCGTCCTCTCAGACCAGCTACCCGTCGTAGCCTTGGTGGGCCATTACCCCGCCAACGAGCTGATGGGCCGCGGGCTCATCCTAGAGAGATAGCTTGTATACAGAGGCCACCTTTTCCCGCAGGAGCCGAAGCTCCCGTGGTCTTATCCGGCATTAGCACGCCTTTCGGCGAGTTATTCCGGACTCCAGGGCAGATTACCCACGTGTTACGCACCCGTGCGCCGCTTTACTCACCCTTGCGGGCTTTCTCGCTCGACTTGCATGTGTTAGGCACGCCGCCAGCGTTCGTTCTGAGCCAGGATCAAACTCTCCAATTAAGAGTTTTTTCCTGCCTGCCGTCCTTGCGGACGAGCTGGCATTTGTTTCGGAATGATTTGCAAACTCAAGGAACGCGGGACCGCATTCCTTCGTAGGCTTGCTATTCAGTTTTCAAAGACCGAGCTTCACCGCTCGATCCGAGAAGACCTCTCTCGAGTCGAGCCCTGACCGCCGCGGAGTCGCGAGGACAACCGTTCTGCGTCAAGGGAGGCGGCTTCTACCACTCCGCCCCGGATGCGTCAAGAGGAAAACTCAGGACCTTCGTCCCGAACTGCCTCCAGACGCGAAGAGGGTTGATTTCTAGTTCAACCCGCCTCTCCCGTCAAGTCGTCAGCGAACATCGAGTTTCGCCGAGCGACTGGAAGGGCGCTGCTTCTACCCTTCCCCGGGCTCCCGGTCAAGCAACCGCCAGGATTTCCTTCGACTTCTTTCCTGGTCGGCACCTGCCGAGGGCGCGTCTTGTACCTGCGAAGCCCTCGGGTGTCAACTGCGAAGCGATCGGGTGCCAAACTCCGCGTGGGGCCCCTCGCGAGATTCGCGCGCAGGCCAAAAGGCGCTGTGATTCCGATAGGATGAGATGACCCGCTCCCGCGGGGCCTTGCATAGCCCTGCCCACCCCGACACGCCGGAGCTCGGGCATTTGAAGACGATCAGCCGCCCCAGCCGCGCAGATCCGCGGCCTCGCGCGAGAGCGCCGCGGCTCGCTCGGACGCCGAGGGATCGGCGGGCCCGCCACGGCGGGCGCGCTCGTGCGCGACCACCGCCTCGAGCCGCGCGAGCGCGTCGTCGAGCGTGTCGTTCACGATCACGTAGTCGTACGAGCCGATCGCGCGCTCCACCTCGGCGCGCGCCGCGCGGCGCGCGCCGCGCCGAGCCGCGCCGCGATCGACGCGTCACTGTCGGTGGATCGCAGCCGCAGCCGCCGCTCGAGCTCCGCAACGCTGGGCGGCACGATGAGCACCGTGACCGCGTCGCGCGAGAACGCGCGCCGGAGCTGCTCTCCGCCCTGCACGTCGATGTCGAAGAGCGCGATCCGGCCCGCCCCGAGCGCCTCCTCCACCGTCGCGCGGAGCGTGCCGTACCGCTTGCCGTGCACCTCGGCCCACTCCGCGAACGCGCCCTGGGCGACGAGCTCCGTGAAGCGGGCCGCGCTCGCGAAGTGGTAGTCGACCCCGTCCCGCTCCGCGCCGCGCGGCGCCCGCGTCGTGACGGACACCGAGAACATCGCTTCCGGATGGGCCGCCTGGAAGCGCCGCGCGAGCGTCGTCTTGCCCGCCCCCGAGGGCGCGGAGAGCACGAGGAGCAGCCCCGGCGCCGGGCCCTCACTCGACATTCTGGACCTGCTCCCGCAGCCGCTCGACCTCCGCCTTCGCGGAGACGACGATCGCCGCGATCTCCGCGCTCTGCGACTTCGACCCGACGGTGTTCACCTCGCGGTGCATCTCCTGGACGAGGAAATCCAGCTTCCGCCCCGCCGGCTCCCCGGACCGGAGCAGGGCGCGGGCCTGGTCGAGGTGGCTCCCGAGCCGCGTCACCTCCTCGGTGACGTCGGTGCGGTCGGCGAGGAGCGCCACCTCCTGGGCGAGGCGGGCCGGGTCGAGCGGGACGCCCCGGGTCAGCTCCTCGACGCGCTCCGAGAGCCGGGCGCGGAGGTGCTCCACCGAGCGCGGGACGAGCGCCGCGGCGCGGGCGACGAGCCCCTCCACCACGGAGAGCCGCGCCTCGAGGTCCCGGGCGAGGGCCTCGCCCTCCCTCGCGCGCATCGCGACGAGGCCGTCGAGGGCCGCCCCGAGCGCCGCCCGGAGCGCCTCGCGGGCCGCCTCCGGGTCGAGCGTCCGCTCCTCGAGCTTCATGACCCCGTCCGCCGACGCCACGTCGGCGACCGTCGGCGCGCCGGCGAGCCCGAGCCGCGCCCGGAGCTCCTCGTAGGCGCGCGCGTACGCGGCCGCGAGCTCGAGGTCCACCCTCGGGACGAGGCCGCCCGCCACGCCGGCGCGCCGGACGGACACGTCCACGCCGCCGCGTGCGAGCCGCTCGCGGACCTGCCGCGCCGCCTCGACCTCGAGCGACGCGAGCTCGCGCGGGAGCCGGACCTTCACCTCGCAGAACTTGTGGTTGACCGACCGGACCTCGACGTCGAGGGCCTCGCCTGCCGACGCGCCGTGACCGGCGCCAAACCCCGTCATGCTGCGGATCATCCGCTCACCGTCTCAGATCTTGCGCGCCTCTTCCACGAGCATCACCGGGATCCCGTCGTCGATCCGGTACACGAGCCGGCAGGCGAGGCAGCGGATCTCCGCCTGCGCCTCGTGGAACTCGAGCTCCCCCTTGCACCGCGGGCACGCGAGGATCTCCTTCAGCTCGGGCGCGAGCGGCGCGCCACCCTTCCCGGTTTCCGTCATGCGTCCTCCGCCGCCTTCGCGAGCTTCAGCTTGTCGATGAGCTCCGAGGTCGAGTGGTCCTTGGGATCCCCCGCGACCGCGACCCGCCCGCCGCAGGCGCGGACCTCGGCGGCCTCGGGGATGGTCTCGGGGGTGTAGTCCGTCCCCTTCACGTGCACGTCCGGGCGCAGCGCCCGGATCACGGGGACCACGTCCTTCGAGGAGAAGAGCACGACGTGGTCCACGCAGGCGAGCCCCTCGAGGATCTCGGCGCGCTCCGCCTCGGGCACCACCGGCCGCGCCGGCCCCTTGTTGAGCCGGGTCGACGCGTCGTCGTTCACCGCCACCACGAGGACGTCCGCGTGCGCCTTGGCGCCGGCGAGGTAGCGCAGGTGGCCGACGTGGAAGAGGTCGAAGACGCCGTTCGCGAGCGCGATGGTGCGCCCCGCCGCGGTCTCAGCGGCGCGGAGGGCCGGCAGGGCGGCGAGGGTCACCCGCTTCGAGCCCCCCCAGGGGGCCCCCGAAGCGGAGCGTGGCTTCGCCGCGTCGTCTTTCGGTCTCGTCACGGCCGGAGCAGCTCCGCCTCGAGCTCGGCGCGCGTCACGGTCGCCGTCCCCGGCTTGCGGACGACGAGCGCGCCCGCCACGTTCGCGAGGCGCGCGGCCGCGACGGGGTCGCCGCCCGCTGCGAGCCCCGCGCAGAAGGTCGCGGCGACGGTGTCCCCTGCGCCGGTCACGTCCACCGCCTCCTGGTCGCCGTGCGCCGGCAAGTGGACCGGGGAGCCGTCGCGGCGGAACACCGACATGCCGTTCCGGCCCCGCGTCACGAGCAGCACCTCGCATCCGACGCGCCGCAGGACCGTGCGCGCCGCCCGCTCGAGCCCGCCCTTGGAGGAGAGCGCGACGCCGGAGGCCGCCTCGAGCTCCACCTCGTTCGGCTTGAGCGCGGTGAGCCCGCCAAAGGAGCGCAGCGCGTACCGGGAGTCGACGCACACCGGGACGCCGCGGCCGTGGATCGCGCGGAGCGCCTCGATCGCGGCGGGCCCGACCGTCCCCGAGCCGTAGTCGCTCGCGAGCACGGCGCGGGCGCGGCGCCCGAGCTTGCCGAGCGTGCGCACCAGGCGGCGCTCGACCGGGGCTGGCAGGGGCTCGGACGGCGCCCGGTCGAGCCGGATCATCTGCTGGCGGCGAGTGGAGCGGCCGCCCGCGAGGATCCGGGTCTTCGCCTCGGTGGGGCGCCCGCGCACGCGCTCGACGCCCGCGACGTCGACGCCGGCCTCCTCGAGCTCGTCGAGCAGCGCGATGCCGAGCGCGTCGTCGCCCACCGCCCCGACCGCGCGCACCTTCACGCCGAGCGCGGCGAGGTTCTGGGCCGCGTTGGCCGCCCCGCCCGGTTTCAGCTCGGAGGACTCGTACCGGACCACCAGCACCGGCGCCTCGCGGCTCACCCGGTCGGTCTCGCCGTAGACGTACTCGTCCGCGACGAGGTCGCCGACGATCACCACCTCGGCCCCGGGGAAGGCGGCGAGGAGGCTCGCGAGCTCGGGCAGGTCGGGCTGGAGGCGTCGCACGCCGTTCGTCCTACCGCGCGCCGCCCGGGGGGTCAATTCACGCCGGGCGGCCGCGTCTTCCACCTGCGGTGCAGCCAATACCACTGCTCCGGATGCTCCCGGATCCAGCGCTCCAGCCGATCGTTCAGGTCCTGCATGAAGGCGAGGACGTCGCGGTCGCGGTCGCCGGTGTCGCGCACGTCGAGCGGCCCCTCGATGACCACCCGGTGCCGCCCGTCGCCGAGCGGGTAGGACACGACGAACACCACCGCGGCGCCGGTCCGGAGCGCGAGCACGGCCGGCGTTGGCGAGGTCGCCGCCGGCACGCCGAAGAAGGTGGGGAAGACCGCGCTCCGGCTCACCTCGTTCTGGTCGATGACGTAGCCGAGGACCCGCCGCGCCTTGAGGGCCCGGATCGCCGCCTTGAACGTGGCGTTGCGCGCGACGACGATCTCCTCGACCCCGGACTTGTTCCGGAACGCCCGCCAGGCCGCGTTGATCCGGTTGTCGGCCATCTGCCGCGAGATGGTGGTGATCGGCACGCCACGCAGGGTGTGCGCCGCTGCGAGCGCCTCGAAGTTCCCGAAGTGCGCGGTGCAGGCGACGACGCCCGTGCCGCGCGAGGCGGCCTGCTCGTAGCGTTCCCATCCCTCGGTCACGAAGAGCTGGTCGAGCTCCGCCGGCCGGAGGTACGGGACGCGGAGGAAGTCGACGAGCATCTGCCCGAGCGAGAGGAACGTGCGGCGCGCGATCTCGTGCCGCTCCGCGTCGGACCGCTCCGGGACCGCGAGCTTCAGGTTCTCGAGGACCACCCGCCGCCGGATGCGGAGCGCCCAGAGGAGCCAGCCGAGCGCCGCGCCGAATGCGGCGGTCCAGCGGTACGGCAGCCGCGCGAAGAGCCACCCGAGGAGCCTCATCTCCCGATCCCGTCCCCGGCGCTCGCCGGCCCGGCCGCCGAGCGGCCGCCGAGCGCCGCGTCGAGCGCTGCGTCCAGGCCCGCTCCGCCCCGGAGGACCTCCGCCTCGATCCGCACCGCGCGGAGCCGCGGGTCCGCCGCCGCGAGCGCGGGGAGCCGCACCGCGTCCTTCTCGGTGGTCACCACGAGCTCGCAGCCCGCGCCCTCGGCGTCGCGCAGGACGCGCGCGAGCTCGCCCTCGGCGAAGGGGTGATGGTCCGGGAAGATCGCCTCCGCCCCGATCTCGGCGCCGAGCGCCGCGCACGTCCGGCGGAACCCGGCCGGTCGCGCGATGCCGGCGAGGAGGAGGACCCGGCGGCCGCGCAGCGCACCGAGCCCGAAGGTCCGCCCGAGCGCGCCGTCGAGGACCTCCACCGGCGCGTGGCGGGACTCGACCGGCTCGCGGGCGGTCTGCTCGAAGGCGAGCGCGCGCAGGCGCTCCAGCGCGGACGGCTCCGCCTGGTCGGCCCGGGAGAGCCAGACGAGGCCGGCGCGGCGCAGGGCCGAGCGCGGCTCCCGGTTCGGCCCGGCGGGGAGGAGCCGCCCGTTGCCGAACGGATTCGCCGCGTCGAGGACCACGACGTCGAGGTCGCGGGCGAGCGCGCGGTGCTGGAAGCCGTCGTCGAGGAGGAGCGCGTCGGCCCGGTGCTCCGCCACCGCGGTCCGGGCGAGGTCCGCGCGGCGGGGCCCGCAGAGGACGGGGACCGCGAGCGTCCGCGCGACGAGCACGGGCTCGTCCCCGCCCTCCGCCGCGCCGAGGAGGAGCCGCGCGCCGTCGGACACCACCCGCGCGTCGCTCCGGGAGGCCCCGTAGCCCCGCGACAGGACGGCGACGCGCCGGCCGCGCGCGGCGAGCCTCCGGGCGACCGCGATCGCGACCGGGGTCTTGCCCGCGCCACCCACGGCGAGGTTCCCGATCGAAACCACCGGGACCCCCGCGCGGAACGCGCGAAGGAGTCCGGCGTCGTAGAGCGCGCCGCGGAGCGCCGCCCCGGCGCGGAAGAGCGCCGCGGCGAGCCGGAGCGGCGGCGCGAGCAGCGCCCCCGCCAGCCCGGGGCGATCCGACCACCAGATCGCCTCGACGAGCCCGCTCATGAACGGAGCAGCTCGCGCGCGGCCGCGAGCACCGGCTCGGGCGCGAGATCCGAGAGGCAGCGGTGGTGCCCCTCGGGGCAGTAGTCGCCGCCGTGGTTCGAGCAGGGCGCGCAGGCGAGCCCGATCGCGATCGCACGCCCCGGCGGCGGCGGCCCCCACCGCGCGGTCGAGGTTGGACCGAAGAGCGCGAGCGCGGGCGTCCCCACCGCGGCGGCGAGGTGGACCGGGCCCGAGTCGCAGGCGACGAGCAGCTTCACCCGCGCGATCGCCGCAGCGAGCGCGTCCACCGGCAGGAAGGAGAGGTCGGCGGCGACCGGCGCGCGGGCCGCCGCCCGGAAGGCCGCGAATGCGTCGCGATCTCCCGGGCCGCCGCACAGCACGATCGAGCAGCCCTCGGCATGGAGCGCGTCCGCGACGGCGGCGAACCGGTCCGCCGCCCACCGCTTCGTCGCCCAGCGCGCGCCGGGCGCGATCGCCACGGCGGGCTGGGCCACGCGCTCGAGCGCGTCGGCGGCGAGGGCCCGCGCCTGCGCGGAGAGCGCCACCTTCACCGGCCCGGGCTCGAACGCGCCGAGCGGCGCGAGCGCCTCGGCGTAGAGCCGGGTCTGGTGGGCGCGGACGAGCGGGGGATCGGCCCCGAAGAGCGAGAGCACCGCGCGCACGGCGGTGCGGCGCCGGAAGGCGACGCGGAGGGGCGCGGCCGAGCGGGCGACGAGCGCGCTCCGGACCTTGTTCTGCAGGTCCACCGAGTAGTCGAAGCGGCCGCGGAGCCGGCCCGCGAGCGCGAGCGCGGAGTCGGGCCCGTCGCGCTGGATCCGGTGGACCGCCGCGAGCTCGGGCAGCCCCTCCAGCAGCGGCGCGTAGAGCCCGTCGGTCACCCACTCGATCCGGGCGCGGGGGAAGCGCGCGCGGAGCGGCTCGAGGATCGAGGTCGCGAGCACGACGTCGCCGAGCGCGCTGTAGCGCACGACGAGGATGCTCGCCGGATCGGCGGCGCCCGGAACGCCCGGGCCCGCGACGGGGCGGGCGGAGGCCGTCACGCGGCCGCCCTCCCGCGCGGGATCATCGAGAGCATGTGCTCGACGTTGCGGGCGCTCGCGCCACGGATCGCGCCCACCGAGCTGCGGGCGAGCGCGCCGAGCTCCTCGACCTGGTCCGGCCGCGAGAGGAGCTCGTCCGCCACGCGGTAGAGCTGCTCCGGGCCCGAGACCTGGAGCCCCCCCCGCCCCTGCAGGACCTGCACCGAGTCCTTGAAGTTCTCCATGTGCGGACCGAAGAGGACCGGCTTCCCCTGGGCGGCCGGCTCGAGCACGTTCTGGCCGCCCCGCGTCACGAAGCTCCCCCCGACGAACACGAGGGTCGCGAGCCGGTACGCGGTGGCGAGCTCGCCGATCGAGTCGAGGATGGTGACGTCCGCGTTGCCGGCGGCCGCGCCTCCGGTGCGGAGCCGGACCGGGAGCCCCGCCTCCGCGGCGAGCGCCAGGATGCGTCCCGCGCGCTCCACGTAGCGGGGCGCGATCACGAGCTGGAGGCCGGGGTGCCGCTCGCGGAGGCGCGCGTACACCGCGAGGAGCTGCTCCTCCTCGCCCTCGTGCGTCGAGCCCGCGATCAGCACCGGGCGGGCGGGGTCGAGCCCCATCGCGGTTCGCAGGGCATCCTCCTTGCCCGGGGCGCCGTCGAGGACGATCGCGTCGAACTTGGTGTTCCCGGTGACCCAGACGCGGTCGGGCGCCGCCCCGAGCGCGAGGACCCGCTCGGCCTCCTCGTCGGAGCGCATCAGGAAGCAGTCGATGCGCCGGAGCGGGTTCGAGATCGCGCGGAAGAAGAACCGGTAGCGGGACATCTTCGCGGGGTTGAACCGCCCGTTGGTCAGCGCGATCCGGGCGCCGGCCTTCCGCGCGGCGCGGATGAGGTTCGGCCAGATCTCGGTGTACTCGAGCACGAGCAGGTCGGGCTTCAGCGCGGCGACGGCGCGCCGGGTCGCGCCGAACAGGTCGTAGGGCGCGTGGCAGACGACGTCGGCCTCGCTGATCCGCTTGCGCGCCATCTCGAGGCCGCTGTTCGTGATGGTCGTGACGATGATGCAGCACCCGGGCTGGCGCGCCTTCAGCTCCTTCATCATCGGCTGCAGCGCGAGGAGGTCGCCGGCGCTCGCGCCGTGGAGCCAGATCCGCGGGCTCCCGTGCCCGAGGTCGAAGGAGCGCTTGTAGAACCCGAGCCGGAACGGGATCCCGTGGCGCAGCTTCGGATGCCAGATCAGCACCGGGAGCGCGACCACGAAGAGGAGGTAGCTCGCGAGGGCGTAGAGGAGGTGCACGTCGGGCCGTTCTTACTCGATGCGGATGGGGTTCGTGAAGATCCAGGGGCGCCCGCCCCAGGTCGCCTCGATGCGATAGTCGCCCGGGGCGCAGCGCCCGCCCTCGCAGGCGAACGGGATCACGGCCGGCCCGGCCCGGGCGGCGGGCATCCGGTGAGCGAGGGCGCTGCCGTCGTGGACGAGCGTGAACGCCGCGAGCGAGAGGTCCGGCGCGTCCAGCCGGAGCTCCAGGCCGCGGCCGTCCGCGGAGCGACCGAGCCGGACCCCCGAGGCGGCGGCGACGCCATCGAGCACGCAGACCGCGCGGCCGTCGAGGAGCGCGCCCGCGACGCTCCGCGCGTCGGCCCGCCCCTCCCCCGTGACCGTCAGCGGGACGTGCATCGAGAAAGCCTCGAACGCCGAGCGGTAGCTCGGGTAGCCGTGCGCGTCGGCCGAGCAGAGCAGCGCCCGCGGCGGCGCGCGCGGATTCCCCCGGCGCGCCGCGCCGGACTCCTGGTCGAAGCGGCGCAGCTCGGCCCGCGGGTCGCCCTGCAGCTCGAGCACCGCGCGCGCGCGGTCGAACGGGAAGATGAGGGCCGCCTGCGCGACGCGCAGCCAGGAGTTGGTCGCGAGGGCCTCCCCCCAGGCGGTGTCGTTCGACACGACCTCGAGACCGCGCCACTCGCCCCGCCCCCAGCCCGTGAACGGGCGCTGCGGGTGGAGCGGGTGCGCGACCACCGCCTGCCCGCCGAGCGCGCGGATGGTCGCGAGCGCGTCGCCGTCGCGCTCCTCCCGGGAGAGCGGGCGCGGGACGCCCACCGCGACGACGTGTCCGAAGCGGGTGGAGGCCTCGACCGCCTTCACCACGAGCACGTCGCCGTGCCACCCCTCCTCCTCGGGCGCGAGCACCTCGTGGTCGGACACCACCACGAACTGCAGCCCCGCCTCGCGTGCAGCGGCGACCACCTCGTCGAGGGTGCCGCGCCCGTCGCTCCGGGTGGTGTGGACGTGCCACGCGCCGCGGAGCTCGCCCCGGGGCGGCGGCGCTCGCGGGGCGCGCTCGGCGCGCAGCCGAAGCCCCCACGCCAGCCAAGGCCCGGCGGCGAGGAGCACCCCGAGGATGAGGACCTTGCGGGTCAGGCGCGCGCCGCGGTCGCCCGCGCCTCCTCCTCCCCGGCCTCCTCGCCCTCGTAGATCCGGTGCAGCCGCGCGTACTCGCCGCCGCGCGCCACGAGCTCGTCGTGGGGTCCGATCTCGGCGACGCGCCCACCGGAGATGACCACGATCCGATCCGCCTTGCGGATGGTCGAGAGCCGGTGGGCGATGACGAGGACCGTGCGGCGGGCCTCGCGCTCGAAGGCGACGAGCTTGTCGAGCGAGCGCTGAACCTCGCGCTCGGTCTCGGCGTCGAGCGCGCTCGTCGCCTCGTCGAGGATGAGGATGGGTGCGTCCTTCAGGAACGCGCGGGCGATCGCGAGCCGCTGGCGTTGCCCACCGGAGAGCTGCCCGCCGCGCTCGCCGACGGGCGAGTCGTAGCCCTCGGGCATCCTGGCGATGAACTCGTGCGCCTCCGCGAGCCGCGCCGCGCGCTCGACGTCCGCGGTCGAAGCGTCCGGGCGGCCGTACGCGATGTTGGCGCGGACGGTCGAGTGGAAGATGACCGTCTCCTGCGTGACGATCGCGATCTGGGCGCGGAGGCTCGCGAGCGTCGCCTCCCGGATGTCCACGCCGTCGACGAGGATCCGGCCGCCGGTCGGGTCGAAGAAGCGCG
>WNGL01034277.1_pt1 | contig 10446 bp, 11 predicted proteins | sample 5400591 | NCBI WGS metagenome assembly WNGL01 (sample SAMN13153377, study PRJNA577476) | soil metagenome | isolation source: 80 cm soil or saprolite under Garry oak tree replicate 1 | place: USA:California | collected 2016-06-15
CTCATCCGACAGGTGCGGCAACAGCGTTTCCAAACGCTCGTGCCGTTAACCAACTACGCCTGATGCGGCTAGTTGCTGGCTAGAGCTCTCAACCATTTTTTTCACAATCTCGTCAGGAGCTTTTGACTCAGGCGAAGAACACTTCAGCCCATAGCCATCTGGAGATAAATCCAGAAGAGTTTTAGCAATAAGGCTGCGTACCTGAGAAAACTTTGTTCCCAATTCCCCATCTGGGTATTGGGCTAAAGCATTATTGAATCGATTCAGATCGGTCTCTGCATTCATAGTGGAAAGCACACACCGAGTACTTTCCACTTCATCTTTAATAAGCTTCATTAGCTGCTGTGTGAGATCTGAAGATACTGTCTTCTGCTCGACCATCTTCGCTTCCACCTGGTAACGGTCGAGTAGTAAATGAATGTAAGACCCTTGTGGAGGTGGAGAAGGATCGAGAGCATCTAGGCCCGAGATCAACCAGTCTATCAAAAGTTGGCCTGCCAGCCCCAGTTCCTGCCAACATAATTCCTTAATTTTTTCGCCCAAGTAGTGGGCACGTGTGAATGCCTTGTGGCTTTTAGTCATTATGGGCGGCGGCGAATCATGTAGTGAACCGTAAACTTTCTCAAGCTCCGGTGCCCGCTGCTCAGCTAATGTACAAAGAAGAGCCAGATGGACGTAAACATGAAATGCTGCAACCGCCCGGGATATATCCCAATAATTCGACTTATTTAAGCCCGGCACATTCCAGATCGAACAAACTTTCGGCACATTTTCCCTCGAGGAGTGCGGTTCTGGTAAGGAGTCTCGTTCTAATAATGAGTGTCCATGACGAAAATCATATAACTTCTGATGCAATGATTCATGAAATAAATGCTCAGCCACCCACCAGGGATTCTGAAGCAATTCACGGTTTAAGAGGATTGTGCCACCTATTCTAAATTGGGAACTGGAGGCTCTCCTTTTCCAATTGCCCACCGCGGGAAAAATTGCAATCACGTGAGCATGACTAAGCGCGCTACGCGACAACAATGGTAGAAGCTCGCCGAGCAGTTGTGCTCCTTTCGCTAACATTGCAAGCTCATCAGCATTAGGTGTACATAAAGACTCACCATAATTGCCCTGGATAACGTACCGAAAAGATCGACCGAATACATCGTCAGAATGTTCTTCACTCCAAACCCAGCCATGATACGGTTCCGGTCCTAAACGATTAACTTGCGTAACGCCAGACTCCAGGGGTCCACCACGCTTACCTTCCTCTAGATGACGAATCGTTTCCCGGAATACTTCCTCACACTCATCGAGTGGCAAACCATATTGAATCCCCGTCTCAAGTTGCGTAAAAGCATGTTGGATAGCACAGCGCACAACAGTGTCACCAATTACGCGATACCGGCTATAGCTGTTGGCTTCGTACAGAGCATCTAATAATTGTCCAGCGACTGGTAGGTAAGCAGAAATTTTATTGAGCCGACGTTTATAACAAACTTGCAGTTGCTCATGTATGTAGTCACTGTTGCCAAATGGCCGATGCTGTGCAAGTATCGATTCGATCATCTCCAAAGATTGTATTTCCTCAATATTTGGCTGCCTGCTCAATTGTATTTCCTCCATTGTATTTCCTCCACTTTTGACTGCCCGCTTAGTTGAATTTGATCGAATCAGCGAATGTCTACTGGGTAACAGTGCTGCCCAAATTCCGCAGTTTGCATTTGCAAAGCAGAACTTATTCGTAGCTCTGCAATATAAAACGGCTTCTCGCCTAAATTGTCGAAAAAACTGCGGAATGTGGGGTGCTGATTCAGTACAGAGAGTGTATTGCGCCATGTGCGGCCACACAGGTTCCTCCGCCAGGATGGGTACGAATTGCTGGCAAACAGAACAGCCAAATGCCCAAATCCTCGGTGACCACGGGATCAGTTCCTCTAGTGAGTCACCCTACAAATGACTGGGGTTGCCAGTATCTGGTACAAATCCCAGCTAAATGCGGTATGACCCACTAGCACCAGCGGTGTGATTTACAGGATATCCTCGAAAGCCTCGGTTGCAACATATCCTGGCCGTATGGTTGAACTTTGATAGTGCCCTGTAGGCAGCGGGTATAAGCAGAAAAAGAGAGAACACAAGCTCTGTCTCTATCCGTTCCCATCCTGTGGATTGTACCTGAATCTGGCTCTTCCGCTACTTTGAAACATCATGCGCTGCAGGCGCACCACTCCGCATGACCACGGTAAAAGGTGGTCAGAAGCGGAAGAGCCAAACTTTCGCGTAATCCGCAATCCCAGTGAACTATATAAAGGTTCAAACGAGGATGGGTGGGGTGGGGTGAGAGTGATCATGATCTTCGTCGTCTGCTTGGAGTGCTTCCAATGCATCGGTCGTCTGTTGCAACTTTTTCAACTCTTCATCCGTGATTGGACGGTTGAAGGTTAAAGTTACCCGGTGGCGATGCTCGTGTACGCTTTGTGGGGTTTGTGGGGTTTGTGATTCTGACATAGTAATGTCCTCCATACCAAGTTTTGCATCATACTAACGATGACAATTAGTCTAAAGTACATTCAACTACTATATTATAATAGATATTTATCATTTTTTCAAGTCTTCGTTGTTAAATTCCAAAGTCGAACGCGAGACGAGTTTGCCCAACAGTTTTTGCACTCCTGGACTCATCCGTCCGGCAAAGGGTCCCCACACCGCATCGTATGGCGCTTGCCCATGACTGCACGCAGCGCTCTGTTCCCCTTTTTCTACCACGCATTGGGAGTAGGCACGTTCAATCGTCACTTTCCCCATCAGCGTATGCAGGGGCAGTGAATGCATTCCCACCAGACGTTGCCTGTGTCCACATGCTTCCTCTCTTTTGCTCGGCCTCTCTGCCTCTTCTGCTGCATGGTTGAAGATCTGTTGCATCATCGTTCTTCCCAAGGAGAGACATGCCTTCAACACGCGTTGTTCCAGGGTTTGCAGATCTCCTTCTTGTATGGTTTCTCATTGATCGATCATCCTGAGCATCTCTTGTTCCGTCTCTTGCAGCAAGGCTCTTTTCAGCTTTTCGTTCGTTTCCGTGGGTAGGGATCCTCTCTGGTTTCGGGTTTTCATGTACAGATGACGATACCACCTTTTCCCTTGCCCAACCAACAACTTTTTCATACACCCTCAAAAAAGAGCAGGTGCGAGTTCAACTTGAGTTTGTTTTGCGCCGGACCAACCTGAGTTTTGCGTATGTATGACTCATGGCTTTCTCCTTCACTATGCAAGTTGTGATTTGTTTCTTCACTTCTCTTCATAGCCGAAGCAGGTTCTTTTTGCAACCCCTTTCACTTATAGGCAATCACCAGTCAGGGCTTCTCAAAAGTTGAGTTGACGAGCGTGATTTTACGGTATCCCATTCTGGAACTTGACCTCACTTAGCTCGACTTTTGAGACTGTGGGGGCAATAGGCACGTACCATCGAGCGTAAAAGGTGCTCCGCATTCAAGCTCGCTTGTACGTGGGTTTTGCCCCCACGGTTTGAGAAGCCCTGAATCACCTGTGACATACTATTGACTTGTATGGTAATTACAGGTATATTTTTGTAGTAGTGAGACACTAAGATGTAACATGCTTGACAAGGCTGGGTAGTCAGTGTGGCGGAAAACCAAGATAGAGAAGAAGCTTCTCAAGCCGATTGCCAGCATGCTTCTCTGGAATTTTTCCGCCATGGCCACTGCCCACATATATTCAATATGTTACGGCTTAGTGTCGTAGTGACATTAGACATAGTTTATGGTGCGAGATGAATTGGATCCACAAGATGCTCCAGCGGGCCAGTGATGACAAAAAGTGCCGTTTCGGGGTACAAATGGTATTCTCTTTCTGCCTTCATACCCTGTAAAGCCGCCTGAGAGGCGAGTGCTATTTCGCACCACAAACTAGATATAGGGCTTGTTGGACTCGGGAATAGAGAGCACAAATGGACGAGCGAGCCAGACTCTTGCTTCTAAGTGATGTAGCAGGAATACGCAGTGGAACAGAGGACTTCTGCCTTTTCCTCTATTCTTTGATTCGGATGCATGCTCCCAAGACTATCGTAGAGTTGGGTACTGGGTTGGGGACATCGGCTTTTTGGATGGCTCTCGCCGCCAAGCGTAACGGAGTGGGACATGTCTGGACTGTGGATGATCTCTCCCTGTTTAAGATCTATAATGACCGCCTTGACAAGATTATCAACGACCTGCGGAGAGTACAGTTTGCCTTGCTTGAAACTTCGACTCCGCAACAATACTTCCAAGACGTATCGAGGCTGCTGGATCTTGATAAATACCTCACTTTTATACACGAGAAGATCGACCTGGATGAAGAGCGGCACTTCGATCACTACCCGTTCGGGGATAAGACGATTGATCTCCTCTTTTCCGACTTCAGGCATGGACCGATGGCTATTCTGGCGATATTGGGCCACTTTCTTCCGCGGATGTCTCCGACGTCTTCCATCTTCATCGATTCGGCGCCTACGGATTGGCGCTCGTATCTGCTTCTGGAGCAGTTGATTGCCCAGCTCAACAGTGGCCAGATTCCCAGGTTGCTTCAGGACCGCAGCCCTGTTGACTTGAGCCAAGTGATGAAAAACCGCCGCATTGTCTTGGTTCACCTCACTGAGTGTAAGGAGCGCGATCAGAATAGCACGGCTTGGTTGAAGATTGAAGTGATCGATCTCCTCCCACAACCCCGGACATATATGCGAGGGCTGCTTGTACCTCCTCGAGTTCGACCAGATCGCTGAAATGTGGGTCAAATTAAACAAAAGTGAACCTTTACCCACTACTCAGACGGCGAAGAGAGTTTCATCGATACTGTTCTGGATGTTCCCATGACTGATGCGAATATCAAGGGGATGGAAGAAGCTACAAAAGACGTGAACACAACGCCGACAAAAGTTCTCGAAGAAAGTCTCAACGCTCTGTTTGGAGATGTGAAACAGGAACTTCGTACAAAACTTCCCCCTGAGCAAGGGGTCAGCATATCCAAACTTGAAAAGTGTACGCTAAGCAAAACAGGAGGTCCCGCTGATGTTCTCATTTGGCTTCACAAGCGGAGTGAGGAGAAAGGTGTTGACATGTGGATAGGAGGCTCTCGGATGAGAGCCTCTCATTTGGCTTCACAAGCGGAGTGAGGAGAAAGGTGTTGACATGTGGATAGGAGGCTCTCGGATGAGAGCCTCTGTGGTAAGCGTTTGAGCACGAATGCTCATCTGGCTCTACAAGCCAATTTCTCTGCTTAGCGTACAGAAAGCAGGATGGGATATGCTGACCCCATGTATGAGGCATTTCTCGGACAGATCAAGGACAGGGGTTACTGAAGAGTTTATACATCATTAACAAAAATGACCAATAGCATTACCATTTTTAACTAATGAGAGGAAAATGCAAGATAATAAGAGTGTCTTAGTTTTTATTTATCTTAAGCTCTTACACTCAAATTGCTATCTGTGAAGAAGGAAGGGTCGTTACTTGGTGTCCCTGTGCGCGGAAATAGGACGCGACTTTCGCAGTCACAGTTCGTTGCTTTTCCTTGAGAGGTGTGCAGATAAGGATGCTCCCGCGTGGGAGAGCCTTTGCGATTGCTTTATACTTTGGTTTATGAAATAGGAGGGAAGCAGGGATCAGCGCAATGTTATCCAGCTGTGCGTGTCTCACAGCTTGTGGGGGCCGTTTCAATCGGTAGGGAAGGAGTGGTATGCTCATAGAGTGGTATTCTCGCCTGCGATTATATCACAAGGCATTCTCCTGCATTGCTCTAATCTGCGCCTCCTTCACATAGCTTGCATAATAATTCGTGGTTGCTAAACTGGCGTGGCCTGCGTTGCCCTGCACGGTTTTAATGTCGGTCTTACTGGCTATGTGGTGCGTGATATGGGTTGTTCGTAGCGTATGGACATGCGCCCACGGTACTCCTGCTGCAATGGCATACTTCTTGAAGGCCTTCTGTACTGATCTGTTGGTGATCGGCTCACCGTATTTGGTGAGAAACAGTGCCTGGGAAGAAGTTTTCGGCCTGGTCTTCAGATAGCTTTTGATTGCTCTACACGCCTTATAATTTAAGATCAGTTCTTGCAACCGTCTGCCTTTGCGTTTCACCCGCAATAATCCATAGCCGTTGATCGGGTCATTACTTGGTTTGACCGGGAGTGTCACATCATCAAGCGTTAAGGCAGTAAGTTCACTCAGCCGGATACCTGTTTGCAACAGCAATTCAAACATGGCGCTGTCTCTCGGATCATGGGCTGCTTCTCTGAGGATCGTTGTATAGTCTGTGGTACTTAATGCTCGTGGTTCATCTCGCGATACTTCCGGCCAAATAAGCTTATCACTAAAATCTGTAGGAAGGATGCCTTGCGCTTCAAGATACTTAAGAAACGTTTTAATGGCTGCTACCTTGCGGTGTCGTGTCGAGCCTTTTAATCCTTTCAGGTCAAGGATAGAGAGGTACCGCTGAATTGCCTGGCTGCTGATTTCATTCACATAGGTAATCTGTACCTGCGCAAGCCACTCGGAAAGATCATACGTATAGCCTCGTCGCGTCACCATACTGAAATTACGGCTCGGCATATACACCTCACAAAAAGCAGTGAACGCCTCTTGCAAGGTTGGGTTTTCGGTAGTTAGTATATCAAGCTGCGTCATATGCTGTCCTTTCTAGGTGGTGACGGAAATAGGTCCGTGCATTCCTGGGATCGGGAAAGAGGGTAAAATACGCCTTTGGGTCTTTCACAGTTGATGGGTAGGGTGGCTTGGCATCGTTAAATACAACATTGCAGCATGGTTTCAAATACCAAATCAACGCGGCCTCTGCTTCACTGACATAAGCAGTGCCAAAGGAAGCGCTAAAGTTGTTGTATTGTTCCCTCGCATCCCGCCCTGCAACATGGTGATACTCTTGTAACCATTCGGATCGCTGCGTGAGTGTGCCGGAAAATACATCGCTTTGATAGTAGCGAGCAATAGTCTGTTCACAGTCTGCTAACGTATAGAGCAGAACCTGCCAATAAAGTGAATTGGGAAGGTTACAAAAAATAAGCTTTCCCAACGTGCCGATTTCATTTAGACCGTTTATCGACACATGATGGCGCAACCGCTTTACCGGCTGCAATGATCTGCCAATATACAACATGATCCCACTGTCCTCGATACTATAAAGAAAATGTCCAGGTGTTTTTTTACCAGGGTTTGTCAGAAAACGGAAAAGTGGTGCTGTTATCATAGGTCCAGCATAGCATATAATTCCGGTTCGTACAACCACCAAATTTACAGCCATTATTGTTTACCAGAGAGCCAAAAAGGCCCGCCTTGGTTCGTACAACTGTTGATTGTACGTACTTCGAGGCTAAATCCTGTTTGTGCTTTCTCAGGGGAAAGAGCAATCTTGGGTACAACCCCACAAAGGTACAAAAACGGCCATCAAAAGTAGGATTTTTACTCTGCCTTTTTACCCAATGTTGATGTAGCGATATAACGTTGCTCGTGAGATTTGGAGGGTTTTACAGATATGGCGTTACACCAACCTCCCTCCTCAAACAGAGACGAAAATTTCCTTAACCCCCGAAATTTCTCTACTACCGGAAGGTCATTATTCATTGTCCTCTCAGATGCGTAACGACTTTTGTTGCAATTCCTGCCAGGACAAAAATCAAGCCACAGGAGATCCACCAAAGTGTATCAACCACCCGCTTGGGAGCAATATAATAATCACCTTCTTTTACATAGTACTCCTCTGGCCGACAATGGACATGATATGGAATCCAATCTGATATGGGGATGGGATCGGTACAGACGTAGAACTGCCCCTGGACTGTTTTGTGCCAGATCAGAGAAACCGCCAGGAATGAGGGAATAAGCATTTTCACATATGTGATGACAGTCTTCATAGTTACCTCCTTGGGTGTTGTACCAAAGTCACCGTTCATTCTACATTATGGGGTAGTACCACCGTTGCTGTCACCTATGGAAAGGATCAAAGAACTTTCTACCATGTGGTACTCAGGAGCGAATGTATCACTTATGACAGAGAGGTGCTAATTGAGTAGGTGGTACACAGCCATAGAGTACAAGGCAGAAAAGAAAGGGGAAGGGATGTGTTAATGCTTGTTTCTCCAATCAGCAAGATATTGCTCTATCGCAACAATCAGCTCGCTGTTAAAATTGCGATAGTGCGTTTTTCCTGCCTCTTTCAGTTCTTTTATCAGATGTTCCGGGATGCGAACCGTTGTTTTGATCATGTTCTTTTCGGTATTCATATGCATATACTCTCAGCAGTGCCATTATACAAACAGGGAAGCACTCGTGCAAGAAGTAGATGCACTTTGATGGCAGATGGCACGCACCGAGCCATACAGATGCTGGCACTCTTTCGCTTCAAACCACTTTTTTCGACGCTCACGGACGACCGATTCTTAAAAATTCCTTCTTCCTCGGTGGGGGAGTGGTACAAAACAGTTTTCCCCTCATATCCGGCTCTATCCCTTTATCCACCAATGACAAGCTTATACCGTTGTGTATTGTGTTTCCCCTTATAGAAAAACACTGCCAGTTCTGCTATGCTGGGATAGATGAAACTGTTTCACCTGCAGCAGAAGTCCACAGCAAAAAAGCCGGCACGACGCACATTGACAAAAGAGGATATCCTTTTGGCGCAACGGATTAAACAGCTTCGTCAAGAGAGAGGTTTTACGCAAGAGGAATTATCTGATCTGCTCGGGGTGAACACGTCGTATATCACCCAAGTAGAGGCAGGGCAGCAAGGAGTGAGTTTACCCATGGTCTATCGTCTCGCAAAAATCTTTCACCTGTCTCTCCACGAATTCTTTTCTTTTTAATGCGCCTTCTGAGGAGGGGAAGAGCCGGCTGCTACCGGAAGGTCATTCTCTATTGTACCTGCTATATACCATTAAAGATTTCCGGATACTTCAAAAAACGATCACGAAGTCTTTTAGCTTCTGCACTATCATGGAGGCAAGTTGTAACGACTGTATACAGCTTTTGATGTGCACTTAAATCAATATGGTTTATCTGTATAGCTGTGTTATAGGCATTTTTAGCTTTCTGACATTCATGTTTATAGACAAAATAATCACCGAGTCCTTCGTATGCGCTATCACTGTCCAGAGAGAAGGTAAGTGCTTTGTCAAAATAGTCTTTTGCCTTGTTATAGTCCCCGTAGTGTGCGATGAGATAGGTACCGGTATTTGCATATGCATTTGCATACAGCTTAGGAATATCTGCAATCAACCAAAGATGGGAGAGGGGGACCGAGGAAGACATGCTTGAACCCAGAAAGCTGCCCAGGATAGTCTGCTGCTGTTTAAGAAACATCTCTTTCTCCATGTTTTGCTCTTGTGGAGTAGCTACTTTTAGGAGTAATCCGTAGGGGATCAACATCGTCTTCCCCCGTTGGTTAAGCCCATTATAATCATTATCATACGGCAGTATGAGAAATGTCGGTTTCTTTGTCGATAGGTACAGGCTAACACCGCTCAGAATTGCCGCATTGCCTCTATCATCGTAAGGAAGCGCGTGAAGCCGTATGGTCGAGGGGTCAACCTGGGAATTAAGCGCACAACCTTGGAGCACATGAACATCTTTGCGAATATCATATCCATATTGTATATACCTACTTGTAAAAAGAACATTGTCGTTTCTGGCTGCACAGAGGTAACTATTGTTCGGTAGGGAAGATAGAATGTCCCTTCCCAACGCATTTCCTATAGGTATTGCATGTAGATCAGTTCGGGGAAAATTAGTAGAGAACAAATAAAAGGGGACAACAAGAAAAAAACAGGTAAAGAGTGTTTTATAGAGGTGTCTTTCCAGAAATACCGGCGACACATGTGAGAGCAACCACAAAAGTAACTCTATGCTATATGCAATAGCGTAGGGGAACAATAGCAGATAAAAGAGGAGAGAGGCTATATAAAATTTCTCAGCGATCCCGGCAAAAAAAACACTCGGGTTTGTACGCAAGCTATACATAATAAACAGCGGACCAAACAATGCAACTGCAAGCAGTATGGCAAAAAAGAGGGTAAAGTGCTTTTTTTTAAGCATAGCAAGTATACCAATAGGGATACACACACTCACTATAAGCGGTAACTGTACCAGCCAGTACCAGACATAGTTTTTCAGTGCAATGATGCTGCCTGTAGACGTGAGGTTTATACCTGCACCAGACCATCCATAATCGGCTCGTGTCACAAGATGAAGAAAATTTTCGAGGTTTGAAGCGCGATCCCAGTTAATCGGCGGATTGTGTGCTGCGGCGAGAGGAATATAGAGGTAGGGCAGAAGCCCCAGGACAAATAGCCCAAAGCAGCGTATATATTCCACCGAAGAGATTTTCTTTCTAACCCGCAGGAGAAAAAGACACAGGGAAGGAAGCATAAGGAGGGTAAGCTCGTGATTTGCAAACGACAGG
>WNGL01010899.1_pt1 | contig 10444 bp, 9 predicted proteins | sample 5400591 | NCBI WGS metagenome assembly WNGL01 (sample SAMN13153377, study PRJNA577476) | soil metagenome | isolation source: 80 cm soil or saprolite under Garry oak tree replicate 1 | place: USA:California | collected 2016-06-15
CAAACGATATGGAGGAAGCCAGATCACGAGGTAACGACGACTACGTTGGATAAACTGTCTAAGGTCCTTGGTGTAACTCCTGCTGATCTGATAGAATATGTGCTGGATGGCAAGGAAGAGGCGTGAAGAAGATCTATTACACCTCTCGAGATGAATATTCAAGAGCTAAGGTCCTGCTCGGCGCAATTCATTGTATTGCCCATTAATAAAACGAGGCACATTATATACAAAACCTATCGTTCTACTATCGTTGCCCAACTTACTCCAAAGGCAATGCCAACTGAAAAGCGCCCGTATCAATTGGCTCAGGTATACCCATAACTTCCGGCGTTTGCCGGTGCGCAATCTCTATATCTGATACCGACATACCTCCCTCATCCGATGTTAATTGGCCTTGAAAAGCCTTATGCAAGAGTGTTTGAAATAGATGCTCTGCTTGACGCTCTGCTTCTCGTTGTCGCGTGCGTAATTTATTATACCCTTGGACAATATGCGAGAAATCCTGTTGAAGTGAGAGGGGGGGAATGGGCACTTCTAACTCTGCCAGTCGTCCCATATTAATCCGATCACGTGTCTGTCCATGGATCATTCCCGTTGCCAAAAAGAGGGTATGTGGTAAGTTTAAGAGCCAGCAGATATATTCGGCTGTTGCCTCCTTTGGGTTGACTCTTATCTGTACACAGTCTGCTTTGTTAAGCGCCACGGGAATGAAAGATGGCAAGTTACAAGCTCGCAGATTTGGATCTCCCAGGGTACCCACAATGACATCACCTGGCAAACAGCGATGTTTATCAAGCGTAGCAAAATGAGCTTCCGAAATATATGCTTTGTCGTCATTGATTAGCTGCCCAACGCCTATATTTTGAAGACGGATTACCCGAATACCTGAGCTAGTATAGTGTTCTGTCTTTAGGTTTGAGCCGAACGGCCCGTCTGAGAACTTAAGAGCTATGCTCCTCAAAGGTCGAATTTGCCAGTGCTTGGGATTCTTTGCAGGGTCCCCAAACATCTCCAAGAGCACCGACTGCAAATACGTACCACTCAGTTCCAGTGCATACCGTCGGAATCGGCGTAAACGGTCGGCTTTTTTGAGGATGGCAGTAATGCATTTTTGTTCTGAGGGAGAGTAAAGCGGTATCTCCTTCTCGTACGCATCATCGCGATTGAGTCCAGGGACCGCAGCGGATTTGTTTAGTTGAGTGAGATCGAGTGCTATGAGCATATAGTAAAGCCAATGTAGGTCGCATGGCCTTTTAGTCACTTCGACATAATAGGTAGTATCAATTGGCCAACAGGGTGATTCGCTAAAATGAACTTCACCAATAGAACCTTTACGCCCAATAATGATAGTCCTACCCTTAGTAATAGCTTGATTATGCCAGCCAACAATACCATTCGAACCATAAACTGGAATGGCTCCTCTTTTGCGTTGAGCCTCGGGAAGTCCATCACCATAAAGGAAATCGCAGAACTCACCCAATTTCTCACACTGTTGGTTCATTTTAACAATCCCTCAAGTTCCTTAACACCTTCATTAATCACCTTCTCCAAACTCAACAACCTCTCCATCGTCACCTCTGGCTTCTCGTAATAAGCCTCTTCTCGTTCCAATTGACGGTAGCGGCTGGCGGAAAGGTCGTAGTTATTGGCGCGAACCTGCTCTTTTGTGACCCAGAACTGGCGGTTAAGTTGGTTGATCTCATCCTGAAAGGGATGAATCTGGGCCGCAAGTTCGGAGTCTTTGCGTTGGGCTGCTTCCAGTTCTGTGTGAATGCAGGTATCATCCTCAGGGGCGATAACGCTCTCGAAGGTCAGGCGATTGACCTCGGCCTGGAGTTGTAGATGAGCGACTTTGAGGGGTGCGATCTGCTCATGTAGGTCAGTGAGACGTTGTTCGCGTTCGGATTGGAAGATGGGGTTGTGACGATTGCGCCAACAGACCAGGATATCAGGAATATCGTTTTCAGGGATGCGCTGGCGTTTGTCATCGAGTGAGAAGCCATCGTGCTCCATATCGTAGAACCAGATCCGATCAGTAGAGCCCCCGCGAGTAAAGAGAAGCACTGCTGTAGAGACACCCGCGTAGGGTTTGAAGATGCCGGAGGGCATGGAGAGCACACCGTCCAAGCGATTCTCCTCAATGATTTTTCGGCGAATCTCGATGTGTGCTCGGCTGGAACCGAAGAGCACCCCATCGGGCACGATTACTGCGACGCGTCCACCCATATCTAATGTCCGCAGGATCAGGTGCAGAAAGAGGAGTTCTGATTTCGTAGTATTACTGGGGAGAGTCGGGCTAACTTCATCCTTGTCCACCGCTCCTTTAAAGGGCGGATTCATCAGAATAACATCGTACTCTTTCGTCTCCTTGAAGTCTTTGGAGAGCGTATCCATGTAATAGAAACGTGGGTGCTCGATACCGTGCAACATCAGGTTCATCGAGCCGATACGCAGCATCGTCATGCCCGAGTCATTATCGTAGCCTCGGAAAGCCCGGGTCTGCAAGAACTCTCGTTCATCGTCCGAGAGCAGCTCGCCGGTCATATTGTGGGACCAACCTTCACTATCGTCGGTCAAGCTTGCGGAAGGCGTATACTGTTCCAGGATATGCTGGTAGGCGTTGACAAGGAAGCCTGCAGTGCCAGCAGCCAGGTCGCCGATGCGCTCATTGGGGCGGGGATCGATCATCTGCACCATCATGCGGATAATATGGCGCGGTGTGCGGAACTGACCGTTCAGCCCTGCTGTACTGAGCCTGCTGAGTAAATATTCGTAGAGATCACCCTGCACATCCTGGTTCTGAGCCGCGATCTGCATCTGATCAATCAACTTCGTGGCCTCAATCAGCAGACCTGACTTATTAATCTTGAGTTCCGCATTTTTCATATACAGTTCAAAGGAACTGCCGGAATTGCCCAGATTGCGGAACCAAGGGAAAACCTGAATGCGGAGATGTTCGAGTATTTTGGCTCCCTCCAAGTGTGACCAGTAGCCCCAGCGCATTTCCAAGGGTATGCGGGGCTGGTAGGGCTGCTGGCGCATCTTGGCCAGCTTCTCGCGGCGATTTTCCTCGTCATCCAGGCGTTTGAGGAAGAGAAGATAGGAAATCTGCTCAATCGCGTCGAGGGGGTTTGCCAGTCCTCCCGACCAAAGTTTATCCCACAATGAATCTACCTGGCTACGTAATTTCGCATCTGTTAGCATACGCTCTTACCACTCCTACGCTGCAAGGGTATCGGTAAAACTCAGGATATCACGGACCTGCTCTCGAGTAAACCATCTCTCCACAGCATCCGTACCAAAAGCTGTGAATGGTGATTCGTAGAGATCGAGCAATTGCAGGCGGCGTTTCTGTAAGAACACGTTCTCTACTGCTCTTAGGAAGCGGAGCTGGTCGGCATTGAAGGGACGCTGATTGATATACTCCTGGAACTGGCGGCGCACAATATCCTGGTAATCTGGAAGCCCTTCCAACTCGAAGAGTTCGCGCAGGAACTGAAGCAAACTGCTGACCTTCTTACCATATGCCTTGCGAATATTATCCTCCGAAAGCTCGAATTCGCCGTGCGTTAAATCGTGGCGCAGAGAGCGTTCCAGATCAATTAGTTGCTTGTCGGTTACTTGTTCGCCGTGGCTGATTGCCTCAATGGTGGGATTCGTATCGACCAGATGAAGAATGTGTTCCTCCACGCGCTTACGGTATTCTTCGACATAGACACGCTCGCTGCCGCCTTTGAGAAGGATATAGCCGTGCATCTCGATGAAGTCTGGTAAATCCAGGGTGATAAATGCATTGGGCTTCTCGCGGCGGTTCTTCATTTGTGGTGCCAGGACATCGATCACGCGGTCAAGGTCTGCTATAGAAGCCTTCGCAAGATTGCCGGAGGTACAGAGTTGGGCGAGTGGCTCCTGTTGTGGATCCTCATAGACAAAATTCGGCAGGCGGCTGGCGTCTTCGGCGATGGATTGTATTGTGGCTGTACTATCCTTGCCGCTCACAAGCTGTAGTTTGAGCCGCTCGACCTTGCTGGCGAACGTGGTCGCCTCGACATCAACACCAGGCGTATAGCGCTGGAGAGGTGCGACCTTGAGACGCAAGAACTCTAGTTTATCAATAGTCAGGTAACTCCAGAAACTATCTTCCCAGGCGATCTGGACATCCGGCAGTTGTTTTTTCACCAGGAACGACTCAGTAGGAATCTGAGCAATCTGAGCGCGAAGGCGCGCAATTAGCGTCTCGTGCTCTAGCGAGGGCTTGTTGAGGTATTGACCCAGCAGCTTGAGCCGAGTGTTAAACAGCGTAACCAGCACTGGCAGGCTTTGGGCGAGTTCCTCATCAGGAGGTTTATTGAAGTCATTTTCCCAGAAATCGATAATCAGGAATCCCTTTTTATAGCCATCTGGCAGCCGCTCTTTAAAGAGGCAAGCTGCCTGGCTACGTGTACCGCGACCGATCATCTGCTCCAGTTTAATGCGAGATTGTACTGGTTTCATAAAGACCAGATTGACTACTTCCGGTACGTCGATGCCAGTCTCCAGTAGATCGACGGTGATCGCGATGCGAGGGAAATTCTCTTTCTTAAACTGGTCGATTAGACTGCCTTTGTGATCCGACTTATAGGTGATGACCCGGGCCAGGCCAGGGAACTGGGGGAACATCTCCTCAAACACCTCGGCTAGGCGCAGGGCATGATCCTGGGTCATAGCAAAGACAATGGTTTTGCCAGGGAGCTGCCCTGATTGATCTTTGTAGCACTCTTCCCAGATTTCCTGCCACTGTTTGCGCAGGGTATCCTTGTTGCTCACTGTCTTTTCCAGGTCAGTGCCCTCGTAGTCCAACTCATCAGGGTCAATCCCCTGTTCGTTGAGAGCGTTGCGCTCTTCCTCGCTGAGATCGACGCCTTTAATGCCCTTGCGCTGGAAGCTGGTCCTGGCCTTATAGAGGCTGTAATCGACCAGGTAGCCATCGTGTACGGCCTCTTTATAAGTATAGAGGAAGGTGGGCGTACCATCCTCACAATCGAAAGTCAGAAATGTATTGCGATCAATGAAATCGGCTGGCGTGGCGGTCAGGCCGATGAGACGGCTATCGAAGTACTGGAGGACTTCATTCCATTTATTGAAAATGGAGCGATGGACTTCGTCAAAGATAATCAGATCGAAAAAAGCAGGAGTAAACGATTGGAAACAAGCGTTCAGAGTTTGCAGGGTCACAGTGTAGAGGCGACTGGTCGTATTGATAGTATGTGAAAAGATGCGCTCGCATGGTTCATTGGGGAGATGCTTCAGGAAGCCATCTTTCAGGGCCTGCTGTACCAGAGCATCACGGTCGGCGACGAAGAGAATGTGTTGCGTCTGGTTGGCGCGCAGGAAGACATCAATGATTGACATCACTGTGCGCGTTTTGCCCGTGCCGGTAGCCATAACCAGGAGCGCCTTACGTTTCTTTTTCTGCTCAAAAGCTTCACAGACGCGCCGGACGGCTTCCTGCTGGTAGAGACGATCGGTAATCGAAGGGTTGATAGCAATCTGGGAGAGAGGCTGGCGATGCTGGCGAATGAAGAGCAGATTCTCAAGGTCGGTAGAGGAGAAGAAACCGGAGACGAGGCGTTTATTGGCCTGACCAGCATCGAGGAAGTAGATATCACGTCCATTGGTCATAAAGGCAAAGGGGCGGAAGCTCTGGCGTTTCTCGATCTGTGAAACGTAGAATTCGGCCTGCGTCTGGGCAAGGCGGGGGTCGATACTGGTTTTTTTCGCTTCGACGACTGCGATGATCTCCCCGTTGGGTCGGTAGAGGGCATAGTCGCTTACGCCGGGGGGGAGATCGATATTATAGATTCCGCCACTTTCCCGAATACGGTCCAGTTTCTCTTTGAGCTCGGCCCAAGCTTTTGCATCCGTGCCATCTATGGGTATCTCAAGGCCTACTTTGTCAGGATTGTCGATATCCCAGCCTGCCTTTTGTAAGGCGGGGTCGATCAGCTCTTTTCTGGTTTTCGCTTCATTTGGACCAGACAACTTCCATGCTCCTATAAGTCCAATTTCATCATACCAACCATCATGCTGATTAGATGTGCAGCGCCTTTTGTCTGTATTTGCTCAAACGAATCTTCCAAAGCAGAGTCAAGAAAACGTTCACATTTTAGGTCTACTTCAATTGTGCCTGCGAAAGCTTCTACGACTTTCACTGCGACTTTCTCTTGTTATCACTGTCTTTGTAGTGAGTTTTGCTGCTGTGTAGCTTTGGAAACTCTTTTCGTGAGCAGTATAGCACGCTGGAGGTAACTAAGGAAGATATCCGGTTCAAGAGATAGCGGCCCATGTCAATCTTAATGAAGGGTGATGGTATAGAGTTCGAGGGGTTCCCCCCTACGGGACGCAGGTTACTGCTCATTCCTCTCAACACCCTTGCCGTTCGAAGTCGGATATAACTTCATCCACTTCAATCGTGCCTGGGATGTGCGTAAAAGCCATCCTAAAACCACAAGGGTATGCTTTGAGGTCAAGTCGCTCATAGGGTTGCTCTTGTAGTATCTCTTCTGCTCTCTGCTCTGCCTGCTCACGATCTCTGGCGTAGAAGGTGAAGAGCGTATCAACCTGCGCATTCATGCGGCAAAACAGTATCCAGAGTGTCATGGTGAAACCACCTCTACTTGCCGATTGTTCTGAGAGAGTACCCTTAGAAGGGTGATATGTAACAGATTATCATTACAATCGTAGTTCTGTCAACGCTACCCTTCTGCTACAATCCTGCCAATATGCAAGAGAGGAGAGGCGATGATACGGCTTCGGATTAGGGAGGTAGCAGAGGCAAAGGGAGTGAGCAGATTGCGGCTCTCTCGCATTGCGGATATTAACTACAAAACGATACAGGGTGTCTGGCGTGACCCTTACCGGGAGATATCGATCAAGACCTTGGAGAAGATAGGGCGTGCACTGGGTGTTCCATCCTCGGAACTTATTGAAGATGTGCCCGATGAATAGCAAAGCAATATCACATATGAAAGATTGGGAACGATTGTTCTGTTCAGAAGTTGAGGTAGCTGGTAATATATGAAACCATCAGAAAGTTTTGAGCAAAAAAGCCACGCGGAAATGAGTGGAGATGTTGTCGTTCAGCTCGTGCAACTTTTTGAGCAGAATGGTATTGATGTCGTTGTTGATGGTGGCTGGGGCGTAGATACGCTATTAGGTGAACAAACGCGCTCACATCAAGATTTAGACATCGCTTTACAGCACAAAGATGTCCCGAAACTCCGTGAGCTGCTCGAAGCACGTGGGTACAAAGATGTTCCCCGTAATGATTCTTGGGAATGTAACTTTGTCATGGGTGATGACAAGGGACATGAGGTAGATGTTCATTCTTATACCTATGATGCTCACGGAAAGCTTGTTTTTGGAGTTGAGTATCCGTTTGGTTCATTGACTGATACCGGGTTCATACAGGGATACCCGGTGCGGTGCATTTCACCTGAGTGGATGGTGAAGTTTCATGCTGGCTATGAACTTGATGCAGATGATTATCGTGATGTTTCTGCACTGTGTGAGCGATTTGGTATCGCTCTGCCGACTGAGTACGAACGATTTACTCGAGAAGGTGCCCATTGACCATCACCCATGTCTTCGCTGGCATTGCAGTGGCCGATTACGACGCGGCGCTCGCGTGGTACACGCGCTTCTTCGGACGGTCCCCAGATGTCATCGTGACGGAAAACGAAGCTATGTGGCAGGCAGCAGAGACCGGATGGATCTACGTGGTCGGTGACGCCTGCCGCGCCGGGAAGGCCTTGCTCACGCTCCTGGTGAACGACCTGGAGGACTATGTCGCTGAGCTTGGGCAACGCGGGCTTGAACCTTCCGCGATCGAAACCGTGCCAGGGCTCTATCGGAAAGCGGTGATGACCGATCCGGAGGGCAACATGATCTCCCTGGGCCAGGACCTCAGCACAGACGCCTGAGGTCTGCCGATTTGGCTCTTGAGTTCTGATTACGACCAGCAACTCTATGCTATCATTTCCTCTTCGACTTTCCCTCCTTACCATCCTCCTCGGTTTCTTCTGCTTTCCTGGTTTCTTTCGCCTCCCGAACCGGCGCTGCTATCCTGGTGAGTGACGCGAGCCGGTATACGCTGCTCTGCAATCTCTTCAACTGCTCCTTGAGTTCAACAATTTCTGGATCGATCACCGTCTCCTCGCAGCAGCACGGATCTTCGCAGACTTCCCTGCCGTATCCTTCGTGTCCATGCTTGCCCCTAGTCTCACAGCCGCAGGACTTCTTTGGTCGGTGATGACAGAAACTAATGCAATGGGAGCTTATGCCATTCGCAATGACGCATAAGTCATAATGCCCATACGGAACGTTTTGCGCATTGAAACGAACCGATTGCAACGACGGACCTGTTGCAACGCCCATAGTGCTGAAATCGTGTGTCCGGCAGTAATAGACGTTGTTGGTAAGCGTGCTTTGCAGCTGAACGAGAGGATAGTTCGTAGAGGCGTAACAGTCATCGCCATACATGTTCGCCTGGGACAGACCGTTGAGTTGTGTGCCCTTCAATAAGTAATAATCTGTGGCATAAGGAGTGCCATATGGGGTGACTGCCGAGATCGTAGGCCTCCATGCTTCTTCTGGACCACTATCGGGCGTATAGCATTGGACATTGTTCGAGCTTGGACTAAACAGCACTTGCCCGGTCGGCAGCAATATAAACCGGTTCCAGTACAGTTGCACCCCATTATTCGGCGGCGTGAGTGCTTGAGAGATGGTGTTACTGGCGGGATCGTATTCAAAAAACAGGATTGGAGATCCCCAGTTATTGAATAGGTAAGGGGCTGCCGCAAACAATACTTTGCCGTTTGGCAGTAAGCTAGCAGAGCAGTCGTTACACACAATTGTTTGGCCACCAACTTTGGGGATGTCCGGTCCAGCCATCCATGTACCTGTGCCGGTCGGGCTGGATGGAGGAGTATAAATGGCTGTCTTGCCAAAGCCCTTACTATTCGCCGCTCCAAAGAAGATGACCTTGCCGTTGTACATCAACATGCCTGGCCCGATTTCATGCATCACGGGATCAACTAGCGTGACCGGCAATGCCCCCTCATTCTTCCAGGTGTTGGATGAAATGATGTACTTCTCGGTTTGATAGGGAGCCCAGCATTGCAGCGTCACTATCGTATGATCCGGCAATAAAACCCACGTCTCTTCATTCGACCTGACAGCCTTGCTCGCGACTGGAGACCACGAGTTGGTTGATGGATCATAGATGACACACGAAGGCGAAAGTAGTGCCCCGATCATAAATCTGCCGTCAGGTAAGACACAGCAGCTCGCATCACCCACCTGCGACCAACCTGGAGGGGAGGGGATTGGACTCCAGGTGTCTGAAACAGGATCATAGATTTCACCCCTGTTAGTGTCGCCACCAGCGCCGCTTTGCTCGCCGCCAATAAGGATGACCCGCCCATCTTTGAGCACTCCAGAGGCATAATATCGCCTCCAGAAGCTCATATCCGCCAATGGTGACCATGTTCCATTGAGATAGCTTCCGGTGCTGTCGGGCGCTAATGCGTACCAGTGCGGCGTCGCTTCTTCCTGTGCCATTACCCTACCATCTGTCAGCAGGATCATCGTACTTGTGTGAAATGTAGGTTGGTTAACCAACCCTATCCATGAGCCTGGCATAGTTCCTCCTGTGTTTTGTATGAACCAGGGTCTCCATCGGGGAAATCTCCTCAATAGTTCTCTTTTCCCTGATCCATTGCCGTTCTCCTTCCTTTGCAATCAAGATAGGGAGGAGATCAATAGTCCAGTTTGACCACATTTACATCAGGATGGACGCCAGAGGTGCTATCATTTCGCGTATTAGATCTACCACGAGGAGAACATTTGCGAAAACATGCCACGTTTTCCCTGTTCATACGACATGTTCTATGATGAGATCTCACGGGGTTGGCTCTGCAACCTCACTCGAAGGAGCCTGCATGGACCATCTCGATGGAGATGAAGTACAAAACGGGGCGGAGAGCACACTCTACGACCGTTTTGCTGCGACCATCCTGGCGTATCTGTGCCAGCTGGTCTCGAACCGGCAGGATGCCGAAGACCTGCTGTTGGAGGTGTTCATGGCCGCTTGCAAGAACGAGATGCTCTCGGGGCTGCCCGCCGGGCGACAACTGGCCTGGCTGCGACGTGTAGCCCGGAACAAGGCGGTTGATCGCTACCGGCACACAGCGCGTTTGACCATGCTGCCATTAGAGCAGGCCAGAGAAACAGAGGATGAGGGATTGACACTGGAACAGCATGCCGAACGGCGGGAGACCTATGAGCGCCTCTCTCAAGCCTTTGGACAACTCTCTCCTATCCAACAGGAGTTGATCCGGCTGCGCTACGGTCGTGACCTTCGCCTGACCCAGATTGCAGAGATGTTCGAGAAACCAGAGGG
>WNGL01010902.1_pt1 | contig 10443 bp, 8 predicted proteins | sample 5400591 | NCBI WGS metagenome assembly WNGL01 (sample SAMN13153377, study PRJNA577476) | soil metagenome | isolation source: 80 cm soil or saprolite under Garry oak tree replicate 1 | place: USA:California | collected 2016-06-15
GGGGTACGCTCAACAACGAGGAGCGAGAGAAGATCAATCACCATATCGTTGCCACCATCAAGATGCTGGAAGCGCTGCCGTGGCCGAAGCATCTGAGTCACGTACCGGAGTATGCCGGGGGTCACCACGAGCGCATGGACGGGAAGGGTTATCCTCGTGGCCTGAAGCGGGAGCAGATGTCGGTGCAAGCGAGGGTCATGGGGATCGCCGATATATTCGAGGCGCTGACTGCCAAGGACAGGCCTTACAAGCGCGGCAAGACGCTTTCCGAATCGCTGAAAATTCTCGGGAACTTCAGGCTGAACGGACACATCGACCCGGACTTGTTCGACATATTTGTCCGCAAGAAGATCTATCTGCGCTACGCCGAGCAATTTCTCGATCCCGATCAGATCGACGAGGTCGACGAAAGCAAAATACCCGGATTTGCTGCGTGATCCCGCGTGACCCGACATCGGTCGCCGGGGTTGGCGGCCCTTTTGGATTCCATCGATGATGGCAATTTTTCAGTGGTTCGATACGGAGGAGATCGATGAGTTTGCGCAGTCGATCGCGGCGGAACTCGTCAAGCGCGCGCCCCCCGCGGGTCTGGACGCGCACGACGAGAAGACGTCCAAGCGGCTGAGAAATACGCACCACGCGGTCTTCTCCCGCGCCGAGCAATTCGCGCGTACCCACAAGCTCAATATCTACACGAAGGCGCGCTTGGGCAACCAGTTCCGATGGGCGCTGAAGGAAGCCGGATACCCCAAGGCGTTCGTCGAGACGTGGACCTACGAGCTGATCGCGCTGGTTGCGCTCAAATCGGGGCCTCCTCGGGAACCGGGTCGTTGAACGTATGTTCAGGCAGCTCTTCGGGTCCCGTAGGGGGGCAGCGGAAAAGCCCCCGACTCCGGGCCCATCGGGCGCGGGCGAAGATCCACCCGTCTCCGTTTCACGCAGGCTGGACACTGCGCTGCAACACCATCAGGCAGGGCGGCTGTCGGAGGCAGAGGTGGCTTACCGTGAAATGCTGACGGTCGATCCGGACAACATCGATGCGCTGCATTTCTTGGGCGTCATCTCCCATCAGCAGGGCGAACATGGACGGGCCGCCGAGCTGATATCGCGCGCCCTCTCGCGCAATCCTTCGAACGCACCGGCACACAACAATCTCGGCAATACGCTGGGGGCGCAAGGAAAGCTCAACGAAGCCGTCGTTTCTTACCTGAACGCTCTGGCGCTCGACCCGGATTACGTCGACGCACTCGTCAATCTGGGTGCCACCCTCAGGACGCAGGGCAGGCTGGATCGCGCCCTCGCTTGCTACAAGCGGGCCTTGGCTCTCGCGGCCAATGCTCCTGCGGCACGTGCCGGGCTGCAGGATGTCCTTAGGGATCAGAGCAACGTTGGTAAGGCTGCCCTCCACCCTGAGAGAGCGCCGACGCTTGAACCCGAATCTTTCGAGTGGCACTTCGATCAGGGGAATTCCTACAAAGACCAGTCCCAATGGGATGAAGCTGTTGCCAGTTACGAAAAAGCCTTGTCGCTGGCTCCCGACCTTTCCCCGGCATATGTCAATTTGGGCAACGTGCTCAATATCCAGGGCAAGCCGGACCAGGCAATTGCCTGCTACCGGAAGGCGCTCGTGCTCGATCCTGATCTGCTCGAAGCGCATTACAACCTCGCGGATGTCCTGCGGGATCAAAACAGACTGAATGAGGCGATTCCCTGCTACGAGAAGGTCATCGCGCTGCGGCCGGACCTCCCCGAAGCGCATTACGGCCTGGGTCACGTTTTCAGAAACCAGGGGCGATTGAACGAAGGGCTCGACTGCAACAAGAAAGCGCTTTCGCTCGATCCCGAGTACGTCGAAGCGCGCTGGGCGCTGGCGATGTCGCAGGTACCAAAAATGTATGGGACGGACGCCGATCCCGTGAGCTGCAGAACCGCCTTCGCCGGGCAACTGGATGAGCTGGAACGCTGGTTTGACGGGACTCGGAGCGCGCAGGGTTTCAAGGCGGTGGGCGTCCAGCAACCGTTTCCACTGGCGTACCAGGAAGAAAACAACCGCAGTTTGCTCAAGCGCTACGGAGATCTCTGTGCGCGGCTGATGGGCGAGTGGTTCGCGCGGCAGGGCTTCGTCGTTCCCGGGAGACGCAGCTCCGACGGCGTGATCCGTGTCGGGATCGCCTCGCAATACTTCTGGAACCACTCGGTTTGGTGGGCGATCGTGAAGGGATGGTTCGAGAAAATCGGCCGCGAGCGCTTCGCCCTCTACGCATTCCATTTTGGGGTTCGTCAAGACCAAGAGACCTCGCTTGCGAAATCTTCCGCGGCGCATTTCGAGGAGGGAGCAAAACCGCTGCGGCAGTGGGTGCAGGGCATCATCGACCGGCAACTGGACGTGCTGATCTATCCGGAGATCGGAATGGATCCGACGTCGATAAAGCTGGCCAGCCTGCGCCTTGCGCCGGTGCAGGCGGCGACCTGGGGACATCCCGAGACGACCGGGCTGCCGACGATCGATTACTACCTGTCCGCGGAAGAAATGGAGCCTCCCGGTGCGCAGGAGAATTACACGGAACGGCTCATCACCTTGCCCAATCTGGGGTGTTTCTACCGGCCTTGGGGGGGTGAAGCCATCCGTCCCGACCTGGGCAAGCTGGGCATCGATCCCGGGTCTCCGCTTTTTCTGTGCCCCGGCATGCCGTTCAAATACGCACCTCAACACGATTGGGTTTTTGCCGAAATCGCCCGCAGGTTGAGCCGGTGCCAGTTCATTTTCTTCATGCCGGAGGTGAGCGATCTGGCGGAAAAATTGCGGCAGCGGCTCGAAGCCGTTTTCACCCGATACGGCCTGAACGTCGACGAACATGTGATCTTCATTCCCTGGCTGAACGGCCCGGCGTTTGACGGACTGCTCGAGCGCGCCGATGTTTTCCTGGACACCATCGGATTCTCCGGCTTCAACACCGCGATGCAAGCGGTGGAGCAAGGGACCCCGATCGTGACGCGGGAAGGCCGCTTTTTGCGCGGCAGGCTGGCGAGCGGCATCCTGAAGCGGATGGGATTGCAGGAGCTGGTCGCTGGATCGGAGGAAGATTACATTTCGCTCGCGGTCAAGCTCATCCGCGACGGTGAATATCGCGAACGCGCCCGCAAGCGCATCGCAGCGGAGCGCCACGTTCTTTTTGAGGATATGGCGCCGATACGCGCCTTGGAGGACTTCCTGGCCGAGGTGGCGAAGTGACGCTGCGGTGGCCAGATGCGACGGGACATCCCGGTGACGTTCAGCGTCAGACTGTGCCGCAATTTAGATCAAAGCCGCGTTTTTCCATGGCTGAATCAGGCTCAGAAACGCCATAAAAGATAAAGACAACAATGCAGTACGTTTATCGATCCTAAGGCGGCACGCGACTTGCTCCTACCCACCCAAGCGCCATACCGGCGTGTTAAAGAAGGAGTGTCCATGAGAGCAATTCAGAAGGGCTTTACCTTGATCGAGTTGATGATCGTGGTTGCGATCATCGGCATTCTGGCCGCAGTAGCACTCCCGGCGTACCAGGATTACAGCAACCGGGCGAAGATATCCGAAGTGATCCTGGCTGCGAGCGCATGCCGCACCTCGGTTACCGAGGTCTATCAAAGTGCCACCACGGCGCCTCAGCCCAACTTCTGGGGCTGCGAAGTCACAAACGCCGCGCAGGGCGGGGCCTCGAAGTACGTACAGCTGATTCAAACCGACGCCAACGGCAAGGTCATTGTGACGATACAGGGCTTCGCCACCACCATTACCCCGGCCATCAACGGCACGGTGGTCACCCTGGTTCCGCTGAAGAGCGCCGGCGCCGGGAACCCGCCCGTGGCGATGACCTCTACGGACGTGGGCGGAAACACGGTCTTCGGCTGGCGTTGTGGCAACGGCACTGACGGCACGACCTTGAACCAGAAGTTCCTGCCTGGCTCCTGCCGCGGCTAACCGCAACCTCGTAATGAAAAAAGGTACCCTTCGGGGTGCCTTTTTTTTTCCCATGCTCGCTAGCATCGTCGGGCGGTTCCCGCACTGGATCGCCGCAGGCTTGATCGCGGGGCTCGCCTGCGGTCTTTACTGGCCTTTTCTGGGAAGCCCGCGGGTCTTCGACGACTGGGTGTTCTTCTCGGGACAGAACTTTTCCTACTATGCCACGCACCCGTTCGGTCTCGAGCTGAGGCTTCCTCCGTACTTCTCGCTCGCCGTCACCGAGGTGGAAATCGGGGGCATGGTCGCCCATCGGATCGTAAGCCTCGCCTTCCATATCGCATGCGCGTTAGTACTTTACAAACTCATCTACGATCTGCTCCGACTGGTTACGCCGGTGGATCGCCCGGAATACGCGTCGGGGGCGAACGCCAAGGCGTGGGCGTTCACCGGCGCAGCCCTCTTCGCGATTCATCCGGTGGCCGTGTACGGAGCGGCTTACCTGATCCAGCGGACCATCGTCCTCGCCACGCTGTTTTCGCTGCTGTCGATCGTGTTCTTCGTGCGGGGGCTTGTGCGGGGCCGGCACGCCGACGCCGTGTCGGCGGCGCTGATGTACAGCGTGGCGGTCCTTTCGAAGGAACACAGCATCCTGCTGCCGGGGGCGGCTGCGCTCGCCGTGTTGCTGGTCGGGGCGGAACGGCGCTTCTCGGTTCGCCATACCGCGATCTACTTGTCAGCCTGCGCGCCCGCGGCGATTTTTGTGACACTGATCAGAAGTTGGCTGATCGGCAGGGCGTACGAGCCGGATTTCGGTGCCGTCGCCAACCAGCTCGAGGGCGTCTTCGGGCATGCGGTCGCGGATTTCTCCTGGTCGATGAGCGCAGTCACTCAGGCAGGCTTGTTCTTCAAGTACCTTGCATTGTGGCTCTGGCCCGATACGGGGGCGATGTCGATCGATATCAGGGTTGATTTTCTCCAGACCTGGTCAGCGGGCTGGATCGTCCTGAAAGTCTCGGCTTTCGTTGCTTTCGGCGCGCTCGGGTTCCTGCTCCTGCGGCGGCGCGGCCGGGCGGGGGTCGCCGGGTTCGGAATGCTCTACGCCTGGATTCTTTTCATCGTCGAGTTGAGCACCGCCCGGTTCCAGGAGCCTCTTGTGCTTTACCGGAGCTACTTGTGGGCGCCCGGAGTGCTGATCGCAGTCACGGCGATGCTGAGCGCGTTTCCTCTCCGGGCAACGATGACAGCGTCAGTGCTGGCCATTCCCTTGCTTTTGTACCAGGCCCATGACCGCCTGGCCGCCTTCTCCAGTTCTTTTCTTTTGTGGGAGGATGCGGTTGCCAAACTTCCGGAGAAACCCGTTCCATGGGGCTCCCGAACTCTGTACATGATGGGCAGGGAATACATGTACAGAGGGCGGCCGGACAAAGCCATCGAGATCGCCGAAAAATGCATGGCCCAGTACCCGGACACGGTTCACTGTCACTACGCCCGCGGAGTGGTTCATTTCCTGCAAGGGCAATACGACCTGGCGCTTCGCTATCTGGTTCGAGCAGTCGAGCTGCAGCCCGACAGCGGGATTGCGCACCACCGTCTCGGACTGGTCTTGGAGGGACTTGGCAGGACCCAGGAGGCGAAGGCGGAGTACGGACGCGCGTCCGATTTGGGCTTCAAGGGAGCAGACTTCGAGATCAAGCGCTTAGAATTCACTGGTGCCGGCCTTCCGGTCCGGAGAGGGGCGGCTCGGCCTCGCGCCAAAAGGGAGCAGTGATCAGGTCGCGCGAATTGTCGGCAGCGACCGCGATCACGCTTGCGCCCTGCGAAAGGGCCCGGAGCGGCCGCCGGATTTTTCGAGCAACTTAATGTCCTCGATGATCATGGCGCGGTCCACCGCTTTGCACATATCGTAGATCGTGAGGAGTCCCACGCTCACCGCTGTCAGCGCCTCCATCTCCACTCCCGTGCGGCCGATCGTCTCGGCGGTCACCACGAGGCGAATCGCAGACCGGCGCTTCTCGGCGGCGAATTCGGCCGCGACCCGTGTAAGCCCGAGGGAATGGCACAAAGGGATGAGCTCCCCCGTCCGCTTTGCCGCCTGAATCGCGGCGATCCGGGCCACGCCGAGGACGTCGCCTTTCTTGGCGCCCCCCGCGAGGATAAGCTTCAAGGTCGAGGACGCCATGCGGATCGTGCCGCTGGCGCGCGCGACGCGACGCGTTTCGGGCTTGTCTCCGACGTTCACCATATGGGCCTGCCCGGACCCGTCGAAATGGCTCAATTTTCTCGACCGATTCATCTCCCCGCCTTCGAGCGACACGCAGGTCCGTGCAAAGGGACGCGTCCGGGAACCCAACCCGGAGAGCGGTATCATATTATCCATGAGAATCCCCGCCGTCTGCCTGGGTCTCGCGTTGTTGGTTCCGCAAGCACAGGCGCAAACCCTGCCGGAGCTGGGTGACACATCCGGTGCGCTGCTGTCGCCTTACCTCGAACGCAGGATCGGCGAGCAGGCGATGCGGGAAATTCGCTTGCGCGAACCGAGCTTTCTCGACGATCCGGAGCTTACCGAGTACGTGAACGAGGTCGGGGGGCGCATTGTGGCAGCGAACCCCGAGGCGCGTCAGGACTTCGAGTTCTTCATGGTGCGCGACAACACCATCAACGCCTTTGCGATGCCCGGGGGATTCGTGGGGGTGCACACCGGCCTGCTGCTAGCGGCGCAGACGGAGTCCGAGCTCGCCGGCGTGCTAGCGCACGAGGTGGCTCACGTGACCCAGCACCACATCGCCCGTCTTCTGGGAAAACAGGAACAGGCGTCGATTCCCACTCTTGTGGCAGTGGTTCTGGGCATTCTGGCCGCCCGCTCCCGTCCCGATTTGGCGCAGGCGGTCATCGCCGGTGCAGGAGCGAGCAGCATTCAATCGCAGCTCAACTACACTCGTGATTTCGAGCGCGAGGCCGACAGAATCGGCTTTCAATTTCTCCAGCACGCGGGTTTCGATGTCGGCGGCATGGGCTCGTTCTTCGAACGCATGCAGAAAGCGACTCGGCTGTATGAGAACAACGCGCCGGCGTATTTGCGCACGCACCCTCTTACCAGCGAGCGCATCGCCGATATGCAGAATCGCGCCCAGACCGCGGTGTACAAGCAAGCGCCCGATAGCATCGAGTTTCATCTCGCGCGAGCGAAGCTCCGTGCCGAACAGGGGTTGCCGCGCGAAGCCGTCGCGCATTTCGATGAGCTGGTGCGCGAGCACCGCTATGCCGACGAGGCCGGCGCGCGCTACGGCCTGGCCAGCGCTCTGGCTAGGGCACGCGATTTTTCCCGCGCCGCATCCGAAATCGAAACGGTACGCAAGCTGCTCGGGACTCACCCCATGGCGGAGCTGCTGATGGCGCGGGTGCGCCTCGGCGCCGGTGATCCGGCGGGAGCTCGCGAGGTGTTGCGCGAGGCCCTCGCTCGCGCTCCCAATTATCGGCCCCTTCACTACGCCTATGTGGATGTACTGCAAGGGATGGGACACCACCAGGCGGCGCTCGCATGGCTTGCGGAGCTGGTGAAAAGCTATCCGCGGGATGCCCGGATGTACAGCCTGCAAGCCAAATCCTATGCTGCATCGGGCAAGCGCCTGCTGCACCATCAGGCGCTTGCCGAAACCTACGTTCTGCAGGGAACGCTGCCGGCCGCGATCGAGCAGCTCCAGTTCGCGCAGAAAAGCGGGGACGGCGATTTCTACCAACTTTCCGCCGTCGAGGCCCGCTTACGAGACCTGCGCTCGCTGCAGGCCGAGGAGAAAAAAACCGCCAAGGGAAATTGAAAAACGCGTCCCGCGTTTCAGGATCAGCGGGAAACGGGGTCTTTGCCCGGCGCGTCGAAGTAGGCTTCGTAGAGGAGATCGAACGTTTTCTCGCTTTCGGTGAACAGCTCCTCGTCGCTGTTGCAGCGACGGCGCGCCCCCTCGAGCAGCGTTTCCACTCCGGCCGCCTCGGCGACCGGCGCACCACCCGTCTCGAGGTAATGCACGAGCGCTCCGATTCTTGTGAGCGTCTCGTTGTTGTCCAGGCTGAACTTCGCGAGCAACTCTTGGAATGTTACCTTGTCCTTGCTGTTGGAAAAGGTCGCTCCGTCGAAACCGAACCCGACCGCGGTCGAAGGGCACTGCTGAGTCTTTTCCATCCACATCAAACTCGCCTCCGGGTCGATGAAGCGACGAATGAGCCAAGCGGAGGCGAGCCGATCGGCCAGGAGGGGTTTGCGGGACGCCCAAAGGCGCTTGAAGTAATAGCGCCCCGTCTGGGTCAGGCGGCCGGAGTTGGGAGCGTCGGGAAACATCCTTTTTCGTACCTCGCCTTCGGTATCGCGAAGCGCTTGCGCAGCCTGCTCCTTCGCCGGCGAACCGAAAAAATCGAGCGCGCTGATCGCTTCGAATTCGCGTCGCTGCTTGTTGAGAACTCGAGCGATCGCGCTGGGCTCGGAAATCCCGAAGCCGGCACGCAGCCCCTCGACCGCTTTGATCAATTCCTCGTATTTTCCCGCCCGGTCGAAGAGCGACCGGAACGCCAGTCCTTGCTGCGCATCCAAATTCGTCGCCGGGAGGATATGCGCCGAGCCGTTGATGCGGCTCATGTGCTCGGACAGGCGTCGCAGGCCTTGCCGGTTCGCCCGGCTGTCCGGCAGCAGGTAGACGCCCTCGCGCAGCACCGCGCAGCCCATGGATTCGAGCGTGCGCAGCACCCGCATCCGTGCGGCCGGATCATCCAAGGGAAGACTGGCGACGTATACCAGCCATTTCGAATCAGGGGGTGGCGATTCCTTGGCCAAAGCCGCTCCTCGGTGAAGGTGCCCGCTATCGGCGTCCCAGTTTAAGTATCGCAAACCGTTTAGGCAACCCGGATACCCAGCGGATGCGGATGCGTGGCTTCATCGGAGATGCGGTTTGGTATATAGTTTCCGCGCTTCGAGTGTACTCGAGAGACGATGACTACCTTCGACAAGGATCTGGATGTGCGCGGCCTCAATTGCCCGCTTCCCATCCTACGCGCCAAGAAAGCCCTGGCGGAGCTGAGGAGCGGGGAGGTACTTCGCGTCCTTGCCACCGATCCTGGTTCAGTAAAGGATTTTCAGGCCTTTGCAAAGCAGACGGGCAATCAGCTGCTCTCGCATGATGAAGCGGACAAAGTCTTCACCTTCCTGATGAAGAAGAGGTGACCGATCGCAGGTACGATTGGCCGTCCTGATCTCAGCCTACATCCGTGGTTCCCGGATGATTCCCTGCTTCAGGTAGACGGGCCTCACGGCTTGCGCCCAACTCTTCAGGCCCAATGCGAATGTGGCTCCCGCGAGGACCACGATCAGGCCGCATCCGAAGAGAGTCCAGTGAGCCCCGATCACTTCGGCGAGCGCCCCCGCGGTGAAGTTGCCGATCGGCGCAAAGCCGAGGAAACACATGACGTACATGCTGATCACCCTCGCGCGCTTATCCTCGTCCGCGAGGGTCTGGAGGATGGTATTGATGGAGGCCGCAGTGACGACGAGCCCGGCGCCGAAGACCGCGAGGAACGCGAGCGACATCCAGAGGGTTCCGGACAGTGAGAATCCTGTCAAGGCGACGCCGGCCACCACGGTAGTCGAGGCGACGACCCGACCGAGCCCGCGCACCGAACCGCGCGCCGCAAGCGCGAAGGTGCCTGCGATGGCGCCCAGCCCGACCGCGCCGATGAGAAAGCCAAACGTCCTCGAGTCGCCGCTGAATGTCTCGCCGGCGAAGATGGGCATCAGAGACGACCAGGGCGCCGTGAAAAACCCCATCGCCATGAGGAGCAGCAAGAGACGCCGAGTGCCTGTGAAGCCGAAGGCATAAGCGAATCCCGACGCCAGCTCGCGCCACCACTCGACACCTGTATCGGGGGGCTTGCGTGGCTTCACGCGCACGATGGCGTAAGTCGCGATGATGGCCAGATAGAAAAGGGCGTTGGCGAGAAAGCACCACGCTTCACCGAGCGCGGCAAGCACCAGCCCCGCCACCGAAGGTCCGACGAAGCGCGTGGACTGAAACAGCATCGATTGCAGGGCGATCGCGTTGGGCAGATCCTCCCTGTGCTCTATCAGCTCCAGTAGAAACGCTTGACGGGTCGGCGTCTCGAACGCGGTTATGATCCCGAGGAAAAGAGCGAGCGCGATCAAGTGGGGAACGCGAATCGCCTCGGCGAAAGTGAGCAGCGCGAGCACCAGTGCCTGCACGAACGCGAGCGATTGGATCAGCATCAGGAGGCGCCGGCGATTGACCCGGTCGGCCCATACGCCGGCGATCGGGGATAGAAACAATACGGGCAACTGCTGGGCCCCTGCGGTCACTCCGAGCAGAAGGGCCGAGCCGCTGACGCGGTACACCAGCCAGCTCATCGCCACCATCTGGATCCAGTTCCCGAGGAGGGACAGGCCCTGGCCCACGTAGAAGATGCGGAAGCTCTTCGAGCGGAAAGCGCGCAGCGCGGGATGCACG
>WNGL01023105.1_pt1 | contig 10443 bp, 8 predicted proteins | sample 5400591 | NCBI WGS metagenome assembly WNGL01 (sample SAMN13153377, study PRJNA577476) | soil metagenome | isolation source: 80 cm soil or saprolite under Garry oak tree replicate 1 | place: USA:California | collected 2016-06-15
TTCGGCAATTCCTTACAATACCGGCAATCATCACAGCGTTGTTCTTTGGTTTTGTCATCCTTACTTTACTCCCGAACTCGTTGGAGCCGTTCGGGCTGCTATTGATAATCGTGTTAGCGATGCTGCCGATAATACTTCTCGCAAAGCCGGTGAAGGTCGATCCGAAGGCCGACCTTTCGCCGTTCATTGGAAATCCGCATAACGACAAAGTCATCAGAGTCAGGGGATGGAGCGCGAACGAGCTTCGCGAGATATTAAACGATTTTATCGAAGCAGACAGATCTGGTTCTTCTCCAGTGGACGTCGAAATAAGCAAGCGCGCTGAAGATGTCTATAGCCTGACATTCCCGCAGGATTTTCACCCTTCACGGTTCAGTTTTCTTGTGAACTACCTTGCCTATCCGAGTAACTTCGATTTGTCCGAACGAGAGGTTCTCGTTGCCGGCGAGACAACCTTGAATTCCGACTTTGAGGGCATTCCGCAAAGTCTCCTGGGAAAGAAAGCAATTATCTACGTTCCAGAAAATGATCGGGACTACGATGGTGTTTACCTGCAAACGGAAACTGACGATAACCTGGCGATTTCTTTTAGCGAGGACGTCTGGCGAAGCGTCAAGAATGCTCGACTCTCACGTGAAGTAAAGACGCTGCTTGCTTAAGCTATCATCTGCACATGTGTCTGCTTCATCACATCAGCGGCTCATTTACACACCAGCCCGAGGAACTCAAAAGCCACGTCAGCACAAAGACCGCCGATCTTATCAAGCGTGCGTTTGAGGATCTCGATCCGGCGAAGCTGGTTGACTATCACACGCACGTCGCCGGGATCGGTGTCGGCACGAACGGCACCTTTGTGAATCCCAGGATGCTGACCTGGCGACATCCGGTTCATAAGTTCAGATTCAAAATATATCTTAGCGCCGGGGATGTCCGGGACGTTGAGCGCGCGGATCAACAGATTATCGAGCGGCTGGCGCGCCTGGTTGGCAATATTGAAGGTCACGGCAAGCATCGGCTGCTGGCATTCGACAAGAATTATCATCGCGACGGCCGCGTGAATCTGGAGAAGACTGAGTTTTATGTTCCGAATGATTACGTCTTCGATATTGCCGAGGAGCACCCGGACTTGTTCGAGCCGGTGATTTCCATCAACCCTTATCGTCCTCACGCGTTGAAGGAATTGGAGCATTGCGCAGAGCTGGGTGCGAGGCAGGTGAAGTGGCTGCCGAATGCGATGGGTATCGATCCTTCCGATGAACTTTGCGACCAGTTTTACCAGAAGATGAAGGAACTCGATCTTGTCCTCTTGAGTCATGGAGGAGAAGAGAAAGCCGTTGAAGCTAAAGAGGATCAGCGACTTGGTAATCCTCTTTTACTTAGGCGCGCGCTGGAACACGGCGTGAAAGTGATTGTCGCCCATTGTGCCGGACTCGGCGACAACGAAGACCTCGACGATCGGGACCGGAAGCGCGTTTCCAACTTCGATTTATTTCTGCGCCTGATGGGCGAAAAGCGTTACGAAGGACTGTTGTTCGCTGATATTTCGGCGATGACGCAATACAATCGCAGCGGACGGCCGCTGAATACAATCCTGGAGCGCGAAGATCTGCACGAGCGCCTGGTAAACGGAAGTGATTACCCGCTGCCGGCAATCAATATCCTTATCAGGACAAGCGCACTCAGAAAGCATGGCTACATCACCAGCGATGAACGGGCTTGTCTGAACGAAATTTACGATTACAATCCGCTGCTGTTCGACCTTGTTCTGAAACGGATGATGAAAGCTCCGCGAACCGGCAATGGTTTTCCATCATCCGTGTTTATGTCGAATGCGGCCCTCGGCTATTGATCGGAATGGATAGAGGCGGCATGAAGAATCTCAAAGCAAACGTCGTTGTAATACTTTTTCTCCTGGCTGGTACATCGAGTAAATGCCTGGCGCAACAGAATAAGTCAGTGCCTGTTTGCAGCCAGGCAGCCTTCGCCACATTCAAGCTCGCGGCCATCAGCAAAGTGGTAAAAACACTTCAATCATTGACCGATGACGCGTGGTGGCGAGCTGATGTTGACCGCCTGAATGCGTGCGAGGTTCATGGTGCCGCAGGAGCGCTCACTGATGAAGAAAAGGAAAAATGGAGGCAGGGAGATTATCAGTTTTCCTTGCTGGGAAATCATGAAATGCGCGTGGTATTGCTCTCCGATCCCTGCTATCAAACCGGCTTCAGCGGGGCCAACGCCTTCCTGCTACTTCGCAAGAATGGAGCGGTTTATGTCACGCAAGTCCTCAATGGTTACTACTCCCGTGTCGATAATTCTGTCGGGATGGATTCCATCAGGTGGAACGGCCGACAAATCGTTGAAATCTCGACGGCAAACAGTTTCCCTCCCTCGTTAGTCTCGTATTACTTCGAGATCGATTCGCGGACTAATAAGGCGTTGCCAAAGAAACTTTTCCGGGATGGTAACAAATTCACGAACGAAGTCTACTCAGACATGCTGATGGCTGATCCAAAAGACCTGGGTTTGCCGCAGAGCGCTGCCGAATTGAGGGTGTTTGTCGGAAAAAGACTAGCGCCAAGCTTTAGCGCTTATGAAGAGAACGAGCATGGACGAATCGACGCCAACGGCCGTAAGTTGCGGCGAGTTGTATATCGCTGGAACGGCCGGTTCTATTTGCGAGCGAAATAATTCTCCGCTTTGCCCAGCCTCCGAATTCCGGGTAACTTATCAATTTCACATCCATCATTTCCAAGGAGAAGGAATGAAGCACTCTTTAAGCAGATTCGTTTGGCTTGCAGTGTTGGTCGCACTGCAACTCTGTCTGTCGACGGCTCCTCTCGTCTCAAGCACGAGCGCCGAGCGGGTGACTCAGCCGCAAGTGTCACGGCCGGCGCCAATCGCCATCGCGGTCGACGCTACTGATGCGCCGCGCAAAATCCTGCATGCGCGACTTGCGATTCCGGTGAAATCCGGCCCGCTGACTTTGTTTTATCCGAAGTGGATTCCCGGAGAGCATGGACCAACCGGGCCAATTACTGATCTTGCCGGTTTGAAATTCGCTGCTGCAGGAAAAACTGTTGCGTGGCGCCGCGATGATGTTGATATGTACGCGTTTCATCTCGATGTGCCGCCAGGCGCGAATAAACTAGACGTGACGCTCGACTTTCTCCTGCCCGCGAGTGCCGAAGGATTCTCTTCAGCCGCCTCGACGACGGCAAATCTGGCCGTCATCAGTTGGAATCAGATCCTGCTTTATCCCGAAGGTTATGGATCGGATGACCTGACGTATACCGCCAGCTTGCGGCTGCCTTTGCACTGGAACTTTGGCACGGCGTTGCCTCTGGGGCCGGCGGTGAATAAGCCGCAGGGCGTCAACGAAATCTTTTTCAAACCGGTTTCGCTTACCACGCTGGTCGATTCGCCGGTGATTGCCGGATCGCACTATCGCGCTCTCACGCTCACAGACGGCGACGTGCGCGCAAAGATGGGCGCGATGCCCGGCGGGTCGCCTGTGCCTTCGTTTGAGATCGACATGGCCAGCGACAGCGACGCGGCATTGCAAATGAGTCCGGAACAGATCGCCGAATACAAACAGCTGGTGCTGGAAGCGAATGCGCTGTTCGGCGCTCATCATTACGAGCACTACCATTTTCTCTACACGCTCAGCGACAACGTCGCCCATTTTGGACTGGAGCATCACGAATCCAGCGACGACCGGGTTGCCGAGCGTACGCTGCTCGACGCGCCGCTCAAGAAAACCAGCGCCGATCTCCTGCCGCATGAATTTGTCCATTCATGGAATGGCAAGTATCGCCGGCCGGCAGGTCTGGCAACGGCCGACTATCAACAACCGATGAAAGGCGAGTTGCTTTGGGTTTATGAAGGATTGACGGAATATCTCGGCAGCATTCTCGCGGCCCGCACGGGTCTGCGCACGCCCGAGGATCAACGAGAACACCTCGCCGGCATTGCCGCCTATCTTGATCGATATCCCGGCCGCACCTGGCGGCCTTTGAGCGACACAGCTATCGCAGCGCAATTGCTCTATAACGCGTCGAATGCGTGGTTCTCGTGGCGCCGCGGTGTCGATTATTACGACGAAGGCGAACTGATCTGGCTCGAAGCCGACACGATCATTCGCCAGCAGACGAAAGGCGCCCGGTCTCTTGATGATTTCTGCAAAAGTTTTCATGGCGCACCCAGCGGGCCGCCGATGGTTAAGCCCTACACGTTCGACGACGTCGTCAGAACGATGAACCAGGTCGCGCCGTACGACTGGCGGACTTTTTTTACCACCCGGCTAAATTCTACCGACGAGCACGCGCCGCTCAACGGAATAATAAACGGCGGCTGGCGATTAATTTACAACGATGTCGAAAGCGATTATCAAAAGGCTTTGGAAGAGGCAGACAAGTCTGTTGATTTCAGTTACTCACTCGGCCTGCGAATTGGAGAAGAAGGCGCGATTACGGATGTCGTTCCCGGCACCCCGGCTTATGTGGCCGACATCGGTCCGGGGATGAAGATCATTTCCGTCAACGGTCGCGCCTATTCCAGCGAGGCGTTGCATGAAGCAGTCAGGGCCGCGAAGAATTCAACCAGACCGATCGAACTGACGCTGCGCAATGGGGCGTCCGTGAAAGGGTTTGAGATTAACTACTACGGCGGCGAGCGATACCCGCATCTCGAGCGTGAACCTTCACGTCCGGATCTGCTGGCGCAAATCATAAGGCCGGTTGTGCCGCGACGATAGTAATCTCGAGACAGCACAATTCTCGGGTTGGAATTTGTTTTGGAGTACCGTCTTTAGGCGGAAGCTGAAATATGGAGCCGCCTGAAGGCGGTACTCCGAACTCACTCAATGTTCTCCATGATCCAGATGTCACCGCCCTGTGGTCGGAAGCGATCAAAAAGGACCCAATTGCCGCTAGGTGACCAGACCGGATAATCAATCCGCACGTCCGGATCTTCGAATTCAAAAACTTTTTCCGGCTTGCCGTTCCTGAGCGGCGAAACCCAGAGTGTCTTGTGACCGATTACGTCCATGATGCGCGAATAGTCTGGCGACAAAGACATGTGGGCCCCGCCCGCTACTTCACCGACCGGCTCTGGGTCACCACCGGCACCCGGGATTTGAAGAGTTTGGGCGCTCCCGTGACCCGGACTGCGAAAGATGATTCCGTCGCCCTTCTGGTTCCAGCGCAAAAAGTGCCCCATCACACCTACGTCAGTAAGCTGGCGCGGGCTCGAGCCATCGGCATTCATGATCCAAACTTCGGGCCGCCCGCTTTGATCTGAATTATAGGCAATCAATTTTCCGTCAGGGGAATAAAACGGATTCACATCGATCGAAGACGATATCGTCAAAGGTTTTATGGCCGCGGTCGCGACGTCGATTGACCAGATATCCGCGGTGCCGGCGCGGGATGAAAAAAACACGATATGTTTTCCGTCCGGCGACCAGTTCGCCTGGTAATCACCGCCGGCGCCCCGGGTCAACTGCCGCGTCGACCGATCGGCAATCGAATACAGCCAGATATTCATCTCGCCGGTGCGATCTGAATTGAAAGCAATAATGTTGCCGTCCGGCGACCATGCGCCGCGACTGTCTTCGCGCGTGGTGGTAATTACTTCCTGAGGGGCGCCGGTAGGCTTCCCGCTCTCGGGCGCAACGGGCAGCCTCCAGATGTCCGCATTCTGCTTCAAGATCGAAAACGCCAGACGCCGTCCGTCGCGCGCAATTGCGATCTCGACATCCTGGCCCGCGCCGATCGTTAGCTGTTGAGGAAGACTGGACGGCGAGCCATCGGCCGACATGCGCACGCGCCAGATGTTGATGCCACCGCCGCGGTAGGAAGAAAAATATATGTATTCTCCCGACGGCGACCACACCGGATTGATGTCCTGGACCGGATCATTCGTGATCAAACTCGATCGCCCGCCGCTGAGATCGACTATGCGCACATCGAACTTTGTTCGCTCGATGTTTTGAAAAACGATCTTCGTCCCATCCGGAGACCAGCGCGGGCGCACGTGTCCCACAGCTTCAGAAGTATCGGAAGTAATTTGTTGCGGATTGTGCCCCTGGCCATCGACCACCCAGATCCTCCGCGGCCCAACCCACGAAGCGTCAAAGGCGATCCGCTTGCCGTCGGGAGAATAATCAGGATTGAATCCATTTTTGATTAACCTGGTTTCCTTCCGCGAAGCAAGGTCCATCGCCCAGATGTCACCATCGAGGAACACGCCAAAGACGTCGCCCGGTTCCAGCCTCACGCGCGGTTGGCGGGAACGGACAAACAGCAGCGTTTTTCCGTCCGGTGAACAGGCGGGTTGAATTTCATCATAATCGCCGCTGGTCAGCTGTGATTCTTCGCCGGTGACCACGTTCTTGCGAAAGAATTTTCTCAACCCCGCACGCTCGCGGCTGAAAACCAGTTCCTGTCCATCCGGGAACCACGCGGGATACTCTTCAATCGCTTCGTCAAAAGTTATTTGCGCGAGTTTGGGCACGGCCCGCTCGATCGGTAAACTTCGCGTTTCCGAATCGCTTCGCTCCCTCGCGGGAAGCCTGATGAGAGTGTCGCGCGAGTCGTCGGCTGGCGAAAGCGACGCTCCGTCGACCCTGCAGAACTTCAACGAATCGTTCTGATAGGTTCTCAAACATGACGGACAGCGTTTCATAATGGGTCAATGATTGTAGCTGGCTTGCCTTGGACGCGCCAGAGCTCTCAAATCAGGATCGAGACGGGCCGGCGGTACTCAAGTCTGGATCTTCACATTTGGCAGACAAGCGTCCTGGTCGTATGATTCACACATGATGCAGTTGAAGCGACGAAGGGCTCCGCGATGACGGTATTACTTAAAGATTCCTATGGCCGGGCGATTCGCGACCTGCGCGTATCGCTCACCGATCGCTGTAATTTTCGCTGCTTCTACTGCCTGCCGCACGGCGAGCCGCCGATTGCCCCTAAAGAGCAGATGCTGTCTTACGAAGAAATCGAGTACGTATGTGAAATCTTCGTCGAGCTGGGAATTAAGAAGATTCGCCTGACTGGCGGCGAGCCCATGATGCGCCAGGATATTGAGGTAATCATCAATAAGCTGGGAGCGCTAAAGCCAAAAGGTCTACAGGATCTCGCGCTGACCACCAATGGTTACTTTCTGCCTGACCGCGCGCAGGGATTGAAAGCGGCCGGGTTGGATCGCATTACTATCAGTCTGGACAGTTTGAAGCGAGACGTGTTCAAGCAGATGACTGGCGTCGATGTTTTGGAACGCGTGCTCGCGGGAATTCAAGCCGCAAAAACTGCCGGACTGGAACCAATCAAGATCAACGCCGTCATCGTACGTGGTCACAATGAAAACGAGGTGGCGGACTTTGCGGCGTTCGCGCGCGAGTATGACGTGAAAATACGATTTATCGAATTCATGCCGCTCGACTCCGGGCACGAATGGTCACGCGAAGATGTTGTTTCCGGCAGAGAGATTCGCGAACGGATCGGGGAGAGGTTTCCACTGGCACCTGTCGATGCGAAGAGAGGATCAGAAACCGCGAGCCGTTATCGTTTTGCCGACGGCGCGCCGGGAGAGATTGGGATTATCGCCCCGGTCACCGAAGCCTTTTGCGGCGCGTGCTCGCGGATTCGCCTGACTGCCGACGGTCAGATCCGCACCTGTCTGTTTTCAACTGTCGAACATTCCCTGCGTGACGTAGTGCGCGATGGCGCTTCGCGCCAGGAGATTATCGACTTCATCGAAGCCGTCGTGATGAAGAAAGAACCGCGCCACTACATCAACGATCCCGAGTTCGTTGCGCCTTCCCGTTCGATGAGCTTCATCGGCGGGTGAGGGGCCTGCTTGCAATCCAATCACTCGAGAACCCCTGACATGAAATCAAAAGCTTTTCTCATCCTGTTGGTATGTCTGCTGTGCGCGATCAGCGCGCCGGCGCAGCGCCAACCGGCGATCCAGACCGTTCAATTTCAAAGCTCGCTTCTCGGAAAAACACTTCCTTACAATGTCATTCTCCCGCGGGATTACGAAACATCGCGAACCACCCGTTATCCGGTTTTGTATCTGTTGCATGGCTTGTTTGGTCATTACTCTGATTGGGCGACCAAAACCAATGTCGCTGAATATGCGGCCCAGTATCGAATTATCGTGGTGATGCCGGAAGGAAATGACGGTTGGTACACAGATAGCGCGAGCGTCCCTGCCGACAAGTACGAAAGCTACATCCTGAAGGAATTGATTCCTGATGTGCAAAAACGTTATCGCACGATTGAAACCCGCTATGGGAGATCCATTGCGGGGCTTTCCATGGGTGGTTACGGAGCGCTCAAGTTTGGCTTGAAATCACCCGACAGTTTTGTTTTTGCGGCTTCGATGAGTGGCGCTCTGGCGGCAGCGACATGGACAGAAGACGATTTGAAAGCGCTAAAACCCATTCGCGATTCAGTCTTCAATGTCTTCGGGCCGGTTGAGTCACAAACAAGGAAAGCAAATGATATTTATGACATGGCGCGGCGCGCGTCCGCCGCGCGCGTCGCAGCGCTGCCCTATTTCTATCTCGACTGCGGCACCGGCCTACGGCCCGGGGCGAAGCCGCGCAAACTCGCGGCCTGCAAACGATTGCGTTATCCTCTTTTTGTTAGCCCAACTCAGGTTTCTGAAACGCCCGGGTTCAAGATTGCTCGACTTTGCCATTCAAACTGCGCGTGATGCCGGACACCTGCTGGTCGAGCGTCTCGGCCGCATTTCGAAAATACATAACAAGGGCGAAATTGAATTACTGACGGAATCCGATCTGGCCTCGGAAAAACTGATCATCGATCGCATCAGGACTTTTCACCCGCGTCACTCAATACTCGCCGAAGAATCAGGTGAAACCCGGTCAGCAGATCGCGCTGACAGCAAAGGCGAGTGGAAATGGATTATCGATCCGCTCGACGGCACGACCAACTACGCGCACGGCTACCCGTGCTTTTGTGTTTCGATCGCGCTGGCGCATAACGACGAACTGGAACTCGGGGTTATTTACGATCCGGTGCGGGACGAAGTATTTGCCGCCGAGCGCGGGCGCGGCGCAGCACTAAATGGCAAACGAATTCGCGTTTCGCAGATCGACAACCTGAATCGCGCTTTGCTCTGTACCGGCTTTCCCTACGACGTGCGCGAGCGCAGCGAGTTCGCCCGCCATTTCTCCAACTTCATCATGAACGCTCAGGCCGTGCGTCGTGATGGCGCCGCGGCTATCGATTTAGCCTATGTGGCCTGCGGGCGCTTCGATGGTTTTTGGGAAGAAGGGTTAAAGCCCTGGGACGTAGCGGCCGGCGTGTTGCTGATCGAAGAAGCCGGCGGGCGAATTTCGAACTATGACGGCACGCCTTTCAACATTTACCATCCGCCAATTCTGGCGAGCAATGGGCTGGTCCACGAGCAGATGATGCGAGTTCTGGCGATATAGACAATGAACCGTTACAGGTACTAATCGGCGATGAATCCGAATCCCACCCGGTTTGACACCAATATTGTCCAAACGGCCAAACGAGAACGTGCTTGTTGGGTTCGACTCAGGTCACTTATTTCCGATTACCGCGATTCTAACGAATTGGCGGCGGCCCAATTTTGAAAAAAGATATTGTGCTTTGCAACCAGACTGGGCCAGCGTCGCATCAGAAGCGACTTGTGGCAGATTTCGACTAATGCAGTTGTCGTGAGTTAGTCGTTCCTAACCTCACACGTTCCAGAAACAACTGATTTATAGAAGTACCTGACCGTGGCTTTATCGAACGGTGCAAATTTCTTAGAGTGCACTCTTTCCTGGCAGAGAGCACGCCGAATAATGTCCTCAATCAAGGAGTTTGGTTTTAAAATGCCGAGTCTCAGAAGTACCTCAACCTCACAAATCAATTTCGTTAAGAAACCCCACTTAGCTGGAAATGCGATTCAGAATTGGAAAGACAAGAAGATCAGCCGCGCAATCGTCGTGGCGATCCTGCTTTCACTCCTTGCGACTTCCACTCCTGCCGCGCCGCAAACAATCGCCGAAGCAGCAACTCGCGGCGGAGCAGTCACGAAGCGATTGTTGAATTCCATCAGGACTCGTCGATTAACCAGCGGGGTTCAAAGAGAAGATAACGGCATGCCGCCTTCTCCGGTAATCGCGATTTATATGGCGGCATGCCGAAGCAGACCAGCACGCGAACGCAGACTCTGGGGCGCGAGAACTCCAGACCTGCGACGGTAACCGTTGCCCGAAATTCTTTGATCAGGCGAAATCATGCAGTGATGGCTCCGCTGCCGCTGCGTGCGCCGAACGAAGACCCATTGCCGGATGACGAAAGCAGCTCACTCTATCTGGCATCGAATGGAGTTGGTTCGCCGCCAGGCAGGAGAAGGCCGGGCGCAATAACACCACCAGTGGCGACCCACGGCACT
>WNGL01010906.1_pt1 | contig 10441 bp, 10 predicted proteins | sample 5400591 | NCBI WGS metagenome assembly WNGL01 (sample SAMN13153377, study PRJNA577476) | soil metagenome | isolation source: 80 cm soil or saprolite under Garry oak tree replicate 1 | place: USA:California | collected 2016-06-15
GGCCCGGCCGTGCCCTCCAGCGAGCCCAGCGTCGCGTGATGCACCGGGCTGCCCTTCGCCCGGACCTGCCCGTCCCGCTTCACCCGCGCTTCGGTGACCGCGACGACCTTGCAGAACACCACGCGGTCACCCGTCCGGACCCGGTCCGTCCCGCCGATGACCAGCGCGGACCGTTCCGCCTCTCCCAGGTCCCTGCCGCTCTTCAGCGGCGACGCGACCAGCTCCAGCGGCATCGCGACCATCATCCCGGCCCGAACAGGCACGGCAGCAGCCAGGACAGGATAAAAAGAAGACACGTGAGGCTCCGGTGACGAAGTGCGAAGTAGACGATCACACTTCTTATCCGGAGCCTCACCCATCTCGCAGGAAACCTGAACAACAAGCCCGCAGCCAGCTGCGATCACACAGCGCAACCACGACCGGAACCAGTCCCAGCCGTTTCGCCTTAAAGCCGCTGGCATTGGGTCCAGCGCGGCCGACCAGATCGGATCTTCGGTGCGCGTGCGAAAGCAAACGGACAGCCTTCGACCGGTATCACTCGCCTTGGGAGAATCCTGGGCGGTGGAGCATCGAGGTGTGGGACCGAGTTGTTTGCGTACCGGCATCCTTGCCCGTTCTGCCGGTTATTTGCCGTCTGCCAGCCGGCGCAGCGGCATCACGTAGCGCCAAAAGGGAGTTGGCGGGTCTCAGCTTGAGACAGGTGCCGGCGGACTCGCGCATATGCTGAAGGCACGACGCGAACCTCTCGTGCCACGCGGGCCCGGCCGAGCCCGCGATAGTAGTAATGGCAGGCTGGGGGCAGGCATGTCGCGCGGAGCGAGCTTGCAGCCGGACGTGACCGATGAAACCCGGCTGGCCCAGGCCAGGGAACGGTTCCTGACAGGAGAGCCCATCGAGCCGGGCCAGGTGCGTGACACGATCCTGGCGTCCTGGCGGCGCTCCCGGGAGTGGCATGTCGCAGCCGACCACATTGACCCTTCCTACGTCCGCGATCCCGGCCTCGACACCCCGCTGACCCGCAACGCCCTGCCGGTGCTGAAAGACCTGCGCAAGAATCTCGAGGGCCAGCCGATCAGCGTCATCCTCACCGATGCGCATGGGATGGCGCTGTTCAGGCTGACAGCCGACCACGATCTCGAACGGCACCTGGACAGCGTCCAGCTAGCACCGGGCTTCAGCTACGCCGAGGAGTTCGTCGGCACCAACGGGATCGGCACCGCGCTGGAGAGCGGCCAGGCGGCGCACGTGTTCGGGCACGAGCACTACGCGGAGCACCTTGAGGACCTCGCCTGCGCCGCGGTGCCGATCCGCCACCCGATCTCCGGCCAGGCCATCGGCGCCGTGAACCTGACCTGCTGGCGCAAAGATGCCGACCGGCTGCTGATCGCGCTCGCCCAGAGCACCGCCGGCCAGATCACGCAGGCGCTGCTGAATGACAGCAGCGCCGAGGAGTTCCAGCTGCTGCGGGAATATCTGCGGGCCTGTCGGCACACCGGCGGGTTCGTCTTTGCGCTAGCCAACGACATGGTGCTGATGAACGACCAGGCGCGGGACGCGCTCGACCCCGGCGACCAGGCCGCGCTTCTCGGCCATGCAGCCGGGGCGCTGGCCGGGGACCACCCTGGCCCCGTGGATGTCGAGCTGCCGACCGGGGCCAGCGCTCGGATGCGCTGCCGGCCTCTGCGCCGGAAGGGCAGGCGGCGGCTGGCCGGCGGTGTCGTGCATGTGAGGCTGGTCGAGCCGGCCAGCCAGGCTGCGGTGGATGCGGGGGCAGGCTCGCAGGTGCGCAGGTTCGGGCCGGCCCTGGTGGGCTCCGGTCCGCTGTGGCTACGCGGGTGCCGTCAGGTGGAGGCGGCCTTCGCCTCGGGTGAGTGGCTCTCGCTGGAGGGCGAGCCCGGAACCGGCAAGCTGGCGCTGCTGCGGGCTGTCCACCGGCGCCGCAACCCGGCCGGCGCGTTCCACATGCTGGACGCCGCTGAAGCCGGTGATCACGACTGGATGGCGCGGACGCTGGGCGAACTGCTCGAGGGCGAGGGGAGCCTGGTCATCCGGCACGTCGACCGGCTCAGCACCCTGCGGCTGCAGGCGCTGTGGATAGCGCTGGAGCAAGCGCTGGCCGCGGGCAGGCAGCAAGTTCTCTGGGTGGCGGTCACGCTCAGCCAGGGCCCGGCCGTCGGCGACCTGGCCGGGCTGCTGAAGTTCTTCCCAGGCGCCGTGGAGCTTCCCCCGCTTCGCCACCACATCGAGGACCTGCACGAGCTCGTGCCGTTTTTCCTGGCCAAGCTGAACCCCCACGGGCCACCGGCCTGCTCGCCCGAGGCGATGCAGCTGCTGCTGCGGTCGAACTGGCCGGGCAACACCGAGCAGCTCTGGCAGGTCCTGAGACGAGTCGCCCAGCACCGGCGTACCGGGATTATCTATCCGGGTGACCTGCCGCCGGAATGCTGGAGCGTGAGCCGCCGGCTGCTCAGCCCGCTGGAGTCGATGGAACGCGACGCCATCGTGCAGAGCCTGCTGGACCACCACGGCAACAAGGCCAAGGGAGCCGAATCACTGGGCATGTCCCGGGCGACCATCTACCGCAAGATCCACCAGTACGGGATCATCACCCCGGCCAGCTGACCGGCGTGCGCCGCCGGTATTGGCTCATATTGAGAAGAGCGCTTTGCCACATACGGAACGGCGACGATTAGCGGCTGACCTTTAGCAGGCCGCTCCGAAGGAGGCAACACCATGCAAGACTTCAAGAGAGGGACAGTCCGGGCGAACCAGCTGACGTTCGAGTACCTGACCGCAGGAGAGGGCCCGCTCGCGCTGTGCGTGCACGGTTTCCCCGACTCGCCCTACAGCTACCGCTACCTGCTCCCGGCGCTCGCAGAGGCCGGCTACCGGGCGGTGGCCCCGTTCAACCGCGGATTCGCCCCCACTGAGCTACCCGATGACCGCCACCACGTGCACAGCAGCACGATGGTCGCCGACCAGATCGCGCTGCACGAGGCGCTCGCCGGCGACGGCGACGCGATCCTGATCGCCCACGACTGGGGCGCGGTCGGAGCCTGGGGTGCAGCCGGCAAGGAACCCGGCCGGTGGCGGCGCTGCGTCGTGCTCAATATCCCGCCATTCGCGATCTTCGGCGAGAACATCGTCACCTACGACCAGATCAAGCGCTCCTTCTATTTCTGGTACTTCCAGAACCAGCGGGTCTGCGAGCAGGTGATCTCGGCCGACAACTTCGCGTTCATCGACCGGATCTGGGCGGACTGGTCCCCGGGCTACGACGCCTCCGAGGACCTGCCCAAGGTCAAGGAGTGCATCCGCGACCCCGCCCACTTCAAGGCCGCCCTGGGCTACTACTGGGGACAGTTCGACCCCAACCGGTTCGGCTCCGAGGAATGGGCCGCCGAGCAGGCCGCCGCCTGGGGCCGGGACATCACCCAGCCCACCCTGTACCTGCACGGCACCCAGGACGGCTGCCACGGCATGACGCAGGAGCAGGTCAACCGGGTGCCAGACCACTGCGGCCCCGGATCACAGTCCGAACTGATCGACGGCGTCGGGCACTTCCTGATGGTGCAGCGCCCCACCGACATCAACAAGCGGATCCTCGAATTCCTGGCCGCCTAGCTCCGCACCACGGCACCGGCAGATCGGTCGCGGCCACCCGCAGCAGGGCGCGCCTGCCCGCCGCATGCCAGTCAGTGCGTAGGCATGCGCGCAAGCAACGTGCTCGATTCGGCATGACCGAGCGTGGCGCAGTTCGGTGATCAGTCCAGGGGCGAGTCGCGGGCCAGTAGAGCGGCTCGCTGGCGGCTGTCACAGGCAACCGGCCGCATGGTGCTGGGTCCGCAGGGCGCGCAGGATCAATTGCCTATGGCATCAGGGGCCTACGGCATTGACAAATCCGCTCCCGCCCAGCATGCTGCCCGGCCTCCCAGGAGCCGCCAGAACTGGACGATCTGCACGCGACTTTGCACACCGGCGATGAGGCTGACCGCCACGCCCGATTCGGCAGGGAGATCTGATTCCCTACTGAAACGGTTGAGAAGGCTGCGCGATCGCCGACAAGATCGAGCCAACTGTGAGTGAACATGCCGGTCGATGCATAAATTTGCACGCCGACAACGCCCTCAATTCGGCAATGTCGGGTGTCTCGCACGGCATAGGCTGCGGATCGGCGTCGGCCGGGCAGGTGCCATGGCGGGCTGGGGTTTTGCTCCGGGGTGGGCTTGCTCCTGCCGGCTGGTGCCTGCTGGCTAAGTGACGCGCTGGCTGAGCCAGCTCAGTACCTGGCCGGCGATCTCACGCCAGCCGTGGTCGATGGTCAGTGAGTGGCCCCGGTCGTTGAACTCCCGCAGGTCGGTGATGGCCGGGGACTTGTGGTACAGCTTGCGGGTCGACCGGGTGATCGACGCCGGGACGGTGTGGTCGTGGCCCCCGGCGATCAGCAACAGCGGCCCGCGGGTCTTGTTGCCCATGCTGACCTTGGCGGGCGACCGCCGCGACAGGTTCGCGGCGGCGGCCTCAAATAGCGGCTTGCCCGGGGAGGGGACCGTCCACCGCTGGTACAACTCGGCGGACTCCTGCGCGGGCAGCGCGTTCCCGAAGCCATAGCGGAACTGCTCCGGGGTCAGAGCGACCGCCTTGTTCTTGTTCGCCGGGCTGCGCAACGCGATCGAGGCGACCCGCAGCGCCGACGGGGGTAGATACAGCACGCCCTTGACCGGCGCCGCGTCGATCGCTACTCCCGCGGCCGCGAGATCCTGGCCCAGCAGCCGCTGGACGATCAGCCCGCCGAAGGAGTGGCCGATCACGATCGGCGGGGCGTCCAGGCCGCGGATGATCTGCGCGTAGTGACCGACGACATCGTCGATGCCCTTCCCGGCCACCTGATCGGGATGGCTCCGGGTTTCCTCGACGGTATCCAGCTCTCCTGGCCAGCCCGGTGCCGCCGGCGCGTAGCCCGCCTCCTGGAACAGTTCCGTCCACGGCGCCCACGAGCTCGCATGCAGCCACAGACCGTGAATGAAGACAACATGCCTGCCCGCTGGCGTCATCTCGAGACCCTCGTCCCTGGTACGCAGCCCGCTGCCGGATCACCGGGTGCTTGAAGATCAGTGTCCTACCCGCTCCGCAAGCCCAGCAAGCTTCGCAGATGCTGACATACGCTCGCAGCGGCATGTGAGCACATTACCGCGGGAGCGTCAGGACGTGGCTGCCAGTGGGGCTGCCATCGGGGCGGTCGCCTATGATCGCACCGGCAGCCTGCATCAGCGAGATCGCCGCGCTGCGGACCTTCCGGACCCAGCTCGACACTCACCTCATCGCCGATCGCGATCCCCATGCCGGTCAGCCGCTTCGCCGCCAGGGTCAGCGCCCATCCGCGGTCAGCCGGCACGAGCCTGGTGCGGATCCGGCAGCCGCCGATCGTGCCGCTGACGGGATGGTCGGCCTTCGCGCCCCACGCCTCATCTGGGTCGAACGGCACCATGATGGCCGCGCTGTCCCGGGGCCCGGCGGCGATGACGGCGCGGAAACGCTGCGAAGCCATGACCCCATCGTGGCACGACGCCGGCGATGGCGAGAGGTCAGTCCGGAGCGGCCAGTTCGGCGGCGCTGATCGACAATCATCGCGGCCGAAGCGGATGACCGTCGAGCCGTGACGAGGAGGGCCATGCAGCCAAACGATGCGAAGGACTCTTGATAACCGCGCGCTGACCCGCCGATCTGGACGGTTGGCGGCACCTCGGGGATCACGAGTCGAGGCATCCAGATCAGGGCAGTCTGCGCGCCCGCGTCGACCGCTTCTGCATAACAGTGTCGGCGGCACGTGGAATTCACGCGCCGTTGACAGGCAGCTTCCTTGGCCTGCACATGGTCGTGGCGTGGTCCCGCCAGGGCTCGGTGACGCCTCGGACTCGGCGATTTCGCCCCCGGCGGGACGGATTTACTGGCCGCGGCCGGTGCGTTCTGCAACCGCTCGATGTGCTTGGCCACCACGGGACGAACGCGAACCGCGCCGGTCAGCACCGCACCGAACAGGTTGATTTGCATGCGTGCTCGTCCGGCTCGGTGACTTCGCCAGGGCCTCATGACGGCCCAATCGGCATAATCACCAGAGTCAGACGAGGATCGTGCCGCCGTCGATGACGCTGACGGTTCCGGTGGCGTAATCCTGGTCCATCAGCTGCAGGTAGGCCTTGGCGACGTCCTCGACCTCGGCGACGCGACCGAGCGGCAGACCGCGGCCGATGCTGTCGTACATGGCTTCGCGGTCGGCTTCGGGGATCTCCGACCACAGCGGGCTACGGGCCACGCCGGGAGCGACCACGTTGACCCGGATCGGTGCCAGTTCCACGGCGAGCGCCCTGGCCGCCGAGATGATCGCACCGGAGGCGGCCGAGCCGAGGAACCAGCCGGCGCCGCCTCGGAACGCCGCGGTGCCGCTGGTCATCGTGATGGACCCGCCGGGCCGGATATGCGGGACCGCAAGGCGGATCGCGTCGAGGGCGGCGACCAGCCGCAGTTCGAAGAAGGCACGACCCTTGTCCGCGGTGTACTCGGCGAGCGGGGTGGAGACGAGGGGCCCCGCCGCGGTGTACGCGAAGTGGTCGAAGTCCCCGGCGAACTCGAAGAAGGCCGCCAGCTCCTCGGTGGAGGACGCATCGACCGCGCGGCCCACCGAGCCTGCGGGTAGCTCGGCAAGGGCCGACTTGACCGAGGCCGGGTTGCGGGAGGCGACCACGACCGATGCGCCGGCTGCCGCTGCTGCCTTCGCGATGGCCAGGCCGATCCCGCTGGTCCCGCCGAGAATAACGACGCGGCTGGCAGTGGAGATGGACATTAATGTGTCTCGCTTTCTTTATGGGACCTTCGTGCGATCAGCGGGAGGCGCAGGCCCACCTGACACCGGAAGCGGTGTTCCGGTCAGTTCGGCGCAGGCCGCGAGCAGGCCCTCCTGCACGTCGGTGACGGCAGGGTGCGGGGCGCGCCGGGCCTTGTGGTAGAAGTACGCGCCGCTCGCCGTCGCGGCGGGATCGTCGCTCACAGCGAGCCACGCCTGGGTCAGGTGCGCCTGGCCGAGGTCATCGGGCGCGCCGGGCCCGCCCATTTTCGTCGGGACCCAGCCCGGTTCCAGCGCGTTGGACAGCACCTGCGGCCAGCGCCGGGCGAGCGCGAACGCCAGGACGACGTCGAACAGCTTGGAGTCCGAGTAGGCCTGGGCCGGGCTCCAGGGCCGCCGCTCCCACTGCAGGTCGGCCAGGTCGGGGCTGCCACCCCGGTGCATGTCCGAGCTCAGGTACACCAGCCGCCGCGGCGGGGTGATCATCGCCGTCAGCAGGAACGGGGCCAGCACGTTGATCGCGAACACGTGGCTGAGCCCGTCGGCGGTCGTTATCTTGCGGGGCTCGCGGTAGCCGACGCCGGCGTTGTGGATTACCGCGTCGAACCGGCCGGAGTCGTTGGCCTGCCGCGCCACCGACCGCATCTGGTCGATGCTGGACAGGTCGCCCGCCAGCACCCCCGCGGCGCCGGGCGCGGCAGCCCTGGCACCGGCCACCCGCACCTGGTTCCTGGCGTGCAGCACGACCTCGTGCCCCTGGCTGATGAGCAGCTGCGCGGCCATCAGGCCGAGCCCGTCGGCTGACCCGGTGATCAAGATGCGTGACATGGGACTCTTCGTTCGATTGATCCGGGCCAGAGCGATTCGCGTGCCCCTTCTCCACGTTGCAGGCCGACAGGGCCGCTCGTCCAAGACCCTTTGCCGCGCCTGTCATACCCTGAAGGCATCACCGGGCAGGCACCATGAACCTGGACCTGCGCAAGGTGCGCTACTTCGCCGCTGTCGCCGAGCACCTGAACTTCGGCCGTGCCGCGGAGGCGCTGCACATCGCGTAGCCCGTGCTGTCGCGCCGCTGCTGGACCCGTGGATCGTGAGGGTCCCCGGCCCGGGATGCCGTCGGTCTTCAACGGCTTTTGGCTCGCGGATGGTTATCGGAGGGTCGTGGCTGGGCGAGTGGCCGGGGGCGGCGCGTGGGCGGCCGGAGGGCTGCCACCAGGATGGTCCAGCTGATGAGGGCGAGCGCCGTGATCGATTCGATGGTTAGCGATTCGGTGACGAAGGACGCCGTGATCGACTCGCGGAAGCCGAAGAGGCCCGCGGTGAGGCTGATGATGAGGGCGCCGAGGGTTGCGCAGGTGTAGCCGGCGGCGAGCAGTCCGGCGAGCGGCCGTGGCCATGCCAGCAGGACGGCGGCGAGAGCGAACCCGGCCACCGCGTCGAGAAGGAACAGCGGCCCGTTCGTGGGGATCTGGCGGTATCCCTCCTGCCACAGGTGGAGATGGACGTACCCGATCCAGGTCAGGAGGGCCACACAGCCCAGGCGTAGCAGCAGAGCGACGACCATGCCGGCTCGGCCTGGTGCCGTCGGCTTGCGCGGCGCGGCGAGCTGCCGTAGCCGGAATGGGGTGGGTTGGGTCATTGTGCTGGCCTTTCGCGCTGGGTGCTTGGCGTATGAGAGTGATCTGGGTCTGCCCGGTGCCGCGTTGACGCTCGCGGTCGTGGTCAGCGGACCAGGTAGGCAGCCACTGCCCGGAGCAGCTGCGGGCGTGCCTGGGCCCACTGCGCGGCCGGAGCGGCCGCGATGATGACGCTGGCGCTGGTTTGCCCCTGGACCAGGCACGCGATCTCGTCGTAGTGGTGCCCGCCGATCCGGGTGACATAGCCGTCGATGAGGCATGATCCGGTGCCGCCGCGGAACGTGACCCCCTGGGCAGCAGAGATCTCGCGGGCGGAAACCGCGTCGTCGGACCGCAGCAGCCGCAGCCGGAAGGCGGCCCAGTCCTGCAGGCGCTCTGCGCCTTGCCGGGGAGTGGCGTTGAGGTAGAGCTGGAACCCGCCGCCCGGGCCCAGCCGGGCGGCGGACACAGCGTCGGTGTCACCGGCGATCGGCCGCAGCGCGGGCGGGTAGGACAGCACCGCGGTCCCGTTGGGCAGTCTGAGGTGCGGCCAGCTGGCGGGTGCGGCCGCAGGGTGCAGAACGGGGAATGCCCCGCTGGGCGAGCGCCCGGGCACGGCGAACACGATGACGGCGACGGCGACGGCGGCCAGGGCAGCGACCGCGGCTAGCGCACGCCAGCCGCGCCGGGCGATCCGATCTGTCACTGCTCTTCCTCTCCTGGCTCAGCGGGCGGACCCGGACCCGGACCCGGCCCCGCCGCGGCGGCATGCGCGGTGTGCGGCGGCCTGGCGGCTAGATGTTGCCGTCGCCATCGCTCGGGCCGCCGTTGTTGTCGGCGTCACCGTCACCGCCGTTGCCCTGCGGGATGGGGTTGACGCTGTGCGCGGGTGCGGTGGCCGGGGCGTGCGTCGGCGCGGGACTGTGAGCAGGTGCGGTGGCAGGGACGTGCGTCGGCGGGTGACTTTGCTGATGGGACGAACCGGCCGAGGCGGTCGAGCCGCACGCGGCAAGAACGATGGTGGCGGCGCCGGCGGCCGCCAGCACCACCAGCCCCTGAGGCCGGCGTTTGAGGGCTTTCGCCGTGGCAGCTGACTTGGTCATTGTTTCTCCTCGTTCTTTTGTTTGCTCCTCGGTACCGGTCCGCGGGCAAAAGACACCTCGGTACGGACCTACCTGGACATCGGCTCTTGGCCCTGACGTACTTCGCGCCGTGAAAGCACACGGACGAGCGGGCTGTGACAACCGTCAGGCCTGGGGCCGCTCGCGGCGTCGCGGTAAGCGCCAGTCCCGGTTCAGCACCGGATCGTCCAGGACCCCGGGCGCTGCCGGAGTCCGCGACTTAGCGGTGTTTCGGGCATGTGATCACGCTATGTTTGCCGGGCCTGAGTTCGCATCCGCAGGCGCTGATAGTCATGGCCTGCGGGTTGATAGCCATCCTGATAGCAGCCGTTGGTGCCCCCTTAGAGGTCCTGACAAAGTGAGAGGGTTCCGCAGTCCGTCGCCAGCAGATGATGGCGCAGGCGAGGGTGAGGAAGGCCTCGTGAATGTCGTCGCGGTGAACGTGCTGCGGCGCACTGCGGTGTACTCCTGCCGGCTGCGGCTCTTTGAGGGCGGCACGTTCACCGTGCGATCGGTGGTCATCACCGCCGGCGTTACCTGGCGGCGGCCTGGCGTCCCCGCGCCAGCCGTCCGGCGGAAAGCTCTGGCATCTGCCGCCGCCGGCCGGCGTCCCGCGGCGGCAGGGACGAGCGAAGATCATCCCGGACGGCGGTGCGACCGGAGTCGGCTTGCTGGCCGTTACCTCGGACCAGCAGATCCTTTGCTGCCGGGTCACTGGCGGGTGCCGGCGGCCGGTGCTGGCGCCGCGCGCGGGGGGCCGGTAGCGTGAACCTGGCGGGTGGCGTTGTCTGCGCGGGCGGTTCCACGTGAGGCCCTGTGATGCTGCTAGATCGGCTCCCGGAACGGGCGGCGCTCAGCGGGCT
>WNGL01012208.1_pt1 | contig 10440 bp, 12 predicted proteins | sample 5400591 | NCBI WGS metagenome assembly WNGL01 (sample SAMN13153377, study PRJNA577476) | soil metagenome | isolation source: 80 cm soil or saprolite under Garry oak tree replicate 1 | place: USA:California | collected 2016-06-15
TTGTCCGAGTGCGTCGAATTTTTCCCGGACGTGTTCGACCCGGCCGATCCGCGCAAAGGCGGCAGCTTCGAAGTGATCCAGGAAAAGAAATGGGACAACACGCCCGAGGACGAATTGCGGCACGACGTCACCGACGAGCTCGCCGCCTACAAACTGGCGCAGTTACCGTTCCCCGGCGTCTTCGGCGTCTTTTACCAGAACGACAGACCGACAAAGAATTCTCTCGAGAAAAAATGGATTGAGAGCAGTCGCGAAAAAACAGGCGGCGCGTCGGACTTGGAGCTTCTCCAAAAAACGTTTGATCGGATGAAATAACAACGCGTCTCGCGTTGTTTGGGTAGCGCATGCGTCTCGCGTGCTGGTTTGCGCGTCTCGCGCAAACGAACTTCTTCTCGAGATTCGTCATCGTTTGCTATGATCCGCGCCAATGGCGTCGCGCGAACAGAATGAAAATTTAAACATTGGGAAGAATTGCCAGATGGCGGGCGACGATACGTTCGCGAATTCGCAGGTCGTGCTGGCGGCCGCGCTCGCTACATCAAAGACGTGGATTCAAATGAACGCACAGTTCGATTTGCGCAGGAAATCCACGATCAAACTGGTCGCCTCATAGCCGTGCACGAGAAATTTCCTGTCGATTTGGGGCACAAGCAGTTGTAAAATCCACTCGATGAAGGTCACTCGCCAGATCACCGCGGACAAAATTGCCGATTACCTGCACGGTAAAGTCAGCCAGGCAGAACTGGTCGATTGGGCCGAGCGCGCCATGATGGACGCGGAATTTGAGGAAGCCGACATGGAAGTTTTGTCAGACATCATCGGGAGACTAGGTCTGGCCGACGTCGCGGAGTTCGGATTGCGTTGGCAGGATTGCGAAGAATTTCTTCGCCGACTGGGCTACCGCGCCTGAGCGAAGCCGAACGGGTGTCGGCTGCGAACAATGAAGTGGCGGCGGAGCCTGCCCTGAGCTTGTCGAATGGGTCAGCCGCAAATCTGCTTGGGGGAAGCACACGTGCCTCGCGTGTTGGTTCCGGCGCCTCGCCGAGACGGACTTTTGCTCTGTGTCATACTTTTCTGTATTGACTTACATTGCGCCACGCGCTTTACTTTGAGGCATGGCGGATACAGCCAAAGCAGAAACGGTTTCGTTCACGGTTAAGGGCCAGGTGGTCATTCCACGCAGAATCCGCAAGGAGTTTGAAATCGAGAATGGCACAAAGGCAGTCGTGCAGACAACGCCGGAGGGAATCTTGCTGAAGCCAATCACCGGCGCGGCGATCAAACGCGCGCGCGGCATTCTGAAACGGAAACCGGGCGAAAAACCATTCCGGCAATGGTGGGCGGAATACAAAAAAGAGGAAAAAGTATTGGAAGAAGCGAAGTATGCCCGGCTGCGTTCTCGATAGCTTCGCGCTTATCGCCTACTTCCGAGATGAAGCCGGCGCGGACAAAGTCGAGAACTTGCTGCACAAAGCCGCAACCCATCACGAGCCGCTGCACATGACCGAAGTGAACTACGCGGAGGTGCAATACATCATTATTCGCAAAAACGGATTGGCGGGTTGGGAAACGGCGGCTGCAAGTCTCGTCTCGTTGCCGATCACGTTTCACCCGGTCACGCGCGAACTGGCCGACATCGCGGCGCGAATGAAAGCGTCTCATCGGATCAGCCTGGCCGATGCTTTTGCTTCCGCGCTCGCCAAGCACCGCAAATGCGAACTCGTTACCGGCGATCCTGAATTCAAAGCAATCGAAAGCGAGCTGAAGATCGCTTGGTTAAGATGAAGGCCAATGCAGCCCGATCCTCGCGACTACGAAATCCGCATCTGGTATTCGGCGGAAAAAGGTGACGAATGCTTCGTCGCCCAGGTTGTCGAATGGCCCCGCCATCATGGCGCACGGCGACAAGCAAGAGGAAGCGGCCCGCCAGATTCAACTCGCACTGGAAGGTGCTTTGGATCTCGCCGAGCAAAGCAGAAAAGCTTGCCGGCCGGCTCCCCTGCGCAGTTCCGTGAGCAAATAACGAGTACCTACATTGCCCGCCAAGCGTAGCACTTCTCAAACGGCGACCGTTACTCGCAGGAAGGTTGCAGGGATGGAGGTGGCATCCTTGCTTTTGTTCTGGCTCTTGAACAGCTCTTCCAGCTCCTTCTGGAGGTCAGCCGCTCGGCCGTTCTTTCCTGCGGCGTCGAATGCGTTCATGGTCGGCCCGTAGTATCTCCTAAACTCATCCACGAACGCCGACGGTGTTCCGGGGTAGTTGAAGGTAAACGTGTCCCGCGCGAAGGAGATATCGTCTTTCGAAACTCCCGCCGCGGTGAAACGCTCGATGACATTGCTCTCGACACCCCACGTCATCGGGCTAACGAAACCTTCCGGCGGCGGCGGCGTGTAGCTTGAGCTGATCTTCAATATCTGCGCCACGAGCGTCGGATCGTTCGGAATCCAGTTGCCCATCACGATCCGACCTCCCGGGCGCGTCACGCGCACCATCTCTTTGGCGACGTCGAACGGCTTGGGCGCAAACATCGCGCCGAAGACACTGACGACCAGATCAAAGCTCTTGTCCGGCACCTGCTCGAGATTGGAAGCATCGCCTTCCTGAAACTTGAGATTAGTTAGGCCGTGCTCCGCTGCGCGCCTGTTCCCAGCCTCGACGAGGTTCCGCGCGATATCGACGCCCAACACGTCTGCGCCGAGTTTCGCCGCCGGCAAAGCTGTGGTGCCATCGCCGCAACCGAGATCCAGCACCTTGAGTCCTTTCGTGATTCCGAGTCGCTGCACGAGCGCCTCTCCGCTCTCGCGCATCGTGTCGGCAATCCGCGTGAAATCGCCTTTTTCCCAGAGCGCTTTGTTTGGATTCGCAGGAGCATTCATAACTGCGATCTTATCGGCTGACTTGTGTCGTTCGCAAAGTAATTGGATTCGATCATGAAAAATTTGCCGACACTTCACTTCATAATTTTTCCTTCTTACTTCTGCCTTTCTATGGTCCTTCATCCTTCCTGGTTCCTACGTTCATTGTGGAGACATGTGTCCGAAATTGTCTGAAAAATTCTCGCTATTGTTTTTGCGCGAGGGAGGCGACGATTTTTTCGAAGCGCGGATCCCCACGCAATGGATCCCATAACGGATCTAACTGGAGCGAGCCATAGCTTAAATAGCCGGGAATACTGCTCGCGATGCGCAATTGCTCGAAGGCGAGCTCTTTCTGCCCGACCCACCCATAGATCACCGCCAGATACTGCACTAACTGCGCGCCATCAATCGAATCCTTCGTCACCGGCAGCAATTCAACCGCTCGCCGGCCCACCCGAACCGCGTCTTCCTTATTTCCGAGAACTGCATCGATCATTCCGAGCGCACAGAGAGCCTGCGCGTAGTCCGGTTGCTGACTTACGACTCCTTCAATTTCCTTCCGGGCTCGATTAAACGCGTCCCTCGCCGACGCAACCTCACCGCGCAAAAGCGCCACGCGCCCCTCGCACCAGGCGCGAGGAAAAGGCGTGTCGCCATGACAGCCATTGGCGTCAAGTAAAGATAACGCTCGTCCGGCCGCACTCGAGTCCCGCTCCCATAGGGCGAGAAGAAGCCATTGATCAACGACAAGCTTAATCGCGGCAGGTTCATCGGCGATAATAGCCTGAATCGTGGAGTCCAGTGGCTTTGTGTCGGCCCGCCAGTCGAGATCGACGCTAGCACGTTGGACGCGGACGCTCACATCCTTGGGCGCAAGCGCGACCGCACGATCCAATGTGGCAGCAGCATCTGCGTACCGCCGCAACACTGTGTAGGTAAGAGCAATCTGTTGCAGAGTAAAAAAGTTTTGCGGATCCAACTCCACTGCGCGTTCCATGTTGTGCGTTGCTTTATCCCAGCGTCCCTCCCGGCGGTCGATGTACCCCGTCAGCAGAAATGGAAGCGGATCGTTCGGCAGGGCTCGTCGCGCGGCGGCCAGTTGCTGCCGGGCGCGATCATAATCGCGATACCCCCAATAAAGATGTTTCGCCATTGCAAGGTGAGCTTCACCGGAGTCCGGACGTAATCGCTTCACCGATCGGATGGCTGCGTCGGCCAAGTCGAGGCGCTCTTGCGTGTGATCGAACTCAAGCAAGTACATTTGGTCATGGGCATGGGCGAGTTGATAATATGCGAGGACAAATGACGGGTCCCGCGCCACCGCCTGCTCGAGCAACCGAATAGCCTCAAGAAGCATCGAATCCTTAGGTTCGTTAAACACGGCCTTCTCAATCAAAAGTTTCGCGCGGAGATAAAGATCGTAGGCCGCGAGATCAGATGTCGGTTGCTCTTCGATTGCGGCTTTCTCTTTTGGTGAGAGTTTCGACTTCAATTGAGAGACGATTTGTTCAGCTAATTCGTTCTCAATCCCAAATACGTCCGCCAAATTCCGGTCGTAGCGTTCCGCCCAAAGATGCGCGTCGGTTCTGGCATCGATCAATTGAGCACTCACGCGGATACGATCGCCGGCTCGCTGAACCGTTCCTTCCAAAATATGCGCAACACCCAAAGCGTTAGCGATTTCACGAAGGTTGTGCTGAACACTATTTTTGTACTGCATTACCGACGTGCGACTGATGACTTTGAGATCAGCGACCTTGGCCAGATTCGTCCGAATCTCATCTTCAACGCCATCAGCGAAGTAAGCGTTCTGTTTGTCATCGCTGAGATTCTCGAATGGAAGCACTGCGATACTTTTCTCAGGAATGACCGCGTTCTCGCGCCCCAGTGTGCGGTGCACGGCCAGATCGGCCGACTTTCGAACGGAAATCTCATACAACGCCAAGACTGCGATAATCAGGGTAACCAACCCGCCGCCCACCAGCGCGATTCTACGCTGTCCGGTAAGAGTAGTTTTCGGCAGGGGTCTACTAACCGATTGCTTGCATCGGTCCGGCAGGGCTGGATTTCCCACTTCGTCATTATAAAAATTTACGAGGCTGATCTTATCGCCGTGTTTCATTTCACACTCGCCAATCTCGTGTAAGAACGGCTGCCAATGGCGATATTCCACGAGATCGTCGGCAGCGCGTTTTGAGAGCAGGATGTGCCCCGTGTCGCCGCAGTTCATCACTCGCTGCGCGATATTGATCGCAGCTCCGGCAATGTTCGCTTGATTGTTTACATCGACAACGCGGCTAACCAGCCCGCTGTGAATCCCCATACGCAAGGGAAGCGACGGGACGTCTCGCAACGCTTTGCTGATTTCCAGCGCACATTGCGCGGGCGCTTCGAGGCTGCCCGAGAAAACCAAAGCCATGCCATCACCGGTCGGCAATCGCACTAGGTTGCCGGCCGCATCTGCCCTCCGGAATTGATCGCTCTCTTTTACGAGGCGGTTGAGCGCATCAAACACTTCGCGCTGCTCGTTGATCAACAGTTTGGAATAACCGACGGTATCAATGAACAAAACGTGCGCAATTTCCAGTTCGCTTTCCGTTTTGACCTCTGGGGACATACCGCTTGGGTCACTCGCTTCATTATCGCGGCTCAGCCGGCTGAGTCGACATTAATCCTATCTTGAAGACAAACACGAGCAGACGCGGATAAACAAACGTTGATCAAAATCCCGCGCGAAATCTCAAAAAATGGAAGGTCTCTCTCACACGCGCAAATTCCCAACGCGGACCAAATGCCGCGACGTTGAGGACAATCATGACCAGTGCAAAGAGATACATCCCCATCATTAATCCAATCGCGACGTGCATCGTGATGACACAAATCAACCAAATATTGCGCGTCCGTTTACTCCAAATCAGAACCGGATAACCAATTTCAATTAGCCACACTGAAATCCCCACAACCGGAAAGAGGTCCTTCCATTTCACCAAAATTTCAGGCGAGATAATGTTGAAAGGCGTCTGGGTGAGCGCGCGCCAGAGGCTATTGCCGTTCCACCAGCCGGGTCCAGCGCACTTTGCCAGACCTCCAAAGAGATAAATGATGCAGAGATGAACCTGCAACACCCGGCGGAAGAGACCCAGAAGTTGCGGATTCTTTAGCCTTACGTTTCGATATTTGTAATCCACCGAACACATATCCGGCAGCGGTGAGAGCATCAAATAGAAGAGGCCGATTGTCGTAAAGTTATCCATCCCATACGCCAAAAGCCCTCCACTTTTGACTGCGCAGAGATGAAAAAACCACGTTAAGATCGCGGCGGTTCGGCTGAAGAGTCCGACGACCAGGAAACAAGCAGCACAAAGTAAACAGAGCCAAGCCGCATCCAGTATTAACGCTTCGCTTAGCCCAAAATGGCTTCCAATCTTTACCAGCCAGCCCAATCTGGGAATAAACCAACTCTCGCCTGAGAGCACGACTTCAGATAGGTCACGGCTGATTAACCCGCGGCCAGTCCCCGCGAGAAGATAATTCCAATCGCTGCGCATCGACAAGCAGTAAAGCAGTACTTGGATGGCAAGGCCGATGCGCAGAACGGTAAGCCATTCATCAGATTGGTTCGGGAAGAAGAAACCAATTATCCGTTTCCAAGCTGCCTGCATGTAGATTACGGCTGATGTATTGGAACCGGCTTTGGCTCAAAAGTAACATCGTAGGCGTAGAGGACTTGGTAAGATTCCCTCTTTCCGCGCTCGAACTCTCTCGCTGTGGGAAAGTCAACCGTTCCAAAAACGGCGCGGATCATGGACACATCGCGATGTTCACGCCAGGCCGCGTAAACGAGGAATTTAATCAGGCCTTCTCGGACAACGCCGTCCTCGACCTGTCCGATGAAGTCCAAAAGGCTAACCAAATGCAGGCCGGCAGAACTAGTGTTTACGCTGGGCGTTTCATATTCAATCCGACCGTCGTAATAGTGTAACTCGAAGACAAGCTTGTAAGCGCTAGGCACGTGTGGCGCGAAAAAGCCGTAACCGGCCTCGATCCCAGCCGCATTGAGGTATGCGCCAAAACCCTGACGGAGCGGATTCGACTTCGGCAGGTCTTGACCGATTAACGCAGTTGTTACGCTTTCAGCTTCTCGCCACGAGCTGTCGAGATTGCTCGGAAAAATAGTGTGTCCTTGTGAAAGAACGAAAAAAGTGCCGCGGCAAGAAACAGTCAGAACTAGAACCAGATGAAAAATGACACCAGCTAGATAAGCGGCTTTAAAACCCAATTTAATCAGAGGCCGGCCGTGTTCAGAAAGTCACGCAACTGCTTGGTGTTGTCGAACGCAGCTTTTTGCGTCGAACTACCATTAAACTTGTCGGCGGGACAAGGAGGCGGAGTCGGAACCGGGAGTGTCCCCACTGGGGGATCGTTTTCGTATTGGACTCTATAGGTATCGGATGGGCGTGCCTTCAAGGCAGCCATTAGTTTACCTTTGTCGACCTTGGCACATACCATCACAAGATGAAACGGAAGATCTTGGTCAGTCGCGCTGGGCGTCGGCGATTGAGCCGATACGAAAATTCCGACAATCGAGACTAGGCAGATTGCCGAAATGACAACGAATTTCATTTTAGGGGATTTCATAATTTATCCAGGTTTGACGAAGAATAGGCCGATTAGCAAGCGCAAAAGCGCCGCGCGTGACCACTTCAGCGACGTGACCTTCTTACTTCCCGCGCGCTAGCGCGGCGGCGGCGGCGTCCAGCCGCCGACACCGAGCGCAGTCAGCACGATTTCCACTGCCAGAGAGCAAAGAATGAGACCCATTACACGGACGAGAACGGACGCTCCCTGGCGACCGATCACCCGCAGAATCGCATCGGAAAAAAGCAGCAGGATGTAGGTAATGAAGAGCACCACCACAAGGACAACGCCGGTTTCGACCCGCTGCGGCACCGTATAAACATCGTTATCAGTTAAGACGATCACCGCCATCATCGCGCCCGGTCCGGCGATGGAAGGCACTGCCAGCGGGAACACCGCGAGGTCGCGCCCCTCCTCTGGCGATCTTTCCGTTTTCGCATCCATTTTCCCGAAAAGCATCTGCACACCGAACAGGAACAGAATGATGCCGCCGGCCACTTTGAGCGAGTGCATGTGAATGCCGATCGCGTCGAGAATGACCTGGCCGGCGGTCGCGGCGACCACGAGGATGATAGTAGCGTAAATGATAGCGCGCAGCGCCGTCAGATGCCGCTCTGCCCGGGTAAGCGCAGCGGTCAACCCGGCGAACAACGCCACATTCCCGATTGGATCGATCGTCGTCCAGATGGTAGCGAAATCTTTGCTAATCTTGATCAGGAGAGGAGACATGTGTCGGAAATGTGCGTTTAGCCTTATACCAACGGCGGATCAAAGGCGAGGCAATGATTAAGCCGCTCTTCATAATTTTCCCTTCTTACTTCCCGTCTCCTTCATCCTTTCGCAGGTCCTTCTGCCTTCTGACTTTCTTGTGACGCTTTGAACGGATGAAGTGATGGTTGCGTTCGCAGTTGACACTGCGACCGTCTGACGTGCAGGAGGAAGCAGCCACTGGCGCCGAGCCTCAGGTGCCGCAGCAAATCGCGTTATCTGCGCTCGAGCAGGAGGTTTTTGCAGCACTGTCTGAACGGAACACCAAGCTCGCCGATATGTATCTCGGCGGTCTAGCGGTGTTTCAGCAGGCCGGAAATCCAGACCGCGTCGCCCTCTCGGCGCATGATTTTCGTGAGCTTATGGAAAAGGCGCCCCAGTATCTCGATCTCAGCATTCCGTCGAAGAGCCGGCCTTCCCTCAACCAGACGGTGATTGATTACGCCAACAAATGGGATGGCTGTAAGCGTAAATCACAAAATCATTGCGACGGGAAATGGCAGGGCGAAATCGATGGGCACCTAGGTCAATTTTTGCAGCACACCGAAACGTTCGTGCGGTTTTATAAAGACACTCACGGCGCGTTCTCGCGCAATGACATCAGGAAGATCGAATACTTCTTTCCCACTCCAAAGTTCATTCCCTTCTGGAGCGCGGCCCTCTCCGCCGTGACTAAATCGTGGTAGCTGATGATGTCGTCGACTTCCATCTCAAGCAGAGTCGATCAGAATTGGGCTCGCTTAACCAGATAGATCGGATCCGTCAATTCCACTGTGGAAGTATGACGAGCGAACGGTCGAAAGTGAAGTCGCACGTGTTACAACCTCCGCATTTGACGATTTCAGCCGGCCGCGGTACGACAAGCTATGGCGCATAAGTGTACTTCGCGTGGTTGTGAGTTTTCTCTTCCGGATAGCTATCCGCTGCCTAAATGCCCATGGCATATGGTACCTGGGCGCGGGCCAGTAAAAATTGCAGCGGCACTGGCCGTTGCCGCCGCTGGTCTGGGTGGTGGTCTTGCCTATAAAAAGTTCAAGACCTACTTGCACGAGAAGCGGCTGCGTAAAGAACGCCGGGAACGTCGCCAGCGCGCTGCGTCCGCTTCCGAACAGGAGCAGAAAGTCCGTGCTGTTCGTAACGGAGCTGCTTCAAAGTCTCGGAAACGGCCACGAAAGAGAGCCGCGACGAAATCGAAGCCGCTGGAGTAAGATCGACCTGCCTTCGCACACCGCTTCGGCATGGCAGGCAATCGGTGATCCGGGGCGACGCCGAATGCCAATCGCAGCCCTCGGCGCGTCCAAGCCCTCAAGCCAACAGCCGCGTCACTCATGCATCATAAGCCGCTTATGATAGACGAATTCACTATGCAACAGGTTCGCCACGGCGAATCCCTCCTCTGGCGGACGAGACGCCACACCACTTAAACCCTCCTACGCTTCTCTCATCCATCGTAAGCGGCTTACGATGGATAAACGGAATAGTGACGATGTGGACACGTGACGAGTGATGAGCAGTCGATAGAGATCAGACGATGTTCGGCGAAGGCGAACGCGCCCTGGATACAAGAAACGGTAAAAGCCGCGTTGAGGTGCTGGGGCTGCCGTTGGACCAAGAAGAGTGAACTGCCGCTGGACACGCCGTAGCCTTTGCGGGGTAGCGAAGAAAATGTTCGACCGAATGAAATGATGTGGTCGAGAGAAAGCCCCTCCTAGTTGTCCCTTCTTACTTCCGACTTTCTTGTGATCTCTGCTCGAATGAAGTGAGTTCGGTTAACGAGACAACGTGCGGACAACGCCGGTTGAGTTTCGAACAGTTACTCCTTCGACGTAGTCGTGAACGTTTGGGACAGAGTAGTCAACCGCGAGTTCAGCTACGGCCTTGATGCAGGACCGCCGTTTTCTTGACCAATCATTAAACGGATAATCGCAGATCCTCCGGAACGTCTGTGTTCCGCGAGGCTGCGGCATTGGCTTCGTCGCTCCTGAATTTATCGGACAAAGCCAGATCTTATCGCGATAGTCGCTCACCAGGCGACGAGTGTTCACTGTAATTACACAATGATTATCCGACCGGTTGAAGCGAGCTGTCAGCAATCTGTTCAGGCGTTCTTCAGTAGGCCAGAAAAACACTTTCCTGTTCAGGGTCCGGTACCACTCTTCAGGCGTCATGTCGGTT
>WNGL01019502.1_pt1 | contig 10440 bp, 9 predicted proteins | sample 5400591 | NCBI WGS metagenome assembly WNGL01 (sample SAMN13153377, study PRJNA577476) | soil metagenome | isolation source: 80 cm soil or saprolite under Garry oak tree replicate 1 | place: USA:California | collected 2016-06-15
CTATCGATGAGAGCATGTGCTGCATAGAAGAACGAGAGAGCTTAGGTCATAGCCTAAGCTCTTTTTTCGCTTGACAACCGGACAGTAAGGCGCTAGCATCCCAAGAAAGAGACGTATTGCACTCAAAGCTCTAGCTACAGGAGGGTATAACGGCATAGGGTTTGTGTTTACCGATCATATTGATGGAACACCAACTGCTATTAAAGACCGACAGGAAGAAGTAGCAGCCTTGTATCAACGAGTTGCACCACCTGTAGCGGAAGGACAGTTTCAGAACACGAGGGGTGGCGTTGGGAGCGGAGCAGCACTTACTGAATTGCCACCAGAAGCGGCGCATGATCCACTCCTTGTGAGCATCTTTCGCAGGCTCAGAGATCACCATTTTATCGTCACCTAACAACCTCTCTCACGCCGGACAATTGCGATTGTACGAAGCGGTTCTTTATACGTTGATCTTAATAGAAAAATAACCCTCCAGGAGTATATTCAATGGCATTTGGTTCAAAGCTAAGGCAAATACTAAAGCAGCGTTGGCGACCTATTACAATTGTCATACTTGGATGTGCGTTAATCTTTTTCATCGTAGCAGGATATTGGCTTCAGTGGACGAGATTAGGTTTTTTAAATAAGACCCTATGGGATTGGATGCAGCTGCTTATTGTACCAGCTTTGCTCACTCTCGGCGCTGTATGGTTTGCTTCACGACAAAATCATGATCGCGAGATCGCACGTGAGCAACATGAACATGACACTCAAATTGCCGTTGATAACCAGCGTGAAGTGGCTCTCCAAGGGTATATTGACCACATGTCTGAACTTTTACTTGAGAAAAACCTCCGTGCCTCAAAACCAGATGATGAGGTGCGGAATATAGCCAGTGTCAGGACACTGACAGCATTCTCAATTCTAGACCCACGTCGTAAAAGAAACATCCTTCAATTCCTCAAAGAGTCTGGTCTTATCAACAAAGGCAGTCGCATCATTGGATTGTCTGAAGCTGACCTGAGTAGTGCTCATCTAAGCAAAGCCAATTTGGTGAAAGTGGATTTGAGCAATACCATCCTCAACGGAGCTGATCTCAGTGAAGCTAATCTCAGCGAAGCAGACCTCAGTAATGCTCACTTGAAGGAAGCTAATCTCAGCGAAGCTATGTTAGAAGAGGCGGATCTTAGAGAAACTGACCTCTGGGGAGCCAACCTCAAAAATGCTATTTTTTATAGAGCGAATTTAACCCATGCTAACTTGAGTGTTGCTGATTTGAGTGGAACTTACATGGGCGGAGCTAAGCTAATCAACTCGCTGCTTGATGCTACTATTCTCTCTAACGCAAACCTCAGCAGTGCAAATCTTAGAGGGAGCGTTCTTTATCAAGCCAATCTCTGTAGAGCTGATCTAAAAGGTGCTGATCTAAGCAAGGCTAATCTTTTTGAGGTTGACCTCAGCGAAGCCGATCTTCACGAAGCTGACTTGAGTGAAGCTAATTTACTGAAAGCGAAAGTTGCTGCTGAACAACTGGACAAAGCAAAGTCACTCAAAGGAGCAACTATGCCTGATGGGACAATCCACTCCTAGTTTGGTGAATATCACCAATTGTTTGAAATAGCCTCCACGTCGGAAACTTGCGCAGCCTGTTGAAAAACCCTTTTATGGATAAGCCTAACTTACTATAAACCCGTCAATTCACGCCCAGATTGTTGCGAGCAAATGTTATGAAATCGAACTTTTCCCCCTTTTTCAACACTGTGGGCAAATTGTACGAACCAGCAGTTCTCACATTAAATGGAATATAATAGGTTCAAATGAAGGTTAGAAGGTTCTTGAGAGTGAGTAAATGGTATAGTTTGCGGTTTTGTTTACCTTAGCAAGGTGTACGAGATGGTCAATAGGAACATACCCCCAGGTATTCGTGCCGCAGTCCTCGATAGAGATGATTATAAATGTTCATATTGTGGCTCTACATCCAACCTTACCATTGACCATGTTGTACCAGTTTCTAACGGCGGGACATCGAGTATCGAAAACTTGCGCACTCTCTGTGGTCAATGTAATCTGTCAAAAGGAAGCGGAGTCAGACCCGTAACGATACACAGCGAGAAATACCGAGCGAGAAATTCAAGCCATATATTATCTCACATTATAGGGGACGTTTTCACCATGACAAAAGAGGAACTTGCTAAGGCATTAGAAGAATATCCCGACAAGTTGAGGGCAGCTTTGCTCAGGCAATATCAAGCATCTGTGAAACTACAAGGGGCAAAAGCAGAGATAGGTGTATCGCGATATTCGCACTATATACGAGGTGATGATGATTTTGATGTTGAGAGAGCTAAGATTGTTCACAGCATAAGAACTAACCCATCTGCATATGGTCTCTCTCCCAGACCAAGTGACAGCGCAGTAGAGAATGCTGTGCTCGCTAGTCCTGAGTATGCACAACTGAGAAGTAACAGAAAAGAGTCGCAGGACAATAATATAGATATAAGTGACTCGAGCAGATCAGAGGTTATAGAAAGGGCGAGAGAGGAAAAAGAATTTGCCGACTTAGAGGTAGAAGTTCTGCGAAAAACGCTCGAAGTATATCGTATCTTAGCAGATATTATGGGGTAAGAGCTATAGCTGCCTAACAAATAGTATTTAACTTCAAAGCCCTGCTCGACGCCGGACAAAGATTATTCTGCGATCACTATTTAGTTTACCACCTGATGTGCTTACATCTAGCTTATGATATACTGCCAAGACAATTAGAATACGGAGCTTGTCACTGTCACTCATTATAGAGAAAAGGATAGTTCACATGGGACTTGTAGATGATAATAGACCCATTTACTCTGATGAAACCGAAACCGTAGTTTTTCGTTTGAAAGATTTCAGACAGGTTGTAGAGACGCATACCCACTTAAAGATATCTGATTTTTTCGTCTTGGATAAATCTAGATTTCCCGAAGACTACGCTCAACAAACAGAGATGCAACCAGAACGAGCATGGTTTTTTCAAGCCACGTTCGAGACACCAGAGGGAGATAAAGAAGCTGAAGTAGTTGTTGGTCTGAAGGACAACACGCTCCATGTCTATGGTCAGGTAAGGCCAAAACTAAAAGTCTTCAAAGAAAAAAATCGAACTTGAGCGAGTGGGTAATAGAGCTTGGTTATTATGGAAAGAAATATACGATACCTTGCACAATGTCCCTCCATCGACTCATTTAACGGTTGTGAAGGACGAATTCCAAAAGTTCTTAGACTACTTTTACGAAGAGTTTGAGAAGGTCGGCTTTCTTCTTCCAGATAGTAATCTATCAGATCAGGAGAAGTGAAGTAGCCTCAAGACTTGTTGAGTCTGACTTGAGCCTGACTCCGCAGAAGATAATTTATCTCGACTTTTTGCCATTTTTACGCTCGTTCTACGTCATTGCTATATAAACATCGAAGCAGTAAAAACCACCTATCCTCGCACTGGTTGTCGCTTCGCGCTACGCCCTCGTGTTCTCAAGCAAATCCGAAAAGGATGGAGATCAGAAATCAAAAAGTATATGGATGTGGTAGGATGATCTCAAGATACCTGTTTCATTTTCCACTTCACATAGAAGGAGCAAAACGGGAGGAGGGCTTCTCTCATGAGTACGTTGAGTGAGCATACCGACAATGGAACCCCAACAGAAACACGCTTACAGCGAGAGGATACAAAAGAACAGATTGCTAGCATACTCCGGAAGTTTGACGTCTTACCATCACGTTTCGATCAACACATTTTTAAGTACATCTATGTCTATATGATTGGCCTCTCTTTGCCTGCCGCATTGCTCCCTATTCTCTTCCTTCCAAGCATTAGCTCTCAACTGCCAGTTGGGGGTTCAGTTGGGGGGGTGTTTCTCTGGAGTGGACTTGATTTGCCACCCGTGGTAGTTATTATCTCTATTGTATGGTTTTTCAATATCTGGCGATTGAGTACTCCGAAAATGCTGCGCGAACTCATGGAGAAGAAGCGCATTGCTCTCCCCGATAGCGATGCCAACATATCCTATCTCCGCTTTCTTGAGCACTATCGTGATGCGCTCGCAAGCCCGAAAAGATACTTCCTCAGCGGTTTTCCCATGATAGTCGTAGGCATCCTTGATACCGCCTTTATAGTACAATTCATCATCCCTGCCTACCATCCAAACATTTTTGTAACGCTTCTTTTTGTGATTAGCAATCTGCTCCTTATCTTAGGCATTTTGGGGGGATTGTATTGTCTCGGCATAGTGACTTGGGCAGTCTATATCTCAGGTTGGTACGTCAGGAAACTGGTACGAGCATTCGAGTTTAGCATTATGCCCTATCACCCGGATCAGTGCGGTGGTCTCAAAGTGCTGGGCAATTTTTGTTTTGGCTTAGTTTCACCAGTACTTATCGGCTCTGGACTCATCTTGGGCCAGATTTTGCTCTTTCTTATTAGTACACGTGGAATCGGGGGAGCCGCCCTGCCTCTAGGCCTGGTTCTCAACGTGGGTATCCCTCTTCTCTTTTTTCTTCTGTATGGGTTGCCCGTGATCGTCCTTGCTTTCATGATCCCCTTGTGGGATCTCCATACCAAAATGGTGAGCGTAGGTGAGAGAGACGAAGATACCTATATTGCTCGCATCAAGGAATTGCGGGAGGAGATCCAATCACTGCTCAACACCAATCAGGTTGAGGCTGCAAAAGCCGTGCAAGAAAAAAAGGCCTTAGAGGAAACACTCTATACGCCTTACCCAACCTGGCCGTTTCATGTGCGCTTGAAGATCTTCTCGACTGTCCTCGGAGTGAGTGGGAGCATCCTCATTGGAGTGATGACAGCGGCGTTACAGCAGTACATCTTAACGCTCCTCTTCCACACACCATAGTTCTAGTCTACAGAAGTAACCGATCTTTGGAGTAATTCTTCGTCCTGACCATTGTTTGAGAAAATACAGGTTGGGTGTGAACGTCTGCTACGTTTCTATTGCAATCGAGATAATCAGTCAATGACGTATCTAAAAGCCCAAGAAAAGCTACGTTGTGTACGTTATGTACGCCCTAAAAAGCTAGTCGAGATAAAAAACCTTGTGCGACGCAGCAGCATCCCCTCTTCTCACAAATTGAGGCTAGACCACCAACGACAACTATTCTATAGTAGAGATTGCCCTTCCACTATAGGACGTTTCGCCAATCTGTGCTCTTGCATCCTTGTAGTTTTGCATGTTTTTGTGTCTGTATCCAATCAAGCTTGTTCTGCTTCTACCTTGGTTATCGTACATGTAGTTCTTGTCTGGTCTTTGTTCTCTCGCAGGATGATAACCTCTTCTCCCTGCTCTACCAGTTTGAGGGCTTGAAAGAAATTCTGCCGTGCTTCTGTTGCCGTCACTGTCATCTGCTGGTTGAATGTAGCATACTTCTTACCCCTTTTTTACACTCCTATGTGTATACTCATCTTGGGACCGCTCTCGATGAGAGCATGTGCTGCATAGAGAGTCAGCTACCCCACCCCTAACGGGGGGAGCTTGCATCCGAACTCCACCGCAATTCGGCAAACCGTTTGAGGCGTGCCGCTTTGGTCTCATGGTCCGATACATCAGGGGCAACTGACAAATGCCCCGTTCTCATCCAGTCCTGCCGGACAAGAAGCGTGCGCATCGCGATGTTGCGCGCCCCGACCAGATCAGCATGCAAGGTGTATGGCTGCCCTGTGCGCTGTCGATGAGGACACAGCGGGTTCTGGCAGATGAACAGCAGCCCCTTCTGTGGGCGGTTGCGTTTGTCCGTGTAGCCACACAGCGGACACCTCTGGCTGGTATAGTCGGCATCCACCTTGACGGCAAGCGCGGTCCGAGACAAGGCGGCTTTGTAGGCGACCATGCCGTGCAGTTCAGCAAAGGCCCACTGCGAGGCATGGCGATTGGCCCGGCGCGCTTTCTTGGAGACGGGTTCGGTGCCCTTCCCGTTGCGTTTGCGCCGTCGCCTGCGCCGCTTTGTCCGCTCGCGAATGCCGGTGAGTTCTTCCAGACCGATCAAGGTGTAGGGGTGCGCTTGGACAATCTCTTTCGCGATGGCGTGGTTGGTTTGCCGTTTCAACCGTCTCTCTCGCCCGCCCAGTGCGATCTTGCGTCTCGTGGCGGAGCGAGTGCCTTTTTTCTGCAAGCGTTGCCTCAGCCGGGCATAGTGATCAGCCCGCGCCCGGACTCGCTTTCCTGGGTAAAAGTGACTCTGGTTGCTCGTGGTTGCCGTGGTTGCCAGATAGCGCATGCCGACATCCACGCCTACCACGTTGGGGAGTCTTTCAGGGGCTGTCTCAGGGATGTCCAGTTCCAGGGAGACCAGCAAGTAGTACTGCTTGTGGGGCTTATCATACCAGAGTTTAGCCGCGCCGATGGTTGTCCCATGTTGGATAAGCGCCACATGCCGGTCATAGCCCTGGTAGGGAAGGATAATCCGTCCGTGGAGGGTGAGCACGCTCACCTGCTGTTCGCTCTTGAAGCTGTAATCATAGCCGTAGTTGTAGGTCAACGTGGGCGAGACGTATTTGGGCGGCTTGTCCAGCCCCTTGTAGCGCTTCTTGGTGTGTCCCGCCTTGCGGTGGACAAGGTTCTGCTTGAGCTTCGTCCACAAGCCCTTGTAGAGAGCTGCGACCTGGCGCGGGACGTTGCAGGCCATTTGCGAGGGAAGCTTGAAGCGGGCGCGGATCTCGCGATACACGCCCTGCTGCAAGCGCTCCGCGTTGGAGAGTTTCCCATGCTCGAAGGCATAGAAGCTCGTGTAGTTGAGCCCATCCCGATAGGCTAACTGCGTCTCTCTCAGCGAGTGGTGCTGCTCAGGCGTCGTCACGAGCTTCAGTTTGGCGGTGATGATCTGCTTCATGAGTTTGCCTCCTGGCTGCCTGCTTCGAGGACTATGAGGTGAATGTGGTCTGGAGCAGTGGGCAGCGTGCCGCTCTCCACGTTCATCTCCACCTGAGCGACCCCCGCCTGCTGCAAGAGCAGCGTCCTGGCCTGTTGGACGCTCTTGCCTGCAAGCACTTGAGCGAGGTGCCGTATCTGCTTCATGGTGGGCTGGTACGCCCACGTGCCGCTCACCTGCACGGCAAGCGTGAGGGTGCCCTGCGCCCCTGGGCTGCTCTTCGTGATATGGACTCCCAGCTCACCTACACGGCGGTAGCCTTGCCCGCCGATCTGTCTGGTGGCAGCCGCCGTCACCGCCTGGGAAACCAGCGTCAGCAACGCCTGCGTCTGGTAGACGGTGCCGTGGCACTGCTCGTCGAGGGTCATCTGGAATTGGCTGGCCTCGTCTCCGACCTGGTGATTGGCAGTGACGGTGGATGTACAGGCCACCGGCTCAAGCAGGGTTTCGGCCGGCTGCACCTGGCTGACGAAAGCGGCCTGGACGCTGGCTTGCAAGCTCGACTTGAGGGGAGAGAGCGCGCTCTGCCAATCGTGGGCGCTCACCACGCGCAGCAGGCGGGCGTCCTGTCCTCCCGTGAAGGCCTCGTTTTGGGCAAAGACGTTCTCGCGGCAGCAAGCCCCATAGATGTCGTTCGCCTGAATGTTGCCGGCAGGTCCAACGGCGACCGCTCGCGCCCGCACCGAGACCTGCCCATTGGTTGCCAGCGTGCCTGCCGGAAGGAAGGCGTCCTGCTCGGTCACCGCCTGCACCCCGTCAGCTCCGGTCAGCAGGGTGCCGGCCGCGATGGTCTGCGGGGAGGGCGCGGCATTGTAGAAGGTGATGCGCCCTCGTGCCACCTGCGCCTGCTGCCAGCGTGTGCCGGTGGTAGGGACAGTGGTCTGTTGGCTCAAGGTGAAGGTGGGCAGTTCTCGTCCTGGGATCTGCTGTTGCCCCAGGTGTGTCGCGGTGGTGGTGACCACGGTGATCGTCGTGTGGGCACGCACCTGTTGCATGCTCGGCACCAGCGTGATGGTGGCCGAGGGGCCAAACTGCGGCCAGAGGGCGAGCAGCCCACCGCCAAGCAGGGCGAGGGCAGCGAGGAGGAGCAAGGCGGTCGGCACCAGCCAGCGCACCGGGCCTCGTTGCTTGGGGGAAACCGGTGGCGTGGCTTTCGAGGGAGCAGGGGCGGACGCTGCTGCGCGTGGCTCAAGTGGCTCGAGTTGTGGCGGAAATGCTGCTTCTGCTTCGTCGCTCTCCACCGTCCCCTCAACGGCTCCCTCGTCCAGGCGGTCATCGGCTGCGCCAGGCGGCAAGAGCACCGCGCGGCCATCGGGCAGGCGCAGCAGCGTCTCTCCGCCGGGCAGGTCGTATTTGTCTACCGAAATGACTCTCGGCTCGGCCTCTGCTGTCTCCTGTGCCTGGGCGTCGGGCTGCGCGGTGCTGCTTTCGTCTTCCTCGTGCGCTTCTTCCTGTTGTGCGAACTCCTGAGTAATGAGTGCTTCTACCTCTTGTTCCAGGCTCTTGTGATGCTTTGCCATTGCGGGTTCTCCTTCCTATGGTTGCTCCTGGGTGGGGGCGGGCACAAATTGCCAGACGCCCTTGACGTTCTCGTTCAAAAAGACAAAGTGACTCTGCTGCACGTTGACGATCAGGTCGAGCTTGCCGTCGCCGCTCTCGTCCCGGAATGAGAGCGTGACCGGAAACAGGCTCATGTCTTGTCCGGAAAAGATGTAATTGACGGTGTAGACTTTCATCTGGCTGGGGTCGTCCCCTGGTACCTCGATGACCAGAATGCGGCCTCGCAGGTTCTCGGCGATAAAGTGGCTATTGGGGTCTGTTCGGCTGCCATGCCCGACGTTAGCATCGACTTGATAGGTGCGCGGGCGGCCATAGCGCCAGTCGTCGATTTGGATCGTCCACCAATTGGCAAGGGTGGTCAGCAGTATCCACCCCATGAGCATGATGCACAGAGCCAGGCCGACGAAAAACAGCCAGTGGAAGCGGAGACGGCGCTCTCTTCGTTGGGGCGCGTCGTCGGTCTGTGGCGGGACGGCTGCTCGTGCCGGTCCGGCGTAAATCACACGGTCCTCCTGGGTTGACAGCTTGGGATGGGGTTGGCGTCTCTTTCTGGGCGGAGCGATCTGCGGGACGGCTGGCACGAGTTGGGCCGCGTCTTGATACTCCTGGGGCAACGTCAACAGTTCTTGTTCGGTGACATGCAGCACCGTGTCGTCGACCAGCGGGATATCGTATTCCCGGCTCAGGGGTCGCCAGCGGGTCGCACTGCGCGGCATGAGTCCTCTCCCGCTGTCTGCTGCGCTGTACGGCGGACGAGGGGCGAGCCCGCCAGGTGTGGAGAGTGCTTGTGCGGCGCGGCGTCGCTCTGCCAGTTCTTGGGCACTGGCGGTGGTGCGCCGGATCACTGGCAGACAGGGGGCGTCTTGCATCTCGACCTCGTCTTCCTCCTCACTCTGCCAGTCCAACTCCTGGCTCGCAGGGAGGCTGCCAGCCAGCCTGGCAGAGGCGAGGCGGTGATGGGCCTGCTGCTGTTTCATGTCTCGGCTCCTTTCTGCTGTCCCTGGGCACAGGACTGGCGGGCGAGCGTCCCCTGCGCACTGGTGTGGGAGTGGGTCATCATTGGCTTGCCTCCTCTTCTGTCTCCCCGTCCTCATCTGGCAGGGGAAGCGTGCCGATCCACACCCGTAGCGGTTGGGCGACGGTGGCACCCGGCTCACGCAGCAGGGACAGCGCCAGTGCTTGCAGGTGGCACCCGTGGTGATCAGCCTGGACGGCAGCTTGGGCGATGAGGGGTGCAGCCTCTTCGTCCTGGGCGGGCCGCACTCGGCTCAGGTGTCCGAGGGCTTCCAACCAGCGCAGACGAGCTTCGCCCATATCACTCAACACAGAGTCGGGCAGCAAGCGTGATTCTGGGTTGCGCAGGCGAGCTTCGACAGCGACATGGCGAGCCGCACTCTCGGCAGCGAGTGCGGCAAAGGCAGCGCTGACCGCGCACAGGCCTGCCGCACTGCGAGTCGCATGAGCGAAGGTAGCCCACGCCTGGATGATCTCATCGAGGGGAGACCAATCGGCGACAGGGAGGGAGGCGGCAGCGTCGTGGGAAAATGACGCCTCGTGGGGGTGGTTCATGGTGGTCATGACGTGCCTCCTCCTAAAGCGTCTTGCCCGTCACGAGCGTGGTCGCTTCCTCAGCAGTCAGCAAACCGTCCTGAACCTGCTGCGCGAGGGATTGCCACAACTGCTGATCTTCGTGACAGGGGTATGTCGGGTCGGCACAAAAAGGAGAGACATCGGTGTGGATGATGGTGTCTTCCATCGGAATGGGGATCGGGGTTGGGTCTTCAGAATGTTTTGCCATAGGGTCGTGGTCCTTTCTGTGTTCTTTGAGGAACACATGTTCTGAATTGACCGTCGACCTCAGAGCATCTATACTATGCTGTGAGGACCGGACGGACGCTTCAAGGGTGACGACGATTCTCAAATGGGTCATCTCGGTGGTCGCACACCGAGATGACCCTGCGCACGACAAGACTCCACTACAGGATATGCTGC
>WNGL01010912.1_pt1 | contig 10439 bp, 7 predicted proteins | sample 5400591 | NCBI WGS metagenome assembly WNGL01 (sample SAMN13153377, study PRJNA577476) | soil metagenome | isolation source: 80 cm soil or saprolite under Garry oak tree replicate 1 | place: USA:California | collected 2016-06-15
TCTCGTCGGTGTTTTGAATATCCCGGGAGACTTTGAGACCTCTGTAAAGTACGACAGCGAGTCACATTCGGCTCTGGCCAGCGGTCAATATGAAAACGCGGCATGGTCCAAAGCGTTATCTTATCTTTATCTCCTAAGAACCTCTAACAAAACCCCTTCTTGCGGAGTGATCTATTAATAGCTCACTTATTTCAATTACAGAGGAAGCGCAACTCTGGCTCAAATTCGGCTGCCAAGTACTGTCGAGACACGACGACCGATCGGAGAACATCGAGTGCAGAGTAGGCCGCAACACTGGTGCTGGGTTGGAGTCGTTTCAAGTGATGCAAACCATACCAGGAAGGAAAAAGGCAAATCTGCTAATTCATCCTTATCCAATCTGTTCGGAGGAAGTGCCAGCAGATTAGAGCACATCCAAGCGACAAGAATGCCTCGTGGATGTCGGCTCGCTTTTCGTAGCGAACTCGCAGGCGCCGAACCTGATTGAGCCAGGCGAAGGTTCGTTCTATCACCCACCGCCATCGGCCTAGTCCACTGCCATGCTCGGTGTTTCGCTTGGCGATCCAAGGCCTGATCCCGCGAGTTCGTAATCCCTGCCGGATAGACTCCGCATCATAACCACGATCGCCCACAACGCAACTAGGACGATGGCGCGGACGTCCTCGCTGTCCCTGTAAGACTGGAATAGCATCAACGAGTGCAAGTGCTTGCTGCGAGTCGTTACGATTGGCGCCGGTGAGCTGAATACCCAAGGGAACTCCGTGCCCATCGCAAATCAGATGGCGCTTGCTGCCGAGCTTTGCCCGATCGGTGGGATTCGGGCCTGTTTGCTCCCCCCAAAAACCGCTCGGATAGAACAGCTATCCACTACGGCTCGGGACCAGTCGATCTGATTGAAGCGACAAAGCCAGTCCAACAATGCAAAGTGAATCAGTTGCCAGATGCCAGACTCCTGCCAATCTCGCAGGCGCCGCCAACAGGTCATGCCCGAACCACAGCCTAACTCCTTGGGCAACATCTCCCAAGGCATTCCACTACGAAGGACAAACAGAATGCCCTTGAGGCAGGCTCGATCGGTTACACACGGCCGCCCGCCTTGTGGCTTGGGCTTTGGTAATGGCAGGAGAGGCTCAATCACGAGCCACAGACAGTCAGGAACCAGTGTCGTAGCCATAACACCGCACCTCCACGCTGGTACTACTTTCCGAACAAGGCCGTCGCCGGACGAGATGCCGGGCCAAGAAGTGCGATGCTGCGTACTCGGCTAGAGACTCGTGCACTCACAAAGCAAAAGACTATCCGCAGCTCAAAACGTGCCGGTACTTTCCTGCGTTGACGTTTATTGAACCGCTCGCGAGCGGGTCGCCTTCCGATTCCAACACAGCGCTGTTGGTCACTGAACCGTGAGCGTCGTAGTCGTGGAATGCTGTGTCGATCCCGACGTGCCCGTGGTCGTGATCGCGTAATTGACGGACTTAGAGCCACTGCTTCCCCCGCCGCAAGCTGCCTGAAAGATTAACCCCGCCAATACGCAGCCCACGAACAATAAGTTCCTTCTTCTCCTAGAATAGCCGCAACCAAGCCCGGTACCCATAAACCCGAAAGCTGCGACCGGCAGCCAGCCAAGTGAAAATGGGTGCGAACTGCTGTGGTAAGGATGAGGAACCATGAGCGCGGCCGCGGACGATCCGGCAGTGATCGTCAGTGTGGCAGTAGCTTTTCCGCTGGAATCGAAGGTGACGGAATTCGAACTAAGCGAGCAGGCTGGCGAACCCGCTTGCGCTGGCTGCACGGAGCAAGCGAGCGAGACTGGGTTGTCGAACGCATTCAGCAGACCGAGTGTAATCGTCGAGGATGAACTCTGCCCCCGGCTCACGGAGCTGGGGCTGGCTGCGGAAGCTGAGATAGAAAAATCCGTACCGGCGGTGTTCAGCCGCACACTGACAGTGTTGTCGCTATTGATTGTGACCAGATCGGGCGACTTGTTGCCGTCGAGATCAGAGGCAGCCGCCAGCCCATTGGCTGGCGTGAAGCTTACCGGTGCCTGAAAAGTTCCGTCGCCGTTACCGACGAGGACTAGAACACGTGGGTTGTTCTTGGGATTGGGTAAGCAGGTGTCGTTGCCAAGAAGACCAAGATCAAGCTTGCCATCACCGTCGAAGTCCGCCGCGAGTGGTGTCCTATTCTGACATGCGCCCGTATTTGGCGCTCCGCCTTGTGAGAAAGTGCCATCGCCTTGGCCAGTGAGCAAAACTAGATCCGAAGCAGTCGCGTTGCCAAACGCGAGCACGCTGAGCACCACGTCGGGTTTTCCATCGTTGGTAAAGTCTCCGATCGTAACGGAAGTTGAACGAATACCCAGCGCTGCGGAACTCCATATCTGCATGAAAGTGCCATCTCCTTTACCAACCAAGACGACAAGGCCGTTTCCGGCTGCTACCGCCAGGTCCAACTTTCCGTCTCCATTGAGGTCGGCCACTGCGACTCCGTTGGCGGCACCACCCGTTGGGTAATCCACATGAGACTGGAAAGTACCATCGCCGTTGCCCAAGAGAACGCTGACACTGCCGCCGCTCGAATTCGTGACAACCAAGTCGGGCCGCCCATCCGAGTTGAAATCGCCTACCGCCACAAAATCTGGTCCGCTACCCGTTCCGTAGTCCACGTGGGCCCGGAAAGTGCCGTCGCCGTTGCCGAGGAGTGCGCTCACTGTGTTGTCGCTGTTAACGGTTACGATATCGACTCGTCCGTCTCCATTGAAGTCACCCACCGCGATAGAGGAAGGATTTGTTCCCGCAACCACATTATTAGCCGGTTGAAAAGTGCCACCGCCATTACCGAGCAGGATACTCACGCTACCGTTGTCATTTACTGTGGGATCCCCAAAATTCACCACGGCAAGATCCACCTTGCTGTCTCCGTTAAAATCCCCAAGCGCCACGGCCATGGGATTCGTGCCGACGGGATAGCTCTGAGCAGTCTGGAACCCTACGGCACCGTGTGCCGCAGGGCTGAGCGAGAACAGAATTGCCAAAACTCCGACGAAGAGTTTCTGTTGTTGAGTCATGGCGCAAAACTCCTTTTCCGACTTCTTGCTTTGCCCACACGAAAACGAAGAACCGCTCTCGTGCGGCACTTACATCACTCTACGTGTCCCTGAATTCGCTCAGCTTCGATCGTCAGCACCGAAGGAAGATTTACTCCATTGGGAAGCGTGACCGTTTCAAAGATTGCTCTAATATGCTTGCCGTTATCCACGAGCACACCGGGGATAGTTGATGTGCGTGCCAGGTTTCCGGAGCTGTCGTAGACGTTTGCGACCAGGCTGATCGTGCAATTACCGTTGACGGTGAGCGTTCCGGTAATGGTTTCGTGGGCGAACACGCCGCCCACACTTCGGTCCTGGCTCCCATTAGCATTGCCGTTCAGGTCAAAGGTGACTAGACCCACGGCGGCGACCGGTGCAGGGCCGGTAGGCAGGATCAAGGTTCCAATGGTTGTGAAGCCGAAACTACCGGCTGCTGTTGCGCTGGTGCAGGCTGCCTGAAGGCCTGATGCGGCAACAAGCAGGAAGAGGCTTATGGCTGCGAGGGCTTTTGCAAGCTTCATGATTTTCTCCTAGGGGGGCGCTGCTGCTGGGCTACGCCTTCAAGGCGATTTGTACCTGCCGCTCCCGTGGAAGTCATGAGGCAACAGTGAGGTTCTGGTGAAGTTTCGGCGATGGTGCCATTCAAAATTTCGTCGCGATTGATGAGTTCCCATATATAATTGTGCTACTTAGCTTTACTGGAGTAGGTCGTGAACAGCGACTTCCGAGTGGGGCCTTGGCTGGTCCAGCCCAGCCTGAACACCATCTCCCAGAACGGTACCTCCAATCGCGTTGAGCCGAAGATGATGGAGGTTTTGGTGTGCCTGGCCGAGCACACGGGTGAGGTCGTCGCCAAAGAAAAACTTCTTCAAGCGGTATGGCCCGACACCTTCGTCTCCGATGATGTGCTCAAGCGCTCAGTTTCCGAGCTCCGCCACGTATTTGGTGACGATGCTCATGAGTCGCGGTTTATTGAGACCATTCCTAAGCGGGGATACCGCCTAGTCGTCGAGGTCAAACCGGCTAACGGGCGGGGCATGGCGCAGTTGGCGCCATCGCCGGCGACCCAAGCGGAGCTGCCTTCGGCACGACCAGTAATCCGAAAATGGAGAGTCGGCCTCCTTGCACTTGGCGTTGTTGTGTTGGTAGGTGGGTTATTGCTGGCATTCAATGTTGCCGGCATCAGTGAGCGGCTATTCGGCAAGAGCAGTCCGCCACTCATCCATTCCTTGGCTGTCCTGCCACTTCAGAATCTCTCCGGTGATCCATCCCAGGATTACTTCGCAGACGGGATGACCGAAGAGCTGATTACACAGCTCTCCCGCTTGAGCTCTCTGCGAGTGATCTCCCGCACCTCGGTTATGCGCTACAAAAGCAGCAATAAATCGCTGCCGGAGATCGCCCGCGAACTTGGTGTGGAAGGAGTCATGGAAGGCTCGGTGCTGCGCTCGGGGAGCAGTGTCCGCATCACGGCGCAATTGATCTATGCACCCCAAGACAAAAATATCTGGGCACAGAGCTATGAACGTGATCTGAAAGATGTGCTGGCGCTGCAAAGCACGGTGGCCAGCACCATCGCAGATGCAGTCCGTGTGCAGATGACGCCCAACGAGAAGGCCCAAATGGGCTCCTTTCGGCCAGTCAACTTAAAGGCACACGAAGCTTATCTGCAAGGGCTTTATCATCTCCAACAAGCCTGCGATGGCCAATATAAGAAAGATAGGGTGAAATTGAACGAGGTCGAGACAGAACAGGCCGTCAATTATTTCCAGCAAGCCGTCCAGGCCGATCCCAATTATGCTCCTCCTTATCTTGGCTTGTGGGAGGCTTGGGATAGTAGTCCTCTTCCTCCCAAAGATTGGGCACCACGGGGCAGGGCCATGGTACTCAGAGCCTTACAGCTCGATGACAATCTTTCAAACGCCCATCGCGCGAGGGCGGCCATTCTAGTTACCGATTGGGACTGGAAAGGCGCGGAAAGAGAGTATCAACGTGCCATTCAGCTTGAGCCTAGCAACGTGGATGCGCATAACGAATACTCGTCGTTGCTGTTCGAGTTGGGGCGAGTTCAAGAAGGCATGAGGGAGACTGAGATCCAGCAGGGCTTGGATCCAGAGAACGACCATATGGCCGATGCCTTTTACATGACCCGTCAGTTTGATCGCGCTATTGAGCTCTACTACAGTCAGGCGCAGACAAAGCCCAGTGACTTTGTTCCCCGCTGGAACCTATCAAATATCTATGCCGTGACCGGACGGCATCGGGAAGCTATTTCAGAACTGCAGGCGATGGATTCAGTCCTGGAATATCGAGGGTTAGCTGCAGCGCTCGGTCGAACTTACAATTCCGAGGGATACGAGAGCGCGTTAAAGATGTATGCAGCCCGGCTACAGGAGCACTCCCGAGAGAGTAGCATTCCCGATTGGTACATTGCTTCTATCTATGGATTTATCGGTGATAAAGACCAGGCGTTCGCATGGTTGGAAAAAGCATACAAAGCTAGAAATAACATGAAGGACTTGGCCAATCCAATGTGGGACCCTCTGCGCTCCGATCCCCGATTTGCAAATCTGGTGCAGCGCGTGGGGTTGCCGGCAACGACGCTGGAAAAGCTCGCCCAGTAGCGTGACCGGGTCATAGTTCGCTACGCAGGATGATATACATTTGTCCGGCAGAAGCGCGCATGTCGCTATTGTCGTCAGCGTCATCTTACTGGCGGGCGCTCACGCTTTTGCGCAGACGCAAACCACCGGGCGAATAGCCGGCACCGTAAAAGATGAGCAAGGGGCGGTCATCGCCGGGGCAGAAGTTATCATTGGAAATTCTGCCACCGGAGACAGGCGCTCGGTAGCCACGGACGACACTGGAAATTACTCAATTTCATTACTTCCACCCGTCGTTTATGACGTGAGTATTCAGGCGCGCGGCTTTACCGCGGTGGCGTTTCACAATGTCTCTATAGGATTGGCGGAAACCACCACAGTCAATGCAGTTCTACAGGTCGCGGGAGCCAGTGTCGAGGTCACAGTCACGGATGCGCCGCCGTTGATACGTACTGACAGCTCCGAGCTAGGGGCGACCCTCGACTCACGCAGTGCAAACATCTTGCCATTGCCCACGCGCAATATCCTGCAACTCCTGACCACCGCACCCGGCGTGACTGCTCCCCTCACGAATAACAGCGCCCTCGGCCGCAACTCTCCGAACGTCTCCGTCGATGGAGCGCGGGTGAGTCAAAACAGCTATCAGATTAATGGCATCGATGCCAATAACATTGCCATGCACGATTTTGGCGACGTTGCTGTGCCTGCTCCCGAAAGCGTGAGCGAAGTGAAGGTACAAAGCTCGATGTTCGACGCAACCGTTGGGGGTGCGGGTGGCGGTGCCGTCCAGGTCATTACAAAAAACGGCAACAACTCCCGGCATGGAGGCGTATACGAATACTTCCGCAACGAAGCTTTTAATGCCAATGACGCAAACTTGAAGGCCGTGAGTCTTGGCCGGCCGGTGATGAGACGAAACATTTATGGCGCCGCCCTGGGTGGACCATTGCGCAAGAGCAAGGCATTCTTCTTTGTTTCTTATCAGGGCACGCTCGAGGCGAATGGCGCTACCGACCAAAGTCTCTATAAACAGGTTTTGATTGATCCTCTGCTGACAAGTGACCGCTCCGCTTCAACGTTGCTCAAGACGTATGCGAGCCAAGGAGTCACTAGCATCGATCCCGTTGCGCTTGCGCTTCTCAATTTCAAACTGCCCAATGGACAGTACCTGATCCCCACGCCGCAAACTCCGGATGGCAGGGTTACAGGAACGGTAGTATCGACCTACCGCGAGGGACAATTCAACGCTAACCTTGATTCCCGGCTGACTTCAAGAGATTCGTTTGCCGCCAAATTCTTCTTCGCGAACGCGCCGCTCTTCAATGCGCTTGGCGGAGCGCAGTTCGATGGCGGATCGGGACTGCCGGGCTTTGGCACCCATGTGCACGTCGACAACCGCGTGCTTTCGACCGAAGAGATCCACACCTTCAGCAACACAGCCGTAAATCAGGCACGCTTTGGCTATAACTTTATCGGTCGTAACGAGCTGCCAAGAGAGCCCCTCCGAGATGCAGACCTCGGCATGCAACGCGTGACCGCCACCAGCGATCCTGGACTGCCATTGATTGTGCTGGCGGGATTCGGAAGCGCCGGCATTGGAACCCCCGGAATCAGTCTGCAGGCTAGTTCTCCTTCTATATCGCTGTTTGACACGTTGTCTTTACAACGGGGGAAACACAATATTCGATTGGGCGGTGAGATCCGCCACTCAGAGTGGCGGGTTCCGCGAGCCAACGTCGGATCTTACGGCGTGATCGAGTTCGACACCTTTGCGAATTTTTTGACGGGTGTGAGCAATTTTTCTGATCTCAGCACGGGTCTTCCTCACCGCGACTTTCTGACGACGGACTACCACCTATTCGTGCAGGATGATTGGAAACTTTCGTCCAAGCTTACCCTGAACCTCGGACTACGATACGAGCTAGATCCTCCAGCTTACGACTCCAAAGGGCGCATCGGAGGCTTTGATCCAGCACTCTACCGTCCGAACACGCAAGTCGATAGTAATGGCCTCCCCATCGGTCCCCCGGCTGAAGGCATCGTGGAAGCGGGCAATGCTCCCCCACAGTACAGCTTGCCCGGTGTGACTAGAGTGGGTAAGCGCGTCGTCAAGAGCGTCGATGCTAACAACCTCGGCCCTCGCATGGGATTCGCATGGTCGCCGCTGAACTCCGGGAAACTCTCGCTCCGCGCGGGCTACGGCATCTTCTATTCCCGCCCGTCATTTTTTTATCTTGGACTAGACTATTTCTCACCTCCATTTTTCTTTGATGACGTATCGAGCGGTGAGCCGATCGAGAATCCATTCCCCAACGCGCCACTTGAGAGCAGTTTCCCGTTCCTTCCCATAGGGCCGCTGTTAAGCGGGAGTGTTGTGGATCGCAACAACCGCACACCGTACTTTCAGCATTTCAACAGCAGTGTGCAGTACGAATTGATACGCGACACAGTGCTGCAGGTGGCATATGTCGGATCCCGTGGGATCAGACTTTTTCGGACTACCTCCATCAATCAGGCCCGGATTGCCAGTCTGACTCATCCGATCGTGAACGCGGTTACTGGCCAAGTGATTACGGATAACACCTTTGAGAATGCGCCACTGCGCGCGCCGATGCAGGGAGTCGATCCCTGGCTTTTTAGTCTGAACCAATCGACTGCGCAGTCCACTTACCATTCCCTGCAGGCTAGCCTAAATCGGCGGTTTTCTCGCGTGCTGCAGTTCTCCGCCGCATACACGTTTTCTAAGTCGATTGATAATGGCTCCGTTGCAGGGGGCGGAGCACTTTCAGACGGATCGGTTGACCGTGGCGCCGCTTTCGACACCAGCAACACCATCGGAAACCAGTTGAACGCCCGTGGCAATCGGGGCCTCTCAGACTTCGATCGAACACACTACTTTGTTCTGAGTTATGTCTGGGATGTACCGGAACCGGATTTCGCCCATGGCGTCGCGATGATGCATCGTCTGCTGTCTAACTGGCAGCTTTCGGGGATTGTGACGGCCATGTCAGGTCTTCCGATTGATATATTCGATCCGTCGGGAGGTTCTTTGTATGGCCAGATCGGAGCGCGTCCCAACTGGGCGTTGGGAGCGAGTCGCGCCACAGCGATGACCAATGTCCCGCACGGATATTACTTCAACCCGAGCGCATTTGCCCAGGCACTGATTCCGGCTGGCAATGCCATTCCCAGTGCACGCGATTCAACAGCACTGGCGGGCGAAGACGGCACCGATATTGGTGACGTACGGCGCAATGTGTTGCGCGGGCCCAGACAACAAAATGTGGATTTGTCGGTAATGAGGCGTTTTCCCCTGACAGAATCGAAAGACCTGGAGTTTCGTGCCGACCTTTTCAATGTCTTCAACCACGCCAACCGTGACAATCCCGTCAGCGACATCACCCGTAGCGACTTCGGACGCGTTTTAGCGTTCAGCTCCAGCTCGCGCATCGCCCAGTTCGCGCTGAAGTTGAGCTTCTGATAAACCGGTGTGACGCTGGTCCGATCATCGAACAGGTTTTGTTAGAGGCTCTAAAGGCTGCGGGGGAATTCGCGGACGTATTTGTGTTAGCGGAAGGAGCCGGAGAGAGTGCCGCAAATCGTATTCGTGCTCGCGGTGAACATGCACAAGTACTCCGGGATGCGACGGCACTCCGAGATGCTGGAAAGTTAAAGAGGAACCAGGTCGTCGTGAACGTCGAGCGAAACGGGGTCCGGAGCACTGGGCGTTCGGGACCCGACAATCCGAACACTGCACACCCGCTTGTTGAGGATGCCTATCGGAGGTCAGTGCCTGAAGCAAATCGTACTCGTACCTTTCTAAAGTGCGGGGAGGTTCCGTCATTGTCCGGCTGCATTAATAGGACTGGCGGCACCCGAGGTGCGACGTCAACCGCGGCTCAGTCGACCGGCGGAAAGACGCCGCCAATTTTGAAAGAGGCATGCCGTAATTGTGCCCCAAGCCTGAGATCAATGGGCGTTCGCGACACCCTAGCAAATCCTGGTCTGCCGCCATTGCTCGGTGAGGACGTCTTAACGGCATTGCGGGCAGGTAGGAAGGTGCGCTCGCCGCAGCTGGCGCCGACGCAATAATGTCGACGATTGTGCGCACCCAATCGCGATTTTGATTCTCATGTGGTCTTCGAGTGCTCTGCTTTTCAAGTTGCGAATCGGGCGCAGTGGTTCGGGTCGGGAGCCCTTAATTTTTGTGCAATAACATGATGATAGGAACACCCGACCATTTCACGAGAATTATTGGGTTCGTTGATCTTGGATGCTGAAAGCCGTGATCGTTCGTCTACGCGCGTAGACATCGACGCACAGGAGAGTAATCCCCGCGTGTCTTCGTTGTTCTCCTCGTTCTGGTGGTGCGTCAAAAAGCTAAGGACGGCCAGAGTAAGCGGGATTAACCCTGAGCCCCGTCCGTGGCTCAGTTTAAGCGTGGTCGGATAGAAAGTCGCTCCTTCACAGCCGGTTGTCGACAGTTGGTCGGGCTCCCGAGTAACGCTGCAAGCCAGAAGTTATGTCTAGGACGGACTCTCAACGATGTTGGCCAGAAGTCGGCTTCGAGGAAATTGTCATTGATGTCCTCGAAGCCCGTTTCTGGATCACTGTCGCGGTAGGGACGACCATCACTGATCGCCCCCCGCACAAATCCGTACATGCGCGTTTACGCATACGGCTCTTACCGAGGATGAATGGCGTCGAAGCGCTTGTCGGGATAAGGATGCAGAACACGTGGGTGCGGA
>WNGL01010913.1_pt1 | contig 10438 bp, 7 predicted proteins | sample 5400591 | NCBI WGS metagenome assembly WNGL01 (sample SAMN13153377, study PRJNA577476) | soil metagenome | isolation source: 80 cm soil or saprolite under Garry oak tree replicate 1 | place: USA:California | collected 2016-06-15
GCTTCGAGGAACGCGGCCTCGAGCGCGAGGTCGTAGCTCGTCGTCACGATCAGTTGATGTGGCACGCCACGCTCGCGCAACACCGGTGGGATCGACGCGAAGAACCGGTGAACAGCCGTCGGGGGAACGTCCGCGTCGAGGAGGGCATGGAGCTCGTCGTACAGCGGCCCTGAGCCCTTCATCACGGACACGTACTGCGCGACGCGTGGGAGCCCCGCTTCGTTCTCCGCATAGTCGAAGCGCTCCGCAAGCCTGCCGGCCAGCTCACCAACCTCCGCCCCGAGAACGGCAACCAGCCGACCGTCGAGCAAGATCCGGAGCACTTCGTCGAAGTGATCCTCCGCGGGCGGTGCGGTGTCGGGGACGCGCAGCCCTGCGTCCTGTCGGAGGATCTGACCGTGCAACTGCTGGAGGTCGGGGCCAGGCTCGATCCCGAGCTGCTCGACGAGCGTGCGGCGAGCATCCTGGTAGACGTTCAATGCTTCCGCCTGTCGGCCGGAGCGATAGAGCGCAAGCATCAAGTGCGCGCGGAGGCGCTCCCGAACTGGATGTTGGTGGACCAGGGCCTCCAGCTCCCCCGTCAGCTCGCCATGACGGCCCGCCTCCAGATCGGCGTCGATCCGCTCCTCCATCACGGCCAATCGCTCTTCCACCAACCGTGTGATCTCCGATTGCGCGAAGGCCTCGAACTCGACGTCCGCGAGAGGCGGCCCGCGCCAGAGGTCGAGAGCCCTCTGCAGAATCGAGGCGCGGTCATCGGCCTCAGGCTCGGAGCGAGCCTCTGCGACCAGTTGCCTGAAGCGCTCGAGGTCGAGCTGATCCGGACGAATCGAAAGTGCATATCCCGGAGGTTTCGTGACCAGAACCCCGGCGCCGACGGTCTTCCGGAGCTGCGAGATGAAGTTTTGGAGCGAGGTGGCGGCCGTTCGCGGTGGCTGCTCGCCCCAGAGCGCATCGATAAGGCGGTCGGTGGAAACCGGTCTCGGTGCCTCGAGAAGAAGCAGCGCCAGCACGGAGCGCTGCTTTTGGCCGCCCAGCAAGAGCGGACCCGTCTCGTCCGACACCTCGAGCGGGCCGAGGATCCTGAAGTCAGGCATGTGAGCTTTGTAACACGGTGCGTTTCCTTTGAATACCGGCGCGCCGGCAGTCCCGGCGGCTCGTGGTCGAAAGATTGGCGCCGGCTGCCAATCCGCCGCTAATCACGGATTAGTGCGCGGTTAGGCCCAGGTTGGTGAGCCATTGCGGCCCCCTTCGACGGTGGCCGCATGGCTACCTCATTCCTCACCCCAACACGCGGCGCGCTCGCGCGCGCCTGCTTCCCGCTCCTGCTGCTCGTTTCGGCCCTTGCGCCGGCCGCTGCGAACGCGACGGGTGCGGTCGTAACGAACATCTCACTGACGAACGGCGGCCGTCCTTTCTCAGGGGACAACCGCCTGCTCACGACGATCAGTCCCAATGGCGACGGCATCCGCGACCGGGCGACGATCCACTTCCGCCTCAGCGCACCGGCCGTCGTGCACTTCGAGATTGCCACGGTCGACACTCAGACGCCCAGGCCGGTCGAATCACGGACGGTCCGCTTCGACGCCGGCCGACACTCGCTCGTCTGGGCACCTTCGCCCACGACCGAGCCCCGCACCTACCTGGCGCTCTTGCGGGTAGGAGGTACCACCTACGGAGCTCTTCGCCACGCGCAGGCCGGGAGACTCGTCACACCGGTCATCCGCGTCCGCGGCATCGACGCGTCCTTCTCCGCTGAGAGCTATACCCCGGGGAGCACGGCCCGGCTGACAGTGGCGACCGACGCCAAGTCCCTACTGGTCGACGTTCTGCGGTCGGGCCCGGGCCATGATCCACGCCTGACGAACTTCGACGTCTTTGGTCATGTGATGAACGGACCGGTCGCCGTGCCGTGGAACTACCCGAACGCGCCACACGCGATCGACGTGTCGATCGGGAACTGGCCCAGCGGCGTGTACTTCTTTCGCCTGACAGCCGACGACGGCCGGGTCGGTTATGCACCTCTGATCGTACGGCCGGCGCACCTCGGCGAGCATCGGGTTGCCGTGGTCCTGCCGACGTTCACCTGGCAGGCATACAACTTCGAGGATGAGAACGGCGACGGCTGGGGCGATACCTGGTACGCGTCTTGGGACGAGCGTGCAACCGTTCGGCTCGGCCGGCACTACCTTGGCCGTGGCATCCCCCCACATTTCCGCCAGTACGACCTGAACTTCTTGCACTGGTTGACGTGGGGGAATCGCGGGGTCGACTACCTCACCGACAGTGACATCGCCTCGGGTACGAGCGCTGCAACTCTCGGGCACGCATATGACCTGATCATCTTTCCCGGCCATCACGAGTACGTCACGCCCCCCGAATTCCGGGTCATGTGCGGCTACCGCAATCTGGGCGGCAATCTCGCTTACCTCTCCGCCAACAACTTCTATTGGCACACCGTGCGACATGGGGATCTTCTGCAACGCACCGCGACGTTCCGGTCGCTGGGAGAGCCGGAGGAGGCGCTGACGGGCGCTCAGTATCGTGCCAACAACGGTGGCCAGCACCAGAAGCCGTGGGTCGTTGTCCACGCCGAGGTCGCGCCGTGGCTGTTCTTCGGCACCGGGCTCCACAACGGTTCGAGGTTCGGACGGGGAGGCGTGGAGATCGACGAGATCGGCGCGGCATCGCCCGCCGGCACCAGAATGATCGCAACGATTCCGCATGTGATCTGCAACCTGAGCGCCGAGATGAGCTTCTACGAGAAGGACGGGGCAAAGGTGTTTTCGGCCGGCGCCTTCACGCTAGCCGGGCAGGCCACGTCCTCCGAAGTCAGTCCTCTCCTGGACAACCTTTGGCGCTACATGACGAAGCCGTGAACCACGCGGAAAGACCTGAGCCGCGCGGCGCCCGCCTATTGGCACCGTCGCGCGGCCCGGCTAACCTTGGCCCGGCTGTCCCCGTCTAACGAGCCGTGCGCTTCCGAATCCTCTTCCTGACCTGCGGTCTGGCCCTGTGCACGAGCGCTAGCGCGTCCGCCTACCCGTGGCCGCTCAAGCCCTTCGATCAACAACATCCGATCCGGGCGAACTTCGGCGATCCACGCACGCGGTTCCTCAACACGATGCTCACCGACGGCCTCCAGGGGCCGGGAACCTTTCTCTTCCACAACGGCATCGACATCGCCGCGCCGGAAGGCACGCCGGTGTATCCGGTCATCTCCGGAAAGGTGCGCTACATCGACGAGACGGCGATCTCAGTCAAGACGAAGGCCCGGGGCGTCTTCCAGTACTTCCACCTCGTCGTGAAGGTCCGCGACGGACAGCACGTCGTTGCGGGCAAGACGGTGCTCGGGACGGTCATGCATGCGTATGACCACGTCCACCTGTCCGAGATTCGCGACGGCCGCGTCTGGAATCCACTTGCAGGCGGCGGCATCGCTCCGTACCACGACCACACGGTTCCCCAGGTCCGCGCCATCAACGTCCGTCCCGCCGGATCGCTGCTGCCGTTCGACTCCGCGACCGTCTGCGGCACCGTTTCGCTCGTGGCTGCTGCCGATGACGCTGCGCCGATCGCGGTCCCGGGCGTGTTTGCAGGCTTCCCGCTCTCCCCCGCGCTGATCACATGGTCACTGGCAAGGATCCCCGGGATCACGTATGTGAACGACGTCATCGCAGCCGATTTCCGCACGACGATCCCGGCATCGAGGCAGTTCTGGAGCATCTACGCGCGGGGCAGCTACCAGAACGCGCCCAGGTTCTCGAATCGCCAGTACTTCATGCCCGGGCGGTTCCTCTACAACCTCGCCAGCTTCGTCGACACGCGCGCGTACCCGAACGGGCTGTACGAGATCACGGTGCACGTCGCCGACATGCGCGGAAACAGCTCCGACGCAGCCTTGCAGTTCAAGATCGAGAACCGCGCCGGCAGCGAGACCGGCTGTTCGCCTCAGGTTCCGAGCTCGGCGCCGTAGGCACGGCGGTAGATCCGCTTCAACTCCTCGACGCGCGCCACGTAGGCGCGCGTCTCCGAGAACTGGATGCCCTCGCCGGCGCGGTGCCACCGGTCGACGTTGTCCTGGCCCGCGTTGTAGGCGGCCAGGGCGTCCTGCTCGTCGCCGTACTTCTCAAGGAGGTGGCGCAAGTACCAGGCGCCGTACCGGACGTTGATCTCGGGGTCGTAGAGATCCGCGACTCGAAACTGCGAACCGCCGGTATGGACGGCGATTCCCTTGGCCGTGTCCGGGAGCAGTTGCATCAACCCGATGGCGCCTGATCTCGACCGGGCGTCGGCCTTGAACTTCGACTCCTGGTAGATGACCGCGGCCAGAAGGGCCGGATCGAGATCGTAATTGCGCGCGTGGCCACGAACGATCTGCTGGTACGAGAGCGGGTACCACAGCCGCTCCCACCAGCCCGGCTTGGACGACTGCAGCGTGGCGAACGTCGCGACCAGCGCGCCGGCGAGCACGACCATGCCGAGGATTCGCTTCACGTCACGAGGTCTGCGATCACTCCGGCGACGAATGCGTCGAGCTCTGCGAGCGTCCCCTCGTTTACGTACGTGTAGTCGGCGAGCCGGATCTTCTCGTCCTCCGAGAGCAACCGCTGCTCCCGCTCGTCGACGATCGGTCTCCGCTTCGCCCGTACGTCCGGCGGTGCCGTGATCACGACGACGACGTCGAAGCGCTTCTCGCCGCCGGTCTCGTAGAGGAGCGGCACCTCGGTCACGGTCAACGCGGGTGGATCGGGATCGTCGGCGAGCTCCTGTCGCCAAGCCGTCTGGTCCTGCACGACTCTCGGGTGCAGCAGCTCTTCGAGCCAATCGAGTTGCTCGGGATCGTTGAAGACGATCCGGCCAACCGCGGCCCGGTCGACTCCGTCGCTCCCGATCACCTCCGGGCCGAACCGCTCGACCACCTCCCGCCGAACCTCCGGATCGCTCCGAAGCAGACGGTGCACGATCTCGTCGCTCGACCTCGTGGCCGCGCCCTGGCGAGCAAACGCCTCGAGCGCCGCGGTCTTGCCGGCGCCGATTCCACCGGTGATCGCGACTGCGAGTGGGCGCTTCGCGTTAGTGCTCGTCGGAAACGGGTTCGGCGTGAGCCGGCGCTTCGTCGGCCGCAGCCGGATCGACTTCGTCGCCTTCGTCCGCGGCCTCGCGCTCCACTGCCTCGTCGGTGGCCGGCGGTGCGTCGAGCTCCGGCGCCAGCGGCGCCGACGCCGAGTCGCTGAAGACGTCCTCGGACAGGTCGAGGTGCGGCGTCCCTTCGATCGGCCCCTCCGACTCGGCGCGGCGGTCGGCGTCCACACGCTTGAGCGACAGCGACAGGCGGCGGCGTTCCGCATCGACCTCGAGGATCAGCACCGGCACCGTGTCGCCCTGCGACACGACCTCGCGGGGATTCTCGACATGATGCTGCGCAAGCTCGGAGATGTGGACCAGGCCCTCGACGCCGGGGAGAATCTCGACGAACGCGCCGAACGTGACGACCTTCGTCACCTTCCCCTCGACGACGTCACCCTCCTTGTGCTGCTCGAGCACCTGCTGCCACGGATCCGACTGGGTCTGCTTGAGGCCGAGTGAGATGCGCTGGCGCTCGCGGTCGATGTCGAGGACCTTCACCTTCACCGTCTGGCCGATCTCGAGCACCTCGGATGGATGGTTCACGTGTGACCACGACAGCTCGGAGATATGAATGAGGCCGTCCATCCCGTCGAGGGCGACGAAGGCGCCGAAGTCGACGATGTTCGAAATCTGCCCCTCGACGACGTCGCCCGGGTTGAGCCGGTCGAGGATCGCCTGGCGCATCTCCTTGCGCTCGTCTTCGAGAACGGCGCGACGGGAGAGCACGACGTTGTTGCGGGAGCGGTTGAGTTCGATCACCTTGGTGCGCAGCTCCTGGCCCATGAACTCGTCGAGATCCTGCACCCTGCGAATGTCGACCAGCGAGGCCGGAAGGAATCCGCGCACGCCCAGGTCGAGGATCAGTCCGCCTTTCACGACCTCGATCACGCGACCGTTCACCGGCTCGCCCGACTCGGCGGCGGCTTCGATCGCCTTCCAGGCGAGCTCGAACCGGGCGCGCTTCTTGGAGAGGATCAGCCGGCCCTCGGCGTCCTCCTTGGTCATCACGAGGGCGTCGATCTCGTCGCCGACCGACACCTCGTCGGCCGGGTTCACGGAACGCCGAATCGAGAGCTCGGCGACCGGAATCACGCCCTCCGACTTGTAGCCGATGTCGACGAGCACCTCGTCCTTGTCGACCCGAACGACCTGGCCGTGGACGACCTCGCCCTCGTTGATGGTCGGGAAAGTGGACTCGTAATCCGGGATCAGGTCGCCGTCCGGACCGGTGATCCAGACGCCGTCGCCCGCGATTCTCTGCTCGGTTTGCTCGGTCGCCATAAGCGGTCGATCAGTATAGCCAGGGGCCTTCGAGCGCTTCGAAAGCGCCCAAAAGCCCGCAAAGGAGGTCGCTAGAGCCGACCCACCAGGAGCTTCAGTTCGGCAGCCTGCCCCGGAGTGAGGCCCTTGTCGGTCTTCGCGTCGACCTGACCGGCGAAGGCGCCGAGGCGGCTCCCATGGGGAAACCATGTTTCCCCATGTGCCCCTTCTTTAGGTCACGCCTCGAGCCGCGCGCCGCTGAGATCGCCGCGCACCTCGAGGATGAACGGCGGGGGAACCTCCCGGTTCCCCCCAAGACCCCCCGCGTCGGCTACTGCGACTTAGTTCTTGGCCTCGCTCCAGTCGTCGCCGACGCCTATCTCCACGGCGAGCGGCGGGTCCAGGGGATACGCACTGCACATCTCTTCCCTGACGAGCTCTCGGACCGGGCCGATCTCCGCCTCGGGCACCTCGAGCAGGAGCTCGTCGTGGACCTGGAGGACGAGACGGGCGCCCCGGCCCTCGTCGCGGAGGCGCCGGTGGATGGCGATCATCGCCTTCTTGATGATGTCGGCGTTCGAGCCCTGCATGACGAAGTTCACCGCAAGACGCTCACCCAGAGAGCGCGTCGCCCGGTTGGAGGCGCGTATCTCCGGCGTCGGCCGGCGCCGCCCCAGGAGGCTCGTCGCATAGCCGTCGCGCTTTGCCTGCTCGATCGTGCGCTGGATGAAGTCCTGGACGAGCGGGAAACGGGCTAGATACGCGTCGATGTACGCCTGTGCCTCCTCGCGAGGGATCTCGAGGTTCTCCGAGAGCCCGAACGCGGAGATGCCGTAGACGATCCCGAAGTTGATCATCTTCGCGATCGAACGGTCCGCGGACGTCAGCTTCGAGGGTTCCTTGCCGAGCACCTCCACGGCAGTCGCCGTGTGGATGTCATCGCCGCGCGCAAACGCCTCACGCAGCTTCGGCTCGCCGGAGACGTGCGCGAGAATGCGCAGCTCGATCTGCGAGTAGTCGGCCGACAGCAGCCGCGAGCCCGACTCGGGAACGAACGCAGAGCGGATCTCCTTGCCGAGCTCCGTCCGAATCGGAATCGCCTGCAGGTTCGGATTCGTCGTCGAAAGCCGCCCGGTCGACGCAACCGTCTGGTTGAAGGTCGTGTGTAACCGGGCGTCCGTCTCGGAGAGCAGCGACGGGAGCGGTCCCAGGTACGTGTTGAGCAGCTTCGAGTACTCGCGCCACTCCTCGATCACCGGCACGATCGCGTGCTCGCCGCGAATCGAGCGGAGTACGCGCGTGTCCGTCGAGTAGCCGGTCTTGCCCTTGCGGCCGGGCGTGAGCTGCAGCTTCTCGAACAGGATGCGCGCGACCTGCTGCGTCGAGCCGATCATGAACTCCTCGCCGGCGAGCTCGTACGCTTTCGCCTCGAGCTCCTCCACGCGATCGGCGAGGCGAGCGGTGATCTCACCCATGCGGTACGTGTCGATCTTCACACCCGCGTCCTCCATCGCGGCGAGCACCGCAGTCAGGGGGAGCTCGATGTCGCGATAGAGATCCTCCGCGCCTCGCTCGCGGACCCGGTCGAGCATGGTTGGCGCAAGCCTCCGGGGAATCTCTGCATGGCGCACGAGCGCGGCTGTCTCGTCATCCACCGCTGGGATTGGAATCGGCTCGACGCCGTACTCCTGTGCAAGGTCGTCGAGCTCGTACCCCGCGCGCCCGGGCTCGATCAGATATGCGAGCAGCATCGTGTCCTCGGCCGGCTCCATGGTCAGCCGCGGCAACGCCTTGAAGTCATGCGCGATCAGGTCCGCCTCATCCAGCCGGCGCTCGAGGCCTACCTCCCAGTCGCCGACGATGACATCGTCGTCCTGCGCGAGGGCGAAGCGGCCGTCGCGGATCGCAAGCGAAGCGCGTCCGCGGACCTCGGGCAAATCCCCTTCGCGCCACGCAACCTGCGTTCCCTCGACGCGCATCGGCTGCGCCGGAACGGCTTCGTCGAGGATGTCGACCCGGCCGAGCAGGTTGCGGAACTCGAAGCGCCGGAACATCTCGCGCAGCTCCGAACGGTCGGGCGGCAGCAGCACGAGCTCGGCGGGGTCACAGTTGAGATCGAGATCGCGTCGCATCGTCGCGAGCTCCTTGGACTGTCGCGCCTGCTCGGCAAGCTCCGTGATGTTTTTGCGCCGCGCAGGTGACAGCTCGTCGGCGTGCTCGATCACTTCTTCGAGCGAGCCGTACTGGGCGATCAGCTGGCCGGCGGTCTTGTCCCCGATGCCGGGAATGCCTGGGATGTTGTCCGACGTGTCGCCTTTCAACCCGATGAAGTCCGGAATCTGATCGGGCCGGATCCCGTAGCGCGCCTCGACGCGACCCGGCGTGTAGACCTGGACGTCGGAGACGCCGCGCGGCGTCATCATCAGGCTGACGTTGTCGGAGACGAGCTGGAAGGCGTCCCGGTCCGTCGACACGATCGCCGTCCTGATCCCGGCCTCGTCGGCGCGGGTCGCGAGCGTCGCGATGACGTCGTCCGCCTCCCAGCCTTCGAACTCGAGATTGCGGTAGCCGAACGCCTCCACGATCGGGCGGAAGTACGGGAACTGCTCGCGCAACAGGTCCGCCATCTCTCGGCGGCCCTCCTTGTAGACCTGCGTCGTCGCGATCGCGTGCCGCTCGGTCGGACGAGTGTCCCAGGCGACCGCAACCGCCTTCGGCTTGTAGTCCGTGAGCAGCTTGAAGAGCATGTTCGTGAAGCCGAGCAGGGCATTCGTGGGAAAGCCGTCGCTCGTCGCGAGTTCCTCCGGCAGCGCGAAGTAGGCGCGGTACGCGAGGTTGTTACCGTCGACGAGGAACAGCTCGGATTCGCGCGCAGGTCCATCGTCGACTTGGAGCTCGGTGCCTGTGACCGTCTTCGGAGACATCAGGTCAAAGGTATCGTCACCCGCCGATGGCCGGGCTCGAAATTGTCCCGTTTTCCGACGAGCATCTGGATGCCGCTGCGGAGCTCCTGAAGCAGCGGCACGTGCGCCACCGCGAGGCCGACCCGCTTCTTCCTGAGGACGTGGATTTTCGCGCGCAGATCGAGAGCGAGTGGCACGTCGACGGGGCAAGCGGTGTCTTCGCGGCGCGCGCCGCCGAGCCGGTCGGATATCTGGTGGCCCGTCCCATTCCATACGGAGGGTTGGGGACGTGGCTGGTCGCGGGCATCGGCGGCCATGCGGTGGAATGGGACGCGGAACTCGCACGCGACCTCTACGCGGCCGCCGCGGACAGTTGGGTCGATGCCGGACATACACGGCACGGCGTCTTCGTCCCGGCATCGGACAACGCGCTCGTCGACGCGTGGTTCCGCCTCTCTTTTGGCGCGTCCGGCGTCCTGGCAGCGCGCGAGACGGGCCCCGCACCGCCGGCTGAACCGAGCATCGAGATCCGGAGAAGCACCCCCGACGATCTCGAGATCGCGGCGCGCCTCGACCGAGCGATGGCGGATTCGATGCGACCTTCGCCGAGCTTCTCGACGCGGGACCTTTGGGACGACGCGCAATACCTCGACGACTGGCGCGACACCTGGACAGACGAGCGGTTCGTGCATTTCGTCGCCGAGCGGGACGGCCGCGTCGTCGGGCACAGCTTGCTCTACCACCGTCCGCACGACCTCCGCGTCCCGAAGGATTCGATCGACCTCGCGGGAGCGTCGACGTTTCCCGAGCTTCGCGGCTCTGGTATCGGCCGCGCACTCACCGACTACGTCATCGGCTGGGCCCATGAGAACGGCTACGCGACGATGACGACCGACTGGCGGATGACAAATTTGTTTGCGTCGCGCTTCTGGCCGAAACGCGGATTCCGAACCGCCTTCCTCCGGCTCTATCGCGCGCTTCCGTGACGCGGATCCCGCTGCTCGCCGGGTCGCGGATCGCAATCGTGAGCGCCGACGACGACGCGGTCGTGCTCGTCCCGCCGCCGCCGCGCGAGCAGGTTGCAGACGTCGCCGCGGCGGTTCGCGACGCGCTTCGCTTTCCGCTCTCGGGTGAACCGCTCGAGG
>WNGL01010914.1_pt1 | contig 10438 bp, 9 predicted proteins | sample 5400591 | NCBI WGS metagenome assembly WNGL01 (sample SAMN13153377, study PRJNA577476) | soil metagenome | isolation source: 80 cm soil or saprolite under Garry oak tree replicate 1 | place: USA:California | collected 2016-06-15
ATGCCGCTCGTGAGGGGCGATATCCAGCTGTGATTCTTCTCGATCTAGCTATGCCGGGGATGGATGGTAATCTCTTCCTGGAACGACTTCGTAAGGTGTGGGAAGCGGCTCATTCCCTACCTGAGATTGTGATAATTACCGCAGGGACGGAGGGCCCCAATGCCGCGAGTCTGGGCCTGGAACATATGATTATCAAGCCGTTTCATGTACGAGATTTACTCGATGTGGTACGCAAATTGACGGCCTGACACAGCGCGGGCAAGCATCGGCCCTCCCTGACCTTTTTTGGATACCTTGCACTCCTCGGCCCGCTTGCGGGCCTCACCTCTTGTTTGGGTGGCATGGGCAGTTCGCGGCGGGGCCGCGAACTGCCCATGCCACCCGTTAATTTTACGAGCGACCCTTGGGTCGCGAGTCCTTGAGCAAAAAAGTGTCAAGGAGAGAGGCTTGCCCCCGCTCTGGCTGGCTCCAGCGTGATATCACGCTCACATCCACGGCAGCATGAATGCTGCTGAGGCCGACGACATGCCTCGCGGGCGACGTTCCGAGGTGTGCGAACTGGGGCGTTGGGATAGGCTGATTGATAGCCCCAAAGTCGAAGGCACACAGAGGCCCGACGGTGGCAACATAAATCGGAGCATTGGTAGTGGGATCGGAGTAAAAAATGAGGCTGTAGGAACCGTCGCTCCCGATCGTCCCCCAGACCAGATCGTAGGTCCCTTGCTGCACGGACTTGAACCTGAAGGTGCCATCCCTTTGGATCACCGCTACAGGAGCGCCATTGAGCGCTCGGGTGTATTTGTCCTGAGATATGCCGCCGTAGAGGTTTTTCGCCAGAATGGCAACAGGAGCGACAGCCACACCGCTCTGAGAGGTTGTTGGGATAGAGCTGGTGAACTGGCCTGTGACTGGCTGAGGCGCACGCAGTGCGTTGGCAGCCTGTTGGCCCTGTGGCGTGTCTGAGAATGTCGTAGCGAGTTCCTGGTAGGTAGGAATGGCGCTGGAGCAAGAACTTGCGAGCTGCTGCTGGCCCTCTCCGAGCAGCGCCTTGGCGTAATCTCCGTGGAGTTTCTGTGCTTCGGGCGAACTTGGGAAGCGCGTAACGACGGTGCCGAAGTGGGTGCTTGCGTCGACATACTGCCCGGCTGTAAGCTCGGTTTCAGCCAGGTTATAGTAGGCGGTGGCATCGAGCGCACTCGTCTGCGCCTGGCAGTTGGAGTTACAGTAGGACAGACCGAGCAAGGCATCGAAGTGGAGGGTGGCCTCGGCATAGTTCTGCTTCTGTAAGGCTTGTTTGCCCCAGGCAAGCAAAGCTGCTACCTTGTCCGACTCAGCGAGTGCCACCTCGCTCTTGGCAGAGCCATAGCTGTTCAGTACCGTGTCGAATTTAGCGATAGCAGCCTCATACTGCTGCGAGGCGCTGAACTGTTCACCCCACTCGTCGTAGGTGCGAGCGATGTTATCGGAGGTGGGAGCGTGCTCCCCAGCAAGTTGATACTCTGTGATGGCACGTTGCCATTGTTGCTGGCCTTCGAGAGAGCCTCCCTGCAGGCGGTGAATGGGAGATTGCTGGGTGAAGCCTACACCACTGAGGATAAGGAGGATGAGGATGATAAGGCCGGCGCTGATGAACGCTCGCAGCCGCCGCATACCTGCCAGAGTTCGTACTCCCACTGCCAATGCGATCAAGAGGGCAATGATGCCAGCCCCATAAGCAACCTGCATTGCGCCAGCGGCCCAATCGCTACCTGTCACTTGCAACGCGACGAGAAGCAGCGCAATACCGACTATGCCGATAATGAACGCCCAAAGAGGTAGAGGGTTGGCTAACACCTTGAAGCGGGGTTCGCGAGGAACAGGAGGAGCTATCGTCCCCACTCCGCCGTCGGTGCCCTGATACTGTCCCCAGGTTGGCATCCCTGGAGGTGCTCCGCTGGGGTACAAAGACTGCTGATCGGGAGGGACATTTGGCCCGAATGCTTCCCAGGGTTGAGATCCACTTGGAGGTAACACTGGCCCCTGGGTGGGGGCCTGTTCTGTGAAGGATAGCTGCTTGGGAGGGGTATATGGCGCAAATGCTTCCCAGGGTTGAGCCTCACTTGCAGGTACTGCTGGCTCTGGTGCGCTGGATTGCTCTCGCATGGTTGGCTCTTCTGTGAAGAGAGCCTGCTCAGGAGGAGTATCTGGCACGGTTGCGCTCCAAGACAAAACCTCACTTGCAGGTACTGCTGACCCCCCTGGTGCGCTGGGTTGCTCCCGCATAGTTGGTTGCTCAGGCGGGGTACCTGGCGCAAATTCTACCCAGGTCTGAGCTTCACTGTCAGGTACTGCTGGCTCTGGTGAGTCGGGTTGTCCCCGGTTAGTTGGCTGCTCAGGTGGGGTATCGGATGTAGATGCCGTCAAAGGCTCAACTGCCGGAGCCGCCTCGCCAGAAGGTGATACTGGCCCTGGAGTTTTGATTTGTTCCCGAGTAGGGGTTTGATCGGGAGATGGATCTAAATCGAACGAGTGGTCATCAGTAGAGGACATGCAACACCTGCCTTTCAAAATGTGTTACAACGTTATTATTGCGGTGAAAACGACGGCTCTCACATCCCTTACGAACACACTCAACCCCGATTGTGCATAATTATAGCACAGTTTGTGCCACCTGTCATCCCAATCTCCTTAACGTTTCTTGAAGGTTTCTTGAGGTTTATCTGTTACAATGCTAATCAGAAGGGTTCTAACTAGCCAGAACGGAGAGAGAGTGTATGAATATAGATGATATGCATGATCAGCCGACCGAGCCGTGGCGGAATGCGGACCTGACGCAAGGACAGGCGCCTGGGCAACAGAACATTCCCGCAACGGTGCCAGCCACGGTGACATCGACACCGCGTAGGCGTCAGATATCGCGTCGCAAACTCATGGGTGCCTCGATTGCTGGCCTGGCCGGGCTGGGTGTGGCAGCCGCTGGTGGCGTGTGGATACAGAATGGTGGGCTGAGTAGCCTCTTCCATGGTCCAATGGCAAGTAGCGTCCAGGCCGGGCATTTGTTGCGGCGTGCAGGCTTCGGTGCGACTCCTGATGATTTGGCGACGTACAAAAGCCTTGGGTACAGTGGTGCGGTGGATCGCCTGCTCAACTATCAACAAGTGTCGGATGACGCCATGGAGAATCGCCTGAAGGCTCTGAACCTGAATCTCAATAAACCTCTTGACCAGCAACGCTGGTGGCTCTTGCATATGGCATGGACGCAGCGACCGTTGTTAGAAAAGATGACGCTGTTCTGGCATGGCGTGCTCACGAGCAGTTTCCGCAAAGTGGGCGGTTCCAGAGCCTATATGCGCATGATTATCCAGAACCAATTTTTGCGCAACCATGCCTTTGATACGTTTGATAATATTCTACTGGGTATTACCGCCGATCCTGCAATGCTGTTCTACCTCGATCTGACGAAAAGTACGAAGACTGCACCGAATGAAAACTATGCGCGCGAACTGATGGAACTGTTCACACTGGGACTTGGTCATTACACGCAACAAGATGTGTACGAGGGGGCGGCGGCGCTGACCGGCTGGCACGTCAAAGGGTTATCCTCGCAATATATACCGCAGGGTCACAATGATCTGACCAAAACCTACCTCGGGCATACGGGGAACCACGACTACAAGGATGTGATAAATATCCTGACCAACCATCCGGCAACGCCGTGGTTTATCGGTCGTAAGCTGTTTACCTTCTTCGTCTACGAAAATCCCAGTGTGGATGACTTGAAGCCACTTGTTGATACCTACGTGCAGAGCGGCCACAATATGGGTGCGGTGATGCGTACTTTGCTGCTCTCTCCGCAGTTTTCTTCGACGAAGGCCTATCGCAGTCGCCTAAAGTCGCCTGTAGAGTATATGATGGGGGCGTACCGCGCGCTGGGTATGCAGGGCGATGGGAACGGATTACCGACCTTCACGACATTGATGGGGCAGACATTGTTGGATCCGCCTAACGTCGCAGGCTGGCCAGGCGACAAAGTAAGTGCGCTCTGGCTGAATAGTGGTACCTGGATGACTCGTCTGAACTATATTGACATTCTGTTAGCTCGTGGCAAGTTCACGAACGGCAGCTCTGCCAAGCCTGTGGACTTGCAAGCAATTGTGAATAACAACCACCTTGACTCGCCAGAGCATTTCGTCGATTACTTCGCCTCGTTCTTACTGGATGGGATGCTTGATAGCGAACGGCGAACGCAGTTCATTGAGTACTTTACGACGAAGGACACGAGTAGAGGTGGAGCGCGAATCATGCTAACGAATGGCCAGAGCTACCCGCTAAATCGTGTGCGTGGAACGCTGTACCTGATGATGGCATCACCAGAGTACCAGTTAAATTAAGGAGAGAACGGCGATGAAACTTACTCGAAGAGCGATGATCAAGGATGGGTTACTGGTAGTGTCGGCAGGGATGGTGATGCCTGCCATCTTCAGTCGGGGCGTGGCTTCGGCGCGGGCGCAAACATTAGATGGCTCGCACATTGCGCAGGCAGCAAGCGACCGTACATTGATTGTGGTGCAGATGGCCGGTGGGAATGATGGCCTGAACACGGTTATTCCCTTTACTGATCCCTTATATCGCCAGGTACGCCCGACGCTGGGGATACCAGATAGCCAGGTATTGCATCTAGATACGCGCCTGGGTTTTCATCCAAACCTGCAACCCCTGAAAACGCTATGGGATGCCGGGCACCTGGCGATTGTCGAGGGCGTGGGCTATCCAAATCAGAGCCTGTCGCACTTCCAGGCAATGGACATCTGGCAGACATTAGACCTGGACGGAGCTGGAAGTGAGGGCTGGCTGGGTAAGCTCGTCGCTGGCTGGGTCGATTCGGACGGCCATCCATTCAAGGCGCTTGATATTGGTGTGCAGACCGCACAGGCCCTGTCCTCGATCAATGCGCCCGTTCCGACGTTGGCAAGTGTGAATACATATCGTCTCTATCCTGATCCGGCAGATGTTGATGGTGGCAATGCCCGCTTACAGGCGCTGATGAACCTCTATAACTCGTATCCCAAGACATCCCCCTATGCGGCTTTGCTAGATACGACTGCGCTCAATGCACAGGATGGGTCACGCCAGTTGCATGAGGCGTCGGCGAGTTATCAGCCTGCGGTGACATATCCAGCGGGGCCATTTGCAGCAGGGCTAAAGGTCCTGGCGGAGGCAATTGTGCAAGGATTGGGATTACGTGTCGGCTATGTGACGCTTGGAGGTTTCGATACGCACGCCAATCAACAAACGACGCATGACGCTCTGATGAAGATGTTGGCGGATGGCCTGTTTGCCTTCTATACCGATCTCGCGCACCATGGCAAGGCCGATAAGGTGGTGATGATGACATGGTCTGAGTTTGGCCGGCGTGTGGAGGAGAACGGCAGTCTGGGTACCGATCACGGTACGGCGGCCCCAATGTTTATCCTGGGCAATCCGGTCAACAAGGGCATTTTTGGTGAGCCACCAAGCTTGAGCAGCCTGGATAATAATAGCAATCTGAAGTATACGACTGATTTCCGCTCTGTGTATGCCACGGTGCTGGATCGCTGGCTGGGCGCTTCCTCGAAAGATGTGCTGGGCGGCTCCTTCGGCTCGCAGAATTTCTTGCCACAGCCGTGAATTTGTGCTGCTCCTGGCATTGGGTTATAATATGTCCGAGCTAACTACTATAACCCGGTGTGCAAGATGTTCTGAAGCAGGGTTCCAAGGGGCAGCAAGCCCCTTGGAGGGGGCGCGGGGGTGTCCCCCGTTCACCTTCTCCCTTCGCCACCGCAGGTGGCACCAAAAATTTGCACATGGAGTGACTATAGAACCCAGGAGCACAAACTCAACATGTCACAACCGAATACAGAGGATATGTCAAGGCCGCGTGGAGTAGGGAGAACGCTGGCAGTAGTACTCGCGTTAATGTTCGGCTTCCTTGCTTTATTTATTGCCTATAGCCATTTACCAGGAGCGGGTGCTGGGACAGCCAGTGATCTCGTAACGCCAACAGCAGTACCCACCCACCCGGTGAGCACATTGACGGTGAACCACAGTGTCGATTTTAGCGGTGTGCATATTACCGTAACTCGCGTGCAGGAGGCGGCTGCCTTTTCTGATGATAGCAAACATCCAAAGCCATATACGGTACGTGTCTATGTGCATGTAGTGAATAATGGCCAGGCTGCGGTTGGCATCGACTATAATTCGCTTGCTCGTTTGCTTCTCCCTGATGGTGTGGTGGTTATGCCGCAGCTTGTGACGATCCCACCTCAAGTGTTGCCCAATGAGATGCAGGATGGTTATTTGGATTTCCCCGTTGCAACGCAAGTTGCCCTGTCGTCGCTCGCACTTCGCTTCGGCAGTGGAACGATGGTGGCCTTTGGGGGGTAGGAACCAGGACAACCACGGAAGAAGCCAGGGCGAGCGCTGAAAATGCTTCGCCTGCCAGTTTAACAATCCGGCGCGGGAAGTCCCGTCTCAGTTCACAGGACTGTCAGTTTCGGGAATCAGTGCGGTTGTGCGAGGCGGACGTTCTGGAAGCAGATGTACACCTCCCCTGAGAGAGCAACCAAGGAGCATAACATGTTCACCACTTTTGAGACAGCCCGACTCATCCTGCGGCCCTGGCATGCGGATGACTTGGAAGAGCTGGAACGTCTCTTTGCTGATCCCGCTGTCCGCCAAGGGCGTTATCTGCCGCCTGAGCGGATCATCGCCATTGCCGAGAGCAGCCTGCGGCAGTGGCAGCACAACGGGTTCGGGCCGTGGGCAGCCCTCGACAAGGCTACAGGGCAGTGGATTGGCCGAGTGGGCCTGGACGAGTTGGACGATTGGCCCGACGCACAGAACGTCGAGGTTGGCTGGGAACTGCACCGAGCCTGGTGGGGACAGGGCCTCGCGACAGAGGCGAGGCTCACTGCCCTACAGTTCGGCTTTGGTGAGCACCAGCTGGAACGCATCATCAGCGTCACGGCCCCCAGGAACACGGCCGCGCGACGAGCGATGGAGAGAATAGGACTGGAGTACCAGGGTGCCCGGCAATGGAAAGGGGTTGAGGTGATCTGGTATGCTTTGGATCGCTCGGTCTGGGAAGCCCGTTATTACCTTCCTTAAGTCACTCCCAGCTCACTCCAGGGGGGTGAGAGCTGTGCTCGATGAGGTAGAACGTCTTATGGGCTATGGAGAGGAGAAGAGATGCTCACGCTTTTCTATTCCCCCCATATGACCAGTGTCGATAACGAGGCAGGACGTGCTTCCGGTCATGCTGATGTGCCGCTCTCTCCCCTTGGTCGGCAACAGGCGCAGGAGCTTGGGCAGCACTACGCGACAGAAGCGCTGGATGCAATCTTCTGCTCTGACCTCCAGCGCGCATCGACCACTGCTCAGATCGCCTTCGCCGGGCGTGCTCTGCCTCTTGTGCCAGATGCTCGGCTCCGTGAGTACGACTATGGTGACCTGGCGCGATATCCAACTGCTCAGATAGAGGAAGAATTCCCGCGGCGCATCACAGAGCCGTTCCTTCACGGGGAGAGCCTGCTGATGGTCGTGCAACGCGTGGGCGCTTTTTTGCGTGCTGTCTTGCGCGAGTATGATGAGAAAACGATTGTGGTCATCGGGCATCGGGCGACCAGGTATGGGCTTGAGTACTGGTGTGGCGATGCTTCGCTTGAGGAAATCGTCCGCACGCCCTGGCAGTGGCGGGAGATTCCGATCTGGCGTTATGAACTGCATGCGCACCAGCTTGAGCGGCGCTCTGCTGCCAGGTAGGGACGAGTGACAGAAACCTCGGAGGCGTGCGCGTCAGGGTCTCAAGCCACATCCCTTGCTTGCGCATCGAGACCAGGAGGGGACTCCCTACTCTTCTTCGGGTATGCAAATGTGTTCAATGCGGCGTTGAACGTCTGCAAGGGCGCGGAGCCGAGGTAGACTATCCGGTTGGTCGGCCGGTGTGTTGTTCACCAGTTCGTCCAGGGCGAGGTAGTATTCCACCAGAACGCGCTCACCACTTGTGTGCGCGATGCAATCTTCCAGGAGAGATTGGGCCTCTTCATAAGCATTCAGGCGCTGTTGTGCCTCTGCGAAGGCCTGCTGTGCGCGATGTAGTCTCTCGTCTTGCTCCTGGCGTTGGCGGCGACGCGGCCTCGTCTCTTGTGGCTCGTCTAGCATGGCGCGTTGCAGGTCGAGGGCCGCTTCTCCTACTTCGATACTTGCATCATGTTCACGACGCATCAGCCACGCCCGCACTGCATGCAAGCGTACGAGGATGTTGACCCCTTCAGGTAGGCGCAGGCTGTCATCAGAGAGGAGCTCGTCACTACCTATCTCCGAAGATGCATCGAGGGCTTCGTCATCAGTATCCATCGGTGCTCTGTTTCCCTACTTGTTACGGTAATGCAAGAGAGGAATAGGCCTGGGGGCGCAATGCATTGCGCCCCCAGGCCTATTCCTCAAATTATCAACCCAGGGCCTCTGGTATCGGCTCCACCGCCTCTACCGGTCCAGCTTCGTAATCTGCTGGGCTGGTTACATCCTTGCCGGTGGGGACACCAACAGCGCGGAAGATGGGTGTGAGCACGATGACCACGATAAAATTGAGGATGATAGATGACAGAGCCTCATACACGCCAAATTTTTGGCTGCCAAGGGTGAACGTGAAAACTGTGGAAGGGTTTGTTACTATAAACATCCAGATCCCAGCTATCATACCTGCTAACCAACCCCCAATCAAAGCCCAACGATGGAACCAGTTGGTGTAGAGGCCAAGGAACACAGCAGGCAGCGTCTGGATAATCAAGATGCCACCCAGGAGTTGGAAGTTGATGACGTTCCCTGCTGGTATGAACAGGATAAAGAGGAGCGCTCCGAGCTTGATGATCAGCGAAGTGATTTTTGCGACGTTAGACTCCTCACGCTCACTATAGTTGGGTCGGATGTACTGGCGGTAAATGTTGCGCGTGAAGAGGTTAGCCGCCGCAATAGACATGACGGCAGCCGGGACTAGTGCGCCGATAGAGATAGCGGCAAGGGCGAAGCCCGCAAACCAGTCTGGGAACTGTGCCGAGATGAGCGCAGGTACAATACCATTAGCGCCATAGGCTTTTGGCGGCGTGACCTTTGCGGCTATCGCCATGTAGCCGAGTAGCGCAAGCAGGCCGAGCATCAGCGAATAGATGGGGAGGAAGGCAGCGTTGCGCTTGACCACCTCGCGACTATTGCTACTCAGGGTGCCTGTAAGTGCGTGCGGATACAGGAACAAGGCGAGCGCAGACCCTAGCGCCAACGATGTGTAGGGTAAAAATTGCGCTGGAGCAAGAATATCGTGGAACGTCTTCGGATTCGCCACGGCTTTTTGATGCACAGCCGTGAAGATGGGGCCGAATCCACCCAGCTTGATCGGGATGATAATGATCGCTGCGAACAGCACGATGAAAATCATCGTGTCCTTTACCAGTGCAATCAGCGCTGGTGCGCGTAGTCCGCTTGTGTAGGTATAGGCGGCCAGAATGAGGAACGCGATAATCAGGGCAAGCTCGACGTTGACACCCATCTGGGCTATAGAGACCGCGATACCAAACATTTGCAGGGCGATATAGGGCATGGTTGCTACGATGCCGGTGAGTGCGACCAACAAGGCAAGTGTGGAACTGCCAAAGCGGCCTTGCGCAAAGTCGGAGGGAGTAACATACCCATGCTGCTTGCACACTGACCAGAACTTGGGCATCAGGAGGAAGACGAGTGGGTACACGATGATGGTGTAGGGGACGGCAAAGAAGCCCTGGGCTCCTGTCGCGAAGACAAGCCCCGGCACGGCGACGAATGTGTAGGCGGTGTAGAGGTCTCCACCCAGCAGAAACCATATGATGACTGTGCCGAAGCGTCGGCCAGCCAACCCCCACTCATTTAGTTGGCTAAGATCGCCCCGACGCCAACGAGCAGCTATAAAGCCGAGAACCGTGATGACGAGGAAAAAGAAAATGAAGACGGACAATGCTATCCAGTTAATCATCGCTGACCTCTCCTTTTCTGCAGGTTGATCTCCGTTGATCTCCAATGAACCACGAAGAGTGCTGCTAGATGGTGGCTCCTGTCTGATGAGTGAGCCAGGCTAGGCTCCTAGCAGGTAGACTATCGCCGTCAATATGGCGGTGATGACGACCCACAGAAGCTGGAACCAGTAAAAGAACGGAATGCCGATGAACTCTGGCAGATCGAAGTTGTAGAAGGGAGGCCAGAGCATGACGATGAAGGGGATGAGGAGGAGCAGTAAGAGCCAGGAGCGGCCCCTTCTCTCGGAACGGGTAACCATGATCTTTCTCCTTTTGTCTGTTGTGACGATGAAAAGCGACGCCTACGAACGGTCAGAAAAAGGATACTAGAGAATGATGAGAGAAAAGCACATGTATTAATTGTTGTGTTTATAGTGTAA
>WNGL01028134.1_pt1 | contig 10437 bp, 10 predicted proteins | sample 5400591 | NCBI WGS metagenome assembly WNGL01 (sample SAMN13153377, study PRJNA577476) | soil metagenome | isolation source: 80 cm soil or saprolite under Garry oak tree replicate 1 | place: USA:California | collected 2016-06-15
GCATTTCTGAGCGCGTCAGGAGTATTCCGGATGAGCGAACTAGAAAAGAGTTCGATCTCGGGGCACCGAATGCTGGACCGGATATCTCGCTGGTCCCCGGCATTCCCGCGGTTGACGAATTTCCCATCGACATTTGGGAACGGCTCAGGGCACAGGTTCTCGCAAAAAAGGGAACGCCCTTGTTGCGCCATGCATCGAATCGTGGCGACGCAGATCTGCGCAACGCAATCGCAGCTTACCTTTGTGATTTTAGAGGGGCTCGCTGTCATCCAGACCAGATTGTGATCGTTGGCGGAAGGCAGCACGCGATATTGATCAGTACAATGGCGTTGCTGAATCCGGGCGAGCCCGCCTGGATTGAAGATCCGGGATTTCACCAGGCCCGAAGAGTCTTAACGTTTGCCGGCGCGAAAGTAATCCCAAAGCCGCTCGACCATGAAGGAATCGTGATCACACGATTGCCAAAAGAACCGTTGCCGAGAATTATTTACATAACGCCTTCACATCAATTTCCCCTTGGGATGACAATGACTTTCGAGCGCAGGACAGCGCTGCTCGATTATGCGGGTGCTCATGACGCATTTATTTTCGAAGACGACTTTGACGCCGAGTTCCGCTTTGCTGGACCTCCGCTCCCTTCCCTGCAGGGACTCGATAACTCCGGCCACGTGATTTACTCCGGAACGATGAGTAAGATTCTTTATCCCTCCTTGCGTCTGGGCTACATCGTTGCACCGGAGCGGTTGGTCGATTCGTTGGTCAAGGTCCGAAGCACAATGGATCAACACTCGCCCGCGATTGATCAAGCCACGCTGGCGCGATTCATCACTGAGGGATTTTTCGTGAGCCACGTCAGACGGATGCGGAAACTGTATTCGGAACGAAGAGATTTCTTCATCGACCAATTTAACAAGTTGCTCGGTGACCGTTTCATTCTTCAGATTCCAGAAGCCGGATTGAACTTCGTCGCCTGGCTGAAGCGCGAGGAAGACTTCCCAATGATCAAGCGTGTCACCCTGGAAATCGGAGTAAGGCCGTCACCGTTATCATTTTTTTGCATTCAGGCGAAGCTTAAGCCGGCGTTTGTTTTTGGTTTCGCGGCTTGGACGCCGGCGCAGATTCGAGAAAGCCTTGTTAAGCTTGCATCCGCGCTCAAGACCCCAGTTCGATCTTGAGACGTGCCAGTCGGCTCGGCCTTGCGACGCGCGGAATACTTTTCCCAACCGCTTGCCGTAGAAGCGAGGAGCACAAGGAAATTACGCGATTGCGAGGACGCGATCACCAGCACGCGAGCCGCCCATTCGACTTCGCTCAGGACAGAGTGTACGCTACCCAATCTTCATTTCTGATTCCGCGAGAATCGCTGCCGAATCCGAATGCACCCTATTAAGACAGGTGCGCGGTTTTGCTCCAAACCGTCGCTCAAATGCGCGCCGAAATCTGTCTCTATCTGAGAAGCCGACCGACGCGGCGATGGTATCGAGCGTCCTTTTAGGAACCGACAGACGCCGCTTTGCCTCGTTAAGACGCAGGTTTTCTACGAACTCCGCTGGCGTGCTGCCAAATACACTTTTGAAAGCGCGATTAAAATGACTGGGCGACATACAGGCTCTCCGCGCCAGAACATTAACTGAAAGGTCTTCGTTCAGATTTCGCATAATCCAAGGGACCAGTTCTGCAAACCTGTCAGCGGGCTGGCTGTTAAACACGGCTGGCTTGGGAACCTCTTGGCGGCCGTTCCCGTTTATTCGTGGAATCACGATTTCCTGGGCCGTGGCCAGCGCCACATGCCGGCCATAATCCTCTTCGATCAAAGCGAGCGACAGATCGACAGCTGCACCAAGACCGGAAGATGTATAAAATGCGCCGTCCTTAACGAGCGATCTTCTGGGATCAACGCGCAGATTTGGGAAGCGTTGCGCTACGTCGCTCGCATATCGCCAGTGGGTAGTAACTTCACGCCCATCGAGTAATCCTGTTGGAGCCAAACCATAGATGCCGGTACCGATAGCGGCGATGCGCCGCGTTCGGTTCGCATTCATCAGGACCCACTCCGCAATCCTTTCACAGACTTCAGGTTTGCGCAGTCCTTTGCCGCCGGGCACAACAATCGTGTCCCATTCCGAAACTGCTTCGAACGTCTCTTCGGGCGTGAAAATCATTCCGGATTCGGCTCGGCAACATGCGGGACTCAAACCGATCACGTGAATCTGATAACATGGAATTCGGTTACTGTATCCATCATCCAGAGCAGCCGCTGAGAAAGTGTCCGCAGGACCCACAAAGTGTGAGGCGGTCACGCCGTCGAATCCGACAAATCCAATCCGCTTTGGGGTCATCAATTCGGTCCAACAGTATCATCTTCCTAATTCTAGTTGGTAGGACATAGAACCGACGATACGCGCCACGAGGAACTATCAGAACCCACCTCACAAACGGCAATGAGTGCGCTAAGCTCTGGCGGGCGGCTGGCCGCTGCAATCCGTTGTTAGACGATCGTTCATGACAATTTCCATTTCAGCCAGACAGTCATTCAACATTTGGTTGCATCATACTCACGCGGTTGCCTTCTGTGTCAAAAAATGAGACGTAAAGGCCGTAGCCGGGTATCTCCATCGGCTCGCCAAGGACTTTGCCGCCCGCTTCCGTAACTCTCTTCATGGCCTCCTTGATATCACCCACACCGATTACGACGGACGGATACTGCGCTGGCATATCAGCGGATTTCTTGTAAAAGCCACCGTTGATGGCTCCCGGGTTTTTCGGCCGACCGTTCTCGTCGGGCTCCGTGGTGGTAACGAGCACATACTCGTTCATATCGGGGCCGAGCATCTGCGTCTTCCAGCCGAATGTTTTTGTGTAAAAGTCCGCCATGCGGCTTTTGTCCTCCGCAGGCATTTCAAAGTGGACTACTGGATTCATTGTTTTCCTCCGTATCAGTTGAAGTGTGTTTCTCTATGTGCGTGGTGACCGTCTAACGTTGAAGTGCCGTTGCCATTCGTCCCTATCAACATTAGGGCTTCGCCTGGCTTTCTAGCTTCTCCAAAAACATGTCGAGCAAGTGATTGAATTTCTTCGCCTGATCAATGAATACTGCATGGCCAGCCTCAGAAACGACTTCGAGCTGTGCGTTTGGGATGGATCGCTGCATTTCGCGCTGACTCTCTAATTCCTTCGATTCACCGGACGCGATGATAAGCGTCGGTTTGGACAGCTTCTTCAAAGCCGGACGCCGATCGACCGTAAAGAGATCGGTCATAAGCATCGCAAGGCCGGTTGTTGTTGACATTTTCTCACAATTCGCGGTGAGCTGCTGCAGTTGCTCTGGAGAGATCTCGTGTTTGATGACGCTCTTGATCATGCCTGCGTAATATTCTTTTGGGTGGGCGGAATAAACAGCCATTAGCTCGAATAATTGCTCGCTAAACTCGGGATGAAGCTTAATCTCGGCTGGACCGGCTGCGAACGGAGAATCCACAAGAACAAAGCCCGCGATTGAATCGGTCCCAAATTGTTCAACGTAGGCCGCGACATCCTGGACGCCTTGTGACCAGCCAACGAGAACCACGTTTTTCAGTTCCAGCTTTTGAATAATCTCTCTGAGGTCTCGCGACCTCGCTTCTGGCGTGTTATCGCCATCTGTTTTGGTCGAGTCTCCTTGCGAGCGCGGATCGATAGCAATAACGCGTCGATTTTTCGCGAAATGTTCCATCTGCGTCTGCCAGATTTGGCTCGTGAAGCTCCAACCTGGGATAAAGATCACGGGCGAATGACTGTTCTTCTCACCGTCGCTGACGTAATGAATCCGTATGCCGTCCGAAGTCGTGATGTTCCCGTCCTGCTGGGAATATGCTGGAAGAGACAGAAACCCCTCCGCCAGTAGCAACAATATTACGAATCTAAGTTGGGCACGAATCATGAACTCAACCGTGTTGTTTCATATCTCTTAAACTCAGCCCATTGGCCGTGTCCATTGCTTCTTGTCAACATTTGCCACAATGATGAGGCTTCCGCGATTTCAGCATCGACGTCCAACATCGGTTTACTCTGCAAGAGCAATTCGCCATCCGGCAGAACTCTCGCCGTTCCTTCGGCATCAAAACAAAGGTTCTTCGGATTCAAGGGATGGGCCGCGGCGTTGCTTGGCTTCATCGTGCGACCAAGACCTTCGTACCCTTCGCGACCAAGGCGGGAGGGACCGCACCGCCGATGGCCCCTCCCGCTTCGCAGATTACTGCATCTCATTAATGCCTAGTGTACCGGCACCGCCAAATACGCCTCTCTCGCACCGGTGACAGGATCAGTAATAGCTCTGCCCGTAATCTCTCCGTTGTCATTTATGTCTTTGGCGGTTTCGAGAATGGCAGAATAGCCGCCTTTAAGATCGTTGAGGTCTGTGGCGGTTTGAGAACTTTGATGCCGTTGTCTCTAGTCCAGATAAAAGCGTGTAAATTGTTGCCCTCAACAAAGGCGGGGTCGCCGGCAAATCCCACGACATCGCCGTGTTGATTGATTGCCGTCGGCGTATTCCACCACGGGGCTGGCGCATCTGGATAAATATCCGTCACGGTGCCGTTTTCCCAAAGCACGGCATGCTTGGCCGTACGTCTTCCCTCGGCCTGGTCGCAGATGCCAACTGGAAAACTTGGTGGCGTGGCTCGTCCTGGCAGCAACACGTGTCGTCATGAACGCCAGTCTCCGCCCAGCCAACCGCCTGACGCAAGTTATTGGCTCCTGTCGCAAAACCATTGTTTCCACCCGGAAAATTGGGAAGTCCCCGCATCTGGTTGTTTTCCCAAACAAACCCGAGATTGATATAGCCTACGTTGTTAGGCGTACTGTAAAAAGCCGCGCTACTCCAGTTCTCGACCGGCTCCGGCGTGAGAGTTTGGGAAATACCCACGAGGATGCCCGCGGTATTTTTCACGTTCCATGCGACACTGCTGTTTGGTCCGCCAAGTGTGCCGAGGTCCGTGAGCAAACTGCTTCGCCACAACGCAGCGTGCCGGTTCCTGTCCGGGTATCTGGAATAGCCTGCCACCCAGCTCTGGTCATTGATGCTGTTCCCCCCGCTACTCGTTCCGCCGACTGAAGGAAGGTTCGATACCTGGTATCGGGTTAGTGCCTTTGCTGCCTCTGGTCTCTGTGCGTGCGCTGCTCCGCAGCCTGCGGCGATCAACACGGTTACAAACATGTAGCTGATTTGTTTTTGTATGGTCATAATTTTTGTCTCCTTTAATGAATATTTACTGAGCCCATGTTTGGGTCAGAATGGTATCGTCACAAGACCCATTTAACGAAAACTTATGGGTCCACCTTTCGGGGCAAAATTGCGACCGAGAGAGTCGGAAATGCAGTGCTCGCGGTACCACTGCAGCGTGCCGGTCTTAGTGTTACTCAGCTACGGCGAAACGAGCATTGTTTTCGCCCTCGGTGAAGAACTGTGATTACACCACCTGAGCGCACTGGAAAAATTCAGGTGAAGCCGTTCAACAGAGCGTTTCAGCGAGTTCGCAGGAGCAATAAATCACCGCCGTTTAGACATCTTCTCCAAGGTCGGGAGCGTAATGCTCTTCGTTTACGCTGATAATTTGCACACCCAAAAATATGGCTCCTATTTCAGCGGTGAACGGCAATCTCATTTTTCTCCTTTCAAGCCACGTAGAGCGCTTGCGAGATTACGGACGCCTCGACGAAGGTCGCTCGGTGTGTAGCCAGTATAGCCGAGTCGAAGCGCCCCTCGCTGTTGTCGTTTGATGCTGTAGGCTGAGAGCGGGGTGACCTCGACTCCGTGTGTCGCAGCCTTACGGAAGGCAGCTTGGTCATCAACCCCCCGAGGCAACCAACCAATCAGGTCCATTCCAGCTTCGTCCGATTCCAAGTCGAGCAAGCCGCCTAACTCCGTATTGGCTTCCTTAAGCACTACTGCCTGGCGCTCCGCGTAAAGGGTACGCATTGCTCTAACGTGACTGGCGAACTGTCCCTCGTTTATAAAGTCAGCGAGGATCGCTTGTTCTATTAGCGATGACGCATGCGTGACGATCGCGCGCGCTTTGACAAAAGCATCTATCAAGTCAGTTGGCGCGACAATGTAACCTAGACGCAGCGACGGGAATAAGATTTTGCTAAAAGTTCCAATATAGATAACGCGCCCTTCGCCATCCAATCCTTGCAAGGACGCCAACGGCCTGCCCACATAGCGAAACTCGCTGTCGTAATCATCTTCCAGGATCCACGCGCGAGCTTTACTCGCCCATCTTAAAAGCGCGAGTCTTCTCGCTAGACTTAGTGTCGCTCCGAGAGGAAATTGATGAGAGGGCGTCAGATAAACGACGCGTGCCTTACTCCCACGCCTTATTCCCGCTTCGACGTCTAAGCCTTCTCGGTCGACCGGTACCGGGATTAGCCTGGCGCCGGCCGCTAACAACGCCGCACGCGCTCCATGAAACCCGGGGTCCTCAACCCACGCCTCGTCGCCCGGATCCAATAGGACCCGCGCGGCGATGTCGAGGCCTTGTTGCGAACCCGAAACCATGATGACCTGTTCCGGAACGCAATGTACCGCGCGCACGGCGCCGAGGTACGCAGCAATCGCCTCGCGCAACGGCCGGTATCCCGCTGGTTCGCCATACCTCATTAGCTTTAGCGGCGGGTTACGCCAGTAGCGGGCTGTCAATCGGTACCAGGTCTTAATTGGGAATGTGTCAAGTGCAGGAACGCCACTCCGGAACGGACGGGGTAGGCCGCCGGCGAGGGCTACGCTGACCACCGTCTCACTAATTACTTCCCCGCGCCGTGAAAGAGGCCGGCGGCCAACCAACATCGGAGGATTAGACGGACCATTGCCACGCACCTCCAACATTTCGTTGGGCAGCAATCGCGAAACGTAGGTGCCGGATCCGATTCGCCCTTCCACGTAACCTTCGGCGAGAAGTTGACTGAATGCGCTTAGAACGGTGTTCCGGGAAACATTCATCTCGGCCGCGAAGTCCCGCGTGGATGGCAACCGCGTTCGTGGCTTTAGCCTTCCAGTTAAAATCGCTTTGCGCAGCTCATCATAAAGCTGCCGGTGAAGTGCCACGGAAGACTTGCGATCGAGCAAAACGCTCAAATTCACGAATGCTGTGGCGCGCTTTGCCATGATGATTTGGTTCCCTTGAGCAGTGTTAAGTGGCTCTACACCATTTCGCAAAATGGGCCTTGTGGCAATACCAAAACTTTTCAACGTAGGTATCGCCTCCAAAGATGAAAGTGAACCTTGCCATCTGGCCGATAGAATCCTGGCAATGTCGAATTTTGGCTCATCGGAGATGTTTCTGCTGCGGATATTGCTCCCCAAATTTTCAGGCGCTCTTTCCTCGCGTCGCTGCGAGAACTGCGATAACTGTTCTTGCAACTTGGGTCGTCCTTATGGCTGATAATACCAAATCTTTCGCATCCGCCAGCGACGATGAAAAGATCGTGGCCGCGCTGGACACTCAATATCAAGCGGCTGTCAAAAACAACGATACCGCTACGATGGATCGCATCCTGGCCGACGATTTCGTGCTCGTGACCGGCCGGGGCAAAATCCAGACCAAGGCTGATCTACTTAAGGAAGCACGCAGTAAGGGGATCATCTACGAGCATCAAGAGGATTCCAACCAGAAGGTCCGCGTGTGGGGGGATACAGCAGTCGTGACGGCTTTGCTCTGGGCTAAAGGAACTGAGGAGGGCAAACCGTTCGAATACAATCTGTGGTTTAGCGATACATACGTTCGCACCGCGACGGGTTGGCGGTACGTATTTGCCCAGGCATCACTCCCACTGTCCAAAGAGACGCGATGACGGAACCAACCAGCAAGCGTTCGGAACAATATTGCTGCCCGATTGTAGAACTCAGGCAATACACCCTCCACCCAGGAAAGCGTGACGCTTTTATCGACCTCTTTGATCGACAATTCATCGAGACCCAGGAGGCGGTTGGGGTGCGAGTGATAGGTCAGTTCCGAGACGTCGACGATCCGAACCGATTTGTCTGGCTCCGCGGTTTTCGTGACATGCCTTCCCGCGCGCAAGCGCTGCAGGAATTTTACGGCGGACCAGTTTGGAAAACGCAGCGCGAAGCAGCGAACGCCGCGATTGTTGATTCCGACAATGTGCTGCTTTTGCGTCCTGCACTTCCGGCGTCGGGATTCGCGCTTGATAGCGGGAAGCGTCCGCCGATTGGTGCGAGTGAAATCCCCAAGGGGTTACTAATTGCCACCATCTATTATTTGCCTGCGCCGGCGGATGCGGAATTTCTCGAGTTTTTCACGAATACGGTCGAACCGATCTTGACCCGGACTGGGGCTTCGATCCTGGCCAGATTCATCACCGAAAATAGCGCCAACAACTTTCCCGCGCTTCCGGTGCGCGAAGGGGAAAATGTCTTCGTCTGCTTTATGCGCTTTCAAGATCGAGAGGCGTACGAGCGCTACCTCGGCAAGCTTTCTCGATCTCAGGAATGGAACGGCAAAATTTCGAACGAATTGACACGGCGCCTCAAGAAAGCGCCAGAAGTATTGAAACTATCGCCGACAGCACGCTCGCGGCTAGTTCCTTGAGGCATCTCGAGACAAATTATGACTTCTGCTGAGTCGACGTGAAACAATTAATCCGGCTCAGGCTCAGTGCGGAGAAAGTCACCTACCTGCGCATCCGTCATTACTTCGCCGAAAATGGAATAGTCCGCGTTCGCTATGACAGCTTCGGCTATCTCCACGAATTTGCGCAAAACTGAGCGAAAGACAAAAGGACCGAAGCTGACTCGGTTAACGCCAAGTTCGCGCAACACTGAAAGTGGGGCAGCTGAAGGCGAGGCCAGGATATTGATCGGGCCCTTGATGCGACCTTGGAGGATGCGAATGGTCGCTTCGTCTCCCGGTCCAATGGGGTAAATGCAGTCGGCCCCAGCCTCCGAGTATGCTTTGGCCCTTGAGACCGCCTCTTCCGTTGCATCTTCTTTTGTGGACAAGCAAAAGTAGGCGTCCACACGAGCATTAATTACCAGCGGCACTTCTTTCCGCTCGGCTACTTGTCGAACTTTGGCTATTCTTTGACACTGTTCTTCAAGCGCACGCAACGTTCTTTTTCCTCGCCTCGTTTTCAGACTGTCCTCGAGATTGAGGCCGACTGCTTCGGACTCGATCACCTGTTCCACGGTTTCTTCCAACTCGGCTGAAGACTTAGCGTAACCCATTTCGATGTCCGCGGTTACTGGAATGGCCACACTGCGCGCGACCCGCGTGATCAAATCGATAGCGGTGGAACGCCGGATTTTTTCTCCATCTTGGTAACCCAGAGAAGCCGACAACGCAGCGCTGGCAGTGGCAACTGCGAGATAACCCTTCTTTTCCAGAATCCGAGCGCCGATCGGATCCCATACGTTGAGCAGCACCAGCGTATCGCCGCGCCGGTGGAGTGAAAGCAAAGCCTCCGCTTTCCTCTTCTGCGCTCTAAGATCCAGAGCCATTTCACTCTCCCATCTCAACCCGCTCGGCTACACCGCGCCAGTGGTCAAGCAGATTTCCATTCGCGCAAAATCTGTGCTACTTCATCACGCATCGCGCAAGCTGAAGCGCCCGCGCCGCGCATTTCATCAACTCCGCCCACAGAGCGAGTCGGAAGAACTAAATCCGTTATGAAACATTTAATCATGTTGGCCTTGGCGGTTTCGCTTTTGGGATGCGTAACCGGCGAAAAGATGCACCAAGTTTCTCCCGGAATGACGCAATCTGAAGTCATTCGGATTCTGGGTAAGCCGGACGGCTTCCGTAGCGCTCCGAACGGTTATGAATGGTTTCAGTATTCCCACCGGCTAGTAACGGGCTGGGCGTGGGACCGCGCTGATTACAATGTCATTTTTAAAAATGATAGGGTGGTCGAATATGCTACCGGTGAGGTAAGAGTAAAAGAGAAGGCCGTTGTCATCGTTCCGCTCGTGGTCCGATGATTCCCTGCGAATCGCTCGCCAGGACGATCTGAGGCGCGGGTTTGCTCGCTTCAAGGCGGGAGCTGACCTTTTGGATTTGCGCCGCGTGCTCGTTCACGCGCGCCGTGACCGTTTCCATCCCCGTTTGTTGTCGCGCAATGGTTGCTTTTTGTTTTGCCACCGTGAACTCTTCGGGCGCGCGGATGGGCGGCGCGCCATTCGCGCTGTTTCCGCGTGTAATACGCGCGCCAGTATTCGGCCGAGCGTATTCGGCGGCGCCCACGTTTTTTCATGCTGACCTCCATGGAATTCTACGGAAACTGGAGGGCGAAGATCCCAAATAATTCATCTAACCCCTATGTAGGGTGTCAAGTGTGGCGGGCGGGTGCGGGTAGGTGGTGATTTAATTCATAAGTCTTGGTTGATCGAGTTTCTGGCTTCGGGGCGCTTCCTCCTCCTTTTGCTCGTTGGTGTTTTTCCAGCGG
>WNGL01037620.1_pt1 | contig 10437 bp, 9 predicted proteins | sample 5400591 | NCBI WGS metagenome assembly WNGL01 (sample SAMN13153377, study PRJNA577476) | soil metagenome | isolation source: 80 cm soil or saprolite under Garry oak tree replicate 1 | place: USA:California | collected 2016-06-15
TGAGTATGACGAATTCAAGACATTTTTTCATGGTCACAGCTACACGGCCAATCAACTGGGCGCAACTGCGGCTCTGGCAAGTCTGGAGATATTGCAGAGCCCGGGTTCCATTCGCGCGCGACAGCGACTCGAACAAACATTTCACGATGAGTTGAAGAGCTTGTGGACGCTCCCAAAGGTCGGAGACATCCGCCAGGTTGGCCTGGTCGCAGGCGTAGAATTGGTCAAAGACTGGCGCAGCCGCGCGCCTTTCGATTTGCGCGAGCGCGCCGGCATCCGCGTCTGCGAAGGCATGGCCAAACGGGGAGTGTTGACGCGGCCCATCGGCAACGTGATTGTGCTGATGCCGCCCTACGGCGCCACATCGGCGCAGGTCAGGCGGATGGTAGCAGCCCTGCGCGAGGCTGTTGCCGGGGAATGGGTAAACGGGTGAGGCGGAGCGCGGCGAGTGGGCAAGCCAGTGACATGGTGGTTGACGAGTTGCGGATTCTTGAGGGCGAAATGATAACCCCGATGTGGGTGAATCCTTCGCTTGGCGGCTCCGATAAAACCGGACAATGCAGTCGTGGCTTTGCACTCCTGGCCTCTGCCGGCATCCGCTTTTTCGCGTTGCCGACTTTCCTTGGAAAACATTATAAGCTGAAGTTGTGGTTTTCGACTGATCCGATCAAGTATGTAGCTGGAAGGACATCATGAATCTTCCCGACGGCGAACGCAGCCCAAGCTCGCCTGAAATTCCTAAGCAGGGAGAGCCCAGGACCGCGCAGGAGTTTTTGCCGGCTGTTTACAACGAACTGCGCAAGCTGGCCGCTCGCAAGCTGGCCAATGAAGCCCCTGGCCAAACGCTGCAACCCACCGCGCTGGTTCACGAAGCCTGGTTGCGGCTTGCCGGCGCTGAGAGCCGTGAGTGGCAAAACCGCGCGCATTTCTTCGGCGCGGCAGCGGAGGCTATGCGCCGCATCCTCGTCGAACAGGCGCGGCGCAAGAAGCGGCTGAAACGGGGCGGAGGCCTGCAGCGCGTGGGGCGGAGGCCTGCAGCGCGTCGAGTTGGAGGAGACGAACCTCGCTTCGCCGATGCCCGATGATGATTTGCTGGCCCTGGACAGCGCCCTGGATCGTCTAGCTAAAGACGATCCTCGCGCTGCCGAAATCGTGAAGCTCTGCTTTTTTGTCGGGCTGACCCAAGAACAGGCCGCCAGGGAACTGCACGTCTCCATCAGCACCGTAGAGCGGACCTGGGCCTTCGCCCGGGCATGGCTGTTCCGCGAGATTCAGAAAGGCTGAGTCCGAATATTTCCGGGTCCGAGGTTTGGCGGTGAGGGGAATGAGGGGTCAACGGCGCATGAGAATATAGAAGAATGTCAGCGGCAGTCGCGACGCAACTACCGTAATTTTAATGTCAAATCTTAGAGAAGCTCTGGCCCTGTGAAACTACGTGAAAAGAAAGATTAGATATGAATGAGCAAATGATCTATGTTGCAGCTCAGCGAATGGCTCGCCCGAAACCCTGCTTGAGCGTCGGCTTCCTGTTTCTGTCGCTTCTGCTGGCAGGCTGCGGCACAACCTCCGGGTTCAAGGCCGCGTCAGGCCAAAACGCCGTTGATCTCTCGCCATTCAGCCGGGTCGTGGTGAAGGATTTCACTGACGGTGCCAGTGAGAAAATGAAAGGCCTGGAGCGGGAAAGGAAAGTGCTGGAGATGAAACGGGTCACGAAAGATTTCGCCGACATGCTCGCCTGGGAAATCGGGCAGAAGCGTATCTTCGATCAGCTCGCTCGCACTGGCGCAGAAGATGAAAAGACAGTGATCATTGGCGGACAGATTACACGCTATGAAGAGGGCAGCCCGACAGCGCGCTTCCTTGTTGGGATGGGTGCCGGGAGCTCCTATTTCGACGCTCGAGTTGAGTTCTTCCGTGGAGGCTCAGGAGAGCTTTTGGGAGCCATCGAAGCTAACCGTAACAGTTGGGTGCTCGGCGGCGGCATCGCTGCGACCCAGACGCCCGACAGTTTCATGCGAGAGGCAGCCAGAAAAGTGGCCGATGAGATCTCCAAGCTCAAATGAGCCAAGCCCGCCACATCCGTCGCGGGTCATAAGTGAGAGTATGCCGGCCCTGGGCCTCCCGCAGTGTTCGAGTGGCGGAATCTTTGCCGAAGCAAGCAACCATTTGGTGGGGAGCGTGCACTCGGGGAAGCATCATTTCGTCCGTAGCCTGAGCAGAGCGTGCGTGTCGGTGCCCCTCGCATGGCTGTTGACGCTCAATGCCGGCTGCGTGGTTACCAGCACGACGAGGATTAGCCTGCCGGTTGCCATTCCCGGCGTGGCCAAGGCGCACATGTGCACTGACGAATGGAACAGACACTTTTGTCTGCACTGCAGGTTGGCCGCCGCTGATCTCGAGATTGGCGCCCTGACACCAGAAGCCGAGAACCTGGCACTCTTCTCGCGAGGTCGCGAGGTCGCAACCGCCTCGGCCGGCTCAACCAAACCCGAATTTTTGAGAATTCGGCTCGCGATAAATCCTAAGGGATCCGAGCTGACGCTGGATCCGTCGCGGGTTTTTTACACCGGCACCAACCAGGTTCTACTCGCGCCGCGCCTCGTGGAGGGACGGATAAGAAAGCGATGGAGCTTGGAGGGTCAGCTTATATGCTATGGCGACCCGAAGCCAATCTCCATCACGAAATACTCTTACTTCTATCTTCAGTACGACGCTGAGGCGGACCCGGACATCCGGTTTATGCTGTGTCTCAAGGGTCTCGCCAAATCCGGCCAGCCCGTGCCGGTGCCGGACATTCATTTCCAGCCTACTGACATCCGACACATCGAATCAATTGCACCGATGGTGTTCGCTCCGCGATGAAATCACAATGCAATAAAAACCGAAGAGCAACGCCAGGAATAAGAACCGGCGCCTCATGCGTCAACGCAGAAAGAAAATAGTATGAAACACTGCACTCGCCTACAGTATTGTCTAGTCACCGTCCACCGTTCACTTGGGCTTTGCCGCTCGGCGGCGCTGGGCCTGTCGCTGATGGTTTGCACCTTGGATTATTCGGCGCTCGCCAGCGGAGGAGGTTCACAGGCTGAAAGCAGGTCAAGGCTCCACGTCGGTCGCGGAGCGTAAGTGAGCGCAGCTTTCCGGCGGCCTATGAGAATAAGCGATCGTTATCCGAATGACCTCGTCATCCTCCTCCTGATGGGTTGTCTGTCCCTGACCGGGTGTGTGTCGGTCGAGCCTCCTTTTCCAAAGGTAACGGACTCGAACAAGCGCTACGAATTCACGGATTTTGCGGTGCGGCCACCACCCGGCGTGGACTGGCTTGTGCGTCAGACAGCTTCGCGTGCAGAGGAGTCCGAAATCATCTTCTTCAAGGATCTACATTATACCCGTTACCCGGCCACCCATTCGTTCTATGTCTCAGCGAGATCGGGAACGGTGACCAACACGTTCCACGAGCCGGAAGCGTTTTTAGCTTTCGCGCAGCAATGGTGCATCACAGCCAATCCGGCAAGATTCAAACTTCTTGAGAGTCATTGCGAACCCGATCCGCGCTTTGGCGATTACTGCGTCAAGTTCCGTATCAAATCGCAAGACTATGGCGCTCACGTGGGTGGCTCGGTTTTGACGTTGGATATGGGCGGTTACTTATTTCGTCACCCTCAAGCCACCAACCATGTCGTCACGGTCTTCTGGTCCGAACGAGGCCGGTCAGATGAGTTGGATCCGTCATTGAAGGATGCCGGGGAGAGGTTCATTGATAATTTGCAGCTTCTACCATGAAGCAACGCTCCTCGTTTCCATCCATCTCGAGCCGGCGACAAACCATGAGTCGGCCTTTTACCCTTCCTCGTAAAACAGTCACCTATGCCGTTGTGCAAGGTTGAATCGAACACGCTGCTCAGCTACGCTCTTATGCCACGATTTCCTTAGCATGAAGCCCGACCCGGACCGCCTCAAAGAAACTTTCACCCAGGCGCTGGGGATCAAGTCGCCAGCGGAACGTGAGCGGTACCTGGCCGAGGCTTGCAAGGGCCAACCCGAACTGCGGGCACAAGTCGAATCCCTGCTGCGAGCGCACGAGCAGGCCGGAGACTTCCTCGGCCAGACCATTCCGTTGCCCTCTTCTGACTTTGAAATGCAGCCTCCAGGCACGATGATCGGGCGATACAAACTGCTGGAGAAGATCGGCGAGGGCGGTTTCGGGGTCGTTTATATGGCCGAACAGCAGGAGCCTGTACAGCGAAAGGTAGCGCTCAAGATTATCAAACCGGGAATGGACACCCGCGAGGTGATCGCGCGCTTTGAAGCTGAGCGCCAGGCTCTGGCGTTGATGGACCATCCGAATATCGCGCGGGTGCTGGACGGCGGCGCGACCGAGGCCGGTCGGCCTTACTTCGTCATGGAACTGGTGCGCGGTATTGCCATCACGGACTACTGCGACCAGAATCACCTGGCCACCACCCAGCGCTTGCAACTCTTCATCAAAGTCTGTCAGGCAGTGCAGCATGCTCACCAGAAGGCAGTGATCCATCGTGATCTCAAGCCGTCAAACATCCTGGTAACTTTGCACGACGGGGAGCCGGTGCCCAAGGTGATTGATTTTGGGGTGGCCAAGGCGCTGGGGCAGAAGCTGACCCAGAAGACTCTCCTCACGGCGTTTCGACAAATGATCGGCACTCCTGCCTACATGAGTCCGGAGCAGGCGGAGTTGGGCGGCTTGGACATTGATACTCGGGCGGATATTTACTCCCTGGGAGTGCTCCTCTACGAATTGCTGACGGGTGTGACGCCCTTCGACCGGGAAACGCTGGCCAAAGCGGCGTTGGATGAGATCCGGCGAATGATTCGTGAAACCGAGCCGCCCAAACCTTCGACGCGGCTGCGCGCGCTTGGCGGCAAACTCACGGAAGTGGCGAAGCATCGTCACACGGAGCCGGCGGCGTTAAGCCGCTTGGTGCGCGGCGATCTGGATTGGATCGCGATGAAGTGCCTGGAGAAGGACCGCACACGCCGTTACGAAACTGCCAACGGCCTGGCAAGCGATCTCAATCGCTTCTTGAATGACGAACCAGTCAGTGCCGCGGCCCCCAGCGCGCTTTACCGGGCGCAAAAGTTCGTGCGTCGCCACAAAGCGGCGCTGGCTGTCGCGACCGGTTTTATAGTCCTGGTGACTGCCGGTGCCTTGGTGAGCACGTTGCAGGCATTGCGCGCGACTCGGGCGGAGCGTGCGCAGCGCCAATTGCTCCAGCAAGCCGAGCAAGCCCATGCCAACGAAGTCAGGCTGCGCCTGCAAGCTGAAGCCGACGAAAAGAAGGCGAAAACCGAAGCAACCAAAAGCCAGCAAGTCGCTCAGTTCCTTCAAAATATGCTCCACGGGGTCGCCCCTTCTGTGGCGCTGGGACGCGACACCAGGATGCTGCGGGAAATCCTGGACAAAACCGCCGAAAGCATCGCCAAGGGGCTCAAGGATCAACCGGAAGTCGAGGCCGATTTGCGCGATACGTTGGGAAAGACTTATTGCGATTTAGCGCTCTTTCCCCAAGCCGAGGCCATGCACCGCGAGGCCCTGCGCCTGTGCAACTCGATTTTCGGCAACGAACACCCTCGCGTCGCCACTTCGCTCGACAACCTCGCGTACGTCCTCTGGAAACAAGGCAAACTGCCAGAGGCGGAAACGATCCAGAAGGAGGCGCTGGGTATGCGCAAGAAGTCGCTCGGCAACGAACACCCGGACGTTGCGATTTCCCTCGCCCACCTCGCGGATGTGCTTGCGGCGCAGGGCAAGCCCGTTGAGGCGGAAGCGGTCCAGCGGGAGGCTCTGGCGATGGAGAAAAAGTTCTTTGGCCGAGAACACCCGGAGGTGGCTATTTCGCTTAACACCCTTGCGATGGCGCTTATGGACCAAGGCAGGCTGATGGAGGCGGAGACGGCAGAGCGGGAGGCGCTCGCAATTTCCCTGAAGTTGCAGAAGGAAGATCCGCAGGTCGCAAACCATGGCCATGCGCAGGAGGCTCCTCGGCAACGAGCACATGGCTGTCTCAGGGACGCTGAACAACCTCGCGGTCCTGCTCAGGAACCAAAACAGGCTCGACGAGGCAGAAGCGACGTACCGGGAGGCGCTGGCGATTTCGCAGAAACTGCAGAAGGAACATCAGTTTGTCGCCAACCAACTCAATAATCTCGGACTGGTGCTCCGGAAACAGGGCAAATTGATCGATGCGGAACCCTTGTATCGGGAGTCATTGGCGATGCGGGAAAAACTGCTCGGCCGCAAACACCCGGACGTCGCCTGGTCGCGCAATGACCTCGCGACACTGCTTCAGGAACAGGGCCGGCTTGCCGAAGCCGAAGCGATGCTCCGCGAGGCACTGACCGACCTGCCAAAGCCATCTCCCAAGGAGCCTTCCTTGGAGAACTGGCTACTCGGGTTGATACTGCATCACCTGGCTAATGTGCGTCGCGAGAGGAATATGCTCATCGAAGCTCGTTCGTTGGCTAAAGAAGCCGTCGCCATGTATGAGCGCCACTCCGACTGGGCTATGATCGAAAGGCAACATGCTCGCCAGGTACTTGGAGCGGTATTGAATGATATCGGGGATTCGGCAGGGCTGGAGGCTTTGCTCCGCGAGGCCCTCGAAACCGACCGAAAGACCTGGGCCACCGAACCTGGGAAGTGGGAGGACAGCCTTGGCACTTTGGTGGATTTCCTCATGGATGAGGGTCATTCGACCGAGGTGGAACCGGTCTTGAGCGAGCTTCTGACGCCAGCGGTTGCGAATCAGCCGCAGAGTGCCGGCCTTCTACGCATCCGAGCAGAATTTTTTGCCCGGCGTGGCCGGTGGAAGGACGCCACGGCCGACATTTCCAAGGCCACGGAGTTCGATCCGACAAACCCGCTTCTCTATGAGACCCTGCTTCCTCTCCTTGCGGCCAATGGCGACCTGCAGGGTTTCCATGAGTACGGTGCACGGATACTCCGCCAATTCGGTGAAACCAAGGACCCATTGATCGCCGAAAAGATGGCCACAAGCTGCCTGCTTGTTCCTTCCTCGGAAGTTGACCTGAGAATCATCAGCCGGTTGGCTGACACAGCGGTTACGGCGGGCAAGAAAAACAAAGAACTGCCTCGGGCCCAATTGGCCAAGGGCCTGGCCGAGTACCGGCAGAGCCAGTTCCAAAGCGCCCTCGAGTGGGTCCGCAGGGCCCTCGAGGGCCCTCGCGGAAAGCCAGCAAAATCGTTCGACGCTGACTTTGAGGCTCAAGCCTATGCGGTACTTGCGATGGTCCAGCATCAACTAAAACAAACTGACGATGCCCGTGCCGCTTTGGCCAAAGGAGCTGAAAAGGCTGCTAAGCTCGCAACACTCGACAGCGGTGACATCGGTAACGGATGGCGAAACTGGATTATCGTCCATGGGCTCATGAAAGAAGCCAAGGCGCTCATTGAAGGCCAAGCCACCTCCCCAAGCAATCAATCCAAAGAAAAGTAAACGCGATGGGACTCATTATCTTCCGTTTGGCTCCCCTTTTTTGAAGGCAATCAGGCTCGGAAGTCGCATGGTTGATTGAGTGGCGTCGAAATGGACCGCACTCTACCGGTGGAAAGAAAGAATCGAAAGGAAACACGATGAAAAATCTCTGGCCAAGGGAGAAGCACTGGATCACTCAACTCTGTGGAGTCGAGATGGCGTTAACCTGGGCACTCCGCGCATTGCCCTTCAACCGGACGGCAGGATTCTCATTCATGGCTCTGGATTTAATCGCTTCGGCGGGATTGAGACCGGATCGCTGGCGCGATTCAACTCAGATGGAACCTTCGATTCGAACTTCGCCTTCAGCCGAGACTATTCAATGACATTCTCAGTCCTGCCAACGACGAACGGGCAGCTTCTTGTCAATGCCACGCTCGCCAGTTTCGCGGGCGACAAAGAGACGCTCTTGCGCGTGAACGCGGATGGCGGTTTGGATAGCTCCTTCAACAGCGGGAGCGGAGCCGATGGTAATGTCCGCGCGATTGCAATTCAACCCGACGGCAAGGTGTTGGTTGGGGGCTTGTTCGCTACCTTTAATGGCAGTCCGTACCCTTATCTCGTCCGTTTGGACACCAATGGCAATATCGATCCAACCTTTGGCCCGATCTCGCTGGCTTCAAATGCCATTTCTACCCTTAGCACCGGCATTTGGTCGCCGATCGTTCTCCAACCAGACGGAAAGATCATCGTGGGCGGGGTTTTCACCGCTGTGAATGGCTTCCCGCGTGACGGATTGGCGCGGCTTAACCCCAATGGCAGCGTCGATATGACCTTCGCTCCAACTGGTTTTTCCGAATTAAATGGCCGGCCTGTCCGGGCCTTAGGTTTCCAATCCAATGGGATGTTGGTCGTTGGTGGCCGATTTTCGCTGGGCGCCAATACGACGCGCCGGCCACTGGTTCGTGTGGATACCAATGGCGTCGCGGACGCGGCATTTGTAACCAGTTTTACCGGCCCGGGCTCATGGATTCGGGATTTGAAGATCCTGCCCGACGACCGCATCGTGGCCGTGGATGACAAAGTCTATCGGTTTAATGCCGATGGCACCGCCGATGGAGGATTCGTTCCTGATTTGTTGGCCGATAAGGATGGATTCAACTACGCCGGCTTGGTGTTCACCGTCGCGTTGCAAACTGACAGCAAAGTGCTCTTCGCCGGCATGTTTTCTTTCGTCGGTAGCGAAAAAAGAGACGGGGTCGCGCGCCTCAACCCCGATGGCTCTCTGGATTCCTTCGACGTGGGAAGAGTGGAACTGGACAGGTTTCCAAGAAAGGTCTTCGTCCAAACGGACGGAAAGATCTACGTCGCGAGTGATTTTGAACAGGCCAACGGCGCCCTTCGGCTGGGCTTGACGAGGCTCAACCGTGACGGGACACTGGATCAGAACTTCGACCCGGCCACTGCCCTGGGCACGAATACCTCAGTGCTTGGGGCTGCTCTTCAGCCGGATGATAAGATAGTCATCGGTGCTGCCGTCGCCCAGGGAGCGCCTGCTTTTCTGGCCCGGCTGAATCCTGATGGAAGTTCAGATACCAATTTCGCGCCGGTTTCAATCACGGACTTCGGAGATGCCTTCGCCCTACCGGAGGGGAGTATGCTGTTGCTTGCGGCAGGCAATCCAACATTGCTGGCCAATCACCTCACTCTGATTCGTCGCCTCAACAATGACGGATCCAGCGACAACGGTTTCCAGCTTGACTCGAGTCTTGATCAGGCGGTCACTGACCCAAACACCTTGCAAATAACAGCGTTGTTCTCGCCCGGGCCAAAGCCTCTGCTGGCATTGCCGGCTGGAAAACTGCTCGTCGCCTCGTTGACAACCAATCTCCAGTTCAAATTATCTCGGCTCAATAATGATGGCTCAGTTGACAGCGGGTTCAGTGCCGGTTTGATCGCCGGTGCCATGCGCGTTTTCACTAATGTTCAAGTCTTTTTCGATCCATTCGGTGCCTCCTATTTGGCTCCCGTTATCGAGGCGGAGGACCTTGGCTTTCTGGATGCTGCCGCCCAGGCAGACGGCAAGCTGATCGTAGTTGGCCAGTTCACCAACTATAACGACTCCGCTTTTAACGGCATTGTCAGGCTCAGTTCCGATGGGTCGATAGACCCCGCCTTTAATCCCGGAACCGGACCGCAGTGGGTGACGAGCCTCCAAACCGCCACCAACTTGTTCCCCAGGGTTGAGAGCGTGAAACTGACCGCCGACAACAAGATCTTAATCACCGGCAATTTCGAAGGCTTTAGCGGAAGTCCTTTGAATGGTCTGGCCCGCTTGAATCCAAACGGGTCCGTGGACACCAATTTTGTCGCCGGTCTTACGCGGCGAAACTTCCGGTTGTTCCCTCGTTCTCCTGCCAGCTTCATCGTGCAGCCTGACGGCAACTATCTTCTCACCGGGCAGTTCACTCCTGCTGGCCAGCCAACCACGGTGACACTCTCGCGCCTCCTCATGCGACCGAGCCTCCGCATTTCCACTGTCGGATCGGGCGGTCCGTTCCAGTTGAATTTAATCGGGGGCGCTGATCAGTCGTACGCCATCCAAGCCAGCACCAACTTGGTGGATTGGCTAAACCTCGCCAAAATTATCAACACGAATGAAGTCAACTCATTCCTTGATCCTGCGACTCTTCCGCGGCGGTTCTATCGCGCTGCGCCCTCTCCCTGAGGACATGCTGCGCTGGAGAAACGGAGCAGTTCCCGCTAAACGATATCGTTTCAGAAGCTCTTATCTGCCGAAAAGGCTATGATCGCTGGCTCAGAGTCCCTCAAAGAAATCTTCGGCCAGGCGCTGCAAATAAAGTCGGCTGCGGAGCGCGAGACCTATCTGGCACGGGCTTGTCATGGGGAACCTGAACTGCGCCGACAAGTAGATTCCCTGCTACGGGCGCACGAACAAGCGGGA
>WNGL01027505.1_pt1 | contig 10436 bp, 7 predicted proteins | sample 5400591 | NCBI WGS metagenome assembly WNGL01 (sample SAMN13153377, study PRJNA577476) | soil metagenome | isolation source: 80 cm soil or saprolite under Garry oak tree replicate 1 | place: USA:California | collected 2016-06-15
GTCGCAGTGTCGAGCAATGCGTCGCCGCCGGGCGCGGACTTGAGCAGCGCATTCCAGCCCGCGTGAAGAAAACCCGCGCCGAGGACCGCCAGCGTGATCCCGAGCGTCAATTCCATTACGCGGGGCGCGGCTTGTGCTTCTTCCAGCCGTCCTTGTCGACCTCGGCTCCGGGTTCGACCGCTGTTGCCGGAGGCGCCGGCTGCGCGGGCGGTTCCTTGAGACGGGTCTTGGCCAGCACGCCGGCCTGTTCGAGGATCGGGTACGCGATCGAGCAGATGTGCGAGTTGATGCGCTTCAGGTCGCTGATCATGTCGAGGTGCAGCGACGAGGTCTCGATGCTCTGCGTAGTGTTCTCCATGAGGCGCGTGATGTGCGAGTCGGCGTACGAGCGCTCGAGATCGCGGAACAGGACCTTCTCGGCGAGGAGCTGCTGCGCGCTTTTCAAGTCGCCGTGCAGGAACACGCTCATTCCCAGGCGCAGGTTGGACACCAGCCGGCTGTGCAGGTCGACGATTTCCAGCATTCCCGCCTCGGAGAACTTGCGGCCCTTGTCGATCTTCTTCTCCTCGAGATCGGTGATCACGCGCTCGATGATGTCTCCGACCTGCTCCATATTGATCGTGAACGAGACGATATCCGCCCAGCGCCGGCCTTCCTTGTCGTCGAGCGCCTCGCGGCTGATCTGCGTGAGGTAGAGCTTGATCGCCGTGTACAGATCGTCCACGACGTCGTCCATCTTGCGCAGGCGCTCCGCCAGCTCTCTGTCATTGCTCCTGAGGACCGTCAGCATGCCGGTCAGCATCTGCTCGATGACGTCACCGATGCGCATGGCCTCGCGCACGGCGTTGCCGATGGCGAGCGAAGGTGTGGTCAGCGCAGACGCATCGAGATAGCGTGGCCTCGCCGGATTGTCGTCATCGGGTCTGGCGGGCATCAGCCGCTCCGCGACGCGCGCCACCGGCTCGGTGAGGAAAAGGAAGAGCGCCGCGAGCGTGAAGTTGAACAGGAGGTGGAAGTCGACCGCGGCCGCTCCGTCGACGATACCCAGGGAAGCAAAGCCTTCCTCGACATAAGGTAGCAGCGGTATCGCGATCAGGCAGCCGAGCAGGCGGAACAGCAGATTGCCCAGGTTGACCCGTCGCGCTTCGGGCGGCGCGGAGATCGTATTGACCATCGCCAGGATGCCGCTGCCGAGGTTTGCGCCGAGCACCAGGCCCATGGCAACGTGCAGGGCAATCACCTTGGACGTCACGAGCGCTGCTGTCAGCAGCACCACGGCGAGACTCGAGTAGGACAGCATCGTGAACAGCGCCGCGACGAGCATGTCGAGCAGCACGTCGCCGGTCAGCGAGGCGAAGATGACCTGGACGCTTGCACCCTGCGTCAGCGGCCGTGCGGCGAGCACGATCAGCTGCAGCGCGAGGATGATCAGCCCCAGGCCGATCAGCACCTGCCCGAAGCGGCCGATACGCTTGTTCTCGCGGCGCATGAAAAGCGTCACGCCGCCGAAGATGAGCAGCGGGGAGAGCCACGACAGATCGAAGGAGAACACCAGCGTCATCATCGCGGTACCGACGTCTGCGCCGAGCATCACCGCCAGCGCCGGCGCGGTGGCGATCAACCCTTGGCCGGCGAAAGCGGCCAGCATCAGAGCCGTTGCGTTGCTGCTCTGGATCAGCGCGGTGACGCCCAGGCCCGCGGCGAACGCCGCAAAGCGATTGGACACGCTCTGGCGCAGGATGCGGCGCAGGTCGCCGCCGTACAGGCGAAGGATGCTGGTCCGGACGATGTGCGTGCCCCACACGAGGAGCGCGACGCCGGCCAGCAGATTGAGGAGGATCTTCATCAGCTAGCCGTGCCCGCCGCTTCAACGGCGCTCAGGGACGCATCGACAACGTCGAGCGCGTGGTCGAGTTCCTGCGGCGTAATGATCAAGGGCGGGGAGAGCGTCAGTACGTTTCCCTGGCCGATCTTGAAGGACAGCCCTCGCGCCAGGCACTGATACATCACCTGCTCGGCTTCGCGCGGGGCCGGACGGCCGTCGCGGCGGAGCTCGATAGCCAGCAGCAGACCGATGCCACGCACATCCGAAACGAGCGGATGCCGGCGCCGCAATACGTGCAGCCGCTCCATCGCTCGTGCGCCGAGGGTGCGCGAGGCTTCGAGCAGGCGCTCGTTCTCGATGACCTCCAGCGTCGCCAGCGCCGCCGCGCAGCCGACCGGGCTCTTTTCATGCGTGTAATGGCCGAGAGCGCGATCGCCCGCGACATCGAGATCGGCGCGGGCGATCAATGCGGCGATCGGAAACACGCCGCCGCCCAGACCTTTGCCGAGAACCACCATGTCCGGAACGATGCCGTAGTTCTGGAAGGCGAACATGGTCCCGGTGCGCCCAAGGCAGATCGGGATCTCGTCGAGGATGAGTAGCGTGCCGTGGCGGTCGCAGGCTCGGCGGATGATGCTGTAGTACTCGGGCGGCGGGATCTGCACGTCGGTCGAGCGCACCGTCTCGATGACAACGGCGCCGATATCTTCCTCGCGGTCGAGAACGTACTCGATGTACTCGGCGCAACGCAGGTTGCAGGTTCCGTCGCAGTGAAACGAGCAGCTCCCGGGGTCGCACGGCGGGGCGTGCTCGGTGCCTGCAAGCAGTGGCCCGATGTCTTTGCGAAAAACGGCTTCGCCGCCGATCGAAATGGCGTCCAGAGACGCGCCGTGGAAGGCGTCCCACAGCGACAGCGTCTTATGGCGACCGGTTGCGACGCGCGCGAGCTTGAGCGCCATGCCGATCGCCAGCGTGCCGCCGGGCGCGAAGAGCACCTTCGACAGCGGATCGGGCGCGAGTGACGAAAGCTTGGCCGCGAGCTCCACTGCAGCGGCGTTGGTGTAGCGCCGAGGCGAGAACGGGAGGGTATCGAGTTGGCGCTTGATCGCCTCGATGACGTGCGGGTGGCGATAGCCCACCTGATGCACGCTGTTGCCATGGAAATCCATGATGCGCCGCCCCTCGACGTCGGTGAGCCAGATGCCTTCGCAGGCAGCGAGCGCATTCAGGCAGGGGGTCGACAGCGACTGATGCAGGAAGTGCTCGCTGTCGGCATCGAGAAGCCTGCGGGTCTGGTCGTGCACGTGCTCGGCTTCCCAGACGCGGCGCAGCGGTGAAAGGTTGACGTCGCCTTCGGCTGCGAGATTGGGAGCTTGCGTATGCCAATGACGGGATGTCGGGATAGGTTCGTCCATCGCAACCGCTCGTGTCATGCGCTGCACGGCGGCCAAGAGGTGTCTGTGTTGCTCGTGCGGTCCATCGGTTGTCCTCTGCGCCTGCATTGTAGCGCCAAGCGCTCGAGAACACGCGACCCGGCGAGGGCGATCACGGATGCCGCGGCGCGGTGGAGCAATTGTGGCGGCGCGTTCAACGGCTCTGGCGCGCTGCGCCGAGGGCGACGTGTCGCGACGAGGCCGCGCCGACGGACCGGCTTCGGTGCATGCGCTCGCGGCTGCCCATGACGTGGTGGCGTAATGCCTTGCCGGCCGCCGCGGCGTTGCCGGACGCGATCTTGGAGACGATGTTGCGATGCTCGCGGGTGAAAAACGGCAGCGCGCCGGGTTGTGCCAGCGCCTGGCGTCGATACAGATTCAGCTCGTTGACGAGGCGACGGTAGGTGGCAAGGAGCTTGGGGTTGCCGGCGTAGGCGATGAGCCGGTCGTGGAACTCGAGGTTCAGCCCATGGTAGGCGTCGACATCGCTCTTCGCGGCTGCACGCTCCATGCGCTCGACGATCGCCCTGAGCTGCTTCACTTGCTCGACGCTGGCGGTCTGCGCGACGCGGCGCCCAGCCCATTCGTCGAAGATGGCGCGCACCTCGAAGATGTCGTCGGCCTCCTCGACACTGATCTGGCGGACGAACACGCCGCGGTTCTTTTCCTGGCGCACGAGGCCCGATTCCTCGAGGGCACGGAATGCCTCGCGCACCGGGCCGCGAGACACGCCCAGCCGCTCCGCGAGCGCGACCTCGTTGAGCTTCGCGCCGGCGCCCAGCTCGCCGGCCAGGATCATGCGCTCCAACTCCTTCTGCACCAGCATCGGCAGCGAGCTCGACTGGAGCAGCGCGATGGCTGCGGGCAGTGGCGTATCTGGCGACGGCTTGGAGACGATCTTCGGCGTACCGTTCATTGGAGTTGCGGACTTGCCGACGCCGTTAGGGCGTCTCGCCGCGCCGGATGCGCGCTTGAATGTCGTCGATGCACGGCATGAGGTCGGCGATGGTGTCGATGACGTAATGCGCGCCGCACTGCTGCATTCGGCCATAGGCGCGGCTGCGCTTGAGCGCCTTCTGATCTTCCGGAAGCGCTTGCCACGCCTGGAGCGGCAGTCCGACCTCATTGCCGCTGACGGCGAGACCCACCGTCCACATCCCGGCGTTGAGGCCCTCTTCGACACCGGGAACGGTGTCATCGACTTTCACGCACGATTGCACAGTGGTGACTTTGAGGTTGATGGCGTTCTGCAGGCACATGTACGGGTAGGGCCTCCCTGCCGGCACATCCGAGGCGCACACGGTGGAATCGGGCTCGTAGCCCTGCCGCTTCGCGTCCTCGCGATTGATCTTCATCATTTCGGTCAAGTAGCCGGTGGTCGATCCGATCTTGGCGCCGCGCCGGCGCAATTCCGCCACCACCTCCAGCGTGCCCGGAATGAGCTTCGAATACTCGGAGAGGCACGCGAGCTGAAGCGGCACGAACTCGGCGAACATGGCATCGACGTCGGCCCCGGCCGGCGGACGGCCGTGCACCTCCTGCCAGCGGCGATGCACCGAGTCCAGCTGGGAGATTCTCTGAATGTGCACCTTCTTGTGGGCGCCCATCGGCGCGCGGGCCTCGTCGATGGTGATGGGCACCTTCCTGCGCTCGAACACCTCCACGAAGACCACCGCGGGGGCCATGCAGCCGAAATCCATGGTCGTGCCGGCCCAGTCGAGCAGCACGGCTTCGATCGGGCCGCGGTAGGTGCGCCGGTAGGAAAAGCTCATGAGGTGACCTCCGTTATGGTAAATTGCAGATTGTCGGCAATCTACAGAAGTAGGGCGCTCCCGTCAACTCGTTGATGGCGACGCATTGCTGTCATCTCTCCCGGTCAGGCTTGGGCCTTGGCGCACGACGGAACTCGAACCGTCCGGTCCGGAAAGTCGAGTCTGACCCTACTTATCGCTACTTATCGATCTAATTTGCTTGGAGCATGCGTTGGGCGTAGCATTTTTGGGCTGCAGGTCAATCCTCGGGGAGAGAACACAATGCATTTCCTGGTAAGCAAGGGTTGGCGGCAATGCGCCGCCAGCATCGCAATGGGTGTTGTCGTGGCGTGGGCCGCGCCGGCACTGGCGCAGAAGACGGAGCTCCTGGTCTATACCGCGCTCGAGACCGATCAGATCAAGGCCTACGAAGAGGCGTTCTACAAAGCGGTTCCCGACGTCACCATCAAGTGGGTCCGCGATTCGACCGGCATCATCACCGCCAAGGTGCTCGCCGAGAAGGCCAACCCGCAGGCCGACCTGGTCGTCGGCACCTCCGCGTCGAGCATGGCGGTGTTTGCCAACGAGGGCTTGCTCCAGGGCTACGCGCCTAAGGGCCTGGAGAAACTCGCGCCGCAGTACGTCGATCCTAGCAAGCCGCCGCTATGGGTGGGGATGGACGTGTATGGCGCTGCCGTCTGCTTCAATACCGTCGAGGCCGGGAAGCAGGGGCTGCCCAAGCCGGAATCGTGGAAGGATCTGACCAAGCCTGTGTACAAGGGCAAGATCGTGATGCCGAACCCTGCGTCCTCGGGGACGGGCTTCCTCGACGTGGCCGGCTGGCTGCAGATGTGGGGTGAAGCCGACGGCTGGAAGTTCATGGACGCGCTGCACGAGAACATCGCGCTTTACACGCATTCGGGCTCGCAGCCCTGCGCTCGGGCGGGGCAGGGAGAGTTCCCGATCGGCGTGTCGTTCGAGTACCGCGCCGTAACGACCAAGAAATCCGGTGCGCCCATCGACATCATCTTCCCGAGCGAGGGGCTGGGCTGGGACCTCGAAGCGTCAGGCATCATGAAGACGAGCAAGAAGGTCGAGGCCGCGCGGAAGCTCATGGACTGGCTGGCGACGCCGGAAGCATGAAAAGCGGCTGGTCAAAAACGATTTCGCGTGGGAAGCGAAAAATCGCGACAAGATTCTCGCCGAGTGGACCAAGCGCTACGACGCCAAGTCGGCGCCGAAGAAATAGTCTGTTGATCGCGTGCGTCCTTGATCGTCATTCCCGCGCAAGCGGGAATCCAGTGTCGTACGAGAAAGTCACTGGGTCCCCGCGTCCGCGGGGACGACGAGCTTGGTTTAGGCTTCGTGACCTTCGATGGCGAACGTGATCGAGCACGCATCTTCCTCCGACGAGCCTTACCTCAAGCTCTCCGGTATCACCAAGCGCTTCGGGAAGTTCACCGCGCTGTCCAGCATCGCGCTCGCGGTCGAGCGTGGCAGGCTGATGATCTTCCTGGGGCCCTCGGGCTGCGGCAAGACCACGCTGCTCAGGATCATCGCGGGGCTGGAGACGCAGGACGAAGGGACGATCATCCAGGGTGGACGCGACATCTCGCGGCTGCCGGCGATGCGGCGCGACTACGGCATCGTCTTCCAGTCCTACGCGCTGTTCCCGAATCTGACCATTTTTTCCAACGTTGCCTACGGGCTCGTCAATCGACGCAAGGGTCAGGACGAGATCAAGCGCCGCGTCGCGGAACTGCTGAAGCTCGTCGGGCTCCCCGATGCCGGGTCGAAATATCCGGGGCAGCTCTCCGGTGGCCAGCAACAGCGCATCGCGCTGGCGCGTGCGCTGGCGACCGCACCCGGGCTGCTGTTGCTCGACGAACCCTTGTCGGCCCTCGATGCCATCGAACGCGTGCGCTTGCGTGGTGAAATTCGCGCCCTGCAGCAACGGCTCGGCGTGACGACGATCATGGTCACCCACGATCAGGAGGAAGCGCTGTCGATGGCCGACACGGTTGTGGTCATGAACCACGGCCGGATCGAGCAGGTCGGCACGCCGCAGCAGATCTACCGCGACCCCGCCAGCGCGTTCGTCGCCGATTTCGTCGGCAAAGTCAACGTGCTCTCGGCGGTCGCCGAAGGTGCGGGGCGCTTCCGCGTCGGTGGGCTGGTGCTGAACGGGGCGATCGGCAGCGAAGGCGTCGCGGCCGGCACGGCCGTGAAGCTCTACCTTCGGCCCGAAGACGTGCTGGTCGATGGCGCGGTCCGTGATCGTCCCAATGCCGTGGCGGGCAAGGTGCTCAAGGTCGAGTTCCTGGGGGCGTTCTGCCTGGTGACCGTGACGCTGGCTGGCGCTGGAGACCAGCCGCTGGTGGTGAGCCTGTCGCGGCACAGCATCGACGAGATGAATCTCGCCGAAGGCGAGCCGCTCAGCGTCGGGCTGCCGCCCGATTGCCTCCGACTTCTTTGATCCAGGCCACATTTGCGGCGCTAACTTTGTTGGCTTCCTCCCTCGCTCCTCGCTGTACTAATTTGTACTATCTCGTCGCTCGCTCGTCGCCGCCTCGTTATCATCCGCGACTCTGGCCTGGAAGTCCGGATTGATGACAACGGTCGTCGCCCCTCCACCATCGCTTCCGCGCCGGCGCGTCAAGCCGCTCGCGCACTGGCAGGATCGCCTCGCGCAAGGATTGCTGCTCGGGACCTGCGCGGTGCTCGTGATCTTCCTGCTCGCGCCGCTGGCGATGATCCTGGTCAAGAGCACGGAAGACAGGAGCGGAGCGTTCGTCGGCCTGCGGCTCTTCGGCGAGTACCTGCAGAATGCGGGGTTGCGCGACTCGGCGTACAACACGCTCTGGGTCGCGCTGGTGGTGACCGCGATCACGGTGCCGCTCGCGTTTACCTTTGCCTACGCGTTGACCCGAAGCTGCATGCCGGGAAAGAGCGCGTTCCGGCTGATTGCGCTGACGCCAATTCTCTCCCCGTCGATGCTGGCTGCCATCTCCTTCATCCAGTGGTTCGGCAACCAGGGCGCGCTGAAGAGCTGGCTCTTCGGCAATACGGTTTACGGACCGATCGGCATCATCATCAGCGCGGTGTACGCAATCTTCCCGCACGCGCTGATGATCGTGCTCACTTCGCTCCTCCTTGCCGACGGGCGGCTCTACGAAGCCGCCGAGTCGCTGCGCACGCCGACGCTGCGCAAGTTCTTTACCATTACGCTGCCGGCCGCACGCTACGGACTGGTGAGCGCGGCGATGGTCACGTTCTCGTACACGGTGAGCGACTTCGGCATCCCCAAGGTCATCGGCGGCAACTTCAACGTCCTTGCCATCGACATCTTCAAGCAGGTGATCGGCCAGCAGAACTTCAACCGCGGGGCGGTGGTGAGCCTCGTACTGCTGCTGCCGGTCGTGCTCGCATTCGTCATCGACTGGTGGATGCAGGGCCGGCAGCAGGCTCAGTTCTCGGCGCGCGCCATACCCTATGCGCCGAAGCCCAACCGCGGCTTCGACATGGCGATGCTGGCTTTCTGCAGTGTCGTGGGCGTGTTCATCCTCGCCGTGCTCGGCATGGCGATCTATACCTCGTTCATCAAGCTCTGGCCGTACAACCTGTCGTTCAGCCTGCGCCATTACATCTTCGGGCTGGTCGACGGCGGCGTGATCGACTCGTATTTCAACAGTCTCAAGATGGCGTTCCTGAGCGCGACGCTGGGAACGGCGCTGGTGTTCGGCACCGCGTACCTGCTGGAGAAGACGCGCGGCATGGGAATGACGCGGGCGTTCATCCGGCTCCTGGCGACGATCCCGATGGCGGTGCCGGGCATGGTTCTGGGCCTGGGCTACATCTTCTTTTTCAACCATCCCGATAACCCGCTGAATTTCCTCTACGGCGGCATGCTGATCCTGACGGCGTCGACCATCGTCCACTACTACACGTCGAGCCATCTCACCGCGGTGACCGCGCTCAAGGCGCTCGACAACGAGTTCGAGGCGGTCTCCGCCTCCCTCAAGGTTCCGTTCTACAAGACGTTCTTCCGCGTCACGGTGCCGGTGTGCCTGCCGGCGATCCTCGACGTCGCGCGCTATCTTTTCATCAACGCGATGGTCACCATTTCCGCCGTCGTATTCCTGTACTCGCCCGACACCAAGGTCGCGTCGATTGCGATCATCAACCTCGACGAGGCGGGCGAGATCGGCCCCGCGGCGGCGATGAGTACATTGATCGTGGTCACGTCGGCGGCGATCTGTCTCGTTTACGCCGTGGTCACGCGCTGGCTGCTGCGGCGGACGCAGGCCTGGCGACGGCCCGCGCCAGGCTGACATTCTTCAACTTCACAAGAACCACCTTCCACAAGGACAGTGTGATGAGCAACCTCGACCGCGATCCCATCCTGCTGACGCCCGGTCCGCTGACGACATCGCTCGCAACCAAGAGCGCGATGCTGCGCGACTGGGGATCGTGGGACAGCAGCTTCAACGCCGTCACGGCCCGCGTACGCGAACGGCTGCTTGCGATCGTGAACGCCACCGAGACCCACGTCTGTGTCCCCATGCAGGGCAGCGGCACTTTCTCGGTCGAGGCGGCCGTGAACACGCTGGTGCCCCGCGACGGGCACGTGCTGGTCCTGATCAACGGTGCGTACGGGAAACGGATGGCGAAGCTGACCCAGATGATGGGCCGGAAGCTCACCGTCTTCGAAACCGCTGATGACGTTCCGACGACCGGCGCCGACGTTGCGCGGCTGCTCGACGCCGATGCGTCGATCACGCACGTGGGCCTCATCCACTGCGAGACCTCGACCGGGATCCTGAACCCGCTGGCCGAGATCGCGGAAGCCGTTTCCCGCCGGGGCAGGGGCCTCATCGTCGACGCGATGAGCAGCTTCGGTGCGATCGCCATCGACGCCCGGAAGATCGCCTTCGATGCCCTGGTCGCCGCATCGGGGAAGTGCGTCGAGGGTCCGCCAGGCATGGGCTTCGTGTTCGTGCGCCGCAGTGTCCTCGAGAAGTGCGCCGGTCAGTCGACTTCGCTCGCGCTCGACTTGCACGATCAGTGGACCTACATGGAGAAGACGACGCAATGGCGCTATACGCCGCCGACGCACGTCGTCGTCGCGCTCGACGCTGCCCTGACGCAGTACGAAGCGCAGGGCGGCCAGCCGGCGCGCCTCGCTCGCTATACGGCGAACTACGAAACGCTGGTCTCGGGCATGGCCGAAATGGGATTCCGGGTGTTCCTCGATCCGAAGATCCAGGCGCCGATCATCGTGACCTTCCACGCGCCGGCGGATTCGAGGTACACGTTTAAGGAGTTCTACGAGCGTGTTCGAGACAAGGGTTTCATCCTCTATCCGGGCAAGCTCACCCAGCTCGAGACATTTCGGGTCGGCTCCATCGGCGCGATCGGCCCGGACGA
>WNGL01043478.1_pt1 | contig 10436 bp, 11 predicted proteins | sample 5400591 | NCBI WGS metagenome assembly WNGL01 (sample SAMN13153377, study PRJNA577476) | soil metagenome | isolation source: 80 cm soil or saprolite under Garry oak tree replicate 1 | place: USA:California | collected 2016-06-15
GCACACCGACACCACGCCCTGGCACGAGGTCCGGGCCCACCGCACGACCGAGCAGATGCCGCCGGCGTTCGTCGACGCCTACGAGCAGCCCGGCCGCGAGCGGTTCCGGCTCAACCTCGCCGACTTCGCCGACACCGCGACGGACGGCTCGTCGTGACCGGGGTCCTCGACCCGGCCGTCGACGCCGAGCACCAGTGGGCCCTGGACCAGGCCCGCTGGCTGCTCGGCCTGCACCGGCGCCAGCCGCCGTCGATCCCACTGGAGCAGGTGATCCGCGCCGGGCCGCCGCCCCGTGTCGTGCTCTCCTACGGGCTGGGCGTGGACTCCTCAGCGATCGCCGCGCGGCTGCTGACCGACCCGTCGGTGCGGGACTTCGCACTCGAGGATCTGGTGCTCATCACCGCGGGCACCGGTCAGGAGTGGCCGGCGACGCTGGACCTGGTGTCCCGGCACATGTTGCCGCTGCTGGCTCGCCACCGCGTCCGCTACGTCCAGGTCACCCGCCGCGGCCCGACCGAGGCCGACGGTGTCGACGTCACCGCCGACTCCCGCCAGCCCGACCAGTTGCACCTGGTCGGCCGTTGGACGTTGGCCGACGAGATGTTCGACGCCGGCACCGTCCCGCGGACCTGCGGTGATCGGCTCTGTAGCCAGCACTTCAAAGCGTTCGCTTTGGACACCGTGATCGCCGCGATCACCCAGGGCCAGCCCTACCGGCACCTGATCGGCTACTCGGCCACCGAACTGTCCCGCGCCAAGCGCGATGCCCGGTACAACACCGACCTGCGTACCGGCGAGTACCCACTGATCACCTGGAACATGGGCAGGGCGCAAGCGCAGCTCCTGCTGGAGCAGACCTTCCACGAGAAATTCTGCAAGTCAGCCTGCACATACTGCCCCTTCGCGCTGTCCACTGAGGACGGTCGGGCGGCGACCGTGGCGCAGTTCATCGCCGAGCCCCACGCCGGACTCCTCGCCCTGGCGATGGAGTTCTCCGCGACCTGCCTCAACCCCACGCAGGGCCTGATCAACAGCCGCCGGCTGCTGACCCTGCTCAAGCAATCACCTGGCACTGAGCAGATGCTGGCGCTGTTCACCGAATACCTGGCCTCCGTGCCGTGGGCGCTGTACGACGTGCGCCGTACATTCAGCCCACGGGTCGACGGTCGGTTCAACCACGCCCGCGCGCTGCGCATCCTCGACACCGGCAGTCGGGTGGCCATGCACACGCAACTACGCACCCGCGCCCAGGCAGCCCACGCCGCGATCAGCGTCGGTGACCCGCGCTTCCCCGACGACCAGCACCCACGCGCCTGGATGAGGCGCCGCGACCCGGTCGACCACGCCCGCACCGCCGCAGCGGTGACCGACGCCGAACACTTCCTGACCATCGCGCCGGCCACCGCCTCCAGCAAGACCGGGCCGGCGTTCCCGGGGGCTTGGCGGAACGCGTCGCAGTTGCACCTCGCGATCTGAAACCCCCATTGAGATTCCGCCGATAAATGACCACCACCAATACTATATGGCGATCTGGCGGTTATCGCCATCACTATTAATTGTTCATCCAAGAGACTGCTGAACGAGGAGGCAACCGCTATGGGCATCACCGCAAACCTTGAACAGATTACCAAGGGCGAGGCGCGTCGACGGTACGAAAATGGGCTGCATGTAGGCGTGACAAACGAGCGTCCCGGTAACCGCCTCACCGGGTACGCCTTTACCCAGGAGGACATGGGCGGTATCCCGTTCGAGCAGTTGGTCGAGGAGTCGACCGACAGTCGTCGGCCAACAGCCGTGTTCTGGTTGCGTCCGAGCTTGGGGGAGGTCGAGTGGCTCCTCGCCCACCTCAGCCCACCGGAACTTGTGGGCGCCGCGCGGACCCTGGGTGAACTGTACAACCTCGGCGCGGTCGACAGTAACCGTGAGCATCTCAGTTCTTTTCAGGTCGATGTCGCAGCGAAGGCAACCGGGCTTCTCTGACGTGTCTCAGTACGTCCAGCGCGCCACAGAGGACTCCCGAATTCACCACAATGTTCAGGAGAGAGGTCATGTCGAACAACAAGTCGGATCGAAGTTCTGCGATCGACACAGAAATTCGTCAGGCTATCCAAGCAGTGGTCGACTACGCAACCATATCTTCAGTGCGTTGTCGAGGATAGCGGACTGGCTCACGCGGGCTGAGGACCAGACGCCGGTCACCGTCGTCGGACCGAACTCCTACGCCGCGCACTGGAACCAGCGAACCGGCGCGGTCATCGTCCTGGAGGGGATTGAGTGCGGTGGCGACCTGATCTTCGCCGCGCCGGGTGACGCGATCGCGGTCGACGTGGCCCTGGCCGAACGCTCGTTCCGGCGCGCCACCGAGTGGATCGACCTCGACGACACTTCGCAGATCCGGCGCTCAGACGTCTATCGCCACCCGTGCCCTGACCAGTGCCGTACCGCCAACACGGACGGCGGCCCAGGATGAGGAGAACTCGGATGCCTGTCTCCGCCCCGGCCGCCCGAGCGCGGTGGCCCTCGCTGCACGACCTGTCGATCACCCCGTGGACCCAGGATCGGCGAGCCCGTGACCCGGCCCGTCGGCTGCTGTTCTTCACCGGCACGCACCGGCCGTGGTGGCTGGCGCATTCCCCGGTGCCGCTGTGCGTGTCCGCCCACACCCTGTCGACCTACCAAGCCGGCGGCGACGGGCTGCCGAACGCCGGCTGCCTGTATGCCCTGGATTCCGGCGGCTACACGGAGATCCGCGACCACGGCACCTGGCGGATCGGTGAGGACGACTACGGCGGCCTAGTCTACCGGCTCATGTCCGACTGCGGCTACCCGCAGTTCGCCGCGCCGCTGGACTGGCCCTGCGAGCCAGGGGTGTTGGCCCGCTCCGGCGCCACCGTGCGCGAGCACCAGGAATGGACCCTGGACTCCTACCGCTACCTGGCCCGGGAATTCCCCGCCGCCCCATGGCTTCCCGTTCTCCAAGGATGGTCCATTTCGGACTATGCGGCCCACGATGCCTTGTACCGCAGGGCAGGCATCGACCTGGCCGGGCAGCGCCTGGTCGGTTTGGGGTCGGTGTGTCGTAGGGGCTCGATCCGCCAGATCGGCGCCATCGCCGAAATGTTCGCACGCCGAGGCTATCAACTCCACGGCTTCGGCCTGAAGGTCTCGGCGTTGCGGGCCTTCGGCCCGTACTTCGCCTCGGCAGAGAAGCCTGGCCTGGTCCCAGCAGGCCAGGGTCACCACCCTGCGGCTGCCCGGCTGCCGGCATGCCGGGCCCTGCAATAACTGTCCGCGTTGGGCGCTGACCTGGCGTGAGGACGTGATCGCCGCGATCCGCGCCTCACAGCGCTACACCCCACCCGACGCTGTGACCTCCTGACCAGCGGAGGAGTGGCCATCAGGCACCGGTGAGCGCCCCGGAGCCGGGCGGGCGGGCGCTCCACCGAACCGGCCCGACAGCCACCGACCGTGCACCCGAAGCGACGCGCGTCTTTCCCTTTCACACCAACGCAATTCCGCATTTGTTCCAGGGCCGACCTATGCCCTGATCACCTGGAAATGGGGCCACCACAATGACCACGACCCTCACCGCCGAACCCGACACCACCGACGAGCCGGCAACGGCGCTCGACCCGGCCCAGACCTACCCGTACTACCGGGAGGTCGATCCGCGCGAGCTGCGCAGGACCGGCAACTCCCGCGAGGTCGGCGACATCCTCACGACCCGGCCGGACCTGGTCGCCACGATGGCCGCACATGGTTTCGACCCCATCGCCAGCGTGATCAACGTAGCCCCGGACCCCGACACCGGTGTCCTGGGAGTACTGGTGGGATTCCACCGAGCCGCCGCGGCGATCGCGGTCATCGAGCACCCCGACCCAGCCCTGCGCAATCCCGACCTGCGGGTCGGAGTGCTCGTCCACGCGCCCGGCACGACCCGCCAGCAGGTGCTGCTGGCTCAAGGCGTGGAAAACCTGCAAAGGGTCGGGTTCTCTCTCGCCGAGGAGGCCAGTTACTACCACCAGCTCGCCCTGGAAGGGCTCGACGACGCCGCGATCGCCCGCGAGATCGGCCAGCCGGTGGAACGGGTCCGTGCCGGCCGTGCGGTCGCGGCCAGCGCCCGCACCCACGCCGCCGCACAACAAGTGCCCGAGGGCGATCTGGTCACGATGGCCAAGCTCGCCGAATTCGCCGACGACGAGGAAACCCATCAGAGCCTGGTCGCCATCGTGGCCAACCGGCCCGGCCAGCTCGACTACTACATCCGCGACGCGCGCAACCAGCGCGAGCGCGATGTCCTGCTCAGCGCCGAGTGCGACCGGCTCACCGAGAAGGGCTACCTGCTCATCGAGGACGAGGAGGAACCACCCGAGGGCGCCCTGCGGCTGAAGGACCTGGTCGACAGCCCGGACGACAGCCTGATCGACCCCGAACGGCACGCGGGCTGCCCCGGCCGGGCGGTGTCCGTCTACGTCGACTCAGACCTGAAGGTCGACATCGTGCACTTCTGCGTCGACTTCGCCGAGCACGGCCACCGCACCTTGGCCGAGGCCAACATCGACAACGTCGAGCAGCAACTGCGGGAACAGGGCGTACGCCTGGTTGACCCCGACACGGAGGGCGTCTACGGCCTGCGGCGGCTGTTCGCCGACGACAACGCCGAGCACACCCTCACCCCGGCCGAGCACAACAGCAACGCCGTCGTGCACTGGGTGTGTACCGACTACGCCGAGCACGGCCATGTTGTCTGGGCCGCCGCGGTGGCGCCTCGCACCGTGCGTGACGCCGCCTACCTGGCGGCCGAGCGCAAGCGCGCCAAGGTGAACAACGCCGCGTGGAAGGTCGCCAAGGCCACTCGTCGGGAATGGCTGGCCCAGTTCTTCTCCGGATGGCGCCGGCGCAAGGCGAACCAACTGCCCGCGAAGCTCCAGCACTGGCTGGGCTTGGGGCAGGTGCTGGCCAGTGACTACCTCAACGAGGCCGCGCCCAAGCACCGCTACGCCTGCACGCTGTTGGGCCTGGACCAGCCCACTGGCTATCAGCGGTCCGAGCACCCGATCGCCGTGCTGCTGCGCAGGAAGAACACCAGCGAACCCCAGGCGATCATGGCCCGGCTCGCGATGGTGCTCGGCGCCTGCGAGGAGCACTGGGACCTCCAGTACACCAACAATGCCGACGCCTCGTGGCGCGGTTCCAGTGAGGACGCCCGCTTCTACTTCGAGTTGCTGGCGGCGCTGGGGTATGAGTTGTCCCCGGCCGAGGTGTTGATCAATCACCCGGAGGCCGACGTCGAGAGGTGGCCGCACCTCAAGGCTGACGCCGCGAAGGCCGCCTGACCGCCAGTTCCGAGATCTCCGGTCACCCCGCTGGTCGGTCGCCCGCGCCCGCATCCCGAGCGCGGGCCCGGCCGGCGGGGCCCACCGCCCGCCGAACTCGACGACAGGACGCCTGACTAGGGCTGACCGCAGACGGGTTCCCTCGCCACCGCCCTCGCCCAGTCCCGCCGCCCGACCGCGCGGTTGCATGCTGCCGCCGTGGGGCGCCCCCCGAACTGCGACTGGCCACGGGCAGCGCCCCGGCCTTTGCGCGCGTCCACTGTCATTGGCGCACAACCGAAAACCTCATCATGAATCCATACTGGAAGGAGGGCGATCCGTCATGCGCGTGGTCCAATACAGCGGCGGCATCGCCAGTTGGGCTGTCGCCCAACGAGTCGCAGCCCGATACGGCACCGCAAACACGGTACTGCTGTTCGCCAACACGCACATCGAGGATGACGACGTCTACGCCTTCCTCCATGCCGGCGCCCGCCAACTCGGCGTGCCGCTGGTGGAGGTAACTGACGGCCGAACGCCGTGGCAGGTCTTCGAGGACCGACAACTGCTCGGCAACTCACGCCTGGCCCCGTGCTCCTACTACCTGAAGATCCTGCCGTGCCGGCAGTGGCTGACCGCTCACGCCGACCCGGCCGACACCGTGCTCTACATCGGCATCGACCCCAGCGTCCGCGACCGCAAGCGCGCCCCGGCCATCGAACGCGGCTGGATGCCGTGGCGCGCTGAGTTTCCGCTGCTCGCCGAACCGGAGCTGACGAAGGCGCACATGCTTGCCGAGGCCCGCGCACTCGGGCTGACCCCACCAATGGCCTATGAGTTGGGCTGGGATCACGCCAACTGCGGCCAACTTTGTGTGCGCGGCGGCCAGAAGCACTGGCTACGCACCCTGAAGCACTTCCCTGACCGGTTCGCCGACTACGAAACCCGCGAGCAGGTGTTCCGTGTCCGCACCGGAAAGGATGTCGCGATCCTCAAGGAAACTCGGGGCGGAGTGGTGTACCCGCTGCCGCTGGCTGAACTGCGCCGCCGGCACGAAGCACAGACGACCGACGCGCCCTGAGCCGACTTGGCCATCACGAGCCCCGTCCGCCCGCGGCCCCAACAGCGCGCACGAAGCCGCCGCCTATCTTCACCGTGGCCCAAGGCCCGCCGGCCGCCGGAACGGGCCGGACGAGCTGTACCGCTATCCGGCCTGGTACCGCGCAGCACGGGCCGCGACGGAGCCAGGCAGCGAGAACGTGCGCGAAAGGGCGTCCGCGCACAGGCACGAATGCGCCATTCCCCGGCCCGACGCGGACGCGCCGGTCTCGACCGCGGCCGCGCAACCCGGCATCCGCCACCGGTCGACCCCACTCGAAGACCGACGTTCTTGGAGGACAAGCATGTCCACTGTTGCCCCGCAGCCCGGAACCGTTGTCGAGATCAGGCGAACCCAGCCACATGCCGTCCGCAACATGACCGAGCGCGGCGTGATCATCCATCCCGCGATGGCCTGGCTCGTCGCCTTCTTCCCCGGCGACCTTGAGCGGCCCGCAGACCCGGCAGACCCCGCCTCGATCCGTATCGTGCGCATCGGCGACGTCACGGCCTACCGCGACTTGGCCGACTGCGAACCAGCATGGGTGGCTGGCGTCTGGAGCCACCTCGCCCAGGCAGGTCCCGGTCTGCTTCAGGCACCCGAGGCCGTCCGTGTCTGGCAGATCGCGGCCATGTTGGCCCGGCACCGGCTCGAAGACGCGTCATTGATCACGCGTGAGCAGTTGGAGTGCTGGGCGGGCCGGCCGCTGACCGACTGGGACCTCGACCGGCTCGACGAGTCGATTCCCCACTCCTCCATCCCCGCCGCCATCGGCGAGATCATTGCGGGCATGGACAGCCGGGACACCAAGTAGCCCGCGCCCGCGCCTGACCTTCGCGCCTTGTGATGCCCTCCCGGATGCCGGGCGGCGCATCGTCGCCAGCCTGTTGCCCGACATTGAAGATGCCGATGAGTGCGGCGTTGTGGGTGCCGATGGTGCGGGCCGACGAAACCCCGCCGGGTGTTGCTGCGGTGGGGTTTCGTCGGTGAGGTGCCGGTGGTTGTCGGCATGGTGCCGGTCGTGGTGTCAGTCGACGACCTCGGTGACCGCGGAGCGGGTGGCGGGTTCGTCGACGAGGTTCTTGCCGCTGGCGAACGCGGCGACCAGCGATTGCAGGGCGAGGTTGTTGACCGCGCGGGGATAGCCGCGGGCGGTGGTGTGGATCAGGTTCAGGGCGTCCTCGGTGAACAGTTGGTCGGCGCGTCCGACGAGTTTGATGTGGTGGGCGACGTAGCTGGAGGTCTCGGTGGCGGTCATACCCGGCATGGTGTAGCGCAACGCGGTGCGTTGCTCCAGGGCGGCCAGGACGGCGAGTTTCATAGTGCGCCGCAGGGTGGGCTGCCCGACGAGCAGGCAGGCCAGCGGCGAGTCCTGGTCCATCGACTGGTTGGTCAGCATCCGGATCGTTTCCAACTGTTCGTAGGTCAGCAGGTGTGCTTCGTCCAGGACCAGAACGGGCGTGCGGCCCCGTTCTTCGCGTTCCGCGGCCAGTGCTTTGCCGGCCTGGACGGTCAGCCGGGAGCCCAGATGCGCGGCGGCCTGGCCGAACGCGTTGACGATCTCTTCGTGGATGCCGCGGACCCCGATCAGTGGGTTGGGCAGGTAGATCACCGTGTGTTTCGAGGGGTCCAGGCTGGTCAGGACGGTACGGACGGACACGGTTTTCCCAGCGCCGACTTCGCCGGTGACCACGCCGATGGAGCGCTCGGCGATGCACCAGGAGATGCGGGCGACGGCCTCGTTGTGGGAGGCGTGGCGGTGCAGCATGCCGGGTGCGAGGTCGCGGCCGAAAGGCATGCGGGTGAAGCCGTAGTGCGCTTGCAGTTTCTCGATCATTGGTGGTGTTCCCCTTGCGGACGGCAGCGGTGGATGAGGGCGGTGGCCGTGGCGGTGACATGGCTGGCGAGGACGGTGACGGATTCGGCGATGAGCAACCGCGCCTGCTGGTCAGCCGGGGCGGTCAGGTCTCGGGCCCATTCGGCCAGGGCCAGGGCTGATCGGGACAGGGCCAGCGCATCTGCAGTGTTCGCGTCCAGGCGGGCGCGGTCCTCACTCATCGCCGATCCCCTGCTGGTGTTCGGGAGTGGCCAGCGCGGCGTAGTTGACCTTCGCGGCGAGTTCGGTGGTGTGGGTGGCATCGATCAGCCCGAGGTAGTCGATGCCGGTGGTCGGCTTCGGTGGCTCGGCTGGGACTTCCGGTTTCGCCTTGGGGTGGGAATGCCGGTTGATCTGGAACGGCAGTGCCGTCCCGGCGTCGGTTCCCTCGGAGCGGACCCGCAGGAACGTCAGGTCGAAGGGGTCGAACACGAGCTCGACCTTCCGTCCGACCAGGCGGGGGTCGACCTGGTAACGGTTGCCGTGCAACGAAACGAGCGCGGTTTTGGAGACGGTGCGGTGCTCCGACCAGCGGAACGCCTCGGCCAGATCCGCCGGCGCTGGCACCGGATAAGGCCCGCCCTCCAGCCACCGCGCCAACGGGGCGAAGCCGGTCTCGGAGTGAACGCGGCGGTGATAGACGGTCTCGACCCAGGCGGTGAACAACCGGTTCATCTCCGCCAAATCCTGGACCTGACGGCCTGCTTCGCCGTCACCGGCAGCGATCTCGACGACGAACTCGCTGTTGACCGTGCGGAAGAAACGTTCGATCTTCCCGCGTCCTTGGGGGCGGCCGGGTGCGGAGTGGACCAGCTTGATGCCGAGTTTCGCGCAGGCCCGCAGCAGCCAGGAGTCCACGAACGCCGAGCCGTTGTCGACGTAGACGTACTCGGGAACCCCGCGCGCGGCCAGCGCGGGCCGCAAGGCCGCGGCCAGCCGGACAGTGTCCTCGGCGAAGCCCCACCGGTGCCCGACGATCGCGCGGGGTAGGGTCGGCCGAACGGCGAGGTGCCAGCCCGAAGGGCTGGTCCTTTTCCGTTCGGCCTCCCTCCGAACCGGACGGACCCGTTTCCGAGTATCCGGCTCTCCAGTGATTACTCCGTGGGTGACGCGGTGGCGCGCTGGGTGTGGATGGTGTCATGGCAGGGCTTGCAGACCACGAGGGTCTTGCGCCGCCGTTTTGCCATGAGCTGCGCCCATGCCGGCTGTGGCGTTCCCGGCCGGTTGAGGTCGGCGAGCTTGCGGACATGGTGAACCTCCACCGATGCCGATTGCTCGCAGTACTCGCAGAAACCCGCCCGGAGCCGGGAGATCAGCTCCTTGCGGCGGGTCGCGACCGGGACTGGAAGGCGGTCATCGAGGACCGCCTTCCTCTGCCGCTTCAGCGGGATTCCGCCGAACCTGGCGACCAGTGGTTTCTTCCCCGCTCGTTCGACGGTGGCTTCAAAGCAGGTCCGCGGTCCGTGTGGTGTGCCGATGGTCGCCTTGTGCCTGCGGGCCATCTTCGTTACGGACGAGCGGTGCTTTGCGGCCAGTGTCTTGAGCATCGATGTCTCGGCGACCCATTGCAGCCGGTTGAGCCGAGAGACATTACTAGCCATCAGGTAGTACTGGACCAGGCCCCGGAACTCCGACCCGTAGGTGCTGATGATCGTGAGGTCGTCACGGTTGATCAGCTCGGTTCGGCGCTCGGGCTTGCCGAGCTTGAGGTAGGGGGCGCACTTGGCCTTGATCACGTCGTGAGGCACGCGCAGCCCGATGACGCCGTTGGCTTTCCGGCGGCAGTAGCTGTGCTGGACGGTGATCTCGTAGCCGAGGAATCGTGCAGCGCCGGTTCTGGCGTGGGTGATCAGTGTCTTGTCCTCGGACAGTTCCAGGTTGAGGTCATCACGCAGGAACGCCGCGAGACGAGCCTTGATCTCCTCGGCTTCGGCCTTCGGTCCAGCGAATCCGAGCAGATGATCATCGGCGTACCGGATGTAGTGCAACCGCCGAAAGCCAGGATCGCAAGGGTCCATGCTTGGCAGGCTGCGCATCTGCCGGCGTAACGCCGATGCCGTCTGGCGGTCTCCGCGTTGGTGAGCGCGGGTGGCCGCCATCCGGACCCGAGCGTACTCACGGCTGCCTCGCCTGACCGTGCCTCGGG
>WNGL01027246.1_pt1 | contig 10434 bp, 9 predicted proteins | sample 5400591 | NCBI WGS metagenome assembly WNGL01 (sample SAMN13153377, study PRJNA577476) | soil metagenome | isolation source: 80 cm soil or saprolite under Garry oak tree replicate 1 | place: USA:California | collected 2016-06-15
CGAGAACGTGGTGCCCCAGGTCCACGCGGTGCTCGACAAGATGGCTGATTTCTCCAACCGCGTGCGCAGCGGTGGCTGGAAAGGCCATACCGGGAAACGCATTCGGAACGTGATCAACATCGGCATCGGCGGCTCCGATCTCGGGCCGGTGATGGCCTATGAGGCACTGAAGCATTACAGCGAGAGGGCAATGACGTTTCGATTTGTTTCCAACGTCGACAGCACCGACTTCGCGGAAGCCGTCCAGGATCTCGATCCTTCGGAGACTCTCTTCATCGACTCTTCGAAGACCTTCACGACCCTGGAGACGATGACCAACGCCCACACGGCTCGCGACTGGTTGCTTGCGGCTCTAGGGGGCGACGAAAAGGCGGTCGCCAAGCACTTTGTTGCAGTGTCGACAAATGCGGCGGAAGTGGCGAAGTTCGGCATCGATACCGCTAACATGTTCGGCTTTTGGGATTGGGTTGGCGGGCGCTACTCCATGGATTCGGCTATCGGCCTCTCGACGATGCTTGCGATCGGCCCGGATAACTTCCGCGCGCTGCTGGACGGTTTCCATCAGATGGACGAGCACTTTCGCACCGCTCCCTTCGAGCGCAACCTGCCCGTGCTCATGGGCCTATTATCCCTTTGGTACAACGATTTCTTCGGTGCCCAGACCGTCGCGGTTCTTCCGTACGAGCAGTACCTGAAACGATTTCCAGCCTATTTGCAGCAGTTGACGATGGAAAGCAACGGCAAACACGTCACGCTCGACGGTAACAAAGTCTCGTACGATACCGGCCCGATCTATTGGGGCGAGCCAGGCACAAATGGCCAGCACTCGTTCTACCAATTGATTCATCAGGGAACGAGACTCATTCCATGCGACTTCATCGCGTTCAACAGGACGCTCAACCCGCTTGGCCGGCACCACGACATACTCCTGGCAAACGTGTTCGCTCAGACCGAAGCCCTGGCCTTCGGTAAGACGCCCGACCAGGTCAAGGCTGAGGGCACGCCGGATTGGCTCGTGCCGCATCGCGTCTTCGAGGGCAACCGCCCGTCGAATACGCTCCTCGCCGAACGGCTCACGCCGGAAACGCTCGGCAAGCTCATTGCTCTTTACGAGCACTCAGTCTTCACCCAGGGCGTCATCTGGAACATCGACTCTTTCGACCAGTGGGGCGTGGAGCTGGGCAAGGTGTTGGCTCAACACATCATCGCGGAACTAGAGAGCGAGCGAGAGCCTACTCTCGGCCATGATAGTTCAACCAACAATCTGATTCGTCGCTACCGAAAACTTAAGGAGGCGTTATGAAAACGTTCGGCTTGAACGAACAACAACTGCAGAAAATGAAGACACATCCCGGTTTCATTGCGGCGCTGGATCAAAGCGGTGGCAGCACGCCCAGCGCGCTGCGTCTTTATGGAATCAAAGAAGGTGCGTGGTCCAACGAGGATGAGATGTTTGCGATCGTGCATCAGATGCGCACGCGCATCATTACCAGCCCCAGCTTCACCGGCGAGCGGATTATTGCCGCCATCCTGTTCGAGAACACCATGGACAGAGAGATCGAGAGGCGGCCTACCGCGGACTATCTTTGGAATGTGAAACGTGTTGTGCCTTTTCTGAAAGTGGACAAGGGCCTTGCAGCTGAGAAGGACGGGGTCCAGTTGATGAAGCCCATGCCCGCGCTTGCTGCGCTGCTCGACAAAGCCAAAGCGAAGGGCGTCTTCGGAACCAAGATGCGCTCGGTCATCAAGCAAGCCAACGCAGCCGGCATCAAGAACATCGTGAACCAGCAGTTCGAAGCAGCTCAGCAGATCATCACCGCTGGTCTCGTGCCGATCATCGAGCCCGAAGTGGATATTCGCTGCCCGGAAAAAGACAAAGCCGAAGAGTTGCTCAAAGTGGCGATCCTCGACAAGCTCAACAAACTGCGAGCGGCTCAGCTAGTCATGCTCAAGATCACCTTACCGGACCGAGACGACTTGTATGCTAATTGCGTCAGCCATCCCAATGTCGTGAAGGTGGTTGCGCTATCGGGCGGTTATACGCGGGAAGAAGCCAACAAGCGGCTCCGTAGGAATCACGGCATCGTGGCGAGCTTTTCGCGGGCGCTGGTAGACGGGCTGTCGGCCCAGCAATCCGATGCCGAGTTCAATGCCATGCTGGATGCATCTATTCAGAGTATCTTTGAGGCGTCCAACACTAAGCAGGCGATGACCGCAGCCTACGAGGGGAGTCGATGACGGAATCGCCGACCACACTAATGGTCCGAGGATAGTAACCACGAGGGACTTAGGAAATGGACAAAGGTGCAGTAAAGCTGGCCCCGTCAATCCTGGCCGCTGACTTTGCCCGCTTGGGTGAGCAGGTAGCGGAGGCAGAAAAGGCTGGGGCCGATCGGATCCATGTGGATGTCATGGATGGGCACTTCGTGCCCAACATTTCGATGGGCGCGGTGATCGTGCAGTCGTTGCGGCCGGTAACCCGCCTGCCTCTGGAGACGCACCTGATGATTTCCGACCCGGACCTTTTTCTTGAAGAGTTTGTCGAGGCCGGCTCCGATTCGCTGCTCGTCCATTGGGAAGGCAACAACAATTTGCATCGCACCGTGCAGCGTGTGAAGGCTCTCGGCAAACGCGTCGGTATCGTCATCAATCCGGCAACACCTGCGTCGGTGCTCGAGGAAATTCTTCGAGACGTGGATCAAGTTCTGGTCATGACGGTCAATCCGGGGTTCGGACACCAGCATTTTATTCACACGACCTTGCCAAAGATTCGGCGCGTCCGCCAGCTAATCGATGAGATCAAGCGCGGCTGCGATCTGGAGGTTGATGGCGGTATCGACGCGACGACTGCGCCGCTCGTAGTCGATGCAGGAGCTAATGTTCTGGTCGCTGGTTCGGCGATTTTTAGTGATGGCGAAGGAGTCGTCTCAGCCATGGAGGGTCTTCGAGCAGCCGCGAATCGGCGAGTAACCTGGTGAGAGCGTGGCGAGGGTCGAGTGATTAGGGGATTTCCCCCTCGACCCCGACCCCCGACCCTCGACCCCCGGCTCCTTTTGGATTTCGACATTCGGATGTCCGATTTTGTGGCGTGCTTTGGCTCATTCGAATTTCTAAGTCTTTGGTGCTTCGAGTTTCACTTTCAAGGAGAAATACTATGACGAATGTGAAGTTAGTTTTCAGCGCGTTGCTAGCGACGGTATTCTTAGCGGGCCCGGTCCTGGGCCAGGACCTGGACGGAACGCTCAAGAAGATCAAGACCTCTGGTACCTTCGTTCTTGGTTATCTTCAGTCTGCGCCGCCGTTTTCTTTTCCGGGGCCGGACAAACGCCCGGTGGGCTATTCCATCGATCTCTGCACGCATGTCGCGAGCGCCGTTCAAAAACAGCTCGGAGTCAATCTCAAGCTCAACTGGGTGCCGGTTACGCCCGAGAGCCGGATTGACATGGTGGCACAAGGCAAAGTGGATATCGAGTGCAGCACGACCACTGCGAGTCTGTCCCGTCAAGAGCGCGTAGATTTCAGTCTGATGACCTTCGTGGACGGCGGAAGTTTGCTGACGAAGTCAGACGCCGGTTTGCGCACCGTCGCCGATCTGGCCAGCAAACGCATTGCGGTTATCCCTGGGACGACCACCGAAAAAGCTCTCACGGAATTTCTGAAGCAAGAATTCACTCTCGTTGAAATGGTCCGCGTTAAGGACCATGTGGAGGGCCTGGCGGCGCTCGACAAAGGGCTAGCCGAAGCTTTCGCCTCGGACCGCGGAATCCTGATCGGCCTCGCGGTAACGTCAAAGGATCCGGCACGTTTCGCCTTGATGAACATCCTCTTTTCCTATGAGCCCTATGGGTTCATGGTTCGCCGCAATGACGGCGCATTCCGGCTCGCGGTAAATCGAGCGCTAGCCGGGCTCTACCGCTCAGGCACCATTGGGCCCATTTACGAGCGGTGGTTCGGCGCTTTCGGCGAGCCGAGCGAGGCGATTCAGGCCATGTACCTCCTCAATGGACTCCCCGAGTAGAGGTTCGGATTTCGCGCAAAGGCGTAAAGCATGTCCTGAGCGAAGGGGAGAGCGGGGTGAGGGTGAACGGCTAGTGTAAGGGTTTTAAAATCTGTTTCGAAGGAGGAACAAACTATGCAAATCGGCATGATTGGTCTTGGACGAATGGGCGCGAACATGGCGCGGCGGCTTCTCAAGAGCGGCCATCAGTGCGTGGTTTTCGACAGGTCGCCGAAAGCGGTTACGGAGTTGACCGAGGAGAAAGCCATTGGCTCCTCCTCGCTCGCGGAGTTTGTGAGAAAGCTCACGAAGCCGCGTGCGGTCTGGCTGATGGTTCCCGCGGCGGTCGTGGACAAAACTATCGCGGATCTTCTGCCCCATCTTGAGGCAGAGGACATTCTGATCGATACATTGACGATATCCGGCGTGCCAAGGAACTCGCGCCGAAGGGAATCCACTACGTGGACGTCGGAACGAGCGGTGGTGTCTGGGGACTGGAGCGAGGTTACTGCATGATGATCGGCGGCGAGCAGAAGATTGTCAAGCAGCTCGATCCAATCTTTGCCACCTTGGCTCCAGGCGCAGGCGACATACCGCGCACGCCCGGGAGTGAAAAGGCCGGAGGCACCGCCGAGCAGGGTTACCTGCATTGCGGGCCAAACGGCGCCGGTCACTTCGTCAAGATGGTTCATAACGGCATCGAGTACGGCATCATGGCTGCTTACGCCGAGGGACTGGGCGTGCTGCGCGCCGCCAACGTGGGCAAGCAAAAACACGAAGCCGACGCTGAGACGACGCCATTGCGCGATCCGGAACACTATCAGTACGAGCTCAATCTACCTGACATCGCGGAGGTGTGGCGGCGCGGCAGTGTGATCGCATCATGGCTGCTAGATCTAACGGCGAACGCTCTGGTTGCGGATCCGGCTCTGTCGAAATTTGCGGGGCGGGTTTCGGACTCGGGCGAAGGGCGCTGGACGATCAAGGCCGCCATCGACGAGGCCGTGCCCGTTCACGTCTTGACGGCCGCACTGTACGAGCGCTTTAGCTCGCGCGGCGAAGCGGACTTCGCCGACAAACTGCTCTCGGCGATGCGTTATGAGTTCGGTGGGCACTTGGAAAAGTCCACCAAATGAGGAGAAAGCTATGAACGATTCGCATTCGAATGCACTGGTCTTTTTCGGCGCCACCGGGGATCTTGCTTACAAGAAGATTTTTCCGGCACTGCAGGCGATGGCAAAACGCGGACACCTCAACGTGCCGGTGATCGGCGTGGCCAAAGCCGGTTGGAATCTCGATCAGCTCCGGGCGCGGGCGCATGACAGCCTTGAGAAACACGGCGGGATCAATCCCGCAGCTTTCGAAAAACTGTGTGGTTTGCTGCGCTATGTTGACGGCGACTATAAAGAGCCGGCGACGTTTCAGTCCCTTCGGAAGGAGCTTGGCTCAGCCCAGCAGCCGGCGCATTATCTCGCCATCCCGCCGGTGTTGTTCGGGATGGTTGTGGAACAACTGGCCAAAGCTGGATGCACCAACGGCGCTCGCGTCATCATTGAAAAACCGTTCGGTCACGATCTTCCCTCGGCGCAAAACCTCAACCAAACTTTGCTCGGCACCTTCGACGAGAAGACGATCTTCCGCATCGACCATTACCTGGGAAAACGGCCGGTGCACAACATGCTCTTTTTCCGCTTCGCCAATGCGTTTCTGGAACCGTTCTGGAATCGCAACCATATCGAGAGTGTGCAGATCACAATGGCCGAAGATTTCGGTATCCAGGGGCGCGGCGCTTTTTATGATCAAACGGGCGCTATCCGCGACGTAGTTCAAAATCACCTTTTCCAAGTCTTGGCGAACCTAACGATGGAGCCGCCGGTGAGAACCGACAGTGAATCCATACGGGACGAAAAAGTCAAGGTTCTGCGCGCAATCCCCCCGCTGGAGCCGAGAAACGTTGTCCGCGGGCAGTTCCGCGGCTATCGCAACGAAAACGGGGTTGCCCCAAACTCTCAGGTTGAGACGTTTGCCGCGCTACAACTGGAGATCGATTCCTGGCGCTGGAGAGGAGTTCCCTTCTACATCAGGGCGGGAAAATCGTTGCCCGTGACCTGTACGGAGGTCCTTGTACAACTGCATCAGCCTCCAACGATGTATCAAGGCTTCGATCTCAAGCCGAACTATTGCCGTTTTCGAATCAGTCCCGACGTTACGCTTGCATTTGGGTTGAATGTCCTGGCGCCAGCTGAGGACAGTGACGAGTCCGTGGAACTTTTGGCGAGCCACCACCCCGGCGCAGACGAAATGGATGCTTACGAACGGGTGCTCGGCGATGCGATGGCCGGAGACGCGAGCCTGTTCGCTCGGGAGGACTATGTCGAAGAGGCGTGGCGGATCGTTGATCCTGTGCTCAAGGCAGGCACTCCGGTCTACGGCTACGAGCCAAGTAGTTGGGGGCCGCGTGAGGTCGATCAGAAAGTTTCGCCCGTTGGAGGCTGGCATAACCCCACGGTGGCGGGCTGAAGGAATGGAGTGTTGGAGTATTGCAGCACTGGATTGTTGGGTAAACGCATCACTCCATAACTCCACCACTCCAGTACTCCAGTCTTTAGTCAGGAGATGCTATGAAGATTGAAATATTTCGCGATGCGGATGCGGTGGCACAGAAGGCTGCCGAGATCATCGCTACGGAGTCTCGCGCGGCAGTGAAGGCGCGCGGCCGTTTCATTGTCGCGGTTAGCGGCGGCCACACCCCGTGGCAAATGCTGCGGGCCCTCGCAGAGGAAGAGGTCCCGTGGAAGGACATGCATGTGGTGCAAGTGGACGAGCGTGTGGCCCCGGCGGGAGACCCGGACCGAAACCTTACCCACCTGCGTGAAAGCTTGCTTCAGCATGCGCCGCTTCGCTCCGAGCAGATCCATGCCATGCCGGTGGAATCGCCTGACTTAGAAGCTGCGGCCAAGCGCTACGCCGCGGCTCTTCAGGAGATCGCCGGATCGCCGCCGGTGCTCGACCTTGTCCACCTTGGGCTCGGACCTGACGGCCACACTGCCTCGCTCGTTCCGGGAGATCCGGTTCTGAACGTCACCGACTCGGATGTCGCGTTGACTGGAGTCTACCAGGGGAGGCGTCGGATGACGTTGACGTATCCGATCCTCAACCGTGCCCGCCGCATCCTGTGGCTCGTGACTGGAAAGGACAAAATTTCAGCGCTCGGGCGCTTGCGCGAGGGCGATCCGACAATTCCAGCCGGCCGGATTCAGGCGGCAAGTGCCCTGGTTCTCGCCGACCAGGCGGCGGCGCCGATCCAGAAGAAACTTCACCGCGGAGGCGCTGAGGGCACGGAGTAAAGAGTTCTTGCTCAAGAAATACTCCGGATCTCTGTGAACTCTGCGTCTCTGCGGTGAAATAAAAGCTTGCGGCTTCGGTTGCGGCTCTGCCGCGCTAGAGACTGCGGGGGTGAGTAGAAACTAACAGGCTCTCAAGGAGAACATATGCGTGTCGGAATTGCCACCGATCACGGTGGATTTGGTTTGAAGGAGGAGCTGCTCGGCCAGCTTCGCGTCGCGGGACATGAGGTCGTCGATTTTGGGGCTCATCACCTGAGCGGCGGCGATGATTATCCTGATTATGTGCTCCCGCTCGCGCAGGCCGTGGCCGCGGCGAAGGTGGATCGTGGCATAGCGATCTGCGGCAGCGGCGTCGGCGCGGCGGTGTGCGCAAACAAAGTTCGAGGCATTCGCGCGGCGTTAATCCACGACCACTTCTCTGCCAAGCAGGGTGTCGAGGACGATCACATGAACATTCTTTGTATGGGCGGCAGGACCGTTGGCCCAGCCGTCGCTTGGGATCTGGTCGAGACGTTCCTCGCCGCCAACTTCAGCCAAGCCGAACGACACCTGCGACGCTTGGGCAAAGTGGCTGCGGTGGAAGCAGGAAAAGAGTAGGTAAAGCCGATAGGAGGAAACTATGACAGACGAGAAGATGATTCAATTGGCGATCAACACAATTCGCACCCTCTCGATAGATGCGGTACAGCAGGCCAAGTCCGGTCACCCCGGTACGCCGATGGCGCTCGCGCCGCTGATTTACACGATCTGGAATCGCGTCATGCGCTTCGATCCGCAGGACCCGATCTGGCCTAATCGCGATCGGTTCGTGCTATCGAACGGTCATGCCTCGATGCTGCTCTGGTCCGTGCTCCATCTCACCCGGATACAGGCGGTCAACGCAGATTACGAAAGACTGGATCATCCTTCGGTTTCCCTGGAGGATATCCGTCACTTTCGCCAGCTCGACAGCAAAGCTCCAGGGCACCCCGAGTATCACTGGGTTTCAGGCGTTGAAACGACGACCGGTCCACTCGGACAAGGCGTTGCGACGAGCGTAGGAATGGGCATTGCCGAGAAGTGGCTGGCCAATCGTTACAACCGGCCCGGCTTTGAGATTTTTGATTACAACGTTTATGCCGTTTGCGGAGACGGCTGCCTGATGGAGGGCGTTGCGTCCGAAGCAGCGTCACTGGCCGGTCACCTGGGTCTCGGCAACCTTTGCTGGATCTACGACAACAATCACATCACCATCGAGGGAAAAACGCGCATCACGTTTACAGAGGACGTCGAGGCACGATTTCTGGCTTACGGCTGGAACGTGTTGCGTGTCGGCAACGCCAACGACATAGAGCGCATCGAGCACGCCCTTGAGATCTTCCGAAAGACCAAGGAACGGCCCACCTTCATTGTGCTGGATAGTCACATCGGCTACGGCTCGCCGCACAAGCAAGACACGGCCGCGGCACACGGCGAGCCACTCGGAGATGAGGAGGTCCGGCTCACCAAGCGCAGCTACGGCTGGCCCGAGGACGCGAAGTTCCTTGTGCCCGACGGCGTCTACGAGCATTTTGCTGCCGGAATAGGAGCGCGCGGGGCTGATGCGCGGCGGCAATGGACCGAACTCTTCGCCACTTATCGATCTAAATATCCCGAGCTCGCTAACGAGGTCGAGCTGATGCAGCGGCGCGAACTGCCTGCCGGTTGGGATCGCGACCTTCCCGTCTTTCCAGCCGATCCCAAGGGGGTCGCGGGACGGGACGCTTCGAGTAAGGCGCTGAACGTTCTTGCTCAGAACATACCCTGGTTCCTCGGGGGTTCGGCGGATCTCGGACCGTCGAACAAGACTACCCTCACGTATGAGGGCGCGGGAGACTTCGAGGCCGATAACCCGGCGGGAAAAAATCTGCATTTCGGCATTCGGGAGCATGCGATGGCTGCAACTGTAAACGGGCTCTCGCTCTCTAAGCTCCGCGCTTTCGGGGCGACCTTCTTCATCTTTAGCGACTACGCGCGGCCGGCGATCCGGCTTTCGGCTTTGATGGAGATCCCTAGCATCTTTATCTTCACACACGATGCGATGGGCGACGGCGAAGACGGCCCGACCCATCAGCCGGTAGAGCATCTGGCGTCGTTGCGGGCGATTCCCGGCCTGGTCACTCTGCGGCCCGGTGACGCCAACGAGGTTATTGAAGCCTATCGCTATATCATGCAGCTACGTCACGAACCGGCTGTGCTTGTGCTGTCGCGCCAGCCGCTGCCGACTTTGGACCGAAGCAAGTATGCGCCGGCATCCGGAGTCGCGCGCGGTGCATATGTGCTCGCTGATGCTTCACGCGGGAACCCTGAAGTGATTCTTATCGCATCGGGTAGCGAAGTCAGTCTTGCTGTAGAGGCCCACGAGAAGCTCGTCGCTGATGGCATCCGGTCGCGCGTTGTATCGATGCCGTCTTGGGACATATTCGAGCATCAGATACAGGAGTATCAGGATAACGTCCTGCCGCCGCATGTGACGGCGCGCGTTGCAGTGGAGCAGGCATCGACTTTCGGGTGGGAGCGATACATCGGCAGGACGGGGCGCATGATCGGCATGAAAACGTTCGGGGCCTCGGCGCCGCTAAAAGAACTCCAGAAAAAGTTCGGCTTCGAGCCGGACCAGGTGGCGACGGCTGCAAAGGAATTGCTCGGCAGGAAGTAGCATGGTAACGCGTCCCCGATCGCCGGACTTCCTGAAAAGTCCAACTGCTCGCACGCTTGTCGCAGGCGATCTCGAGGCCGTTTTCCTGCCTGATCACGGAATGCTCGGCGCTTCACTTCGTCATCGAGGCGTGGAGCTTCTCAGGCGCGTGGAAGAGCTCGAAGCTGCCGCAGCAAAAGGGAGCAGCGCCGGAATCCCGCTTCTCTATCCTTGGGCCAACCGGCTTGCTGAGCCACGGTATCGTGTTCTTGGGCAAGAAGTTGTGCTCGATAAGTCATCGCCACTTCTCCATTTCGACGAGCATGGGCTTCCGATGCATGGTGTGCCGTGGCCTTTGCTCTCCTGGATAGTGACGGAAGCGAGACAAGATTTCACGGCGGCGCAGCTCGAGTGGTCCACCAGTAATCTTCATG
>WNGL01024115.1_pt1 | contig 10433 bp, 13 predicted proteins | sample 5400591 | NCBI WGS metagenome assembly WNGL01 (sample SAMN13153377, study PRJNA577476) | soil metagenome | isolation source: 80 cm soil or saprolite under Garry oak tree replicate 1 | place: USA:California | collected 2016-06-15
GCCGATGAGCTGCTCGCGGGCGGCCGCGGCGTCCTCGATCACCAGCATCAGCCCCTGCTGCGAGCCCGGCGTCATCGTCGTAATCCCGGTGCCCATCGCGATGGAGCAGGCGGACCCGGGCGGGGTGAGCTGCACGAAGCGCAGCTCCGGATTGACCTGCACGTCGTGATCGGCGTTGAAGCCGACCTGGTCCACGTAGAAGGCCTTGGCGCGGTCGACGTCGGTCACGGGAACGGGTACGACCTCTAGCTTCATGTCCATGAGCTGACGGTAGCGGGCGGGTCGGACAGTCCTGGCTGGCAAGGTTGACCCATGCAGTCGCTGCCGCAGGACCCTCCGCTGGAGAGACATCCACCGGACGGTCCTCCGCCGGTGGTGCATCCGCTGGCCGTGCTGATCGCCGACGCGGCGGCCGGCCGGTTTCCTGCCGTGGATGGCGGCTGGCGGCGCGGGGTGAACGGGCTCGGCGGCGCGCATGACCCGCGAGTGATCGTTGTCCTCGCCGGGCCGGACGCCTGGATCGACAGCCAGGACGTACTGCTGACCGGCCGCGGCAGCGGCGCGGCACCCGCTGGTGCCGGCCTGCGGCTGGTGGAACGGCCGGATCTCGCTGCGCACCACCGGGCGCTGTTCGCGGCCCGGATCCGAGACCGGCCCCGGGTCCTTGGCTACCCGGACCGGCGGCGGTCGGCGGTGGTCGTGTTCAGCGGGGGGCTGGCCGGGCTCACCGAGATCGGCTTCGAGCTGGAACCGGAACGCCGAGGCTCCGGCGGCGGGCCGGGCCTGATCCGCGACGCGCTGAGCAGCCTGCCGGCCGGCCAGCTGGTGGTCGCTGCCGTCGCGCCCGGAAATGCCGCCAGCCTCCGTGCGGCCATGACGGCCGGGTTCTCACCCATCGGCTCGATGCAGCTGTTCCGCCGCGCCCGAAGCTGACCGGCCATCGAGCGAGCCGGCCGGCGGCCTAGCCTGGCGGGCCGGCAGTCAGCGGGACGACCCCGTTTCAGCGCGATTTTCTGCAGATCGGCTCGTCACGGCATGGCGCTCGCGTCGCGGCGCCGGGCCACGCGCAGGACCGCGCCCCAGTGGCGGCGCAACCGTCCGTCCGGGCGCTCGGCCAGGCGGCGCCGGATCTCGCCGTAGAGACGGTCACGCTGCCAGGCCTCCATCGCCAGATGGCCTGAGAAGGTGTCAAGCAGGCGGATGTACTCGTCCGCGGTGTAGCTGATCTCCCAGTCGAAGAGGCGGGCAGTGACTTCTCCGAAAAGCCCGCTGGCCTCGATCTCGGCGGTCCCGTCGGGCAACTCTCGCCCATCGGCCATAAACGCCACCCGGATTCCTTTCGGCGCATGGCCGCCCCGATCCGGTGCATTCCTGCTGCCTCGTGTCGTCCTGACGGCGCCTTGGCTTCGCACCGACACGCTATCCGGCCCCGACAGGTATTCCGCCCTCCTGCGGGTAAGCTTCCTTAGTGGCCGCCCCCCTGCTCGCCCGGACGTCAGCCATGCTCGCAACGGCGGATGCGGCGGCCCAGCGCTCGGCACAGCGCTCCGCGCTCGGCAGCGCGTCTCCTCAGCCAGCCACGCAGGCAGTAGAACGGGGCCGTCGATGCTAGCCCTGCTCCTCGCCGCGATCGCGGTAGGCCTCGGGAACTTCGGAGCGTCCATCAGCATCGGGCTGTCTGGTACAACCCGGGCGACCCGGGTCAGGGTCGGGGTCGTCTTCGGGATCTTCGAGGCCGGCATGCCGCTGGTCGGCCTGCTGGCCGGCCGGGGCGTCGCCCGCGCTCTTGGTGGCGTGTCCGGCTACGTCGGCGGAACGCTGCTGATCGGGATAGGCGCGTGGCAGCTGGTGCAGGCGTTCCGGGCCGCCAGCCGCGGGCCGGCGGCGGCCGCGTCGCTGCGGCGGCTGCTGCTGACCGGCCTCGCGCTGTCGATGGACAACCTAGTCGTCGGGTTCAGCCTGGGCGTCCGGCACACGTCGCTGATCGAGGCGGTTGTGGTATTCGCCACGGTGAGCGTGTGCCTGAGCCTGCTGGGACTTGAGGTCGGGCGGCGGCTTGGCGCGGTGGTGGAGATCGGCGCCGAGTACGTGGCCGGCCTTATCCTCATGGCCGTCGGCCTCATCGTCGCCGTGGGCTAGCCGCTGAGCCAGGTCAGCGGACCTGGGGAACGTGCTCTGCCCGCGGCCCATCTCCTGCCGCGCCAGTCCATGATCGCGGAGACTTTGGGGGGTTCGAGCACCCACAACTCTCCGTGATCTCAAGGAACCGCGCAGCCCGGAGGGCGAAAGGACTGGCCTCAGTCGCTCAGCGGCGGCGCGATCAGGGCGCTGAGGCGAAGGTGAACGGCGTGGCCGGGACCAGCGCATCGGTGACGTCGCCGCCCAGGTCATCGGCAGACAGGTCAAGGCGATGGCAGTGATCGAAATCGACCCGGTTCAGGTGCACCCAGACGATGTCCGGGCTGTAGGACGACTCGAACGCGTACACGCCGCTGGTCAGGTCGGCCAGGGTGCGCCAGATCGTGGCGGAGATGTTCGGCCGGGCGGGGTCCGCGACACCGAACGGCTGAGCAGTATTGCGCATCACGCTGAGCAGTGCCGCGTACGCGTTCCGCACCGAGTCGGGCTTCGGCAGGTGCCGCAGATAATAGCTGGCCCGCACGAACCGGTCCGCGGCCTCGGTCGTTCCCGGCAGCGGCTCGCTGCCGCCGAATCCCTGGTAGCGGCCTAGGTGCGTCAGTTGCTCGTCGAAGGGCGGCGAGTTGGTCAGCACCGCATAGCCGCGCCCGTGCCGCACTCGCGGCGCGCCGCCGAGGTACTCGATGATGGCAGAATCGCCGGTGGCGTCGTCCAGGGCAAGGTGAACGGCAGCCGCCCGGCCGGAATGAACCTCCTGCTGCGGCCGGACCTGGAACGGGTGCTCGGCCATGAAGGCGGTGCACTCGGCCACCGTGCTGAACTGGTCAAGGAAGAACTGCGTCCAGAGGGTCAGCGACAGCCCGGGCAGCGAGGTGTCGCGCGCCCCGTAGTCCGATTCGGCCAGCCATAGCATCTGGGCCGCAAGTCCCCGCTCGTTGATTCCGTCTGCGCTGGCATAGTCATGCACGCTGGCAATCACGCTGCCGTACCTGGCGGTCCAGCAGAGCGGATTCGGATCCCGGTTCATCCCGGCCCGCCTCGCGCCGCGCGGGAGCACCCACAGGTTGGTGCCCATATCCTCGAGCCAGTCCATGTTCCGGCCCACGATGACGCCGTAGGCGTTGTCGTTCCACATCACCCGCGTGCACACAGCTTGCCCCCCGGCTTCGCTTGCGCTCGGTTTTCGTCCCCGGTTGTGCCTGCACCGCTGTCGCCGCGGCGGGCCAGATCACGCATGGTGACTATGCCCATGTCGCGCGGCGGCGAATCACAGTCGGCCGGCCATCCGGGCGGCGGGCAACGGCAGAATGTGGCCATGCCGGACACCGCGCTCAGCGCTGAGCGACCCAGCCCCCGACCCGTGCGCGACGTCGCCGATGCCTATGTCACATCGCTTGCGGATCTCAATCCGATGCTCGCCACCCGGCTCGGGCTGAATCCCGGCGACGATCGGCTGCCAGACGCCTCGCCTGCCGGACAGCAGGCCAGGGATGACCTGGCCCGGTCGACGCTGGCGGACCTGGACGCGGCGGAGCGGCCGGCTGGCGCATCAGGCGCAGCCGGCCGGGCGCGCGCCCTAGGCAGGCAGCCCGGCCACGACTGGGTATCGCCGCTGGTCCAGCGGGCATGACTACGGTGCGCGATGGGGGTCGCGGCGATGACCCGGCGGAGATTTCCGGTTATGGCGGAGATTTCCGGTGACGGAGGGCGGGATGGCGGAAAGCTCGGGCGCCAGGGCAGTGGCCATGCACCGGGTCAGATCGCCCGGCCGGCGCCGGGCGGTCAGCATCTACGGGACGATCGTCACCGCCGCCATCCTCAGCTCCGCCGGGGACCGCCTGTCCGTTGCTGACCTGCTCATTGCCATCGTGGTCACCCTGTTCGTGGCGACATGGCCGATGGTCAGCGCATCCTTCGCCCCGCTGCTTTTCCTCGTCGTAGCGTGGCTGCTCGGCGCGTCGTCGGCGAACGCCGCCAATGCCGGGCTGGCAGCGGCCATCGTGGAACTGGTGCTCTACGGCTGGGCCGCCGGGCGTGCGGCCCACCTGAAGGGAAAGCAGCAGCTGGCGGCCGCCTCGGCAGCCGCGTTCCTCGGACTGGTGCTGATCACGCTCAAGGATGTCGTCCTCGTCCATTTGCATTGAATACGGAGGTGCACACTGCTGTTGTGCGAGTTGCCATCTGGGTCCGGCCTGGCGCCGGCCGCAGCTTCGTCGGCGGCGCGCACGGCGGCGCGCTCGTCGTCCGGGTTGCCGCCCGCGCAGTGGAAGGCCAGGCTAATGAGGCCGCGCTGGCGGCCCTGGCTGCGGCATTCGGCGTCCGGCGGCGTGCCGTGACGCTGCTGACCGGCGCCGCCAGCCGGGCGAAGATCGTGGAAGTGACCGGGGGCCAGCAGGCCGTCCTGGACCGGCTGCTCGCCGGATAGCTGGCCGGCTGCCCCCGGGCTGCTGGCCTGACGCGGCGCCGCGGTAATACCGCGGCGGCTCGTCGCGGATGAGGAGGAATCACGTGAGCGACCTCGGGGATGACCGGGTCCTGGGTGACGTCGCGGACCTGCTGAGCCTGATGCCGTTCGCCGTCACCCTTGGCGTGGTGCTGGACAGCGCATCGCCCGCAGAGGTGCGCGGGCGGCTGGACTGGGCGCCGGGCCGGTGCACGGCCGACGGGGTGGTGCATGGCGGCGCCCTGATGGCGCTGGCTGACAGCCTGGGCGCGATCTGCGCCTATCTGAACCTGCCGCCCGGAGCGCAAACCGCGACGATCACGTCCGCGACGTCGTTTATCCGCGGCATTCGCGAGGGATCGGTGACGGGTATTAGCCGGCCGCTGCACGCCGGGCGGACCGTGATCGTCGTGCAGACCGACCTTCTCGACGGCGCCGGACGGCTGGCCGCGCAGGTGACTCAGAGCCAGTCGGTGCTGACCCTGCCGACCTGATCAGCCGCAGCCCGGGGGGCATGCGGCAGGCACCCGGAGTTGTCCGGTACCATCTAGTCCATCATGCGGCGCTACGTACTCATCCTTAGCAGCCGTAGCGGGACCTGATCAGGGCAGGCCAGCAACCCGCTACGGGATGAGGCGCTGGCCGCGAGCCTTGGCACTCCGGACCGCGCGTTCCCCGCTGAAAGGCCGGCGATAGCCGGCCGGGGCCCGAACGGCGCTCCCGCAGCAGCCGCGAACCCGGCAGCACGGATTCCCGAGGCAGCGGCCCGGCCATAGCTGGGGAGCCTGACAAGTCATCACCACGCCCCGCATCAGGAGAATCAACGTGCCTAAGACCAGCCCTCCGAATCAGACTGCGCCCGCCGACGGCGGCGACGCCCCGGGGCGCGCCCTGGCGGCCGTCCAGGTCGCCCTGGACCGCCGCGATAACGGCGGCGACGCCGACTCCGTCCGTGATCGGGAAGCCGCCAGGCAGGCAGGCGCCGACCGCCGCCTCGCCGCGGCCGGCGGCGCCGGCCCGCGGCACCGGGCCTGACCTCAGCTACCGCGCCTCGCCGCGAGCAAGCCCGGCGTGCTTCTGCGGCTAGCCCGCCGCACGCCGGGCCGCGCCGGGGCGCCATCTCACAACCAGAAGGAGTCTCGATGAATAGCAACCAGAGCCCGGATATCGAATTCGATATTCGCCCCTCCGACCATCCGGTCCCGGCAGCGGACCGCGAGCGGGTCATGGCGGTGCCGGGCTTTGGCGAGGTATTCACCGATCACATGGCCACGATCCGCTGGTCGGCGGAGCGCGGCTGGCACGACGCCCGGCTGGAGCGATACGGCCCGATCACCCTCGACCCGGCGACTTCCGTGCTGCACTACGGACAGGAGATCTTCGAGGGGCTTAAGGCGTACGTCCAGGCTGGCGGCCCGGTCGTCGCGTTCCGGCCGCAGGCGAATGCCGCGAGGTTCAACCGGTCGGCAGCCCGGATGGCGATGCCCGAACTGCCGGAGCGGGCGTTCGTCCGGGCTATCGAGGTACTCGTCCGCCAGGACCGGGACTGGGTGCCGTCCGCGGACGGTCAGAGCCTGTACCTGCGGCCGTTCATGATCGCGACTCAGCGCGGCCTCGGCGTGAACCGGCCATCCTCCAGTTACCTGTTCACGGTGATCGCGTCGCCGGTCGCTGCCTACTTCGGCGGCGGAGTGCAGTCCGTCTCGGTGTGGCTGTCCGAGGACTACACCCGCGCCGCGCCTGGCGGCACCGGGGAGGCGAAATGCGGCGGCAACTACGCGGCCGCGTTCGCCGGCCAGATCGAGGCGGTCAGGAACGACTGCGATCAGGTGGTCTGGCTGGACGCGGCCGAGCACCGCTGGGTCGAGGAGATGGGCGGGATGAACCTGTTCTTCGTCTATGGCTCGGGCGCGGATGCCCGGATCATGACACCTGCCCCGACCGGCACGATGCTGCACGGGATTACCAGGGAATCATTGCTGAAGCTCGGTCCCGACCTCGGCATTCCGGCCACCGAGGGCTCGATCTCGGTCGGCCAATGGCGGGCCGGCTGCGCGTCCGGCGAAATCACCGAGGTGTTCGCGTGCGGTACCGCCGCGGTGATCACCCCGGTGGGCGTGGTCAAGGGCGCCGGGCAGGAGTGGGTTATCGGGGACGGCAAGCCCGGGCCGGTCACCACGCGGCTCCGGGACGAACTGCTCGACATCCAGTACGGCCGCCAGCCCGACCCGTACGGCTGGATCCACCGAATCTGCTAGCCGGCCTGGCAACCCGCTGAATGGACGGCCGCCAGGGCGCGCCCTGGGGGGTCGCCGCCGCCGGCCAGGCAGGCGGGTCTATCGACACGGTGGACCTTTGTGGTCACCGCATTAGCCAGCTGACGCGGCCAGTTCGCTGGCCGCGGCGGTGACGGCGGGCGCGAGACGGCGGCAGGCCGCCGGGCCAAGGCGGCTGGCCGGGCCGGAGACGCATACCGCGCCCAGCAGCCGCCCGTCCAGCAGGACCGGCGCGCTAACGCTGGCCACCCCGGATTCACGCTCGGCGACGCTCGCCGCCCAGCCCCGGCGCCGGATGATGGCAAGCTCGGCGGCCGGCACCGCGGAAAACCGCTCGCTGTCGTCGGACCAGGCCAGCAGCACCTTGCCGCCCGACCCGGCGTCGAGCGGCAGCAGCGCGCCCACCGGCACGCTGTCGCGCAGGCCCGTGCCCGCGTCGCGCGCGGCGACGCACAGCCGGCGGTCCCCGGAGCGGGCGTAGAGCTGAACGCTCTCGCCGGTCTGATCGTGCAGCCGGCCGAGCACCGGCGCGGCCAGCGCCCCGAGTTCCAGCTCGCCGCCCGCGCGCACGGCAAGCTCGGTCAGCCGCGGGCCGAGCCGGAACGCGCCGTCCGCGCCGCGGGCGACCATGCCGTGCGTCTCGAGCGCGACCAGCAGGCGGTGCGCGGTCGGCCGGGGCAGCCCGCTGGCCCCGGCCAGGTACCGGAGCGAGCGCGGGCCGTCAGCGAGCAGCTCGAGCAGCGCAATCGAGCGGTCGAGCACGCCGACTGCGGTGATCCGCTTGCCGTCGGCGGGCGGCTGTGGCAGAGTGACCATATCGCGGACACTGTATCTCATTATTTGAGACAAGATGATGAGACAGATGTTCGCGGTAGACGGGCCTGGCGGCTGGCGCGAGCCGCTGGCGCGGGCTGCAGGGCCAATTCCGCCGCCCGCTGCGGAGGCGGACCCGCCTCTTGCTGCGGAGGCAGGCCCGCCGCCCGCTGCGGAGGCAGACCGCCGCCCGCTGCGGAGGCAGACCTGCCTCTTGCTGCGGAGGCAGACCGCTGCCCGCGGCAGATCCAGCGCGCGGGCCGCATCCGGTAGGTAAGCCGAGACGAGATTCGAGAAAACGCGTGAGCGGACGCCTGTTCGACCAGGTCTGGGACCGTCACCTCGTGGTCAGCCCCGAGGGTGAGCCGCCCCTGCTCTACATCGACCTGCATCTTGTGCACGAGGTCACCTCGCCGCAAGCCTTTGAGGGCCTTGAACTGGCAGGCCGGCCGGTCCGCCGGCCCGGCCTGACCGTGGCCACCATGGACCACGACGTGCCGACCACCGGGCTGGACCGGCCGATCGCCGATCCGCTCGCGGCCGAGCAGATCTCCCGGCTGCGCCGCAACTGCGAGCTGCACGGCATCATCTTGCACGGCCTCGGCAGCATCGAGCAGGGCATCGTGCACGTCATCGGCCCGCAGCTCGGGCTGACCCAGCCGGGCATGACGGTGGTCTGCGGCGACAGCCACACCTCGACGCACGGCGCGTTCGGCGCGCTTGCGTTCGGGATCGGCACCAGCGAGGTCGAGCACGTGCTCGCCACCCAGACGCTGCGGCAGGCCAAGCCGGCCGCGATGGCCGTGACCGTCGAGGGGCAACTCGGTGACGGGATGACCGCCAAGGACCTCGTCCTCGGCATCGTCCGGGCGCTCGGCCCGGGCGGCGGCGTCGGCTCGGTGATCGAGTACCGGGGCGACGCGATCCGCGCGCTGTCGATGGAAGGCCGCATGACGGTCTGCAACATGTCCATCGAGGGAGGCGCGCGCGCGGGCATGATCGCCCCGGACGACACCACCTTCGCCTTCCTTGACGGCCGCAGGCACAGCCCGCGCGGCAAGGCCTGGGAGGCGGCGCTGGACGACTGGCGCGGCCTTGGCACCGACGGCGGGGCGGAGTTCGACCACGAGGTGCGGCTCGATGCCTCGGCCTTGCAGCCTGCCGTCACCTGGGGGACCACGCCGGCCCAGTCGGTCTCGATCGACGACAAGATCCCGGATCCCGGCTCGTTCGCCAGCCCGGCGCAGCAACAGGCGGCGCAGCGCGCGCTGACCTATATGGGCCTGGAGCCTGGCACGGCGATCAGGGACGTCCCGGTCGACGTGGTCTTCATCGGCTCGTGCACCAACGGGCGGCTTGAGGACCTGCGGGCGGCGGCCGACGTGCTGCGCGGCCGGCACGCCCACCCCCGCGTCCGCGCGCTCGTGGTGCCCGGCTCGGCCCGGGTCAAGGCGGAGGCCGAGGCGGAGGGCCTGGACAAGCTCTTCACCCAGGCCGGAGTCGAGTGGCGCTCCGCGGGATGCTCGATGTGCCTTGGCATGAACGGGGACATTCTGGCGCCGGGCCAGCGCTCCGCCTCGACGAGCAACCGGAACTTCGAAGGCCGCCAGGGCCCCGGCGGCCGTACCCACCTCGTATCGCCAGCGGTGGCGGCCGCAACAGCCGTGGCCGGCCATTTCACGCTGCCAGGAGACCTGTAATGCCCGGGATACAGCGGATTGCCGGCCGGGCGGTCGCAGTTGACCGCGACGACATCGACACCGACCAGATCATCCCGGCTGCCTGGCTGAAGCGGGTCGAGCGCACCGGCTTTGCCCCTGGCCTGTTCGGGGCCTGGCGGGAAGATCGGAGTTTCGCGCTGAACCGGCCCGGCGCGGTCGGCTCGAAGGTGCTTATCGCCGGCGATAACTTCGGCTGCGGGTCCTCCCGCGAGCATGCCGTCTGGGCACTGCAGGACTTCGGCTTCGCCGCGGTCGTGTCGCCGGGCTTCGCGGATATCTTCCGCGGCAACGCGATCGGCTCCGGCCTGGTGCCGGCCCAGGCCGCCGCCGCGACCGTGGCCAGGCTGTTCGCGGCGCTGGCCGCCGACCCGGACGCGGAGGTCGTGGTCGACGTCGCGGCGCGGACGGTCGCCATCCCGGCGGCCGGCATCGAAGAGCCCTTCGCACTGGCAGACTTCGCCCGCTGGCGGCTGCTGGAAGGGCTCGACGACATCGCGCTCACGCTGCGGCACGAGACGGCGATCGCCGCGTTCGAGGCGGGCCGGCCGGCCTGGCTGCCTGCCCTTGATCGTGCCAGGCCAGCGGCCCGCTGACCTCGCTGGAACGCTGGAACCCATGGGTGCGAGAATGCGGGGCCGTGCCGGAAATGCTGAGCCGCCGGAGCGTTCAGTTTGCCGGAACGCCGAGATGCTGGAATAGTGTCGCGGGAATGCGGTGGCGCCGTAACGTGCTGCCGGGCACCGTAGAGTCAGACGGAGAAGATAGTGATCCGCATCGATCAGTACCAGGTACTTCTCATCACGTAGCGCGAGCCCGTACGCAGGGCTCGCGCTACTACCTCCTACGCCGGACGGCGAGGAGGTTTTTTGTTGGCACACGCACCCCCCAGTGAAGGAGCATCCAGTGCAGCTGACCGGAGCCCAGGCTCTCGTTCGCAGCCTCGAGCACCAGGGCGTCGACGTGGTCTTCGGCCTGCCCGGCGGCGCGGTCCTGCCCGCCTATGACCCGCTGTTGTCATCGTCGCTCCGGCACGTTCTGGTC
>WNGL01047806.1_pt1 | contig 10433 bp, 8 predicted proteins | sample 5400591 | NCBI WGS metagenome assembly WNGL01 (sample SAMN13153377, study PRJNA577476) | soil metagenome | isolation source: 80 cm soil or saprolite under Garry oak tree replicate 1 | place: USA:California | collected 2016-06-15
GCATTGTAAGCACGGCAAAGAGAAAGGTAAATTGAATGCCGGGCACTGATGGGTTATCTCAGAAGCGGGCCAGCAGACAAAGGAAGACAGGTGATCCTACGCCCTTACAGTTATCAGAGGCGCTTGATGGAGAACCACGGGCGACCGAAGATGATTTTATGCTTGATGATGATGGAACTACGAGCCCCAACCGTTCCCACAGTACCACTATCCGTAGGGCTAACTTAGTATCTCCGCCACGCACTGGTCCCTCGCAAATCTCGCCTATTCCGCAGCGTCGTACTGGAGGACAGGGTCCCAGGCCAGAACAACCTACTGCATCTTTGCCAACTTCGCTTCAGAACAAACCATATCCACGCGGCAACATAAGAAGGCAGCAGGCACTCCCACCGAATATATTCAAAGGAAAAGTGCACTGGCTGCTTCCCCTTGGTATCGGCATGATAGCTATGCTTGTCCTATGGGAACTCGGCTCGTTTACACTGGCATGGGGCTTAGCGCGCTATGATGATATCCGTTATGGTAATCCTCGTACCTATCAAACAAACGCCATGGTTGGACATGGGAATGATAGCCCCCTCCATCCAACTCACTTTATCGCCATCAACTTGAATCGCCAGGCAATTGTGGTTGAGTTTCCGGCTGGCAATCCGTCTGGCGCCCAGAGCTATGTTGTTCCTTACTATATCCTCGGGCAAGGTGGTGATTTGACGCCTATTACGCTGGAGTTTCGCGATGTTACTGGAGATAGCAAGCCTGATATGATTATTCATATTCACCTGCAAACCCAGGATCAAACATTTGTCTTCGTAAATGATGGGAACAAGTTCAGGCCACCTACCAGCAAAGATAATATACATTTATGAATCGAACACAAATCAATCGAGCCCGAATATCCGGCCAAGCCGGATATTCGGGCTCGATTGATTTGTAGTTTCTTATCCAAAGATGTTTCTGTAGTATTCTGCTACCAGTTCGGCAGGAAAGAATTTGAGTAAGTTAACGGCCACCAGGGCAAAGGCCATCCAGTCGAAGCCAGCATCAATAGGTACACCCGCTATAGTGCCCACGATGGGCAATACAGTAGTCAAAACAGCCTCACTGAAAAGATCGGGGAAGAACAACAGGAGCAACAATCCCCCAACGGAGCCAACAAAGAGCAGTTTGCGCCATAATGGCACGCGCCGATCAGTCATCAACCCACCGATGAGTTTGAAAGTTTTGCCTGCATGAAGAAAGATATCCCGCCGCCTCGGGCGCAGTTTCTCCCCCTCGTAATATGCCTGTGGTCGTGTTTGTGGTTGTATCATTGATAAGATCCTCCTGTGTCTTACTTATAATACGTACTAGACGAGACACAAGTTCTAATCTTAACCATTATTGCGACGGGCTGCAGCAGCAAGAAAACCATAGCCGCAAGTACCCGGCTGCATAAATTCTCTCCGGGCAAGAGCTAAAATGTCAAGAATGGAGAGTAATTAGCCCTTTTTGAGCAGCGAGCGAGACCGCTTCAGTACGATTGGTGGCACCCAATTTCCCCATGATAGAACTGACATGAAACTTGGCTGTACGCTCACTGATGACCAGTTGGGCCGCAATTTCTTTATTCGGCATACCCTGTGCTAAGAGTTTGAGTACTTCTAGTTCGCGTTCTGTAAGTGCCTCATAAGGTGGCACTCGTTGTGTCGTCAAGTGGTGAGAGAACGAGCTTTGCGAACCTGTAACTGGCGGCTGGTGACCCATATGACGCAGCAGTTTCGATGCGACGACCGGTTGAAGGAGCGAACCACCTTCCATGGTGATACGAATGGCCTTGAAGATCTCTTCCCGTGGAGCCCCTTTCAAGAGATAGCCATTCGCGCCAGCCTGTACGGCATGAATAATACGTTCATCGTTATCAAAGGCTGTAAAAACAATGATACGAGCTGCGGGTTGCTGTTGACGCAATCTGCGAATCGTCTCGACCCCATCCAGGATTGGCATCTCAAGATCAAGCAACAGAATATCCGGCTGCAAAGCTAAGGCCAAACGTAGCGCTTCATCCCCACGGGCGGCCTCGGCAATCACTTCGAAATCCGCCTGTGTTTCCAGAACCGCCCGTAATCCCTCGCGTACAATAGGGTGATCGTCGGCCAGCAAGATGCGGATCATACCTGTAAGCCTTTCTAATTGCAAGGAACACGAACAGCAATACAGGTGCCCGCCCCAGGTTCGCTCGAAACACAGATGCTGCCGCCGAGCAGCTTGACCCGTTCAGCCATACCGATTAATCCAAAATGACCTTCGCTTCCAATACCCGTCACTTTGTCTGGATCAAAGCCACAGCCATCATCCTGTACCATGAAGTGCAGATATTGATCCTCTACTAAGGCGGGGAAATCGCCTGCCGGGGAATAGGAGTACTGCATATCTACAGTAGGATCAGTACAACTATGTTGTGCTAATGCTGCCAGGGCTTCGGGCAGGGTGCGATTTTGCAGTGGGGCGGCGCGTAGATCCATCACCGAGCGACGCGCCTCTTCCAGGTTGCTGCGTGCCAGGCTTAAAGCACGGCGAATAGCCTCGTGAGCGCGTTCTGGACGGGAGGCAGCCAGCGCATCCGCCGTCTCCAACTGGAGAGTGATCGCCGCCAGCCCTTGTGCCAGGGTATCATGTATCTCGCGTGCCAACCTGTTGCGCTCTTCGATAGTGGCAAGACGTGTTGCCGCCTGAGTATGTTGGGCGGAGAGCTGAGCGCGCTGCATGGCCAGGCCTATCTGGTCGCCGATAATATGCAGCAATTGCAGTTCTTCTTCTTGCAACTCACGCCAATCTTCGCTCGCCACATTCAGTACTCCCAGTGGCGTTGCTCCTGCATAGATAGGCACGCTGGCATGGAAGCGCAGGCCCCACGAAGAGGGGTCTTTGTCACGCTCGGCATGCTTGAGACGGCTACAGCGAAATACGTCGATGTTTGCCGCTCCTTCAAGACAGCCTTCCAGAAAAGTATCCAGGCAAAGACAGTAACCGGTCATGCGCTGGGGATGATCTGCCAGGTAGGGTGGGAGTGCCTGCGCTGCTGCCAGGTAGGGTTCCCCTTGCTGGTCAAGGAGCCAGACCCAGCCCGTTTGCAGGCCCAGCAAGTTTGTGACCTGTGCCAATACCTCCTGTAATGCCTCATGCACATCTATCTTGCGGTTCAGGTGGCCCGCAATCGTGTAGAGCACTGCCAGTTCGCGATTACTGCGCAGTAGCGAGGCCGTTTCCTGATTTAATGAAGGGTTCTCAGCTTGAGTTTCCATACAGAGAGTATATCACCAAAACAGCGTTGAGTGCGAGAACAGGCCTCTTCTCAAAGCTTTCCCTGCTTTAATAGTTTTTTCGGGGAAGGCCCATGCTCAAGCTTCAAATGAATGCGGCCCGGCTTATCCAGTACATCCTTGATTCTCGCTACATGATAAGGGTAAGTATACCTGGGAATGTGCTCAAACGCGAAGTACTTAACAGCATCGGACTCATCGCTTGTCTTCTTCTTGCCACTGGCAACCTTGCATACGAAGGAAAAGGCGATTTTGCGCCTGCCAGCATTCACGTATATACCAGCCAGCCAACGAACGTGCACATCAAATCCGGTCTCCTCTTTGACCTCGCGCACCACAGCTTGCAGTGGTGTTTCACCCTTTTCTACTCCACCGCCGGGTAAGTTCCATAGGTCAACATCACGCCTGTGACAGAGCAACACTCGTCGCTGCTCATCCACGATAATACCAAATGCCCCTATGTCGAATATGCCTCGAAGGCCTTCAAGCAGGCGATGATAGGCTTTTTTTAACCACAACATTATACACGTTCCCTGCCCCGTACAAGCGATGCAAAGATACCAAAGCCGGCAATGATAGCGCAGACGATAAATGTGATGTGGAAACTGCTGGCAAATGTCTGCTGCAATGCACTCACCTGTGCGACGGACACGTTATGACGTGAGACAAGTGCAGCTCCCGCGGCAGCTCCGCCCAGGCTGGCAAAGATAGCTCCCGCCAGCGCCACACTCAAGCTCTGTCCCACGACGCGACCCGTGGCCAGGAAACCGGATGCACTTCCCTGTTGCCCTTTGGGAGCCGAACCAAGAAGTGCGCTATTATTGGGCGATTGGAACATAGCCTGTCCCAGTCCGGTAACCACCAGGCGCCAGATGATATCCAAGACCGAACTGTGTGCGTTGAGCTGACTGATGAAGACTAGCCCAAGGCAGGCGAGCGCCAGACCTCCTGCTGCCAGCCAGCGTGTGCCGAAACGGTCGGCAAGCGCGCCACTCAGCGGCGCGAAAATAGCAATCGTGAGCGGCAGGGGCGTCAGGAGTAGCCCTGCTTGCTCGGTGGTAAAGCCGTGAAGTTCTTCCAGGTAAAAAGGGAGCATAAAACTGACGGAGAAGAGCGCTAAGAAGCTCAGAATGAGGCTGAGATTGGCCGAGAGGAAGACGCGGTTGCGCAGCAACGATAGGTTGATGACCGGGTAAGGAGGCCAAGCGTGAGAGTGGCCAACCCGATAGCAAGCAGCAGCGCACCCAGTGGATCAAATTGTACCTTGCCCCTGCGCAAAGGTTCTTTCAGGATGAGCAGGCTGGCAACTATACCAACGATGCCGATAGGAACATTGACATAGAAGATCCAGCGCCACGATAGGTTTGTAGTAATGATCCCGCCTAATGTTGGGCCGGTGCTGACACCGAGTGCGACGAAGACAGCATTGATACCCAGGGCACGCCCCCGTTCATGAGCGGGGAAAGCACTTGTGAGCATAGCCGGGCTGATCGCCATTATCAGAGCGCCACCCAGTCCCTGTAATCCTCGTGCCGCAATCAGGATGGCAAGAGACGGAGCAGCGCCACAGATAGCGGAACCGGCAATGAAGATAAAGAGGCCGGTGACCCAAATAGGCTTGCGTCCAAGCATATCGGCGAGGCGTCCTGCCGTGAGGAGTACCGAGGCGGTGACAACAAGATAGGCGATAATAACCCATTCTACAGGGCCACTTAAAGGCACGCCAAAATACCGGGCAATCGTGGGTAGGCTGATGTTGACAATCGACGAGTCGAGTGTTGCCATAAAGACGCCAATCGCGACAATTGCCAGCACCGCCCATTTGTTCGCGCTTTGTGAGCCGGCAGCACCAGGCTGCTGGCTGTCCTTGATGGCAGGGGCGCGCATCTCATCACTTCTGGCCTGTGTATTGTCAGAAATAACTCCATTGCTTGTTTGGATTTTATTTTGCTTCATGTTAGTTCTATTCTTCTCTCCAGAAGCAGTTCTTAATTTTACAACACGCTTCTCTATTTCTTTCTTCCAAATTGGAGGATGCTATCTTCCATCTACCCGCGTAAAAAGAAATAAATGGTCATTCCGACGCCGATTAATATCACAAAAGCGCGCACCCAACGAGGTTCGACCTGACGGGCAAAGTAGGCACCGCCATAGCCGCCTAAAATCGCACCAACCACCATCACGATGGCCTGTGCCCATACCACCGCGCCAGCGATAATAAAGGTAATCACGGCTACCCCATTGATGAAGCTTGTCAGCAGAGTCTTGAGCGCATTCATCTCGTGGATGTTTTCCATGCCCATGAGACCGAGCGTAGCCAGCATCAAAATGCCGATGCCTCCGCCGAAATAGCCGCCATAAACAGCGATGATAAGTTGCAGGAATGCGATACCAACAAGTCCAGACCAGGAAGTACCCGTTTTTTTTGTCTCTATGTTGCGCCTTCTCAGCCGGTTTGTGATTGGTGCGCTAAATGCAAAGAGCAGGGTTGCCACTAATAAGAGATAGGGTACCAGCCGCACAAAGGTTATTTGTGATGTGCGCAGGAGTAGAATAGCGCCAAATACTCCCCCAATCAGGCTTGTACCGCCAAGCACAAACAGGCGGACGCGTTCCTGTTTCGCCAGTTCCTCGCGGTAGGCGCCTGTGCTGGCGACCGATCCCGGCCAGAGCGCTACAGTGCTGGTTGCATTGGCATTGATAGGTGGAACTCCCGTAAATAACAGGATGGGAAAGGTTATAAAGCTCCCGCCTCCCGCGACAGAATTGAGAGTGCCACCAAGGATGCCTGCGACAAAAAGCACGCAAATTTGTAAAAAAGTCATAAGTAAGAATCTCCTGGAGGTATTGACAACCCCTTTAGATTGTAGTAATATACATCGTGTTAAGACAACCGCCTGTATGTGCAGGTGAACCGGTGATTATAGCGAAGAGGGTACACCCGTTCCCATCTCGAACACGGTCGTTAAGCTCTTCAGCATTAACATAATTACCCTTGATTTGGCTTTAACTTCTGTAGCGAAGACAGAAGTTGAGATAGATAAATAAACAAGTTCATACTAGAGGAGGTATACCAGATACCTTGTACCCTAGATGGCTACACACATTAGTGTAGTTAGGAGGTCCTTTTTACCTTGACAAAAGAAAATATTCGACTTATCCCGCTTGGTGGGCTAGGGGAAGTCGGAAAGAATATGATGGTCGTCGAATATGGTGACGACATTATCATTATTGATGCCGGGGTCATGTTCCCCGATGAGGAGATGTTCGGTGTAGACCTTGTTATCCCCGATACAAGCTACCTCAACGACAAGAAAGACCGTATACGTGGCATCCTCATCACCCACGGCCATGAAGACCATATTGGAAGTCTCTCCTACGTCTTACCAATGCTTGATTTTCCACCCGTCTATGCAACTCGCCTGACGCAGGGTTTGATCAATGTCAAACTGAAAGAGCGTAGACTCCTCGATAAAGCCTCTGTCACCGCGGTTACTCCTGCTGACCGGGTGAAGCTGGGGGAGTGTGAGGCTGAATTTTTCCGTGTAAATCACAGTATTCCTGATGCCGTAGGCGTTGTGATTCATACGCCGATTGGCAGCGTCGTACACACCGGTGACTACAAATTCGATTACACACCCACCAGTGGACGCCCCGCCGACCTGGGTTCAATTGGGCGTATCGGCAACGAGGGCGTTTTGCTGATGATGGGTGATAGTACCCGTGTCGAGTCAGCTGGATTCACCCCCTCTGAAAGCGTTATCAACGACTCCTTTGACAAGCTTTTCGCTAATGCTCCTGGCCGTATCTTGATCGCTACCTTTGCCTCCCTGCTCTCACGAGTGCAGCTAGTGATAGATACTGCTGTTCGCTACGAACGACAGGTGGCCCTGGTGGGGCGGAGTATGGTGAATAATGTCCAGATGGCCATAGAGCTGGGCTACCTGAACGTTCCCAAGGCAACGCTCATTCGTGCTGAAGATATCAACAAGTTCCCACCAGAGCGGGTGGTACTCATCTGCACTGGCAGCCAGGGAGAGCCAACTTCAGCACTGACTCGTATCGCCAACCAGGATCACCGGCTGGTACGTATTCAGTCTGGCGACACGGTAATTCTTTCAGCGACCCCCGTGCCCGGCAACGAGAAAATGGTCAACCGCACGATCAATAACCTTTTCAAGCAGGGAGCAGAAGTCTTTTACCAGGGCATCGCCACCGTCCATGTCTCGGGACATGCTGCCCAGGAAGAGTTGAAGTTGATGCTGGCCATGGTGCACCCGCAGTTCTTCATGCCAATTCACGGTGAGTACCGGCAACTCGTACTCCACGCCAAGCTGGCCCACTCCATGGGTATCCCTGCTGATCATATTATCGTGGCGGAGGATGGCGATATCGTCGAAGTCACGCCGGAAGGTGTGAAGGTAGTGAATCATACCCCGTGCGGCAACGTCTTCGTAGACGGCCTTGGGGTAGGTGACGTGGGACAGGTCGTCATGCGTGATCGCCAGGTGCTGGCACAGGACGGAATATTGCTGGCCGTGCTCACCGTAGACAAAGAGACGGGACAACCCCTGGCAGGCCCTGATATCATCTCACGTGGATTTGTCTACATGCGTGACGCAGAAGAATTGCTGGAGAGTGCGCGCGAGCGCATCCTCGAGTCGTTTATTGGCTTGAATGGCCATTCTTCAGACTGGTCCTTCGTCAAAGACAAGATCAAACACACTCTGAGTGAGTTTCTCTATGAAAAGACGCATCGCCGTCCTATGATCTTGCCTGTCGTGATGGAGGTCTAGTTCCTCAAGAGAAAAGAGAAGAGAGCCAGAAGCGAGGATCGCTTCTGGCTCTCTTCTCTTTTCTCTTCTAATCATCCTCTTGCTTCTCTGGAACATATGCGCTATGATACGGGTATCTCCTGATGTCCTTAAAATCGGTAAAAGAAGGAGGGAACCAGTATGGCGGGTAGTGAGCAGAGGAACCAGAGCAAGAAATCTAATCGCCAGAATGATCGCCTGGGACCAGGTATAGGGCGCAATTCCTCTCGTGTTAGTAAAGTAGTTGGTGGCCTGGGTTCGCAGAGCGTACGAGTAGAGCAGCGTTCCAATAGCCCGGCAACGAGGCAAAGCTCGCGGGGTCAGTCTTCCTCGAGACGTAGACAAGGCAGCAAGCAAGGAGCAAAAAGAGGCTCATCGCCGCGTGGTAATCGACCTGCTTATACACCCTCTCCTCCCAATGGCACAGTGGACTCACGAGTTATCGATAAAGCGCGTGATGCATGGGGCAATCTGGAGCCGCATCACCAGCAGCGTGTCCTCAGCATTCTCTTGCTGTTGATGGCGCTCTTTCTCTTTGCGGTTCTTACCGTATTTCGCACTGTTCCCCTCTTTGGCCCTCTCAGTGGAGCCTTTATCGCCTTGTTTGGCTGGTCGGCCTACCTGTTCGCCATTGGTCTCATCGCTTTTGCCATAGCCCACTTGATTGAAGGCATACAGAATAAAAAGCTCATTCGCTGGTCATTCGTGGTTGGCCTGGTTCTGCTCTGGCTCATTCTGCTGGTCGAAAGTCAATTACTTTTGAAAGGGAAAACAGGAGGATTTCTCGGTGGCTTGCTCGTACGCCCGCTCCTGGGATGGCCTGAAGTAGTTGGGCATATCTTACTCATTGGACTTTTTGGCGTCATAACTATCGTGACATTCCAGATCACGCTTGGGCATGTGTTGCAGCTCGGCCAGGCTCTTCGCTTCATGGCCTCTCCCGGCCAGAAAGCGGCAGGCAACACAGCAGGTTCCTCACAGTACCGTGGTCAGCGTCCACGCTTCAGTCGTTATGGTAGCGGACTGAACGGGCAGCAAGGACAGGTCTCTCCTGATGATGATGCCGGCGGAGCGGAAGACGAAGAAGGTCTCATTGATTTTGAAGCCGATTTTGGCAATGAAGATGATCCTCTTAATGACATCAACATCCACAAACAGCAAATCAGCCGCGTTCCACGTGGGTCACGCCTTGCCGGGGCACTTGATGCCGAAGAGCATAATAACGCTGTACAGGGAGTGAAACAGCAAGCATTGCCCTTTAACCAGGCGGCTAAAGCACCCGAGAAGAAGTATCCAACGATGGAGCCACTTGCTCCCAATCCCTTGCGTAAGAACCTATCGAAGGTTCTTCATCGTGGGGCGGCGCAAGCCTCTGCTGCTGCAGACGAGTCGCCATGGAAATTGCCCGACACCTCATTGCTGAACAACCCTGAAGAGGTCAAACTGCACTTCCTGGGCGATGATACCACCACATTGGCAAAGCTCATTCAAGATACCTTGCGCAGCTTCCGCATCGAGGCTGACGTCAGACCAGAGGATATCAGTGTGGGCCCAACCGTTATTCGCTTTGGTATTCGCCCAACAGGCAAACCGGCGATGAAACTGGATGAGAAAGGCAAGCCCGTCCCTATCAAGGATGCCTCAGGCAATATCGTCTATGAGATGCGCACACGCGTGAGCCGGATCATGGCCTTGCAAAATGATTTGGCGCTGGTACTCGAAGCGAAAAGCATTCGGATGGAGGCCCCCGTTCCTGGTCGCCCCTATGTCGGGGTGGAGATCCCCAACAAGAATAGCCGCCTGGTCACCTTACGCGAAGTCCTGGAGAGCAAAGAATACCAGGCAGCCAAGGCAAAATCAAAGATAGCCATAGCCCTGGGCAAGGATGTCGCAGGCGCTGTCCGCGTTGGCGACCTGGCGCGTATGCCTCATCTGCTCATTGCCGGGGCCACGGGAGCGGGGAAGAGTGTCTGTATTAATGCCATCGTTGCTAGTATTCTTAGCCAGGCCACACCCGAAGATGTACGTTTGCTGATGGTTGACCCGAAGATGGTCGAACTGATCATGTATAATGGTATTCCCCATCTGCTGGCGCCGGTGGTAACCGAGGTCGAGAAAGTGGTGGGACTGCTCAAGAGGGCCATTACCGAGATGGAGAGACGCTATCGCCTCTTCTCCAAGTTGGGTGTGCGCAACCTGGATGGCTATCGCAAGCTGCGCGCCGAAAGGATCTCTCATGGCGATAGCTCGATGGAGAACTTGCCGGCCATTGTGATTATCATCGACGAACTGGCCGACCTGATGATGGCTGCTCCCGAAG